>Ga0209166_10001238_pt1 | contig 21989 bp, 11 predicted proteins | sample Coa_R1_3_FD_187151 | JGI IMG/M metagenome (GOLD analysis project Ga0209166, IMG submission 187151) | Surface soil microbial communities from Centralia Pennsylvania, which are recovering from an underground coalmine fire - Coalmine... | ecosystem: Environmental > Terrestrial > Soil >... | reverse complement strand
GTACCAATATGTCCGCGAGGCAATACGTCGTGAAAAACAGCTCAAAAATTGGAGCCGCAAAAAGAAAATAGCATTGATTGAAGCGATGAATCCTAAATGGGATGATCTCAGCCGCGACTGGGGGATGCCTATTGACTTTGCCGCGATCATCGCGGTGCAGAAGAAAACCTATTGAGTTTTGCATAATATAGTTACAAAGGAACCAGCTCTGCCCTGGGCTGCGCGTTCCATCGTTTAGCGTTCATGCCTACGCTTGGTTACTTTATCGCGCTCGGCTGGTCCGGTTGCCGCAACCCCTTAATCAGAAGCCAAAAGCCCATTGTGAGTTCGAAGATAGCGATAGGCAGGTAACAGACCGGAAAGCCTATGTCCTGGAAGCTGGGAAAGATGACGGAAGCAAAAGTACATGTCGCAACCAGCAAAGACGAAAATACTCCCCAGGCAGCCAATACTCTGGGAATATATCTTGACTTGAACCACAGATAGCCAAAAACTGTCGATCCCAATCCCAAGAAAATCTCGGCAACATTGTATCCGGCACCATGCGCGCCAACGTATATGCTCGCCAGGGCCTGCAATCGATCTGCTTCAAACACCCGCAAGTAATCAGCACCGCTCAAGACCCGCAAAACATCAAAGCTACTGAGCGTCATAACCACACAAATTGCCGCCTCCATCAGTCTCCAAAACGCCGCGAGCAAGGCAAGGTTTTGGTTTACCGCCTTGAGAATCACGTAAAGAGCTGTGAGGAGCACTACCATGGAAGCCATTTCAATTAGATCGACGGCGATGCCGAGGCGAAATAGTCGTTCGTGCGCCATGATATTCCGAGCGGTTTCTGCTGCATTGTTGTCGATAATGAGACGGCCGCGGACATAAAGTTCATCAAAGACCGCTACAAAGCCGAATAGGTACATAGCCCCCACAACCTTTGCAGCTTTGCGTTGTGACTCGTCCACGGTGTAGATCGCCATTTCGTTTCCTCCTATTCAGCGTTGCATACCACATTACAAAGGAAACAGTTCTGCCTGCTCCCAGAATGCCATTACCAGAGTAGGCCGGCGGCGCATCCGCTGCAGCGCCTTCCGGGCATAGTGACTTAGTTCTCCGAAACTCTTGGGGCAGAGGTTGGGCAATTCGTGCTGCTTCCAGTGCGACCACAGATACTCGACCGGATTCAGTTCCGGCGCATAGCCGGGAAGAAACTCCACCCACAAGCGCCCGCGCTGCCCACGGATGAACTCCCAGGTGGCGCGGCTGCGATGACCCGGCAGTCCATCCCAGACAATCAGCAGCCTGCCGGGAATGTGGCGCAGTAGATGAGTGAGAAACTCGATGATCTGCGGGCTGCGGATGGCACCTGGAAACAGCCGAAAGTAAAAGTTCCACCAGGTCACGCCGGCCATGGCCGACAGCGTCTTCCAGTTGAAGTGATATTGCAGCACTGGCGTCTGTCCCCGTGGCGCCCAGGTCCGACAGCGGTGTGGGCGCTCGCTTAGTCCGCTTTCGTCGATGAAGACGATAGTTCGCCGCTCGTTTTGGGTTTTTTTTTAATCTCCGGCCAGCGCTGCTGTTTCCACTGCCGGATCTTTTCTTCGTTCCGTTCCAGCGCACGTCCTACCGGACGCTGGCAGCTCCAACCCAGTTGCCGCAAAATCCGCCAGGCCTGCGAGGGGTGGTACTTCACCCCGCATTCCTGCTCGATCAGATGGGCCACGCGCCACGAGGTCCACAGGCCGGTTTCGTAGCCCAGAGCCTGCGGCCCACGTTTCAACCCACGCTCGATGCGCCGTAAGTCTTCCGGGTGTAAGCGCGCTTTGCGCCCGGCACGCCCCGCCTGCTTCAGCGCCCGCAGCCCGCCTTGCTTCAGTCGTGCTTCCCAGCGGCTGACCGACTGCCGATGCACTCCCACCTGCCGTGCCACTTCGGCTGGATGCACTCCTTGACGTAACAGCCGAGCCCCCAACAACCGCCGCTCCTCTAACTTCCGAAAATCTCGCCGCACCCCCACCGGGTTTCCCATGACCGGAGCGTAGCATAAGATCTTAGAAATGTCACTATATTATGCAATCCTCAATAGGTCCCTCGACTCCGCCGCGAAGCGCGGCTCCGCTCGGGAGGACAAATTATGCCAGACCAGTTTAGGGAAATGGTTTACTTTCTTAGTCCTGCTCTGATCCTCTACATCAGCTCCTCAATAAATGCCCTGGCGGCGGCGGGCGGGACGTGCGGATCCCTGTGCACCAGCGGGCCGTCGTTCACCACCGGCTCGGAGGCGTGCAGGGTGGGGACATCGTTGCGCTCGAAGAATTTCCCAATTGGGATTTCATCGCCCCACAGCAGGGACTTGCCCATAGCTGCCATCCAATCGGTGGAATCGTAGGCGGGGTCGTCCTCGAGTTTCTTCACCCGCGGACGGAACCATTGATAGGTATTGTCGTGGTTGTAGGTAACGCACGGGCTGAAGACATCGAGGAATGAAAAGCCTTTGTGCTCGATGCCTTGCTTGATGAGATCAGTGAGGTGCTTCTGCTCACCGCTGAAGCCGCGGGCAATGTAGGTAGCGCCGGCGGCCAGCGCCATGGAAATTGGATTGATGGGGCCTTCGACGTTGCCGAAGGGTGCGCTTTTGGTCTTCATGCCGAGACGGCTGGTGGGCGAGGTCTGGCCGGTGGTGAGGCCGTAAATCTGGTTGTCCATGACTATATAAAGGAGGTCGACGTTGCGGCGCATGGTGTGGACAAAGTGGTTGCCGCCAATGCCAAAGCCGTCGCCGTCGCCGCCCGTCACCAGTACGGTGAGCCCGTGATTGGCCAGCTTCACACCCGTGGCCACGGCGAGGGAGCGGCCATGCAGCGTGTGCATGCCGTAGGTATTGATGTAACCAGGAAAGTTGGAGGAGCAGCCGATGCCGCTGATGGTGCATACCTCATGGCTCGGAATCTGCAGCTCGACCAGGGCTTTCTGCACCGCGGCGAGCACGCCGAAATCGCCGCAGCCCGGACACCAGTCGGGATCGACTTTGCCTTTCAGATCAGCCATCGTGAGTGGCTTGGGAGGCGCTATGGTTGCCATTTTTCTTTCTCCTTAAACCATGATTTCGTGCATGGGAACGGAAAGATTTGTCTTCCCGCTCAGTTGTTCCTTCACGGCTTCTACAATATGGTGCGGCATGAAAGGTTCGCCGTCATACTTGCGGATGTTCCCGTCAGGTACGAAGCTGGTTTCGCTGCGCAGGTAGCGGGCAAACTGTCCGCTGTAGTTGTTCTCGATGATGATGGTGTGCTTCGCGTCCTGGAGAAGGTCGAGAATGGCATCGCCGTGCAACGGGACAAGCCAGCGAATCTGAAGCTGGTTGGCCGAAATGCCCTGGGCGTTGAGAATCCCGCGGGCTTCTTCGATCACTCCCTGGGTCGAGCCCCAGCCGATTAATGTGACCTCGGCATTGGGCGGGCCTTGTAGCGTGGGCGGTGGGACGGCGGCCGCGATGCCCTCCATCTTGCGCATGCGCTTTTCCATCATGGCGCGGCGTTTGATGGGATTGGTGAACTCGTCGCTGATCAGCACGCCATCTTCATCATGCTCATCGGTCGCGGCGGTGTGAGTGTGACCGGGCACGCCGGGAACGGCGCGCGGCGAAACTCCGCTCTCCGTAATCAGGTAGCGTTTGTAAGCACCGTTGCTTTCACTTCCGTTGCCATTGCCATTGGCGGAGGTGATGAGTTCGCCGCGATCAATCTTAGGATTGAAGTCCAGCTCCTTGGGATCAACGCTGAGCCTGCCTTCCGACAGCAAAAGGTCGCAGAGCACCAAGCCGGGACACTGGAAGCGGTCAGCAATGTTGAATATTTCGGGAATCAGGGTGAAGCAATCGCCGATGTCGAGCGGGGCGGCGATGACGCGCGGATAATCTCCGAAAGCCGCGCCCAGCATCTGCCACAGGTCGCCCTGCTCGGTCTTGGTGGGAACTCCGGTCGATGGGCCGGCGCGCTGGCAGTTGATGACCACCACCGGCGTCTCCATCATGGCAGACATGCCCAGGCCTTCGCTCATCAGGGCAAAACCGCCGCCTGAAGTCGCGCACATGGCGCGAACCCCGGCATGCGCAGCGCCGATGGCCATATTGACCACGCCGATCTCGTCTTCCACCTGGCGCACCATGATGCCGGCCTTGCGTCCGTTCGCGGCCATCCAGTGCAGAACGCCGGTCGAAGGGCTCATGGGATAAGCGCAATAGAATTTCACCCCGGCAGCGGCGCCGCCCATGGCCATGGCGGTGTTTCCGCTGAGCACAGCGTACTTCGTCTCAGTCATGGGAAGCGGATGGGCGAAGGGCTTGAAGTTGGCTGTGCCGTATTCGTAGCCGGCGCGCGCCACATCCACGTTTTCCTTCACCACGGCCTCGCCCTTCTTCTTGAACTGTTCGTTGAGCACGCTCTCCAGCGCCTGAAAGCCGATGCCCATCATGCTGAGGGCAGCGCCCAGGGCGAGCGTGTTCTGTGCGACTTTGTTGCGCGTGATATCCGCCAGTTTCGAAACGGGAAGCGGACAGAGTTGCACGCCCGCAGCAGCGGCGCCCGGCTTGATCGAGTCGGCATTGTAAATGCACGCCGCGCCCGCGGTGAGCAGGTTCAGGTGGCGATCCATGGTGTCCTGATTGAGGGGGATCAGCAGGTCAATGCGGTCTCCCATATTGGTAACTTTGTCAGGACCGGTACGAATGGTCAGAAAAGTGTGGCCGCCACGAATGATGGATTGATAGGCGTTATAGGCGTTCAGGTGCAGTCCACGGCGGCTGAAGATCTTGGCGAAGATGTCGCCGGGTGTGGCAACACCCTGGCCGGCCGCGCCGCCAATACCGATGGAGAAGGTTTCCCTCATGATTCATCTCCAAGCGAAGGCTTTTTATGTAAGGGTTTCACAGTCCCGCAAGGCGGGACTGCTATCCTGCGTGCCACCAAGCATACACCCGAAACGCAGCTAGAAGCTACAGGGAGAGCGAAGGAAATCAGCGCCGGATGTGCGACTTCGTTACGGGATAAACGCCAAGTCTTCCGGCAAGGGCGGCACAATGGGGGTTTCAAAAAGAGTCCCAGCTCCGTCAGGATCGATAGTCAGGTTTCCATCGGTGGCGAAAAACACTGCTATCTGCTTTTGGGCTTCAAGAGCAGCGATAGCCGGCGCGAGCGGACCGGCAATGTTGGTGAGGAATGCGTGTGGGTTCTTGGAGAACCCCACGCCTAAGGCAAAGGCGAGATCGTTGCGGAACAAGGTGGTTCGGTCGGCCAGGTTGCCGGAGCGAATGATGGCCGTCGTGGTGGGATTGGGGACGGTTTCATCGCCGCGGGCAAACTGAATAATAATGCTCTTCGGGTTCTCTCCCGGCAGCGGCGACTTGCGTACAAAGGGTGCCCATGCCACCGGATCGCCGGCCTGCGCCATCCACTCGCTACCGTCGAAAAACGCCTGGATAGCCATGGCGCCGGGCACGTTATTGGTTACCGGCGGTTGGTTGCGCAAGGGTTCGTTTTCGTTGAAGGTAAGTCCGCCAACATTGATCAACGAAGGCACGCGCGCGGCCAGAAGCAAGGCTGCAAGCGGACGAAAAGTTGGACTCAGGCGCGAGATTTCGCCAAACGAACCTCCGGGAACATTGACCACACCGGCGCGAACGTCGGGTTCGATACCCAGGAAAACAGTACCGCAGATACCGCCGAGCGACTGTCCATGGTAATAGATGCGGGAAGCATCGAGGGCCACAGAGCCGTTGCCGTCCACATCAATTCCGCCCTGGATTGCGCGCACAAGCTGCATCAGGTCGGCCACCGTCTGCTGCACGCCATCGCGCGCGGCAAAGCTGCTGCGCGGCGGCGCGGTGAGAAAGCCCTCGGTAGAATCAATTTTGCCGTCGCCATTCTGGTCTACGCCACGCCCTCCGGCGGGCAGGATAACCACATTGCCGTTTTGCTGGAATACAGTCAGCGCACTGAGCGGGCCGAAGCCGTGTCCAACTGTGTTGATAGTAATGGTGGCAATGCCGGCGGCGGCCATGGTGGAAGCTACGACATACGGACTGTCGTCCTTGTTATCGCCAAATCCATGGCCGAAGACGGCCACCGGCCATCCATGAGCGGGGCGCTGGCCGGCAGGAAGAAATAAATTGAAATAAATGTCCTGCGTGCTCTGTACGGCAGGCACCCCGGTGCGGGTGGGAACAGGGGGAATAAATCCGCGTGCGGCCTCGAAGTTGAGCGCAGTGAACTTACCAAATGCGATCGTTGCCACTGAACCGGGAACGACCTGTAATGCCGGAGTCGGCACGGGAACTGTCTGGAATGTGGGAGCGGTGGTCACCTGCTGCTGCAGGAGAATTCCCCGAATGGAACTGACAGGGAAGACGGTACGCACGCCCTGAAGTCCCAAATTGAAGTTGACCATGGGTGCGGGCGCAGCCTTGACCTGGTTACGGATCTTTTCCAGCGTCGCGGTTACGCTTTCGGTGGTAAACAGGCTGGCGACGGCAACATCTTTGCGCGAGAGTTTCCGCATAAGGCCGGCGGAAATTTGCCTCAGAACATCGTGCTGCAGCAGGCGGGCAAGCATTTGCCGATACAGGAGTGATTGTGAATCGTTGCCATGGCGAATATCCAAATCTCTATCTTCGTCTCCATGCAGACGTTCAAAATCTTCAGAAGGCTCAATGGGCTCGCCGCCGGCGCTATGAACGCCAGTGGTAACAATCAGCAGGTAATTGGCGTCCTGATCAAGATGCTGGTCAGACTGTGCATGCAGGGTGAGAGTGGCCGGGTCCCAGACAATCTGGTTAATGCCGATGGCGCGCAGGCGGGAGTCATCCGGATCAAGCAGGCTGCCAATTCTGACCAGAAAAACCGTGTTGCTGTTGACCGTATTTACGTCAATGGGAGCGTCAAAGGGTATGGAAATCCGCGGCTGAGGGTTGAAACCATCGAGCTGGTTTAACAGCAGGGTATCAATGCAATCAGAAGGCCGAGTCGTGCAATTGGGCAGCGGCAAATTGACGCGCAGCAGGGTATTTTGGGCAAAATCAAAAACAGTGAAGCGGTCGCTGGGAAAAGGCGATTGCGTGGGCGACTGCAGGTTGAACAGCGGATGTACGCCACCAGCGGCGGCTAGGACCGGCAGCAGGATGAATCCCAGTAGCAAAAAAGATGCAAGACGATTGGGGAAAAGATTCCAAGTCAAAAAGATGCGCTTCATGGCAGGAACACCTCCGAAGGCAGTTCAGCGGACACAGAAACATAGACCTTTGCCGCGAAGGTGTCAATATGCTGAAAGCATTCAGCAATCAGCATTCAGCCAAAACATCATGTCGTAACGCTATCCAGGGTTAGCCACAGCTAGAAGCTGGTAGCTCCCAGCTTTCTACCGGCAACCGGCAACTGTTACTGCCGCACCAGCAGCGCCAGGCGCGGGAAGAGGAAGTGTCCGGCGGCATCGTCAATTACATTCACCTGGCAGGTATAGAAGCCGGGCTTCAACTCGGTCAGTGGAACATCGAGCTGGAACACGGTAGCGTGGCGGTTGGGCGCGTTGATTTCTTTTGCTTCAACCACAGGGGTTTCGTAAGCCTTGGTTTTTCCCTTAAAGAAAGCGACGCTGGTCATAACGTGAACCGCAGATTTACTTGCTGCTTTGCTGTTTGCGGCAGGTGTGCCGGCAGGGCTGTTCCCGGACGCTTTGCCGGAGCCGTTATTCTCCGCCGGGCGATTGCTGCCGCTGTCGTGGGCGGGATCATAGACCTCGTAATAAAAATACAAGTGTTGGCCAGAGGAAAATACATGCGTTACGTTAGGGATCAGCTCCGATCCATCACGCACCAGGGGATTATCGCCTTTGCGGCTCGAAGGTTGAATCTGGCTGCTGAGCACGACCGAGCTCATCTTTAATTTAAGCGGAGTGGTTTTCAAATCGGGAATAACAATGTCGGTTTCGAAAGAGCCCATCTGCCCGCTCTGGTTTTCGCGCACCACAAGTTTGAAGTGATATTTTCCCGGCGGCAGCAAAAGTCCGGCGTCGTATTGAACATTCTTGCGCTGCACTTCAGCGGAAGTGTTCAGGTTCAGCTTGACGGTGTCGCGAATCTGGCTGACGGCCTGCTTGGTTTCATCGAGCACGACACCAAGGACGTCGAGCGTTGCTTTGTCCTGGTCGCCGTTGCGGGTGAACGGGATCGCTGAGCCGGGCACTACGACCGAAATGGGAACGAAGAACTTGTTATCAGCCAAACGGAAGTATCCGGTTGAGAGATAAACCGGCAGGTCGGTGCTGGGCAGCTCAGAGGCCAGCTCTTCTTCCAGTTGCCGCTCTCTGTCTTCGTGCGTGGAGTGCTGAAAATCCGCAGGAGCGTAGTAGCCGTGGCGGTATTCGACCTTCACTCCCGGCCGGTTCACCTGCACGGCAATGCGGCGATAGCGGCCATCGCGGGCGGGGTTGCTGCTGTGATATCCCAGGACATAGTAGGTTGAAGTATCTTCCTGAACCCCGCGGAAGACCCTGCCGAAATCATTGGAATCGAGGAAAGCCTTGCCGCCGGTATCGCCGGCGAGGGTGACCAGGGTCTCCTGGCTGGCAAAATTGGAGTCGTACTGGTTCAGACTCGCGCGCCCGGAGTATGCCGAGGTGCCGCGCAAGCTGGCCGATTGCGCTTCGCCGCCGGCCACCATAGCCTGCAATCCGCGTATGTCGAGCGTGTAAATAGAAAGATTGGCGCGCACCGCGGCATTCACCGCCGCGCGCAACTCCGACTGGTTTTCAATGCCGGTGCGGTTCATGCCGCTGGAGATATAAATCAGCGATTTCTTCTGGTCCACGTGCGCGAGTTGCTCGCCGATGGAGCGCAGCGCCTCAAGCCGCCGGTCGGTATTAAAGATGTTGTATTCGGTGTCGTCGGGGGTGTAGGCCTGGCCGGTATCGGGCGTGCCTTCGGTTGTGCCGGTGGCGCCTTCTTCATATCCCGCACCGGCGCCCAGATTGAAGGAGTGCAAAGTCTTTTGCAGCAGACCGTGGTCGGAGGTGAAATCCTGGTTCACCAGCAGGGAACTGCCGAGCGAGACTACCGAAACCAGGTCAGCCGGCTGCATTTGCTTCTCGACGTAGTTTTCCGCCGCGGTGGCAGCGCGGTCAATCTCATCGGGCTGCATGGAGCTGAGATCGAAGAAGAGAATGATAAGACGGCGGTCTTTGAGGGCCGTTGTCGTGTTTGCCGGCGCGGGGTTTTGTGGTGCCGGCGCGGAAGCCGCGGTCTTCGGCAAACTCAGCAGTTTGGTCTGCTCGACGTTGGCCGGCGGCAACGCGTCGGTATTTTCTATATCAAAGGAGACGACCTGTTGCGGCTTGTTATCTTCGACTACAGAGAAGTCGCTCTGCTTCAGGTCGCGCACCAGATTTCCGCTCTTGTCGCGAACAGTTACGTTCACCAGCACCAGGTCGGTTTCCGCGCGGAATGTGTATCCCGTGGATTGCTGCGCGGGGAGGGGAGAGGTGAAGAGGGCTAGAGAGAGGATGAGGGTTAAACATTGTCTCGCTTTCGTCATTACGGGGGACAAATCTTGGTAGGTCCGATTGAAGGCGTGGGTAGTTTTCCGAGTCCATCGGAGATCCTTCGCCTGCGGCTCAGGATGACATTCTTTATCAGAATGATGCTCGTTAAAAGATTTAATTGATCTGGTTGCCATTGAATCCATTGATCTGGTTGCCATTGAAATCCTCAGAAGCGGAAGCGTGCTGAGAGCTGCACGGTCCGCATGGAGCCTGTTCCTACAACCTGGCCATAGGTGCGCGAATCCACGACCGTGCTGATCGAAGTGAATTGGGGCGCATTGAATACGTTTGTGGCCTGGGCGCGCAGTTCCATTACGCGGGCTTCTTTCATGGGAAACACTTTGGTCAGCGCCATATTAAACATGACCGTGCCTGGGCCTTCGATACTGTTACGCCGGGCGTCCCCAAATTGTCCACCGGGTGGAGCGGCAAAAGCCGCGGTATTAAACCATTCCGCCACGGTAGGGTTCGAGAGTGCAATCGGCTGGCCGGTCACGTTGGCGCGCAAGGTTCCGTTGGTTCCACGGCTGATATCCGCAAAATTATTCAGGACGCGAGGCGTGAATGGCAGGCCGGAGGCGATGGTCCAGTCGCCGCTCCATTGCCAATCGCCAAAGATATCGCGCCAGACGCTGCTGTCGGTCAGCCAGCGCTTGTCGTGTCCAAAGGGCAGCTCCCAGAGATAATCGGCAGTGAAGCGGTGCCGCTGGTCGAAGCTGGAGAGACCGCGCTCGGCAGAGAGATTATTCGGATCTTGCGCCACCACGGTCGCGCCTCCGCCGATGCTCGAGGCATTATCAATGGACTTGGAGAAGGTATAAGTGCCGCCGATGGAAATTCCATGCTGCAGGCGCTTGCGGGCGCGCACCGAGGCGGCATTTGCTGTGGAATCGGCGGCGGAGGTTTCCCAGGAGAAAGGTTGAACATTGGCATTAAGAAGTCCCGTCGCGGTACGGTTGGGAGCTTCCACAACATCGAGCCGCGTGCCCTTGGTTCCGGTGTAGTCAAAGTTGAGGATCATCGTGGGCGTGATTTCTTCTTGCACATCGGCGTTCCATATCTGGACGTATCCCAGCCGGTAATTCGGATTTACGGCGTAGTTATTAGTGACTAACCCATTTTGGGCCGGCAAAAATCCATTCTGCAGAGTCAACGGAGCGGTGGGCGATTCTATATTGGTCTGGGTGAATGAAAAGGGCGGCTGGAAGGCAAGCTGCTGAATCATGCTGGCGTAAGCGCCGGTGTTGTAATTCATGCCGTAGCTTGCGCGCACAACCGTCTTAGGGGTCGCCTTCCATGCGATGCCAACGCGAGGAGCGAAATTGTTCCGGTCAGGACGCACCAAAGAAGCGGGAAGACCTGGCTGCCCGGGGAGCACAGGCAATACCGTCGTGAGTCCCGGCGTAAATATGAGATTCGCGATGTGGTTGTGCACCTCGGTGTAGGGCGAGACATATTCATAGCGCAGGCCGAGGTTAAGACTTAGATTGCTGGTGGCGCGCCACTCATCCTGTACGAACATGTCCCAGAAGTTTCCACGGAAGCCATAGTCATTAGTCCCGAACTGCGCCGAGGTCTGCTGTGGCAGGCCGAGGAGGAAGTCGGCAAAATCGAAACCGGTGTTGGGCGCCGGAACCAGGCCCCTTGGTGTATTGATCAACTGCGCCGTGTTGAAGCCGCTGAAGGTAAATGACCCGCGAGCGTTGCGGTCGGTCCTGATGTTGAGCTGAATAAGGCGAAAGTCTCCGCCCCATCGCAACGTATGCTTGCCGTGGCTCCAAATCATGAAATCGAAAATGGAATATGTCTGGTTCTTCGTCTGCGAGGGTGTTATATCCTGAATGCCGTTGAAGTTGGAAAAAGAAAGTCCGGGCAGTCCCCAATCGAATGGGTTCTGTGAAACGCCGTTGATGCCCAGGTTGCCGGCGATATTTTGCGCAAAGGCATAAAGATTGCGCGTGGAACTGCGGTTCCGGTTGAAATCAAAACGCAGAATGTTGTTGATCTTGCCGAAGCTGCGAATATAGCCCACGGGTACGTCCAGGTTATGCACTCGGGTCTTGCCGGCAATGCTGGGAAAGGGATTGAGCTGCGCGCTGTCGCGGGTCTGGTAAGACAATCCGAAGTTGATGCTCTTGGCGGAAAAACGGCCTCCTCTGCCGCCACCCCTGTCTCCGCTCCCAGTTCGCCGAGTGGGAAGCGCGCCCAGAATATGATTGATGCGCAGACTGATGGCGTTAATGTCGCTGGTGTATGACGTCGTGCGGTGAAAGTTTTGGGTATCGCCCGGCAAATTTGGCAGCGGAATGAATGCAAGCAAGCCTGCTGCGGTCGAGTTGAGGCGATTGGCCGGAATGGTGTTATTAGGAAAAGGCGTGTTGGTCGTGGGATCGAAAATCTGTACCGGTGTTCCCGCGTTGCGGCCGGCAGCAATGGTTGTAGCCGAAAAGTCTCCGTTGCGCTCGGCGAGAGTTGGCACCGTGGCAAACTGATCGAAAGGGTTTTCTCCCACATTGCCGGTGTAGTTAATGAAGTATGAGGTCTTGTCTCCCCCTTTGTAGATTTTGGGGATGTTCAGAGGGCCGCCCACGGTCGCTCCGAATCGGCTCTGGAAGTAATTCGGTTTGGAGGTAGGTGTTCCGGGCAGTGAATACCCCGCTGCGTTCAGCGCCGAGTCGCCAATGCTGTAGTAAATTGAGCCGTGCGGCTTGTTGATGTTGAAGCGGCCACGGCCGATGCCAAATCCGCCTCCACCGCCTCCAAACCCACCACCGCCGAAAAATCCGCCGCCTTCGCCTCGAAATCCGCCGCCACCCGGCGCGCTATGCTGGTCGCGAAATTCCTGTACCCTTTGCTGAAGTTCCTCACTGCTCATGCCCGCAAGACTTGAGTTTTCCGTCGAGCCGGAGACGGCTACAGATTCGGTGGCCGAGCTGGCTGCAGTTCCCAACGCGTCTATGCCGGCAGATGCGGCGGGATCATCGCCCGCACCGGCAGATGAATCTGCTCCCCCTTCGCCTTGCATCACCGCCAGGCTTTGGAAGCCCCGGCCTCCCTGGTTGGCCATTTGCTGCATAAATTGTTGGCGAGTGTCGGGCGCACGAGATTGCAGAAACATCTCCAGGTCGGCTTTTGCGGTGCGATTCGCTGTATTGATTGTTACCTGGGCGAAGGCGGGAGCAAAAGCCGCCATTTGCGTGCGCACAAAGTAGCTGCCATCTTCAGGAACCTGAAGCGAATAGCTGCCGTCTACGTCTGTCCATGTAACCACCCGTTGACGGACCTGTGGATTGGCGGCGGTCACGGCGACCCCGGGGATAGGCATGTTGCCCGACTTCACGACTCCGCGAATCGTGCCGCCCTGATTGGCGGGCGCGGAGGCCTGTGCCATGGCCAGCGTGCAGGCAAGCAGTAAATACACAGTCACGCAAACCGCTGTGGGCTGCGCCGAAGGGGCAGGGAAACTGGCAGGCTTGGATTGGAAGAGGCGTTTTTTCATCTAGGTGTCTATTTAGAAAGCTGCTATTTCCGGGCTGTTTTGGAAAACGTTTTCATCATAGCTCATGTTTACCTGGCACCCGGGAGTTCACTTTCGAATTGGACGTTTTTCTTTTTAAAACGGCCGACATCGCGCTGAACTGCAAGAACATTCAAACATCACGTAAGCTATTGTCGGGTAAAGAGATGGTCAACAAGAGTAAATTTTTGTAAAGGCTGCGGCGCTTCTATTGACAAGCTTTCTACCAAGGTCTCATGCTGTTTGTTTGTCGTGGTTTGAACCACAGCGGCGCACTCGAGTTTAAATTTTTTCCACGATAGCTTTTTTGTCCAACCAGAGCAGTATCGATTGCAAGCCAGGCTGAAGACCTTATATCTGGAACCTGTGAGTGAGAATGCACAAAGCTATTAGCCCGTATCCCTCCATAACAGCTTGCAAGAGTACTGCTCAGTGCGAGGCGCCACGAACCATAACTCGATCTCTTTCTCTTGGCGTTGTCGCGCTTGTTTGCCTGGTTTGCTGGGGCTGCAGCGGCTCGGCTTCCACGCAGAAGGCGGCTGCGGCAACCAGCCGGCCGACCACGGTTACGGTTGGCAAGGTGCGGCAGCAGGACCTGCCGGTTTATTTGAACGGCCTTGGTTCTGTGGAAGCCTCTTACACCGTTACCGTCAAGAGCCGTGTTGACGGTCAGCTTGTCAGCGTGCCCTTCAAAGAAGGACAACAAGTCAGGAAGGGCGAGCTATTGGCGGTAATCGATCCGCGGCCGTTTGAAGTTCAGCTCAGCCAGGCGCAGGCACAGCAGTTCAAAGACGAGGCATCGCTGCGCGATGCTAAATTGAACCTCGAACGTTTTACCGGGCTGTTGCCTTCAGGCATCATCGCCCGGCAGCAGGTGGATTCGCAAGCGGCGCTGGTGGACCAGCTCGAGGGCGCGGTCCGCTCTGACCAGGCGCAGATTGACAATGCCAAACTGCAACTGACGTATTGTCATATTACGGCGCCCATCGGCGGGCGCATTGGGTTGCGATTGGTTGATCCGGGCAACATCGTGCATGCTTCCGATCCCAACGGCCTGCTGGTCATCACGCAACTGGAACCAATTGCCGTTTTGTTTACGCTTCCCGAGGATAATCTTCCTGCCGTCGCGCAACACTTGCGCCAGGGGCCGCTGCAGGTGGAAGCCTACAGCCGCGATGACCAGACCAAGCTGGCGACGGGAACCTTATTGACCATTGATAACGTGATTGACCCAACCACCGGAACGGGCCGCCTCAAATCCATCTTCGATAACAAAGAAGGCACGCTGTGGCCCAATCAATTCGTCAATGTGAATCTGCTTCTGGAGGTGCGGAAGAGCACGATCGTCGTTCTTAACGCTGCCGTTCAGCACGGTCCTCAGGGAGCGTTTGTGTATGTTGTCAACGAGAAAGACAAAACCGCGGAACTCCGGCCGGTTACGGTCAGTTTGACGCAAGGCAACGTGGCCGCGATTGCCAGCGGATTGCAGCCGGGAGACCTGGTTGTCACCGATGGACAAGACAAGCTGCAAAACGGCAGCAAGGTTGACTATCAGATGGGCGGCGGTGGGGGCGGCGGACAAAGGAACGGCGCGTCGCCACAATCGGGAACGCCCGCATCGGGAACGGCATCTTCAGGGGCACCATCATCATGAGTCCGTCGCGGATATTTATCTTGCGGCCTGTGGCCACGTCATTGTTGACGTTTGGCCTGCTGCTGGTGGGCATAGTTGCCTACAAACAGTTGCCGGTTTCCGCGCTGCCGGAAGTTGACTACCCGACCATCCAAGTCATGACCTTCTACCCCGGGGCCGATCCTGACGTCATGACCTCTTCTGTGACTTCTCCCCTGGAACGGCAATTTGGGCAGGTGCCCGGGCTGAGCCAGATGACTTCCACCAGCTCGTTTGGCAGCTCGATCATCACGCTGCAGTTCAATCTCGATCAGAACATTGACGTCGCCGAGCAGGAGGTGCAGGCCGCCATCAACGGCGCGACTACATATCTGCCGCACGACCTGCCGAACCCGCCGGTCTACAGCAAGGTGAATCCGGCGGATGCTCCCATCATCACCCTGGCGCTGACTTCCGACTCACTGCCTCTCTCCCGGGTCGAGGACGTAGCCGATACCCAGTTGGCGCAGAAGATTTCTCAGTTGTCGGGAGTCGGGCTGGTCTCCATCAGCGGTGGCCAGAAGCCTGCGGTACGTATTCAAGCCAACCCGACAGCGCTGGCGTCGTATGGCCTGAGCCTGGAAGATTTGCGTACCTCGTTGGGCCAGGCCAACGTAGATCAAGCCAAGGGCATATTGGACGGTCCCCGCCAGTCCTACACCATTGGGGCCAACGACCAACTAAGTTCCAGCAACCAATACAAGCCCTTGATTGTTGCCTATAAAGACGGGGCGCCGGTGCGGCTCTCTGACGTTGCCGCGGTCATTGACAGCGCGGAAAACGTGAAGCAGGCCGCGTGGATGAATCTCACTCCCGCGGTCATCATGAACATCCAACGCCAGCCGGGTGCAAACATCATCACGGTCGTAGACCATATCAAGGCATTGCTGCCCCAGCTTCAGGCCACCCTGCCTCCATCGGTCCGGGTGGCGATTCTCACCGACCGCACCCAAACCATACGGGCTTCGGTGCAGGACGTGCAGTTCGAACTGGTGCTCACCATCGGGCTGGTCGTGATGGTGATCTTTCTTTTCCTGAGAAATCTTCCCGCCACCATCATCCCCGGCGTGGCCGTGCCGCTTTCCATTGTGGGAACATTCGCCATGATGTACCTGCTGGGTTACAGCCTCAACAATCTGACCCTGATGGCGCTGACTATCTCCACAGGGTTTGTGGTTGATGACGCCATTGTCATGATCGAGAACATCAATCGCTTCCTGGAACAGGGCGACGCCCCGCTGGAGGCCGCTCTCAAGGGATCAGGGCAGATTGGATTCACCATCATCTCGTTGACAGTTTCGCTGATGGGCGTGCTCATTCCGCTTCTGTTCATCGGCGACATCGTGGGCCGATTGTTCCGTGAATTTGCCGTGACGCTGGCGGTGACCATCCTGGTTTCAGCCGCGGTATCGCTGACCCTCACGCCCATGATGTCGGCCAAGCTGCTCAGGATGAAACGCGCCGATGAGCATGGGCGCTTTTACCAGGTTTCGGAAGATTTTTATCAGTGGGTTGTCGCCTTTTACGGACGCACGCTGAAGTGGGTCTTGCAGCACCAGACTGCGATCTTGCTGCTCGCATTTGGAACCGTTGGCCTGACCCTGCTGCTTTTCGCGGTGGTGCCCAAGGGTTTTTTCCCGGTGCAGGACACCGGTTTCATCCTGGGGATCACAGAAGCTCCCGAGAGCATCTCTTTTCAGGCCCTGGCGCGGCGCCAGCAGGCGCTGGCGGCTGTGATTCTGAAAGACCCCGACGTGGAGAGTCTTTCTTCGTTTATCGGCATTGATGGCACCAATACCACCCCCAACAGCGGGCGCATCCAGATCAACCTGAAGCCCCGCAACCAGCGCAGCGACACCGCTTCAGATATCATCCGCCGGCTGCAACCCCAGGTTGCCAACGTTCGCGGTATTACGCTCTACATGCAGCCCGTGCAGGACTTGACTGTGGAAGACCGCATCAGCCGTACGCAGTTCCAATACTCGGTCGAAGACGCCGACGCGCAGGAGCTGGCCATATGGGCGCCCAAGCTGCTCGCCAAGCTGCAAACTCTGCCCGAGCTGCAGGATGTGGCCAGCGACCAGCAAACCAATGGCCTTCGGGTAGAACTGGTCATTGACCGGGATACGGCTTCCCGTTTGGGGATTCTTCCGCAGACAATTGACGACACGCTGTATGACGCCTTCGGGCAGCGGCAGATATCAACCATCTATACGCAGTTGAACCAGTATCACGTAGTGCTGGAGGCCGCTCCTAACTTCGAGCAAAACCCGGATTCGCTGAAAGATATTTACGTGAAATCGAGCACCGGCGCGCAGGTGCCGCTTTCCGCTTTCACCACCATGCAGCCCAGCAATGCGCCGCTCTCCATCAACCACCAGGGACAATTTCCCGTGGTAACGCTTTCCTTCAATCTTGCGTCCGGCGTTTCACTCGGAGCGGCCACGCGGGTGATCGAACAGGCAAAGCAGGATATCCTGATGCCGCCCAGCATCAACACCAGTTTTCAAGGTACGGCTGCGGCCTTCCAGAATTCGCTCTCTTCCGAACCCTGGCTGATTCTGGCTGCCATCGTCACCGTCTACATCGTGCTCGGGGTGCTCTATGAAAGCTACATTCATCCCGCTACGATTCTTTCTACGTTGCCTTCAGCAGGTGTGGGCGCCATCCTGGCGCTGTTGCTGACGGGCAACGACCTGGGTGTGGTGGCGCTGATCGGCATCATCCTGCTGATCGGCATCGTAATGAAAAACGCCATTATGATGATTGATTTCGCGCTGGAAGCCGAGCGCGTCGAGCAGAAACCGCCGCAAGAGGCGATCTATCAGGCATGCTTGTTACGCTTTCGTCCCATTTTGATGACCACCATGACCGCGCTGCTCGGCGGCCTGCCGCTTGCCTTGGGTGCGGGAACAGGCTCGGAATTGCGTCGTCCTCTGGGTATCACGATTGTGGGCGGTCTCTTGCTCAGCCAGATGCTCACTCTCTACACAACCCCGGTGGTCTACCTGTGGTTTGATCGCTTGTCCAGAAAGTTTGAACGCTTGCAAGTCGGCAACAGAATGGAGGAGCCGGCGGCGGCAGATTAGTCATGAACATTTCTGCCCCGTTCATCAAGCGTCCTATCGGAACATCGCTGTTGGCCGCCGGCCTGCTGATGGCCGGGGCGCTGGCATTTAATTTTCTTCCTGTGGCCCCGCTTCCGCAGGTGGAATTTCCCGTCATTCAGGTCCAGGCCGGATTGCCTGGCGCCAGTCCAGAGACCATGGCTTCAGCTGTCGCCACACCGCTGGAGCGCCAGTTTGGCCGAATTGCCGGCATTACACAGATGACCTCCACCAGCCAATTTGGTTCCACCGGCATTGTGCTGCAGTTCGACCTCAATCGAAACATTGATGCCGCCGGCCGCGATGTGCAGGCCGCCATCAACGCGGCGCGAGGGCAGTTACCGACCAATCTTCCCAACAATCCTTCGTATCGCAAGGTCAATCCGGCAGATTATCCCATCATGATCCTGGCGCTCACCTCCGACACGATCACCCTGCCACGCATCTACGACGCGGCAGATTCCATCCTGGCGCAAAAACTTTCACAGGTGAACGGCGTGGGCCAGGTGAATGTGGGCGGTGGCGCTCGCCCCGCAGTGCGCGCCGAAGTGAATCCTACTCTCTTGAGCAAATTAGGCGTGGGAATTGACCAGGTCCGCATCGCCCTGGGTTTGGCCAATGCCAATCGGCCCAAGGGCGAAGTGAACAACGCTATCAATACGTGGACTCTCAATGACACCGATCAGCTCTTTACCGCCGATCAGTACCGTTCACTGGTGGTTGCCACCGGCAAAAATGGCGGGACAACCCGGCTGGGTGATGTGGCCGATGTGCAGGATTCGGTTGAGGATACGCGCCATATCGGTCTGGCCAATGGAAAACCCGCGGTGCTGATGATCATTTTCCGCCAGCCGGGCGCGAACATCATCGAAACCGTCGACCGTGTACGCAGTCTGCTGCCGCAGCTTCAGGCTTCCATTCCGCCCTCGATCCACCTGAATATCGTGCTCGACCGCACCACTACCATTCGGGCTTCGGTGCACGACACTGAACTCACATTGGTGGTTTCCATCGTTCTTGTCATTCTGGTGGTGTTTGCTTTTCTGCGCACGGTGCGGGCGACGGTGATCCCCAGTGTCGCGGTGCCGCTTTCGCTCATCGGCACCTTCGCCGTCATGTACCTGCTGGGATACAGCCTCGACAATCTGTCTCTGATGGCGCTGGCCATCTCCACCGGTTTCGTTGTAGACGATGCCATCGTGGTTCTGGAGAACATTACACGGTATCTGGAAAAGGGAATGACGCCGGTGCAGGCCGCTTATCAGGGCGCGCGCGAGATCGGTTTTACTGTGCTCTCCATGAGCACATCCCTGGTGGCGGTTTTTATCCCCATTTTGCTGATGACCGGTTTGGTGGGCCGCCTGTTTCGCGAATTTGCCGTGACCCTCAGCGTTGCCATCATCGTATCGTTGCTGGTCTCTTTAACCACCACGCCCACCATGTGCGCTCAGCTTCTCAGGCCAATCGTAGGAGAACAAAGGCACAATTGGATCTATCGGCTGAGTGAGCGGACCTTCGACACGGTCCACGGCGGGTACAAACATAGCTTGCAGTGGGTGTTGCGGCACCAGCTTCTAACCCTGTGGGTCGCTATTGCCACCGCTGGCCTCAGCGTTTTTCTTTACACCAAAGTGCCTACCGGTTTCTTCCCGCAACAGGATACGGGCAGGCTGGTTGGATCGGTGCAGGCGGCGCAGGACATTTCTTTCGCGGCCATGCGCGAAAAGATGCTCCAACTCGCCAACCTGGTGATGAAGGACCCCGCGACCAACACCGTGGTGGCATTTGCCGGCGGAAATAATTCCAACACCGGCCGCATGTTCGTCACGCTAAAACCAAAGTCCGAGACCAAGATGACCGCCGACCAGGTGATCAACCGGCTGCGCGGAAAACTGGCGGTGGTTCCGGGAGCTTCGCTCTTTATGCAGTCGGCCCAGGACCTGCAGATTGGAGGCCGCCAAAGCAACGCGCAATACCAGTACACACTGCAAAGCGAAAATCTCAATGACCTTAATACATGGGCGCCGCGACTGTTGCAGAAAATGCGCGGTCTTGCCGAACTGCGTGACGTCTCCACCGACCAGCAGGACCGCGGCCTGGAGGAGCTGGTTGCCGTTGATCGCGATACCGCGGCAAGGCTGGGAATAAGTCCTTCAGACGTAGACAGCACGCTCTATGACGCTTTTGGGCAGCGCCAGGTCTCCACCATGTACCGGCAACTGAACCAGTACCACGTGGTCATGGAGGTAGCCCCGGAATTCAATAAGAGTCCCGAAGCTCTGCAGGAGATATACGTGCGCTCCTCCAATGGAAACCAGGTTCCGCTGGCGGCCTTCGCGCATTTCCAAACTTCGACCGTCTCGATTGCCGTCAATCACCAGGGCCAATTTCCGGCTGCCACACTCTCTTTCAACCTGGCGCCCGGCGTTTCCCTGAGCCAGGCAACGCTGGCCATCGAGAACGCCGAACGCGCCATTGGCTTTCCCGCGACCATTCAAGCCAGCTTCCAGGGAACCGCCGCCGCCTACAAGGATTCGCTCTCCAACCAGCCCTTGCTTATCATGGCCGCGCTGTTGACTGTGTATCTCGTGTTAGGGATTTTGTATGAGAGCTATATTCACCCCATTACGATTCTCTCAACCCTGCCTTCTGCGGGTGTGGGCGCACTGCTGGCCCTGCTGGTTTTTCGCATGGAGCTCAATATCATCGGGTTAATCGGTATCCTGCTGTTGATAGGGATCGTAAAAAAGAACGCCATCATGATGATTGACTTCGCGCTCGATGCCGAGCGCCGGGAAAAGAAATCACCCGTGGACGCGATTTACGAGGCCTGCATCCTGCGCTTTCGCCCCATCATGATGACCACCATGGCCGCCGCGCTGGGCGCTCTGCCACTGTGGCTGGGCACGGGCACGGGCTCAGAGCTGCGGCGTCCGCTGGGAATCACAATTTTTTGGGGGCTGATCTTCAGCCAGATGCTGACCCTCTACACCACTCCGGTAGTCTACATTTACCTCGATAGGTTCCGGCTCTGGGCCACAGGCCGCCGCCGCATGCATCTCCAAGAGGGGAGCGCTCCGAATTCTCCCAATCCAACCCCGGCAGGGTAACAGAGCCGGCCAAGCTGTAGTTACGTAGGTACAAACGCGTCTGGGACCATAGTAACCACGGCGTCTGTATCTTCTTGAAACAATGTGGATAATCCAGAAATGGGGCAGGTGCCAAATCAGGAATCAGATGGCTCAAATTGTTGCGGTATTGCTTTAGGTATTCGCGGGACATGTCTAAACTACAGTTACCCCCGGAGACAAATATGAATTCCTTCGAGACTGGTTCCTACGTAGCGTTTCCCAGGACGAGTTCGGCCGCTCCAATCCCCGCCCCAACTCGCGAAACACAACCTCATGCAGCGCGCCCCGACGCGGTGGTTCTTGCGCTCCCTGCCCGAGTCCCCCTGGCCGCTACGATTGCGCAATCCCTTGGACTCCACGGCGATATTTTCGTCGTACGTACCGCGGGAGTTCACGGTCAAAAAGAATCAACGCTGGCCGGCCTGCTGCGAGAGTTGGAGGAACATCATCCGGAGCTGCGCATCCTGGAGCTCCATAAGCACAGCACAATCGGAAAATGGCTGAATGGTTCGGTCACCGAATCGCTGTTTCGGAGAAACCGCTGGCCGGTGCTCGTTCTTCGCCCCCAGGCCTATGAAACCAGCGGCACTCGAATGGGATTTCGCAAAGTCCTGTATGCCACAGACTTGTCCGCTGAATCCGTTCACGCCCTCCGTTATGCCTCCACTTTTACACAAGAGCGTTCAACCAAGCTGTTTGCGCTGCAGGTTGAAACTGCGGAGGAGGGCGATCCATTCCAACAGCAGGTAGCTCTTCGCGGCCTCTGTGATTGGATGCAGGGACAGGCGCTGGAACAGGAAGAGCCGGCTCTGGGAGCAGCGGGATGCGTCGTTAGGTTCGGCGATCCGGCGCAGAAGATTCTTGAAACCGCCGCTGAGCTTCAGAGTGACATGATTGTCCTGGGAGCGCGCGGGCGCGGCGCGACGCCGGGAGAGGAAGGCCATTTTGTCGGTGAAACAGCGTACGAGGTGGCTTGCTCA
>Ga0209166_10001237_pt1 | contig 21991 bp, 16 predicted proteins | sample Coa_R1_3_FD_187151 | JGI IMG/M metagenome (GOLD analysis project Ga0209166, IMG submission 187151) | Surface soil microbial communities from Centralia Pennsylvania, which are recovering from an underground coalmine fire - Coalmine... | ecosystem: Environmental > Terrestrial > Soil >... | reverse complement strand
GCCAGCCGGAATCAAGTTCTTCCCTTGTGGCTCAAGGCGATGAAGCCCGTACGCAATCGAACTACGCTCCTGCCGCCCGCTTTTACCAGCGTGCCTTTGACCTGGAAAAAGCCAACCACACTTTCGGTAACGACACCTTCCTTGACCTCATTAGCAAGCTGGCATTTTCATACCGCATGAACGGTGACTTGAGCAAAGCCAAAGACACGCTCGATTACGGCCTCTCGCAGAACGCCACATATCCGATCTTCCACTACGATATGGCCTGCACTTACGCGCAGATGGGCAAGGTGGATGAAAGCCTCGGGCAACTACGCCTCGCGTTTCAGTACAGATCCAAAGTAGCGCCCGTGCAGGTACCGGCCGACCCTGAAGAAGACAGTTGCTTCCGCAAGATCGCCAGCGATCCCCGCTTCACCGTCGAAGTGCAAAAACTCGAACAGCAGCAACAATGAATTCTTAACTTCCGGTTTGCCGACGATCCTACCTAGAGTGCGTCTGTCCTTCTACGGTCAGCTCGACCAGGTTTGTACGCACTCGGTCTCCGACCTGCGCGCTCTTTAGCGTCGTCAGGAATTTCTTGGTGAAGTCCTGCTGCAGATGGAAATCCTGTGCTGCTTGCGACCTGTAAATCTCATAGAAAACAATCGTATTTGGATCGTCTTTTCGTGCCGTGATGTAAAAAGCTTCCACGCCCGGTTCGGCACGAACTAACGGCAGATATTGGCGTGCTGCGTCGAGAAGCTCCGCGCGACGCTGCGGCTGAATCCTCGCCTCGATCAGCATGATCACCTTTTCGTTCGTCATATTGGATTGCTCCTCTCGATTTTCATTGGCCGGTCTGTTCCCTGCCTGCCCTGCCCACACAAACTGCAAGGCTCCTGCGCTTGCGACCATCAGCACTGCCACCGCCACGAATCGGGTCGTTTTCATGTGGGAATCCTTTCGTTCGATACCATTCCATCCCTGCCGTCTGATTCGCGTTAAGGCTGGATCTGCGCATTCTAGCCCGACTCCGCCAGTTGTCGAAATCAGGCGATTGCACTCATTAATGCGGACCAATGGTATTTTGGCCGTATCAAGAGCTAACCGGAAGTTATTCCGGGCCAGAAGTCGGCTTCTGGGAAGTTGACTAGGTGGGTAACGATAAACGCGCTTGTGGTCATTGACGGACCGACTCCCAGATTGTCGGCAAACCGAAGCCCTGCACTCAGTCACTGTTGCAGTGCAGTTGCGGCTTGCGTCTGGCCGGAACACAGGTAGGCTTCCGCCAGATGCTGGCGGAACTGAACCAGGGTATTGTCTGCCACCGGGGTCAGGGCCGCCATCTCGATGGCTTTCTTCAACGCCAGCACCGCCTGGGAATATTCATGGCGCTTCAGGTGCACGACTCCCAGCGTATCGAGCACGGCTGGATTTTGCGGCGCCAGCAGCCGCGCTCTTTGCGCCAGCATCAGGGCACGGTCGAGGTTGGTGCCTTGCTGAGCGTAGATCCAGGCCAGATTGTTGGCCGCGGCTCCAGAAGGGTCGCCCTGCTGCAGAATTCTTTCATAGTCTTCCGTTGGATGGTTTGTGCCGGAAGCAGTTTGAGCTATAGCCGGGCGTGAACTGTTTCTCAGCAGTTCATTGGCTGCTGCCGGCTGCCCCGACTGAATGTAAAGCTGCGCCAGGGCTGTTGCCGCGCTGGCGCGCTGCGGGTCCCACAGCAAAGCGCGCCGCAGACAGCGGCGAGCATCCGGCCGCCATCCGTTCTGAGCGTAGAGCCTGCCCGCAATCTCCATGAGCGCGGGAGACCTGGGAGCGTTGGTGGCCGTGTTTTCAATTTTTGCGAGCATGACCCGGCTGATTGTGCCGCGCTGATAAACCTGGGCCAGCTCTTGTGTGGCGGATTGCGAATGCGGCTCCAGCAGCAGCGCCTGTTCGTATTCAACCAGGGCTTTGCCCAGATTGCGCTGCTCAACGGCGATTCCCCCGAGAATTTCGTGCGGCTCGGCCGAGGCAGAGTTGGCCACAAGGGCCCGCCGCGCAATCAACGTGGCCTGGTCGAACCGGTGAAGGGCGGCAAGGGAGCGGGCATAAATGCAGAGCGCCTGGAAGTTAGCCGGCTCTTCGCGAATGACGCTGCTGGCGATTTCTTCGGCAATGGCGGCGTCACCGGAATGCAGTGCCTGGGTTGCTATCGCGATTCGTGCCGGAGTGAATGCGGGCGCAACCTGCAGGGCTGTCTGCCACTCGGCCTTGGCTTGATTAGACAGTCCATTCCGTTGCCGCACTAATCCTAAGACGTAGTGGGCAGGAGCTGAGCCAGGCGCAAAGGCGACAGCTTGCTGCGCCTGTTCTTCGGCAGTGCTGAGATTGCCAAGCTCCAGAGATACTTCCGCCGCCAGGGCTGTTGCTGTCGCTGGATCAAAATAGCTCCGGAACTGGCGCAGGTGGGCTTTGGCGCTGGCCAGGGTAGCGGCAGATGCGGCGTCATCCGCTTGTTTCTGTTGTTGCGCTAGTTGCAACTCAGCTTCAACCAGGCGCGCCGCCACCGAACTTCGTGAAAGACTATGAGCCTCTCCGGGATTCAGGGGAGCGGGTGAACCCAGGATGCGGTTGTAAAGCATGGTTGCGGGCGTAGTGCGTCCGGCGGCCAGTTCAAAATCAGGCAAAGTCACGCGCTCTTCTGAACTGTCGGAGCCAAGTCTTTGTAAAATATCCTCGGCTTCTTTGATTTGGGTTTCCCGCGCCAGAAATTGTGCCAGGCGAAGCTCGGTCTCGCTGCAATCCTTCACTTTCACAGCCTGCCGATAATCACTCTCCGCGGTGTTGCCGTCTCCCACAATTTCTTCCAGCCGAGCCAGCGCAAGCCATGGCCGCGGGTCCTGTGGCTGGACATTGGCGGCGTCATGAAGAACTTTTCGAGCGGCAGGCGCTTGATCTTCCCGGGCATAGGCTTCCGCCAGGGTCAGCGCAGCGTTGACCTGTGTGGGATCAATGGCGAGAATGTGCGTTAAAACCAGCTTTGCCTGTTCTGGCTGGCCGCCGTCAATGAATGCGGTTCCGAGAACAGAAAGCGCTTCCAGGTTGCTGGGATCGTTTTGCAAAACCGTATTGGCATGATCGGCGGCTCCTGCGATATCAGAGCCGGCCAGCAGCAGTTCGGCCATACGTACATGGGCAGCAGCACTGCTTGGATTGTTTCGTATTGATTCTTCCAGGACGCCATAAGCCTCCTGGGGACGGTTCAGGCTCCACAGGCACTCGCCCATGCGGAGCTGGATCAAAGCCAGAACTTCGCGCTCATCGTTGGGAACCCTCCCCAGCAGACGGGCATACTGCTGCAGGGCAGCCACATATTGCCCGGAGTGTTGCAGCTCTTCCGCCTTGTTGAAACTTTTAACCGGGTTAGCGCAACCGATAAGCGCAATCAGCAGCATCAGCGTGCTGGTGAGCAGGATATTCGTTAAAGAAAGACGTCTTCCATGAAATGGCCTCTCGGCCATGGGGCCCGACAACATGCAAGTTCAGATGAGGTTTTTGCAACCTGAGATGTGAGCCAAATAGGCTCATTGAGAGAGTGTGGAACTAGATCGGTTTTACAGATGGATGTGAGCGGGCACTCGAGCGCCGAACCATAGATGTTCATGGTACGGGGCGTCCGCCGTGGCGCACACGATGCTATTTTTCCAGTTCTGCGGCTTTCGCTGTCGCTCGCTGTATCGCGGCAATCAGGGGTTTAGCTTCGTCTGGCATGGTAATGCCTTCGCCCTTGAGAGTCTGCTGCGGCCTGACTTTCTCGCGGTAAAGATTCTCGTCGGCGTCGCCATCGACGCGAAGCGTCATGCCTGACACCGATATCCCGGCAAACAGGCCGCGGGCGCGAGAATAGGAAAGCATCTGGGCTTTCATGACTTCGTTGGTAGAAGCCTCCTGGGTTCTGCCCACAGGTCCGGCGGCGACGCTGGCTTCAGCGCCCAGCTTAACCTTACTTTTCATGATAGACCGGGCGCCCTCGTCGTTGAGCACCAGGATGACAACGTCAGTGCCCTCGACGCCAAGCTGAAAGCCGATGTCGGCGCCGCCTGAGGCCATCATGATTGGCGCGCTCCATGGCCCCTTGAAGTCTTCCCCGGTGCGGCAGGTCATGACACCGCGCCCGTAGTCGCCGCCGATGATGAAGGCTGCTTTCTTGAGGTCGGGGATCACGATGATGCACTTTGTCCCATCCAGAACACTGAGCGGGACGCCCTTGTCCGGCGCGTTGAATATGTCTTTCACGACATCCGCCGACGCGGTGATTCGATTTTTTTCCTTTTCCCCCGTGTCTGCCCAGGCGGAAACAATCAGACCCAGGAAGATAATCCCTATACTTGTAATTCTTTTCATAATCTTGAACCTCGCCTCCTGCAAAATATCTCTCAGGCAGCTCTGAGTTGTTGCGCTTTATTGGGCAAGCTGTGAATGGCGCCGGCGAAACCGATCAGGGCTACACCGTCAAGGATCAGGTCGATACCGATTGCCATACCGATGAAGTAATTGCTGGCTGTAGTCCAGGTGGCCAAGAGGTAAATGCCCAGGGCAACAGAGACTAATCCCGAAAGGGCCGTCCACCCCCACCTGGGAAACTGAACGACGCTCGCCCCGGCTGCGCGGAACAGCCCTCCTACGATGAATAGTAAAGCGAGCGCCATGGTCACTCCTGCGGCGCCTGCATCCGGATGCCGTATCAAAAGGTATCCGGTCACTCCGCGGATGATCGCGTTGAGCAGGTACAAAAAGAACCCGTACCAGGTGAAAGCGCGAACTGCATTTACCAGCCACAACACTCCGCTGATTGCGAGAACCCAGCCGAGAGCCAGAACTGAAAACGTGGTTGCGCTCTGCGCTTTTACGACGCACACAGCGCCAAGCACCGCCAGCAGAATGCCGAGCACGAAAAACCAGCCCCAGGATCGCCTGACTTGCTCGAGGCTGGCGGCGAAGAAATCAGAAACGCTAGTCATTGTCTTTCTCCTTTTTTAGACTGCCGTTATTCGATTCGGCAGCACGGTTGAATCCATCTCAGCGCAAGAACGCCTCTGGAGCATTCTTCGGAACAGAGAACGGTCGAGCCGACTTCGCGTCAGGGCTGAACTTTCCGAAGGTCGAGGGATTCTCGCGGAAATGCTGCTCCAGGGCATCGACCCGGTGCTGATCGTCCGGGTGATCTGACAAGAGCTGCGGTAATTGGTCAGGTTGGGCGTTTTTGAAATCCTGGAAGAGCCAGACCAGTCCCCAGGGATTGTAGCCGCTTGCGGCGCAGATATCGGAGCCGGTCAGGTCCGCCCTCGACTCCACATCTCGGGAATATTTGAGGGAATGGAGCTTGCCAAGGAGAAGGATGGCCAGGATGTGCGCACGAGAAGGACCCAGAAGCACGGCAGCTCCGATTTCTCGATTCTCGAGTTTCTGCTGCTTCTCCATCAACGTCACGGTATCGTGATGGATGGTGTGTGAGACTTCATGGCAAAGAGTTCCGGCAAGCTGCTCCGTGTTCTTTACGAAATAGAGGAGCGAATCCACGACGTACACATTGCCGCCCGGGGTGGCAAACGCGTTAGGCTGAGTTTCATGGACCAGGTAGAACTTGAACGGATGGTTGTATCGGGGCTGCGCGACCCGGGTGATGGCATCCGCAATCGGCTGCAACTGGTCGTATAGAGGGGAAGATTCGACGATTTCGCCCTTAGCCTTCAGTTCGTTGAAAACTTCCTGGCCCATCTGCTGTTCTTCATCCTGGCTCTGTCCTTGAGCCGCGGATGGTGCGGGGGCAATGGCAACTGCTACCAGACACAGCACCGCTATTGCAATCAGAAATGATGATCGAAGCGTTTTGTGTCCCATCACTCATCTCCCTGCGCATAAGATTTATGTACTTTAGCGACTTGCCCCACGCCCCTGCCGAATCAACGAAGCCGCCCGCGTCAACCTGCCGCTCGGGCGGCCCGTTGATCCAAAACTGGGCGGTTTTGGGAAAAGCGAGCCCCCTGCTCCTTGTGTCTTCTCTCCCGGTTAACCGTGTTCAGCTCGCTTTCGCCCGCGGCTCAGCCTTGAGCTTCGTGGCGAGTTCCCCCAGCGAGGTTTTCAACTTGGCCAGTTCCGCGTCGATCTCAACCTTGATTTGCTCGACCTTCGCCTCGCCAGTTGTCTTCAGGTCTTGACGCTTTTTATCAATCTCCTGCTGCTTGGTCTTCAAATGGTTGATGGTGTCTATCTCCGCCTGTGCCATCTTGCTTTTGGCACTGGCCTCCAATTCCCCAAGCTGTGCCTTGGCTTGCTGCAACTGGGCGCTGATTTTCTCTTCGTATGCTTTTGTCGTTACACTCGGTGTGCTCATGCTCTTGTTCCTTTTCTGTGTTTATGAATTTCTCCCGGTCTTTTGGTGAGCGCGGATGATGGCCTAAGCCGCCTTCGCGTCCAATACGCTCTCCACCTTCTTCTGCTGGTCCCGGCTCAGCGTCGTGCTGAGGATGTTGCCGCCATAACCGCGGAACTGGTCCGCCACGATGCCGGGATTAGCCGTGCGCAGAAGCGCGTAGACCGCCGAGTCACCTGGCTGGATCATCGCTCCGACGTTCTTGACAAAGTCATCGGGGATTCCGAATTCATCTTTCCACCACGCGGCATCGAGTGCGCCCGCTCCCGCGCCGAGTGCGCCACCACCGAGAGCCCCCGCCGCAAGAGCCCCTGCCGCCACCGTGGCGCTTGCTCCGCCGGTGAAGGGGATCGCGAGCGTGGCCCCGATGAGCGAGCCCCACAGACCGCCCCAGCCCGCGCCTTCGCCGGTGGTCATCTGGAAGCTCTGGTCGACCCGGAGCTTGCCGTTGTAGTCGCGGTAGACGGCGACTGCGTCGTGCAGGTCCACGGCCCAGTCCTCGTTCATTCTCTGCAACTGGTTGAGCACGTCCGATGCACGGTACATGTCTTTCTTGAAGCCAACGACTATCAGTTCTGCCATGATTGTTCTCCTTATAGTGTTGTCTGATCTTTTGATTGAGCGTGAGTTGATTGAGCGTGAGCTGTTCCGTCACGCCTGTGACTTTCCCTCCCTCCCTCGCTCTTTGCTATCGTTGTGCAATGCGAAGGCTGATCCAAAGTTCTTAAAAATAATAATATTCCTTAGCTACCGCAGGCATGTGCGCAGTGAAACGCCATAGAAGGACTTTTTCCGCAGCCTTTTTTAACCCCTGAGGGTTTCGAATTCCGCTGGCCTTCGGGAGTTATGGGCCGACTCTAACGCTTGGACGTAGCTGCCACAATTCCTCGTAAGAATGAATTGCGCTTACGACTTTCGTCGTAGCGGCATTCACAACACTTCAACGCCGGACGGCACTCACGCAGACACGAGAAAGATTGTCCGCGACCGTTTTGAGTGATATCAGTCCATTGATTTCTGAAAATTGTGGGCCATCATTGTCCTGGCAGCATCCAGAATGCGGCTCGCCTCTCAGGTCTTTGGAAATTTGTGCATGACGAATATCGTGTGGCGCAGCCCGGGGACCCCGGCTGTGCCCTCGCGCCGCTTGAAAGAGGGTATGGACCGGGAACATCCCTGACAGAATAGACCGGGCAGAAGTCAGCTTTCCAGACAAACGTTCGGCACTACTTTACTGGAACGCATGTTGCTGAGTTGGAAGAACTTAACACTGCACGGACTACTCCCAGTAGTGGGGGGGGCGGGAGCACTGCTTTGGGGGGCAGAAAACCCTAAGCAACCGTGCGCTTGAGCTGGCCGCAGGCCGCGTAAATATCGCGTCCCCGGGGCCGGCGGATATAGGCGGGGACGCCGGCATCGCGCAGGATTTTCTGGAACGAAAGCACACGCTGTTCCGTCGGGGTCTGAAAATCAATGCCCGGCCCGGGGTTAAGCGCAATCAGATTGACCTTGGCGCGTATGCCGCGGATCAACTCCACCACCTCATGCGCCTGTTGCGCCCCGTCGTTGACCCCGTCGAGCAGTACGTATTCAAACGTCAGCCGTTCGCGGTTTCGCAGGGGAAACTCGCGGGCGGCGGCGAGCAGTTGTTGCAAGTCCCACTTTTTATTGATCGGCATGAGGCTGGTGCGGGCAGTGTCATTTGAAGCGTTCAGGGAAATCGCCAGCTTGGGACGAATGGGTTCTTTGCCGAAGTCGTAAATGCGAGGGACAATTCCGGCAGTGGAGACGGTCATCCGCGACACCGGGATTCCAATGCCTTCAGGATCGCTCAGCAAGCGCACTGCCTGCATGAAGTTTTCATAATTAAGGAACGGTTCGCCTTGTCCCATAAAGACAAGGTTGATGCGCTCGCGGTCAATGCTGACGCCGCGATCGTTGAGAACAGCCAGCACTTGTCCGACAATCTCACCGGCTGTGAGGTTGCGCTGCAAGCCCAGCAGGGCGGTCATGCAGAACTGGCAATTTACCGCGCAACCTGCCTGGCTTGAGATACAAATTGTCGCGCGATGGAATTTGCCCTCTTGCCAGTCTTTTTGCGCTTTGTCCGGCGCTGGGGATCCATTGCTGATTTCCAGATCAGCTTCCGATCCGTCTCCTGTCTCTCCGCCGTCTCCCTCTGGCATCCAGACGGTTTCAACGCTTTGGCCATCGGGAAAGGCAATGAGATAACGGATAGTCCCGTCATTGGAAGAGAATTTCTTTTCAACTTGCGGCAAGCCAACGCTGTAACCCTCACGTGTGAGTTGGTCGCGGAAATCCACAGGCAGGGTAGAGATGGCCTGCAGCTCTCCCAGGCGCTGGCTATAAATGGCCTGATAGAGCTGCCGGGCCCGGTACGAGGGTTGGCTGAAACCCTCAATAATCCTTGTAAGCTCCTGAAAAGAAAGGCCCAATAAAACGCATTTTAGCTGCTGCCCCATGCATCCAAATATCTGTCTATAATTGTAGAAGGTTCTTGCCCCAGAAGGCTCTTAATTAAAAGCGTTAACAAAGCAAACCTGCAGCTATTGTACGTTGATTGACAGGGGTGGGAAGAGTACGCGATGAAAGCAGGGAGAAAATGGTAGACGAGCCGCGCAACATATATCGAGAGGTCTTACCCAACGGGTTGACTGTGCTGACTGAATCCATGTCACACATCCGTTCGGTTTCTATTGGAATCTGGGTGCGGACCGGCTCGCGCCACGAAGATCCCGAGGCTAACGGCATCTCCCATTTTCTGGAGCACATGGTTTTTAAGGGGACCAAGAGCCGTAGCGCCGAAGAGATTGCCCGCCAGGTAGACTCCATCGGCGGAAACATGGACGCCTTTACCGCCAAAGAGTGCATCTGCTTTAACGTCAAAGTTCTCGACCAGCACATGCCCATCGCCATGGACATTCTGAGCGATCTGGTGCTGAATCCCGTTCTCGACGTTAATGACATTACCCGCGAGCGCGGCGTTATCCTGGAAGAAATCAAAATGGACGAGGACAATCCCGATTATCTCGTGCATGAGATTTTCACCCAGAATTTCTGGAAAGATCATCCCCTGGGCAAACCGATTTTAGGGACCAAGGAAACCGTGCGGGCGTTCGATCAGGATTTGCTCCACAGTTATTATCGCAAGCACATTCATCCCGAAAACATCATCATCGCCGCGGCCGGGAACCTCGATTCCAAACGTTTTGTAGACCTGATCAACCAGCGCTTCCAGAGCTTTAAGCCCGGAAAAAATGGCCTGCACGATACGCCGCCTGACGTGAAGGCTCGGATTATCATGCGTAACAAGAAAGCCCTGGAGCAGGTGCAGATTTGCCTCGGCGTCCCGGCTCACCCAATTTCGCATGAGCGGCGCTACAGCGCTTATGTGCTCAATACTCTGCTGGGAGGGGGTATGAGTTCGCGCCTTTTCCAGAATGTCCGCGAGCGCCAGGGGCTGGTGTATGCAATTTTCAGCGAATTGAATCCCTACCGCGATACCGGCTGTCTCTCCGTCTATGCCGGGACCTCGCGGCAATCTGCTCCCAAGGTGGTGGAGTCGGTGGTAAGCGAGTTTCGCAGGCTGAAAAAAGATGGGGTCCCCGAGGATGAGCTTTGCCGCGCCAAAGATCAGCTTAAAGGGAATCTCATGCTCAGCCTGGAGTCCTCTACCTCGCGCATGTCAAACCTGGCGCGCCAGGAAATGTATTTTGACCGCTTCTTCGGATTAGACGAAATTATCGAGCGCATTGAGGCCGTGACTGCCAATGACCTGCAAACTTTGGCTCAGGAATATTTCCAGTCAGACAAAATCGCAGTCACCGTGCTGGGCAACCTTGACAAGATAAAAATTTCACGCGAACTATTGGCCTGCTGATTGCCGCATCTCTTCTTGCCACATCGACAATAGACGTTCTTATTGCTTGAGATTTTTCTTGCTTTATAACATGATGGATGGTGTCTGGATAGCCATTCAACCCTGCTTTCTATGAACGAAGAATCTCCCGCCGCTCCCCGGAGCAAGTGGTTTTCGTTTCAACATCCCCGGTTTGTGATCAGTCTGCTTTTGATTGCGGGTGGTCTCGTCTTATACGCTCCAGTAAAAAGTTTCAGTTTTGTGAGCGCGGATGATCCTCAGTACATCTGGCTGAATATGCATGTTATGGCCGGACTTAACGCAAAAAGCATAAGCTGGGCCTTCAAGAGCATCAATGTGTTCTACTGGCAACCGCTTACTTGGCTTTCACACATGCTCGACGTTACTCTCTATGGGCTCAATGCCGCAGGCCATCATTTCACGAGTATCCTTTGGCACGTTCTGAATGGAGTGCTGCTTTTTTTAGGCTTGGAGCGGGCCAGCGGCAGGCTCTTGCGCAGCGCGATGGTCGCGGCTCTGTTTGTGGTACATCCGCTCAACCTGGAGCCCGTCATTTGGATTGCCGAACGTAAGACCGTTCTGTGTACATTTTTTTTCCTTCTTGCCCTTACAGTTTACGGCTGGTATGTAGCGAAGGTAAGCTGGCAACGGTATGCGTTAGTATTGCTGTGCTATATCTTTGCGCTCATGGCAAAGCCGATAGTGGTCACGCTCCCGTTGCTTCTGCTGCTTTTGGATTATTGGCCCTTCGAAAGACTCAAATTTCCACATTTTCCTTTGAATCATGGGGAATTAAAGCAAGTTTTTTTGTTGATTAGCGAAAAGATACCTTTTGCGGCGCTGGCTGCTCTCAGTTCGGTAGTGACTTATTTGGGACAGAAAAGTGAGAGCGCTGTCATTCCCCAGTCAGTATTTCCCTATCATCTGCGGATTGCAAATGCTCTCTACTCTTATTGCGTTTACATTGGTAAGATCTTTTGGCCGCGAAGACTTTCGGTCTTCTACCCAATGCCCCAAAACCTATGGAATGGCTGGCTTGTACTGCTAGCGGCACTTACATTGGCGGGAATAACCTGCATCGTTCTTTTTTGCCGAAAAGATAAACATTTGCCGGCATGCTGGCTTTGGTTTCTTGTGACCCTCGTGCCGATGATTGGGTTGGTTCAAGTGGGTGGTCAGTCTCGCGCCGACCGCCATGTTTATCTCCCTATGATGGGCCTTTTAACGCTGGCTGTTTGGGTTATTGCTGACGGCTGCAAAAAACTGCACGTTTCCACTGCGCTCTGCTGGGCAGGCAGTGTTGTCATTCTTATCACGCTGTGTTGGGATGCGCGCATTCAAATGCAATATTGGCGCAATAGCGAGACGCTTTTTACCCGCTCTTTGGAAATCACACCCGAAGGAAACGATTTCGCTCATATGAACATGGCAACGGCATTGGCTGAAGAAGGGCGCTTTGCCGAAGCCATGCCGCATTTTGATCTCGTGTATCAGCACTTTCCTAACATTCCAGAGTTTCGTGAATGGCATGCAAACGTGCTGAGCCGAAATGGCCAATTTCAAAAAGCTATTCCGGAATACGTGGCGGCACTCTCGCTGGCCCAGGACCAACCTTTAAAGGCGAGGCTTCATTATGAGTTAGGGATGGCTTTCGTCGAAACCAACAACCTGCAGGATGCCGAATCCGAATTCAGGAATTCGATTCGTCTGGATCCCGCTGCTTCAATTCGCACTTACATCAAGTTGGGGTATCTTCTGGGGAAAAAAGGCAAACTGGATGAAGCCATTGATCAATACGATCGGTCGATCGAACTCTTGCCCACGGCGCAAGCTTATCTGCTGTTGGGAGAGGCGCTGCATCAGAAGGGCGAAAACAAGGAGGCAGAAATCGCATATCGTAATGCGCTTGGACTGGATCCTCATTCGAGAGAGATTCAGCAAAGGCTGCAGCAGTTGGAACAAAGTACGGAGCAACATTAATAGTTCATGGACAGCGATACTTGCCGCTGACAAATGCATGACATCTGGGATCGAAGCAAAAAAATTCGGCACAGGCGCGAAACGCAGTGTTACTCTACTGCAGAAACTCTTTTTCCAGTTATGGGCGCGGGTCAAACTCTAGGGGTATCTGCTGGCGCAATTAAAGAAGAAAAGGCCGCCGCTCGTGTTCGAGCCTTCGCGCAAACTCCCTGGTTTCTCTCGATCTTTCTGGCGGCAGGCACGTTTCTTCTCTATTGTCCGTTAAACGGCTACGAGTTTATCAACTACGATGATCAGATTTACGTTACGGAAAATTACATAGTACAGCAGGGGCTGACGCTGAAGGGAGTGAAGTGGGCGTTCACAACTTTCAGTGCGCTCTATTGGCATCCCGTGACATGGCTTTCCCATATGCTGGATGTTGAATTGTTTGGAATGAATGCCAGCGCTCATCATTACGTAAATCTGCTGCTACATTCCATAAACGTCATGCTGTTGTTCCTGCTGCTTTATTTTGTGACAGGGACAAGAGGCCGCAGTTTTGTTGTTGCCGCGTTGTTCGCAGTGCATCCACTTTCTGCTCAGTCAGTGATGTGGATTGCCGAGCGCAAGAACATGCTGTCGACGTTATTTTTCTTGCTGGCTCTCGCAGCCTACGCGTGGTACGCACGTAAGAGTAATTGGAGACGGTACCTGGCAGTCACGGGGTTCTATTTGCTTGCCCTGATGTCGAAGCCTATGGTAGTTACGTTTCCTTTCGTATTGCTTCTCTTCGACTACTGGCCCTTGCGGCGCTTTGGCGCCAGCGAGACAAGCTCAAGCTTGTCACATGATACTGTTGTCCGGGGTGGGGCTGCGCACCCGGTGTGGATCAGACTTCTGCTGGAAAAAATTCCCTGGATGCTGATGTCTCTGGTGAATTCGGTTGTTACATTATTCGTGCAACGCACACGTCTACCCATGTACTCGCAGCTTCTTCCCTTAAAAATACGGCTGGGAAACGCTTTGCTCTCCTATGCGCTCTATCTGTGGAAAATTGTCTGGCCGGCCAAGCTTAGTATTTACTATCCTCATCCCAAGCTGGCCCTTCCCTGGGGAGAAGTTGCCTTGGCCGCGGCTGTCCTCATCGCAATCACATTCCTAGTCTGGCGATATCGGAATCATTCCTACCTGGCGGTTGGCTGGCTATGGTTCCTGGGGATGCTCGTGCCCGTGATCGGCATTGTGCAGTCTGGAGGGCAGGCCATGGCTGACCGTTATGCTTACCTTCCATTGATCGGAATTTTAATCGCGGTAGTTTGGGGCAGCGCAGATATGCTGCAGCAAGCCAATGTGTCTCGAAAGCTTGTCGTTACTCTCACCTGTCTCCTGCTGGCTGGTTCGAGCTGGAACATGCGCATCCAAGAATCATATTGGCGCAACAGCATCTCTTTGTTCACCCACGCTTTGGATGTCACCAGCAATAACGGCATGGCCCAAGTAAATCTCGGCATGGCCCTTGCCGACAAGGGGTTAGCTGAGGAATCGATTTTACATGTCCAGGCGGCTTTGGCGATCAATCCGCGTGATGCACTGGCTCTCCAGGATTTGGCGCTTTACCATATCAATAAGGAGGGGGACACCTCCCGTGCCCTGGCAGAGTTAAAGCAGGCTGCTGCGTATGCGAGGTATCCGGAGCTGCAGAAGTCGATCCACATGACCCTAGGCGCTCTCTATTCAAAGCTTGGAAACATGGAGGAGGCGAAATCAGAGTACAGGCAGGCAATTCTGGCGCAACCCGAAGATTACAGGCCTTACTTGAATCTAGGAGTGCACTTGTACCTGGAAGGCAAGTATGACGACGCCCTGGCGAATCTGACCCAATCGATTGCTGTTTTTCCCACGAGCACGGCCTACTATTACACAGGAGAAACCCTACAAGCCCAGGGCAAACTGCAAGAGGCCGGGGAAAGCTACAAGAAAGCCTTAGAGATTTCCCCCAGCTATGAGGAGCCAAGGCAGGCATTGCATGACTTATTTGCGAGAATGCCGGCAAGGGGACAATCACGTTGACACATTTTGCTTCAGAGTTGTCACCTCGGTGATAGTACGGTTTAAGGAGCAACGTTACCTGCTGGTTGGATGGTTTTTCTATTTTGGGGGGACGCTTATTCCCGTCATAGGATTCGTTCAGATTGGCAACCCGGCAATGGCAGATCGATATTCCTATATTCCTATGCAGACGTAGCCGTAAAGCAGAATGTCCGTCCAGCACGCTCGGGCAGCAGAAAGATCGGGATCGGTCAAGATTTGTCATTGCAAGTGCCCGCAAAAAGAGAGTGACTTCTGCGAATGCCCCTCTTTCAGCTCAAAGAAGGGGAGACCAAGGCGCTCTGGATGAATAATCTATTCAATTCTGAAAAGAAGAGATTTATCCTGCTTTCGCTGATCCTGATTGCAGCCACGGCCTTTCTTTTTCAGCCATTAGGCCAATACAAATTCCTCAACTACGATGACGACAATTACATCACGGAGAACGCCCGTCTTCAGTCAGGATTGAACTGGAATATCTTCCGCTGGGCGTTTACGACAACGACTCTGGCCAATTGGCACCCACTTACATGGCTGTCATACATGCTGGATTACCAGCTCTTTAAATTGAACCCTGGCGGCTACCATCTAACCAATCTTGTGCTGCACGAGCTGAACGTTGTCCTCCTGTTTTTTGTGCTCTACCGCGGCACAGGTTTCTTGTGGCGCAGTTTCTCTGTGGCCGCGCTGTTTGCTTTTCATCCTCTTAATGTCCAATCAGTGGCATGGGTGGCGGAACGCAAGAACGTGTTGAGCACTCTCTTTTGGTTGCTGGCGATTGCCGCCTATGGGTGGTATGTGCTAAAACCCGGCCTCAGGCGCTATTTAGTTGCGCTGATCCCGTTTGCTCTTGGACTGATGGCCAAGCCCATGATCGTTACACTGCCGTTTGTGTTACTCCTTCTGGACTACTGGCCATTGCAACGGATGAACTTTGATCAAAACCGCGATGTGACTACTCAAACGAAAGATATTATCGCACTTATTCTTGAAAAAACCCCCTGGATACTACTCTCTCTGGCAAGCGCGATCGTCACTATAGCCGCTCAGAAATCCGGCGGGGCAGTAAAATCGGTGACGGCCTACCCGTTTACTGTTCGTCTAGAAAATGCGCTGCTTGCCTATAGCGGCTATGTCCAAAAGATGCTTTGGCCTTCCCACTTGGCTGTTTTTTATCCGCACCCGGGCAACTCTTCTGCGGTCTGGAAAGTTGCACTGGCCGCCGCTTTCCTCATATTCATTAGCTGGTTGGTCGTGCGATTCAGGGGGAAACGTTACCTGCTGTTTGGATGGTTTTTCTATTTAGGAACACTCGTTCCCGTGATAGGACTGGTTCAGATCGGCAATCAGGCGATGGCGGACCGCTATGCATACATTCCCACAATGGGACTTTTTGTGATGATGGTCTGGAGCATCTCGGAATGGGCGTGCGCCCGCCAAGTCTTACAGTACCTGTTAAGCGCGGCCTTTGTGGTTGTCTTGCTGGCGCTGTCATGGAATAGCCGAATTCAACTGGGCTACTGGCGGGATAGTCAAACGTTGTTTTCGCATGCCCTGGAGGTGACGTCGAATAATGCCACGGCGCAGGTTTGTTTGGGGTCGGCATTGGCGGAAGCCGGCCGACTCGAGGAAGCCGCGGACCATTTCCACGCGGCGCTGAAGATCAAACCGAACGACGAAATGGCTCACTTCAATCTTGGGGCCTACCGCCTCTATCAGGGAGATCGTGAGGGAGCGCTGCAGGAGTTCCAGCTTGCTTTGCATTACACCAGCAGCAACATTGTGGCAGCCAACGCGCATGTGCAAATGGCGGTTATCTATTCACAAATGGGGCGCATGGAAGAATCCAAGGCGCACTATCGCGAAGCCATACAGCTCGATGACATGCAGTACAAAGCATATTTGAATTTAGGCGTCCATCTGTATCTGGAGGGTGACCTGGACGGGGCAATTTCAAATCTTTCCCACTCCCTGGAAATTATTCCCACCAGTTCAGCCTATTTCTATCTGGGGGAAGCCCTGGAACGGGAGAACCGGCCGGCGGAGGCGCTCACCGCATATCATGAAGCTTTGAAAATTTCATCAGAGCCGGCCGAAATCCAGAACCATATCGATGCAATATTGAAAAAGCAGAAGGCCCTGCCATTATAAAAACCTGCTCATATTTTACCTTTTCGCGAATATTTATTATGGCTGTATACTTTGAGTAATCACTCCGTGCCATTAACAGCCCAAGCAGCGGCGAAACAGAATACGTCTGTATTGAGCGGACTTTTTAGTTCAGTCGCGAAAAAAGTGATGATCCTAAGCCTTTTGCTATTTGCTATCACACTTTTTTTATATGAGCCGCTGAAAAATCATGACTTCATCAACTATGACGACAACGCATTCGTCACTGAAAATCCTCACGTTTTGACCGGTTTTAGCTGGAATAACGTGCTCTGGGCCTTCACCAGCAGGGATACGTCAGAGTATTGGCATCCACTAACATGGCTCTCCCACATGTTGGATTGCGCTCTTTTTGGCACTAACGCTGCCGGGCACCATTTCATGAATCTCCTATTGCATGCAATCAATGTGGTGCTGGTGTTTTTCTTGTTGCAGCGTGGAACCGGCTTTATTGGGCGCAGCTTTTTTGCAGCTCTCGTCTTTGCTGTGCACCCTATTAATGTTCAATCCGTTGCATGGGTAGCTGAAAGAAAAAACGTGCTGTGCGCTACTTTTTGGCTTCTGGCCATCGGGGCCTACGGATGGTATACATTCAATCCCACATGGAAACGTTATTTATGTGTGGCGGGATTATTTCTTTTGGCCATCATGTCCAAACCTATGGCTGTAACGTTGCCTTGTGTATTACTTTTGTTGGATTATTGGCCGTTGCGGCGCATTGACTTTTCTGAAAAAGGACCTGGGGTTCCTGGGAATATTTTCCGGCTTGTTGCAGAAAAACTATTTCTGGCTCCGCTCGTCGTGTTCAGCTGTGTAATGACCTGGAAAGCGCAAAGCCGTGGAGGAGTCATCGATAGCCTTCACCTGCCGTTGAGCTTTCGCATTGAAAATGCGTTGCTGTCCTACTGGGCGTATGTCTCTAAGGCGTTTTGGCCGGCGCACCTGGCATTATTTTATCCTTATCCGAAAAGTCCGATTCCTTCCTGGAAGATTGCCTTTGCGATTTTATTTTTAGTTCTGGTTACGATCTTTGTCTTGCGCATGAGGACAAAAGGTTATCTGCTGGTCGGCTGGTTCTGGTACTTGGGGATACTCGTTCCCGTACTGGGTATCGTGCAAGTGGGGAGCCAGGCCATGGCAGATCGCTACGCATACATTCCCCTTATGGGGATTTTTCTCATGGTGGTTTGGTGGATCGGCGAATGGACCGAGAATCTAACAGCTCCAGGGAGAAAGGTAGTGCTGGCAATAGCAGCCTGCGTTCTCTTTGCATTATCGGCCGATACGCGGCGCGAGTTGGCATACTGGCATGACAGCGTGACCCTATGGTCAAGATCAGTCCAGGTTACGGGAGATAATATGGAAGGAGATATGAACTTCGGTAGTGCCCTGTTAGAGGTAAATAAACCAGCAGAAGCCTTGATTCAATATAAGCGTGCAATCGCTGATAATCCTCCTGTTGCAACTCCACATTACAACATAACTGTGCCGCTCCTTAAACTGGGTATGGCAGAAGAAGCTATTCACCAGAGCGATCTTGCTCTGGCACTCATGAACGATAGCGAAACCAAGGCGCGTCCATACAACAGCCGGGCATTAGCTTTCAGTCAATTAGGAAGAAACGCGGAAGCGGAAAGAGACTTTAAAGAGGCAATACGGCTTGCCCCGCAGGCAGATAAGCCGCATATCAATTATGGCCGGTTGTTGCAACAGGAAGGAAGATTTAAAGAAGCAGTTTTCCAATTTGCCGAAGCAGTAAAATTCGTTCCCAGCAATTTGGGATATTTGTATCTAGGGCAGGCATTGCAGCAGACAAACCAGTTGCAAGAAGCGCTCGATGCCTACCACCAAGCCTTAAGAATCACTCCTGGTATGGCAGATGCTCAGAACGGCATTGATTCAATCACGCAAATTCTTGCACGGCAGCAAAAGGCTGAAGATCGCAAAAAACATTAAAGACTGACAGTTCAGAATTACGACGTCGAAAAGGATGTGACTGTTGCGAATGCTGCTGCTCCAGCCAAACGAAGGCCAGGCCATTACTCTGCGCTTCAATAGTTTATTCAATTCTGAGCAGAAAAAATTTGTCACCCTTTCCCTGGTTTTGGTTGCAGTCACGCTGTTTCTTTTCAATCCTGTGAACCAATGCAAATTCCTCAACTACGATGACAACGAGTACGTCACCGAAAATGCCCAGGTCCAGTCAGGATTGAACTGGAGTAGCTTCGTTTGGGCTTTTACCACAACCCGTGTAGCGAACTGGCATCCACTTACATGGCTCTCCTACATGCTGGATTATCAGCTTTTTAAGCTAAACCCGGCAGGGTACCATCTCATGAACCTGGTGTATCATGCCTTGGCTGCGGTTCTGCTTTTCCTCGTTTTACATCGGGGGACGGGTCATCTGGGGCGCAGCTTCTGCGTTGCCCTGCTCTTTGCTTTGCACCCTCTTAATGTTGAGAGTGTAGCCTGGGTCTCTGAACGCAAGAATGTTTTGTCTGCAATATTTTGGTTTCTGGCAATTTGGGCCTACGGATGGTATGCGCTCCGCCCCAGTTGGAAACGTTATCTCTTGCTGACCGTGTGTTTCGCGATGGGACTTATGGCCAAGGCCACGGTCATTACCTTGCCTTGTGTCCTTCTTTTATTGGATATATGGCCCCTCCGCAGAGTGAAATCTTTTTCGTATCAACCGGGAAAAGACCTTAAGACCGGGCTCAACTACGTCAGTAAGAATTGGACAGAGCTGGTTGCCGAAAAAATGCCTCTGTTTCTCCTCTGCATATTCAGCGCAGTCATGACCATCCGTGCGCTGAAAGGACTATCACCCACGATCGTTCCTCTTGGCGTGCGGATTGAAAATGCCATCGTCGCTTACGTCCTCTATCTCTACAAGGCTTTCTTGCCCCGTAACCTCGCTGTCTTCTACCCGATCCCCAGCCACTATTTCCCAATGTGGGAAGTTGTTGCTTGTGCAGCCCTTTTGCTGGGAATCACAATCGCAGTCCTGTGCCTAGGGCGGCGGCAACCCTATCTTCTGGTTGGCTGGCTTTGGTTTCTGGGTACCTTAGTGCCCGTCATAAGAATTTTCCAGGTCGATAGTGTGGGCATGGCTGACCGTTACGCTTATATAAGCTTGATCGGTATTTTCTTTGCGGTTGTCTGGGGCATCGCAGATTGGTCCGACAAACTGCAAGTTCCCAAGTATTGTTTGCCCGTGGCCGGTTTTTTTGTGCTTATTGCTTTTTCTGTGGATGCCCGCTATCAACTGCGATACTGGCATGACAGCGTCTCGTTGTGGTCCCATGATTTAGAAGTGACAACGAATGACTATATCGCTGAGGCAAATTTGACGAATGCTCTCGAACAATCGGGCAGGTCGGCTGAAGCCTTGCCGCGTTATCAGATTCTCGTCAGAATGAATCCGGGGTCCGCTGATGCCCATTACTACTATGCCGCTTCCTTGCTTCGAAATGGCCGGACGGAAGAGGCGATCATTGAATGCAAACGCGCGGTGCAACTGACGGAAGATCCTCGTTCCCAGGCCCAGATACATGCCTTGCAGGGAAGGGCGCTGGCTGTCTCAGGCAGGAACCAGGAAGCGAGAGTTGAATATATGGAAGCAATACGCCTTGATCCTCAGCAGTCCGTTGCGTATCTGAGACTAGGTATGCTGGAGGAAAGTGAGGGAAATAGCGATGAAGCAATCCTGGACTTTACAAAGTCAATCCAGATCGCTCCCAGCGAGCTCGCTTATCTGTATTTAGCCAGGAATCTGGAAAATCAGAGTAGATTGCGGGAAGCATTAACTGTCTACCAGCAGGCGGTGAGAAATTATCCCACTTTGGGAGAAGCGCAACAGGGTATTATCTCCATCCAGCGTAAGCTATTCCAAGACGAAAAATAATCTTGCGTATCAACTGACAAGGCATCTGAATGCCCGCGCTGTGCGGAGCATAGAGGCCGTCCGATGGCCAGATAGTTTCAGTTTCCTATCATCGAAAGTACGCCACTCGCGAGCAATCCACGTTCCCGATAAAGTTATTGAAGGGGCTATGTTCGTTAGAAAAGAAAAACGCCAGAATTTCTTCTGGCGCCTCCCGGCTTTGTACCCTCCCCCAGGTACCCGCCAAACTTAAACGAATAACGAATTTAGTTTCCAATCGGCGATAGGCAACGCAGACCGCTCCGGTTGTTAGCGCAGCCCCGGTAATGTCCTGGTGCACGACGCCGTTTTCAATCGCGCAGAATGTCTTGTTTCCGCAGCCTGTTTTTGGTGTTTCCAAAGAAGTGAGGTCCGGGGAATACGAGCCAAACGAGGTCTGATACTGAATGTCAGCAGTGGCGATGGTGCGTGTACCTGCCGCGGGCGATGATTCGTTGGCCGAGATTCTGGCGCGAATCAAGTTGGGAATTGCGATCGCTGCAATGATCAGAATGCTATGTGACAGAAAATGTTTGCCCGTGCATCAACGGAAGGCCCGGTCCAGTGGGATGGTTTTCAGTTTCCTATCATCGATAAAGTACCGCAGTTGGCGGTAACCGGACCGCCAGTGGGATTATAACGGATTACTCCATCATCGGTTCCGCAGAATGATTTAACGCCCGTAAGTCCGGGAGTGTTTGGCGAACCACCTTCCACAAATGCTGGTGGGTTAGCGCTTGCACTCGCGGTAAACATATAACCGCTCCTCGCGTTTGTGCCAGAGTCAGAAAGGGCAAAGTCAATTAAACAGGCATTTGAACTTGGCGGGACGCCAATGCCGCAACCGCTCTTCGGTGTTCCCATTGAAGTAAGGTCAGGAGAATAAACTCCAAATGAGTTGTGATACTGAACCTCGGCCGTAATAATTGTACGAGTATTTGCGGCTGCCGCTGCTTCATTGGCTGAAACTTTGGCGCGGACCAAGCTGGGAATTGCAATGGCCGCAATGATCAAAATGATCGCCACGACAATCAGCAACTCAATTAGCGAGAAACCCTCTTGCTTGCGCATAGCTTCAAATCCTCCCCCCAATTTGTGTCCGAGGCGCTACATTCTTGTAGCTTTGTAGATCTATTATGCAAAATAGAGCAATCCACGTTCCAAATAAAGTTATTGAAGGGACTATGTTCGTTAGAAAAGAAAGACGCCAGAATTGCTTCTGGCGCCTCCCGGCTTTGTACCCTCCCCCAGGTACTCGCCAAACTTAAACGAATAACGAATTTAGTTTCCAATCGGCGATAAGGCAACGCAGGCCGCTCCGGTTGTTAGCGCAGCCCCGGTAATGTCCTGGTGCACGACACCGTCTTCAATCGCGCAGAATGACTTGTTTCCGGTCCTTCCCAGAGTGACCGGTACGCCGCCTTCCAAAAAGCTCTGTCCGGAGTTGGTGGATGACGCTTGAAATTTGTATCCACTCTTGGGAGTCGTAGCTGAGTTCCCAATTGCAAAATCAATCAAGCATGCTGCCGAGCTGGGTGGGACACCA
>Ga0209166_10001236_pt1 | contig 22016 bp, 19 predicted proteins | sample Coa_R1_3_FD_187151 | JGI IMG/M metagenome (GOLD analysis project Ga0209166, IMG submission 187151) | Surface soil microbial communities from Centralia Pennsylvania, which are recovering from an underground coalmine fire - Coalmine... | ecosystem: Environmental > Terrestrial > Soil >... | reverse complement strand
ATCCACGTGACGCCCGACAACGACCGCTGCATCAACTTCGACCGGCAACGCCTGGAGGCCAAGACCGATACCGGCTCGCCCGATGCCCTGAAGGGATTCAATGGCGACACCATGACCTACCAGTGGAAATTCAGGTTGCCCGCCGGTTTTCAGCCCTCATCGCATTTCACCCACATTCATCAGATCAAAGGCGGACTCGAACCTGCCGCCAGCGGCGCTCCCGTTATGACACTGACGCCGCGCGCCGGCAGCCCCAACATCGTTCAACTGATCTATCAGACCGGCGCTGTGCTGACGCAAGCAAATCTGGCGTCTTTTCTGGATACATGGGTTGTAGCCACGGAGGTGGTTAAGGTAAGCACCAGCGGAACATATTCGATCGTTATCAAGACTCTTAATGGCGGCCAGACGCTGCTTTCCTACAGCAATAACAACATCAACATGTTTCCCACGCAGACCGGCCAGGGTTTCATTCGTCCCAAATGGGGAATCTACCGCAGCCTGCTTGATAAAGCCGCTCTGCGCGACGAGCAGGTTCACTTCAACGATTTCTGCGTTGCCAAGGCCCCGCTCGCTTGCCCCAGCGGCCAGCCGCAGCCAAAGTTTTCCCTTTCGGCAACACCCAGCTCACAGAGTGTCACCGCGGGCGGCACCGCAAGCTACACAGCGACAGTGACTCCCTCGAATGGATTCAATAGCGCGGTCAACTTAGGCGTCAGCGGACTGCCGGTGGGCGCGGCCGCGTCGTTCAACCCGGCCAGCGTGAGCAACGGGTCGGGAAGTTCTGCGCTGACGGTCACGACTTCATCTACCTCTACTCCCGCCGGCACTTACACGCTGACGGTTACCGGCACGAGTGGAAGCCTCTCCAGCTCGGCACAGGTAGCCCTGCAGGTCACACCACTGCAGCAACCTGATTTCTCGCTGTCGGTCTCGCCAAACCCGTTGAGTGTGCAGGCAGGAGGCAGCGCGAACTACACGGCTACGGTGACCCCGGTGAATGGGTTCAGCGGAAGCGTGAGCGTGAGCGCAAGCAACTTGCCGGCTGGAGTGACAGCAATTCCGTGTACTGCGACAGCGCCCGGATCCTGTTCGCTGACAATCAGCGCGAGCAGCACGGCGGCGGCGGGAAATTCGACGGTCACGATTACCGGCACGAGCGGCAGCCTCAGCCACAGCACGACGGCTGGACTCACCGTGACGCAGCCGGTTGTCTGCACGACCACCACCGCGAACGCTACCTGGAATAACACCGCGTTCCCATCGCACAGTGGAACGTTCACCGCTGCATTCGACGCGACGCCGTCAGTCGCGAAAGAGAGCGCGGCCGTGGGGTTGTCGCACGGAGCCCAGACGGCTTACTCGGGCTTTGCCAACCTGGTTGTATTCACCACGGCAGGGACGATCCAGGCGAGGAACGGCGGAAGTTATAGCGCGGCTTCAACCATCAACTTCTCCGCGGGTGTGAGCTATCACTTCCGGCTGGCGATCAATGTGACGAACCATACGTATTCGATCTTCGTGACTCCAGCCGGAGGAACGGAGCAGACGGTAGGCAGCAACTTTGCCTTCCGCACCGAGCAGAACACGGTGACCAGTCTGGACCACTGGGGCGCGCTGGTGAATACGACACCGGGAGGTACGTTGCGGGTGTGCAACTTCACCGCGCAATAAAAAAATGCCGGGTAGAGACGTAGCTCGCTACGTCTCTCTACGCAGTGAGAAAAGTGTGGTGAGAGAAAACGCAAGCGCAAGAAGCAGCGGCAGGCAAAAAATGCACTTTTAAATTTGGACCATCGGAGTGCGGACCCGTGGTTCAAAGGGGGCGCGGCCTATTCCGCTGCCAGGCGGAAGCAGGTCGCGCTTTTCTTTAGGGCTGTTTCATAACCGATTTGGACGGCAGCTTCGAGACATGTATCAGGGCACGACTTTAGAGGCTGCGGAAAAACTCAATTTCCGTGAAGTCTTTCGGAAGGGCACAGCTTCAGCTGTGCCGTAAGTCGTTGGGAAATAACCCTTCCTTGCTGCCGCAGGCATGAGCGTAGCGAAGCGGAGCGCCATAAAAACGACTTTTTCCGCAGCCTCTTGAGTCGTGCCGTCTAAGCCTAACAATGCGTGCTTTAGCCCCTGAGGTTTGAATGTTGGGAGCGAAAAGGTTTTGAAACAATCCAGAAGGGCATGAAATGCAGTGAGAATCATACTTCAATAGATTCCGTGCATAACTTCGCCACGCGCATCCGGCACGATAGCAGATACCGTATCGGGGCTCTCTTCCCACCAAACCGGATAGACCCCTGCCGCGACCGAGTTGCCTCTTGAATCTTCAAGGGCGTCTCGCAACTCTGCGTGCGATTCTCCTTCTGAGTGGTGAAACCAGGAGTGACGGCCTGCCGTTCGAGGCACGGTTTCTGCCACAAGGAACTCCGAACCCTCTGGGATGCGGCTCAAACAACTCGCAATGAACGCATCGTCAACCACGCCACGCAGCGGAAGCTGCGGTTTCGTAAAAGCAATAACCTCTGTGCTGGCAGGCAATTGGCGCAGTCGCCCTGACAGGGCCGCAATTGAGGAAAAAAATTCGAAAGACTTTGCGCCGGCAGCGCGCGAAAAAGCGGATCAGCACTAGAATCTCCGGCTGGCTTTGTAGCTGATGTTCAAGCATGCCGAGAAATTCCGTGCTGCTGGCTGAGATGTCGCTCATGTGTATTATTATGTCATCTCTCGCGTTAGAAGGATGCTTGCCTCGCCGAACCCCAGCCCCGTAGCGGGCGGCATAATGTAGCCCAGTGCGGGAAGCGCTGGGTACGGATAAATAACAATTTCCTCCACTCTGCCGAAGGCACACGCGCGTGCATGTCCCCGTCACTGCTTCGACTATTGGACCTAAACTGAAGTTTAAGCAAATCAAAACAATAAAACAATTCGTGCAGGTGCTAGAAGATTCTTTTGGGTTTCGATGGGAACCTTGGGGAAGGCAGAACTCACCTTCCAACATGATTGTCTATTGGCCCGTTCGATTGCGCAAGCCAACACCAATACATGCTGTCCAGTGTTTTGCAGTTGCTGGTCTGCAAAGATTAGGTGCAAAGGTTGTTCTTTGTCTGGACAATCTTGGCAGTTGCAACGCTGAGCCGAGATTGTTTCTTAAACGTGCGGGCCACTGGCTAAAAATGGCCGGTGGAAATCCGGGAAAGTTGCAGACCTACCTTTTCAGCCAAATCGTAACTCCCGAAAATGCTCGTAGAGTTTGGGAAAACGTTCAAACGTGGCTCGGTCGCACTGGATATAAGCTCGACATGGTGTTAAGGATTTCTAAGTATGAAGACGCAACGAGCTTAGAAGCCCTTTGTCAGCATAGGCCCCGCCGACTGCTAACGCCTGCTTTGGTCTGGGCCTGCCTGGGCCACATACGGCGAAAGTATCCTGATCATTCAATTTTGACGCTCGGCGGCCATGACGAAAAAGATCTGTGGGAGGCTTGGAGGAATCTTATCCAAGTCCCTCGGGGCCACACAGGCCACCTATACGGCTTTGCGCAAACTGAATGGTGGCTCGCATTTGAGAGGAAGCGTTCATGAGGGTTCGACTGAAGGAAGGTGTCCGAGTTCGAGAAGACACCTTTGGGGGAATATGTTATGTACCTCATCGTGACGATTTTTTTGCCGCAGTCGAAGATGTATTTAAGGTGCTAAAGGGGTTGAGGCCAGATTGGTCCGTTGCGGACCCAGCTTTCGAGCCGACCTATACAGCTCTAGCAAAGCTCGGAATATGCGAAACAAGCGATCCACTGATCAGAGAAGAAGCTTACTCCGGCCCAGCTTTCCTCGGAGAGTTTTTAGAGATCCCCACTGTCTCTGAACCCCTAGTCTTGAATTGTTTTTGTACTGCGCATTGTCCACTTAAATGCATATATTGCCACGCCGACGACTTAATGCAGCAATTCCGACCAGAAGAGACGCTTGACCAGTTAGACAATGTTATTTCGACCGCCAGGACAATCAATTCACTTGTGGTCGTAATAACTGGAGGAGATCCCCTTACGAGGCCCGAGAGGGCAACGCGGTTAATTGATGGTTTAGCTGGGGGACGTGCCCTAGTCCTCGATACATCTGGAGTGGGAGACTTAGAAGCCCTACTTCCAACACTCAAGAAACACTGCGTTCATGTTCGTGTCTCTCTCGATGCTATCAGTCCAACTAACTCGAAACTCAGACCCATCAACAAGGACTATGAGCCGAATCGCCAATTTTCCGGAGACTACGCACAAGAGACTATCCGCAGGTGTGTCTCAGAAGGACTTAGTACAACAGTGCAGACGGTGATTAGTGCTTTTAACGAGAACATAACCGAGCTACGTGATTTGCGAGACTGGCTGATTTCTGCGGGCGTTCGGCACTGGGTTCTCCATATTACAGTTAAAGGCGGGAGTGCTCGGAGAATAGAGAACCGTGTAGCGAAACAGAAACGGGGGAGGCATGTGCTACCTAGCGAAAAAGCCTACGAGATGCTGCAGTCCCTCATCAGAGAGACGAAAGAACGGGAATTGCCTTTGGACATTCGCTGTACTGATACAGATACCACTCCAAATTCGGTTCTGCTTGTGGCTAGCAATGGGAGTCTTTACACGGAAGGATACGCACATCACGGAAAAGTGCTTCTTTATGATTCGAGTGAGGGCCGTCCCGACACCCTGAGAAAACTTTGGCACTATGTTGATCGCTTTGGCCATGCGCGACGATATCTAAACTGGAACCCTAAGTTTAACGGCAGTGTCAGCCTAGACAAAGCGTGTTACTCGGTTCCACTTCCGCCCAAGCCTCCGCGTGCTACTGAAAACATTGTCGAATCTGAAGCCAAGTATCGAATCAGCGACTACGCTAGCCTTGATCGCAAGCTGCAGAGCCTTGGTTTCTTTCCGTCACCAACGATTCTGCAACGCGACGAATACTATGACACAAATGACAAAACTCTAGAAAGTCTGGATTACGTGGTTAGATTGCGAAGAACGGGCGCCGAAGTTGTATGCGCCATAAAAGGGCCTCGGGTATGGACACCCCGACAGGAGTACTCGAGAATCGAACTTGAGTTTTCCGTGCTGAGCAATGAATCTGTCAAAGCGGAACTTCGCAAAAGAGATTTGCACGTTACTTGGTTCTTCGAAAAAAGAAGAACCTCATACCGGAACCCGACGAGTGGGGTATCGGTCGAACTGGATGAAGTCCCGCAGATTGGCACCTTCATAGAAATAGAGGGTGTTCTCCAAGACTCAAGAGAAATAGCTAGCAAACTTGGTCCAGCATTAGGACATCAAGAACGCAAGAATTACCGAGAAATATTTGTTGAGTTCATGAAGGCCCAAGGGGTGGATGAATCCGAGATAATGGGAGCAAGTTTCGAAACGCAGTGACGAAATTTCGGCGTTGGGGCGCGAAGTATTACTAACCACAACGAATTTGCCGAAGATTTGCCGAAGACAGTACTGTCCTTTGGGAAAAGACGAGGATTCAGTCAGTTCTTATCCCTACCCACCCAAGCCGGCCTAAGCAAGCGACGAATTAACTACTTTTCGACGTAAAAATAGTTACTCCAGCGCCGTAATTGTCTTTGTCTTGATCACGGCTGCTTGGGAGCCAGACCGCAGGCTTGCGACACTCTGGTCAAATCCAGTCCGCCAGGCGAGAACTCTGCGATCTGTGGACCACGGCGTCCTAGAAATTCGATTTTGAATATCTGGGCCCCAATCAGCTCGCGGATTGTTCCTTTGTCCACGGACAGGGAATCGCCCTCCCAGTTCCAGCCGCGATCGTTATGGCTGTTGTCTACCCGGACCGTGACCTCCATCTTCGGCTGTCCCCAGAAACCAGGATGATCCGGCGGGCCGAGCCGCTTGCCGGGGGTGAATTCGCTGTATTTGAGTTTGCCCTTTTCGCAGGTAAACGCAATTTTGTATTGGAAGCCGTCGTTCTCGGCGGGGGCATTGTCTGAAAGAAGCTCAAACGTGACCCTGCGGACTGCGGTCATCTTGTCTTCAGCGTCAAATACCCTCCAGTTTCCGCCGGCGCGGACGCTGGCGGCGCCGCCCGGGGGCTGGGCGCTGCGGGTTTCGGCGCTGGGACTTTGGGCGCACAACCATGTGGCCGTTGTGCAAAGCAGAAGGCAGCAAGTAAGAATACGCCTTGCCGTGAATGCCTGATTTTTGCAAAAGAATAGCGATGCTTTCAAAGGAGCCTCCTAAACGGGGCTTTCCCAAGTCGCTGAAGGGTGAATAAATTTAGAAGCACAAAACCGGCAAAAGGTTGCGCGGCGTGCGGAAAGACTCTTCGGATAATGAAGATTCGGATATGAAGACTTGTATCAGGGCACGATCCGGCCCCGTGATATCAAACTCTTGACTCCTTAGCGTTGTGGCCCATCATTGAAAGGCAGTTGCCAGCTACCAGTTGCCGGTTGCCAGTGAAAAACAACCGCAAAAGAGCGAAGGCAGCATTTCAGAAATGCGGGGCTTGGGCCCCTTTAGGTCTTTGACAATCCGTCACGCGGGGAGAGCGGGTCAGCAACCCTTGTTCTGACTGGGCTCCGAACACTACTCTGACGCCATCAGTATATATCTGATAATCAATGACTTAACGGAAATCGACTACTCGATGTAATGGGGAGGGGGAGGGCTACTCGGCCCGCAAAAAATTGTCGCTGTTGTCGAATTCGGGCGGTTGGAGCGTCGTACTTGTGCCCGGCAGAAAAAAGGGCATTTAAAATCCAAGGAGATTTGCAATGAAAAGCAATGTCAAACCGATTCCCGATGGCTTTCACACAGCCACACCTTATCTGACGGTCAAAGGCGCGGCCGCTGCCATAGAGTTTTACAAGCGGGCCTTTGGCGCCCGCGAGCGCTTCCAGATGCCCGGACCTGATGGCAAGATCATGCATGCTGAGATCACGATTGGCAATTCTCACATCATGCTGGCCGATGAATGTGCGTCCTCCGGGTCACAGGCCCCACAGACGTTGAACGGCACCGCCACCGGCATCTTCTTATATGTGGAAGATGTTGATACAACGTTCAAGCAGGCCATCAAAGCCGGCGCAAAAGAGACCATGCCGGTGCAAGACATGTTCTGGGGCGACCGCTTTGGCAAGCTGACTGACCCGTTTGGGCACAAATGGATGCTGGCGACACATATAGAAGACGTGACACACGCGGAGATGGAAAAAAGGATGGGGGCGCTGGTTACGAAATAGTCGCCGCCGCGTTAATATCGAAGTAATAGGCCTTGCACGGCCCGGCAGGGAGGAGGGCGAAAGACGTCCCTCCTCGAACACAAACAATCAACCACCAATTCAGGAGATTGACGATGCGTTACATGCTGCTGATTTACTCGGAGGCAAACTCGAGGGTGCAGACGGACGAGGAAAAACAAAAGACGATGGAGGGCCACTGGGCGGTGATGGACGAGACCAAAAAGCTTGGCATCTTCAGAGGCGCCGAGCCACTCGAGCCGACCAGCACAGCCACGACCATCCGGATGCAAGAGGGCAAAGCGGTGACCGTTGATGGGCCATTCGCCGAGACCAAAGAGCAACTTGCCGGATATTACATTCTGGACTGCAAGGATCTCGACGAAGCCATCGGCTGGGCGTCGAAGATTCCAGTCAACTGCTGGAGCGGGCGGGGGTGCATCGAGGTTCGTCCTATCCGGGCGCTCCCGGCCAGGTCCGAGCAGCCGGCGAATGGCCAGTATGCAACTTCTGTCAGGTAGCTGACGGGCAATGGCTGGCAGGTGAATGGCTGACACAAGAGCTTTGATGGCTGACGCGAGAGCTTTGGTGGAGTCAGTTTTTCGGCAGGAGTCGGGCCGGATCATCGCTACGTTGATCCGGCTCTCGGGCTCCTTTGACTTGGCCGAGGAGGCCATGCAGGAGGCTTTCACCTCGGCCGTGTCCAGTTGGCCGACCCAAGGTGTCCCGGATAATCCCGGCGCCTGGATCACGACCGTGGCCCGCCGCAAGCTCATTGACTCGGTGCGAAGGGAGAACACGAGACGTGACAAGCAGGACGCAATCTCGTACGAGACAGAGAGCTCCCAGGACCCACAGTTTGATCTGGTTGAAGACGCTTCAATGATGTACTCGGATGACCGCCTGCGCCTCATGTTCACCTGCTGCCATCCGGCGCTGAATCTCGAAGCCCAGGTCGCACTCACTTTGCGGACTCTGGGCGGTTTAACAACCACTGAGATCGCCCGCGCCTTCCTGCTTCCCGAGCCCACGCTGGCGCAACGCCTGGTGAGAGCCAAGTCAAAGATTCGCACCGCAAGAATTCCTTATGAGATCCCGCCGATTCACATGCTGCCGGAAAGGCTGACATCGGTGCAGGCAGTCATCTACCTGGTATTCAATGAAGGCTACAGCGCCACCGCAGGCGATAGCCTTATACGAAAAGAGCTTTGCATGGAAGCGATCCGCCTGGGCAGGACGCTCTGCGAGCTGCTGCCCAAAGAGCCGGAAAATATTGGACTGCTGGCGCTGATGCTGCTTCAGGATTCGCGTTGCGAGGCGCGCATTAACCAGAAGGGGGAGCTGGTCCCGCTGGAAGATCAGGACCGCTCGCTGTGGAATCGCGAATATATTCGCGAGGGGCAGGAGCTGGTGGAAAGAGCGCTGCGCATGCAAAGGGTCGGTATGTATCAATTACAGGCGGCAATCGCGGCCGTGCATGGCCATGCCAAGGTTGCGGCCGATACCGATTGGCATGAAATCGCCGCCCTCTACCGGGAACTCGCGCGAATTTCCCCGACTCCGGTGGTGGCGCTGAACCACGCAGTTGCAGTCGCCATGAGTGCGGGACTTGAGAAGGGGCTGGGGCTTATCAATCAGTTGGGAGCCTCGGGCGAACTGGAAAAATATTATCTATTCCACGCGGCACGCGCCGACCTGTTGCGCCGGCTGAACCGCAGGCAAGAGGCAATGGATGCCTACGAGAAAGCCATTGCCTTGGTCACGAACCGGGTCGAGGACCAGTATCTTCGGCGCAGACTTTCGCAGTTGAAGGAATCCTGACCATTTTCCCGGGTTGCTGTATCTTCGTTTCCTGCATCTACACAAAGATATGCAAGCTGGCAAATGTGGGAAGAACCTGCTGCTGGCGCTGGTTACGTGCGTTGCTGCGGCAAGCCATGCGCAAATCAGACCGGACGCTCAACACCCGGAGACAGTCGCTGTAGAAATGCAAAACGTGATGTATCACTTCACCGACCAGATTGCGGTGCACATTTTCAATCTGCAGGGAAAACTCGTACCGGCAAAACCCAATGAGATTCCTGTGTTTGACGACAATCGCTCATTCATTGTTGCCATCAGCTCCGCCGAAATCTCCATCAGCACGAAGTCAATGGCGAATGTTCTTAATCAACATGTATTCGCCGCTCCGGATGCGCCGCTCAAGAATATCGAGATTTCCATCGAGAACGGACGGTTGAAGATCAAAGGGAAATTGCATTCCAAAGGCGATATTCCCTTCGACACTGAAGGCACGCTATCGGTCAACGAGCAAGGCGAGATTGTGATTCATGCAGAAAAAATCAAAGCTGCGCATTTGCCGGTGAAAGGTTTCATGGATTTGCTGGGACTTGAGATCGCGGACCTCATCAACACGAAAAAGGTACGAGGAGTGCGGGTGGAAAAAGACGATTTAGTGCTCAGTCCCGAGCAGATTCTGCCACCACCGCAAATCCAGGGGCGATTGACGGATGTTCAACTCAAGGGGGATGAGATCATCCAGAGGTTTGGCAACGGGGGTGGAAACAGCGCCGTTCGATTACAGGGTAACTATATGTCCTATCGCGGAGCAGAGCTTCGATTTGGGAAACTTACCATGAACGACACTGACATGGTGCTGATGGATATCGATCCCCAGGATCCATTTGATTTTTACCTCGATCATTACAAGGAGCAGCTCGCCGCCGGTTACACCAAAATCACTCCGGAATTTGGGCTGCGTGTCTACATGCCCGACTTCAGCAAATTACGGATTCGACGGCCCAGCCAGCCACGGACGGGAACGCGCCAGCCATAATGTAGAATCGGTTGTTCGTGATCTATGAGCGCACGTTCTTTGATGGTGCTGGGCACAGCATCGCACGTTGGTAAATCGATTCTCACTACGGCGCTTTGCCGCATCTTTGCGCGATCAGGGCTGCGCGTAGCGCCGTTTAAAGCTCAAAATATGTCGCTCAACTCCGCGGCGACGGTTGACGGATTTGAGATCGGCCGCGCGCAGGCGCTGCAGGCAGAGGCTGCAGGAGTGTTTGCCACGACAGACATGAACCCAATCCTGTTGAAGCCTGAATCCGATTCCTGCTGCCAGGTGATTGTGCAGGGCCGCATCTGGAACAAATTGCCGGCCGGGCAGTATCACCTGAACCGCGTGCAAGAGCTGTTTCCCATTGTGGTCCAGAGCTACCGCCGGCTGGCGGAGAATAACGATCTGGTCATCCTGGAGGGCGCGGGATCTCCCGCAGAAATCAATTTAAAAGATGGCGATATCGTCAACATGCAAATGGCTGCCGCGGCCGATGCTGCCTGCCTGCTGGTCGCCGATATTGATCGCGGCGGCGCTTTCGCCTCGCTGCTGGGCACGCTAGAGCTGCTTGAGGCAGAAGAACGGAAGCGGATACGCGGCTTCGTCATCAATAAATTTCGCGGAGATCTAAAGCTCCTGGTTCCAGGCATCGTGGAGATGGAAAAGAGGCTGAGAATACCGTGTGTTGGCGTGATTCCCTATATTCCTGATCTGGGTTTGGATGAAGAAGATAGCGTAAGCCTGGAATCGAAATATGAAACTTCTCGATCTGCAGTGTGGAGAGAACAGGAACAAAGAGAAGGCAAGAGACGGAAACTTCGCATTGCCGTGGTTGCATTTCCATACCTCTCTAATTTCACCGATTTTGACGCGCTGGCCGCTGAGCCCGGCGTCTCGCTGCGATTTATCCAGGTGCCACAAGAACTGGAAGGGGCAGATGTAATCATCTTGCCTGGAAGCAAGCAGACCATCCGGGACTTTCACTGGCTCAACGATTCAGGGCTGGCGAATGCAATTGTGGCTCACCAGCGTCATAAGCTGATTATTGGCATCTGTGGTGGCATGCAAATGCTGGGACTGACCGTAGAAGACCCGCATGGCATGGAGAGTGGTGGCCAGATCACAGCACTGGGTCTGGTGGCAATCAGCACCGTCATGAGCAAAGACAAAATTACAGCGCAGGTGAGCGCCAGGCTTATTTCAGACAGAATGTTTGGCATAGCGAGCGAGCAACGAGAAACCGCGGGGTATGAGATTCATCTTGGTGAAACCAGTTACAGCGCCGGCGCGCAACCTCTATTTGAATTACGGCGTTCTCATGCCAGCCATCCGTTGATTCACGATGGCGTCCAAAGCGTGGATGGACGCGTTTGGGGCACGTATGTTCATGGACTCTTCGACGTTGACAGTTTCCGTCATGCATTTTTGAGAAATGCCCGGATCGCATGCCAGCTTGAGCCATGCGCCGACTATGCCTTTGTCACCGCAGAACGGCAAAACAGGATTGACCGGCTGGCAGATTGGGTGGAGAGCGCGCTCGATATGAATAGTACCTGTGAGTGGATCAATGTGCCGGCGCTGCACCTTGGAGTTCGGCCAAGCAGATAGCCAGGTTGCGTCTTTATTTCACAGGCGATTTCACGGGCGCGATTTTTGAAACGCCCGCGGCGGAGGCCTGGTGCGGTTCGTTGCGCAGACGGTTTTCGCTGACCGACGAGATCAGGCCCTTGGCGTTCAGCAGATGCTCTGTCATCTGCTGGCGCGCTTCCTCGGATTCCCGCCGCCAGATTGCTTTGTAGATTGCCTCGTGGAAGCGGAGGGTCTCCTTGTAATTGTTGTCGACCGACGTGGCCAGAAGGATGCTCTTCATGGTGGCTTTATGGATGGCCGTGAACATGCGCTGGCAAACCCGATTGGCTGAGGCGCGAGCGATAGTTTCGTGAAATGTCAGATCGTGCTGGGCGCGTACCGTACGGTCGTTGCGGGTTGCCTTCATGGCGTCGAGCGCGGTGCGGAGATCGGTCAAGTCGTTGGAAGTGGCGCGCTCGGCAGCGCGTGCCGCGAGTTCGGGTTCAACGATGAGCCTGGCCTCCATCAATTCATTGAAAGAAATTCCATCCACAATGATCATGAACTCGATGGGAGCACTCAAGATGCTGGCCGCATCGTTGGTGAGATAAGTGCCGTCACCCACCCGCTGGGTCAGCACACCCATGGTCTCAAGCGCTTTGAGCGCCTGCCGCAGCGAACTACGGTGCACACCAAATTGCTCAGCCAGTTGCCGCTCGGGCGGAAGGCGAGAGCCTAACGCCAGGCTGCCATCGGACATCAGACTTTTCAGGACCCCAATCAAGGTCCTGGTCAAACCTGCATTCGATTTGTCAGCCATGCCGAGAAGTTTAGCACTCATAACAAAGTTACCCATAAGGTCGGGCCAGAAAAGCTATAAACCCAATATTACATGTATTTTCCACGTTGACTACACGTGGAATTGGTTCTACCATTCCGAAAGTTAATATCTTGGTATGCTCGTGCACTCCAGTTTCAACTTTGCGGATATTCTTGCATAAGAGCTTACGTTTTCATGCATCTTGTGCAAATAATTCGTGAAAATGAGCGGCGCGTGGGGGCCGTGGAGGGCGCGGGTATTCGGCTGCTCAATTCGTATTCCAGTGTCTATTCCCTGGCTGTGGCTGCTATCCATGAAGGAAAGCAGTTGAGCGCAGTGGCCAGCCGCAGCGTCGGCAGCGAATCGCTGGACTACGATGCAGTTTACGAAGGACGCCTGGATTGGCGGCTGATGCCGCCCTTCGACCATCCTGAGGATCCTGCCCACTGCCTGGTGAGCGGCACCGGGCTCACGCATAAAGTGAGCGCGGAAAATCGCTCCACTATGCACAGGCACTCCAGCCAGGAGATTACCGACAGCACTCGCATTTATCAACTTGGTCTGGAGAAGGGAAGCCCGCCTCCTGGCCAGATCGGCTGTCAGCCGGAGTGGTTTTACAAAGGAAACGGATCAATTCTCCGGGCCCATGGTGAAGATCTGCTGGTCCCTGCCTTTGCTGACGACGGAGGCGAGGAGCCGGAGATCGCGGGAGTGTACCTGATTTCGGCCAGCGGTGAACCCTGCCGGGTTGGCCTGGTAGTTGGAAATGAGTTCTCGGATCATCAGATGGAAAAGAAGAATTACCTCTACCTGGCCCCGTCGAAATTAAGGAATTGTTCGATTGGGCCGGAGCTGGTCGTGGGGGAGACGCCGTTTCAGGACGTCGCCGGCAGGGTCAGAGTTCTGCGCAATCAGCGCGCCATCTGGAGCAAAGATATCTGGACCGGAGAAAAAAACATGTCGCACTCGGTAGCTAACCTGGAGCATCATCATTTTAAATATAAGGAACACCGGAGACCAGGCGACGTCCACATTCATTTCTTTGGGGCAGATGCGTTCAGCTTTGGGGAGGGCATAGCGCTCGAAACGGGCGACGTGATGGAAGTTTCATTTCCGCAGTTTGGCCGGCCGCTGAAGAATGTGCTCCGAATTTGCACCAGTCTGCAGGCATTGGTATCTGTACACAGACTTTAACTCGAAACCCCCTGCATCATGCACCATACAGAGACAGGAGAGAGAATGCAAAAGATCGCGCTTATCGGGTTAGGGGCTATGGGCGGCGGTATGGCCCGCAATATCCTGGCGAAGAAGCTGCCGCTGAGCGTTTATAACCGGAGTGCTGAAGTTGCAGCGCCATTCGCCAAAGAAGGGGCCCGGATAGCCACCTCTCCCGCCGATGCGGCGAAGGGAGCCGACGTATTGATCAGCATGGTGGCGGATAACGATGCCTCACGTTCCATCTGGCTGGGCGACAACGGAGCTCTCGCCGTCATGAAAGCGGGAACGATTTTGATCGAATGCAGCACCCTGTCACCGGCTTGGATCAAAGAGCTGGCCGCCGCAGCCACGGCCAGGCATTGTTACATGCTGGATGCGCCCGTGACCGGGAGCAGATCGCATGCCGCGTCGGGCGATCTGCTGTTCCTGGTGGGTGGCGAGAAGGAGATTCTCGAGCGCGTGCGACCAGTGCTTACAGCTATGGGCCGCCATATCGTTCACATGGGCGCGATTGGCAGTGGCACGGTGATGAAGCTGATTAATAATTTTCTCAATGGCGTGCAAGCGGCGGCATTTGCGGAAGCCTGGGCCCTGGTGGAACGGCTGGGCCTCGAAACGGAGAAGGCACTGGATGTGATCACCAACGGGGCTCCAGGCAGCCCGCTGGTGAAAATGCTTGCCTCGCGTATAGCAAAACGCGATTACCAGACAAACTTCTTCCTACGGCTGATGGAGAAAGACCTTGCGTACGCAATGAGTCTTTCCGAGGAAGGAGGAATTCGGCTGCGCACCGCGCAACCTGCCCTGGAGTTGTTCCGGCTCGCCTCGCAGAGTGGCTGGGGCGACAAAGACTTTGCTTCCGTTATCGAACCGATACGCGCGCTCATTCCTTCCAAGCCAGCAAGGTAACGGCCGATCGCAACTGTTCATTTCTTATAGCTCTTCTCGAAGTTATTGCGGGTGTTCAAGACGGTGAAGTTGCCGTCTGACATGGCAGTGACTTTGATGTAGTTGCCTGCGTCATTTTTCTCGTCGAGGTTGGCGATAAATTGCTCAGAAACGTTGTGATCTTTGCCGGCGTCGAGGGCATAGTGCAACTGCCACAGGTCCTCAAGGCCGGGAGAGTCATGAACAATTTGCCATGCCGCCGGCCGGCACCCTTTGTGGGCGCCATTATTCATAATCGCCACCTTGGGGTGCAGTGAGTGCACAAGGGCCTTGGCGTTCGATAGGTCTAATCCGTGGTGGGTGACCAGATAAAGATCAACCGTCCCGATCAGATTCTCAGGACATGCCAGTTCCAATTCTTTCTTCTTGGTCAAATCGCCGAGATCAAGGAAGCGAAATTTACCATAGGTAAACAACATGCCGATCGAACGGGCATTTTCACCCAGGTCAGGCACTGCAGCCGGTTCCGAGGCGCAAAATGGATTGGCCTGGCCAGCTCCGGGCAGAGGGCTGGTAATGTGTTCCCCCGCTCCAGCCAGAACTTTTATGTCCACACCTTTGAGTGGGATTTTATCGCCAGGCTTTACCACAAGATGCTTAGCTTTAGGCAAGACGCCCACGTAGGCGTTATAGTCTGCGCCGGCAACATCAGGATCGTCGAGTTTGGCGGGGCCGTGATCTATGAAGGTCCCAATCTTCATGCGATCGGCGAGCTGTGGCACGCCACCAACGTGATCGCGGTGGTAGTGGGTAATCAGGACGTAATCAATTTGCTTCAGACCCGCAGTTTTGGCGACGGCAGCAATACGGTCGGCATCGCGGCCCTGAAATCCTGGGAAACCTGTGTCAACCAGCATGGATTGGCCAGAGGGGCTGACGATAAGCGTGGCTTGCCCGCCTTCCACGTCAATCGAGTAAATATCAAGTGATTTTCTGGGCGCGGCGAGAGCGGCCGTCGCCAGCAAAAGTGCAGGCAAAAGCAAGGATATTGGACGCATGGAGAGAAATCGTATCATGCGGGAAGATACTTGCGGAAATAGTGCATGGGAAAAGCAAGCAGGAAATGAGATATCTTCGACCAGCAACAAACCGGCGAAAATAGGGTTTACTGTAGTAGACTAAAGCGTACTCATTACTTTTCGGAGGTTGTATGTTTGAAGGCATTGCACAGCCTATGCATCTGCTGGTGATTTTGGTGATTGCTCTTCTGGTCTTTGGTCCTTCTAAATTGGCGGATCTGGGCAAAGGGTTGGGCGAGGGCATCCGTGGTTTTAAGGACGCGCTGAAGGATAAACCTGCAGAGCCCAGCCAACCAGGTCCAACCAGCGGAACCGAACGGTAAAGGTCTCGCTCTGCCCCAAGGCGCCAATTCCAAACGGAATCTAGCTAGCGCCATTCACGCCGCTGAGAAACCCTCCCAGGTGTCCGGTCAGAGCGATCAGGCAGACCGCCAGGACTTCTGTGGGCAGCCGATAGGCCGGCAAAGTGCGCTCCGGGCGGCGATGCACCCGGAAGTGAATCCACCATACCAGCCAGATCAATAGACAGGAAACGATCGCCAGCACCAAGTGGAGCCGCAGGGTTCCTTTGAGCGATTCGCCGCCAAGCTGCAACTGCCAGGCCAGTACTCCGGTGACTACTGCCGGCACCGCCGACAGAGCCGCCACCGTGAGGTTGTAATAAGCCGCGACTGCGAGATCGCGGCTGTGCTTGCCGAGCCGCTTCCACAGCGCAAGAAAATCAAAAGCTACGCCGATAATCAGCAGCGCGATGGGGAAGTGGATCAGCACCACATGCTGGGCGTGCTTGGCGAGTAGCGTGGATTTTATATCGAACGGATCCAATGCAGCCCTCCTACTTCACCACAACCGCAGCGGTCATGCGGGGATGAATGGAGCAGAAGTAGCTGTACGTTCCCGCTTTGGTAAACGTATAAGAAAACTTTTCGTCGGTATCCATCGTCTTCGACTTGAAAACTTTGTCGGTGCTCACGACGTTATGCGGCACGTCGTCATGGTTTGTCCACGTGACGGTGGTTCCCGCGGCGACGGTGAGAGTTTGCGGAGTGAAGCTGAAATTATCAATCTTGACCTGTGTGGCGGATGCGGATTGATCATCCGCAACCGCGGATGCAGGTTGATTGCTGTTTGAGCCGGAGCTCTGTGCCTTCTGGCCGCAAGCCAGAAGTGTGAATGAAATCACAAGCGATGCGGTCAGCCCGAAAATCCGTAGAGTTTTTTTCATATGTTGTTGCGTTCCTTTTTTCTGTGCAGCGTTTTGACAAATTTGTATTTCTATATGCCGTTCGTTCCAATTGCCTGGCGTCAGGCTCCATCGGCAGTGTGTAATGTTGAATCAATAATCGCCAGCGAATGCTTGCCTTTGATGTAATTCACATCAGTGATGCCGAGCACATTGCGCAGTTGATCTGCCGGCACTTTCATTGGACCCGGCGAAGGTGCCGAGCCTGGTGCGGGCTGCGGAAATGCAGTGGACATGGCGGTGTGAAAAGTCACATTGCCTTCCACTTTCTGCATGGTCTGGTGGATGTGACCATTCAGGACCGTAACCGAACCGAATCGCTTCAGGTAGCCGAGGGCCTGGGCGCTGTCCTCGGTCCCCCAGCCCCAATCGGGGTAGACGGTCCACAAAGGAATGTGGGCGAATACAACAATTGGAGTGCTTTTGGAAAGATGTTTCACGTCATCTTCCATCCATTCAAGCTGGTCTTTGCCGAGGGTTCCCAGCCCGCCGGCTTTCAGGTTCAATACGTTGACCAGGCCGATGAAATGCACGCCATTTTTGTCGAAGCTGTACCAGCCGCCGCCCTTTGCCTGTTTGCCATAACGTTCGAGGTATTGCTTGCCATCGTCACCGAGGACGTCGTGCTCGCCGGGAACAAAAAACACGTCTTTGGCGCTGGCGGACTTCAACAACTGATCCACGTTGTCGAATTCTTCGGGCTTGGAAAGATGGCTGATATCGCCGGTGTGCAGCAGAAATGCCGGAGGAGCCGGCAATGCATTGATCTTATCGATGGCGGCCTGCAGAGTGGCCACGACATCGGGATTGGCGGGCTTGTTGAAGCCCATGTGACTGTCGCTGATCTGCACAAAGCTCAACTCTCCCTTGAGGGCGCCATGCGGAATCTCCGAAGGGCGGCCCAGGCTATAAGACTTCAAGACCCCACCCTGCAGCACGCATAGGGCCCCCGTACCCGCCCAGGCCATGCACTTCAAAAAGCCCCGGCGGTCAATGCCGTCGTCGTTATGGTTGAACAATATTTCGTCCTTCTTTGCATCAGCCATGAATTTTCTCCTTGGTTTGTGTGGCTACGGTCATAAACAACATGGGTGGGGGAATATTCCAGGGGAAAGTTAATTTTTTGTGAGGAGTCGGCGGTAGATATGGCACGGAACGAGGGTGTTTGAGAGCCCGAAGTCAAGCGTCGTCCCTTACGGGACTGACATCATTATTGCAATACCCGGCGCTGAAGCGCTGGGCTATAGTACGCCGCCCCTTTGGATCTGTTCTTTCTCGTGCTCACCCGCGAATTGAGTTCCCATTCAGGTAATGTGTTCTCTTCACAATTGTTTACAAACAAATGTTTTACAAACAAACGATGAAGTCGTGACACACGCTCACGTTTTGAAAAGTACTCTGTGCATAAGGATAAAGAACAGGTGAGCTTAGGGAACAATAACAAGGCAATGAAGATATTTTTGTCCAAGGTACAGAGCAGCGCTTCGTTGGTAATTTCCCGGTTGTTCTCCGGAATAAAGTACGCCTGGCATTGTTAGCCAATGGTGAAAGAGATTCGAATGAGCAACGCAATTCCCAATACGGTCCAAGCCGAAACCAGCGACTTCGAACTTGTAGAGGCCAGCATGGCCGGCGATATGAGCGCCTTCGATGAACTTATACGAAGGCACGATGGCAAAGTCTTCCGCGCGGCCCAGTGCATCATGAAGAACCGGGAAGATGCGGAAGATGTAATGCAAGAGGCATTCCTGAATGCCTTTCGCAAGCTGCACCAGTTCCAGAAAAAGTCGAAATTTTCGACCTGGCTGGTGCGGATTACCGTAAACCAGGCGCTCATGAAACTGCGCGAGCGCCGCAAGACGACCATATTTTCCCTGGATGAAGAGCCCGAGGACCCGAATGAGACCCAACTTCGGGAAATTGGAGAGTGGAACCACAATCCCGAGCAACTCTGTTATGCCTCTGAGCTGCAGGAGGCGCTCTCCGAGATGCTGCACAGCCTGCGGCCGAACTTGAAAATGGTGTTCCTGTTGCGCGACATGGAAGGGTTTTCCATGGACGAGATTGCCGACACCCTCGGGCTCACAACCGCCGCCGTCAAAACCTGCCTGTTTCGAGCGCGCCAGCAGCTTCGCAAGAGATTCAGCAAACACATTGAAAAGAAACACGGATTCGCGGGAAGCGGGAAGCTCGCTATGCCGCGAATGCTTGCCATAAGAAAGGAAGCGTATGTTTGAAGGTCTGTTACAACCCATGCATCTGATCGTGATCCTGGGGATTGCATTACTGGTATTTGGCCCAAAAAAGATTCCCGAATTGGGCAAGGGGCTTGGCGAAGGCATTCGCGGGTTTCGCGCAGCGATGAAGGAAGGCGAAGCATCGCCTGATACCAAGTCGCAGGAGCCGTAGAGCCTGCGCTTGCGCCTCGCTCATAAAAATATTGAATGGTAATAAGAGACGTAGCAAAGCTACGTCTCTACGGATAATTTACGGTGATGTCCTCATGGCAGAGAATCCAGTGCCGACTTGACCGTGTTTGCAAAGTTGTAGCCCGTGGAAGCATCCCAGTTGATGGACCATGTCATGGCGCCACGGATTGCAGGATACGTTCTGGGTGGCGAGAATGAGCCGCAATTGCTGCCCTTGGCCAAACAATCGAGCGCACTTCCTACCACCGAGGGCACCACAAAACCGCCACCGGCAGCGTTGCCGGATGCAGGCAGGCCAAGCCCAACCTGATCTGGACGTAAGCCTTTCTCCAGTTGGATTGTGGCCAGAGCAGTTTCAAAGTCCTCGGTGCCTTCGGGATATACTTTACCGTCAAAGCCCAGCATGGTGCCGGAGTTGTAATACTGAGTGTTGACGATGGTAAGGATGCCGCTGATGTTCAAGGCCAACTGGAAGTAAGCCATGCCGGGCGACTGCATATCAATGGTCTGGGGCGCCATGGTGATGATCAGGCCGGGCGACATGGAAGCAAGCTGGTGGAGAGCGTTGGACATGTTCGTGGGATCCACGCCATTCTCAAGGTCTATATCCACTCCATCGAAGCCCCATTTGGTCATCAACGCGTGCACGCTATTGGCGAAGTTGGCCGCGCTACCAGAATCAGAGACGCTGATGGCGCCATTCTGTCCGCCAACGGAAATGATTACTTTTTGTCCGCGGCCATGTGCTGTGGCGATATCGGCCATGAACTGCGTATCGGTGTAACCGCCCAGGCACGACTGCAGCCCGGAATCGATACTGAAATCAACCGCACCGGGAGTTCCCGTAGCATTGGCGAATGCCACTGCAATGATCGTGTAGCTGGTGGGCACATCGCTGATGCGAAGGCAGGTGGCGCCGTTGTTGAAATCCTGCCAATAGCCGGTGAGCAGATGTTTAGGCAGGTTACCGGGAACCGGCGTCGGTGTAGGCGTAGGAGTGGGTGTAGGTGTCGGTGTGGGATTTGGGGTTGGAGTTGGCGTTGGCGTTGGTTTGGGCGTGGGTGTTGGAGTAGGAGTTGGTCCACCGCACGAGCCGTTGGAAATCCACGGCGCACCGCTACCCGCCGGACCATTGTTGGTCGCTGGATTCTGATTCTGCGTCCAGTACGCGGCCGTGTAGTTGATGCCGTTCAAACTGGCAGTCATTCCGCCGGTGTAAACCTGACTTGCGCTCCATGTGGCGAAACACCCAGGCCCTGGCGTGGGAGTGGGCGTTGGCTTAGGCGTCGGCGTGGGAGTTGGTTTGGGTGTCGGTGTTGGAGTTGGATTAGGCGTCGGTGTCGGCGTTGGTCCTGGATTTCCGCTCACGGGTTGCCAAAGCGCCGGAACATTCGGAGGCTCCCAGCTCACAAGCGAAGTGTGCGCCTGGATGCACTTGTATTCCACGCCGTTGAACATCACCAGCGCACCCACAGCATACGAAGTATTAGGCTGCCAAGTTGGAACCTGGGCTGAGGCTGCGAATGGAAGAAGCAGTAGTGTCAATAGACAAATACTTACTACAACCAGGGACGAGCGCTTCATGAGAAGCCTCCTTAGGATTTAGGAACAGGATTGCGACGAATTTTTTGAACCAACCGCACCAATCTGCTATAGAGCGTTAAAGATTACAAAGGTTTAGTTAATTCATATATTGCCTATCGTTCTAAGGAACCGCACTATAGCACTTTATGTTCAGGCTGTAAATAGAATTTGCTATTAAATCTTGGGATTAATGGAAGTCGAGCGCGGGCGTTAGATTTTCAATTTTTGCCAGGGCGTGTTCGAGTGTGTGAGAACTTAAGAGCTAAAGCGTCGTCCCTTGCTGGGTTGTTCTCTCTCTCATTCCGGTGGGGTCTGAAGCAGGGCAGCAGTCTCGATAGCGGTTGCAACCTCAGGAAGAATACCAAGCTCCACATAGATTGGCTTCACGATCCGGCGGATTTCTTTGAGTTGAATTGAGAACCAGAACGCAACCAGGACGCATAAGCTTCCACTGCAAACTACCGTCAGCGGCGCTCCAATCTTGCTGGCCAGGGCGCCGGCGATCAGGCTGCCGAAGGGAGCGGCCCCAATAAACGCCATAGTGTAAAAGCTCATCACGCGGCCGCGCTTGTCTTCGTCAACAATGGTTTGCAGGATGGTGTTGCCAGCGGCCATCTGCTGCATCATGGAAAAGCCGATGACCAGCATGAGGAGAAGCGAAAGCCATAAGGAACGTGAGAATCCGAAGGCGATCAATCCCGCCCCGAAGGTGAAGGCGGTGATTGCAATCATCCTTCCCAATCCAACGATGCTCTTTCGCATGGCCAGAGTAATTGCGCTTATCAACGCGCCCACGCCTGAGGCGCCAGTCAGGAAGCCCAGGGTGTGAGGGCCTCCGTGCAGGACGGTGCCGGCAAACACCGGCATCAGCACCATGTAGGGGACCCCGATCAGGCTGATGGCCGCGAGCAAAGTCAGGATGGAGCGTATGGGGGCGAAACTTATCACATAGCTCCAGCCCTCTCGCAATTCGGATATCACGTTGTGTTGTGCGCGGCGAGCGCTGGAAGGGCGGATACGCATCAGGAAAAGTGACGCAATCACCGCAAGGTAGCTGATTCCATCCACCAGGAAGCAGTAGCCCTCGCCGGCAACCGCGATGATGATG
>Ga0209166_10001235_pt1 | contig 22024 bp, 21 predicted proteins | sample Coa_R1_3_FD_187151 | JGI IMG/M metagenome (GOLD analysis project Ga0209166, IMG submission 187151) | Surface soil microbial communities from Centralia Pennsylvania, which are recovering from an underground coalmine fire - Coalmine... | ecosystem: Environmental > Terrestrial > Soil >... | reverse complement strand
CTGGGACGAAATCAAGAAGCTGCCGCATTGGCGTCGCCCCTTCCACATTGCGAAGGAATTTTTCTGGGCCCTTCTCCTCAAGCTCACCCCTGCACGCCGCGTGCTGCTGCTGGCTGCGCTGGTGATGCTGGTTCTGTCCAGCGGCAGCCAACAGAACTTTAAATTTGAAGCGCTCGCAGCCGTTACTCTATTACTTCTTCTTTCCCTGGAATTGGCCGACAAAGTTACGATGAAGCGCGACCTGGAAATCGCGCGCGAAATTCAAACCTGGCTGGTGCCTTCGTTTCCGCCGGAAGTCCCCGGCGCGGAAATCGCCTTCGCTTCGCGGCCGCAAAATTCGGTGGCCGGCGATTATTACGACGCTTTTTTCGCCACCGCGGCCGCCGACGACGGCGGGAAACTTACGCTGGTGATCGCCGACGTGGCCGGCAAAAGCATTCCCGCGGCGTTGCTGATGGCCACGCTGCAAGCCAGCCTGCGCACCATCGCGGGAGAAGGCGCGTCGCTGGTCGATTTGGTCTCGCGCCTGAATCACTACGCCTGTGCGCACAGCCTGGATGGCCGCCGCTTTACCACCGCCGTTCTGGCCGAGTATGAGCCGGCGGCAGGGCGGCTCCGCTACGTGAATGCCGGCCATAACGCCCCGATTTTGCGGCGCGCGAACGCCGACATGGAAAGCCTTGACGTTGGCGGCCTGCCCTTGGGCATCGATTCCGCGGCCGTGTACGAGACTTCCGCGAAAGACTTGCAGCCGGGCGATGCGCTGGTCTTTTTCACTGATGGCGTGGTCGAAGCTTTCGACGAGAGCGGCGCCGAGTTTGGCAATGAGCGCTGGCTGGCTTCGATTCGCGGGCTTCCGGAAGTCACCGCTCAGGAGTCGCTGAAATTTCTGATGACCCGCGTCGACGCCTTCGTGGGAGCCACGCGGCAATCGGACGACATTACCTGTATGATTTTTCGCTGCAAACGGCCCGCTTGATTTGCTCTTGCTACGGCCCACGCCGGCGGCAGAACGCGACCTGCGAAATTCCTTGCTTCAGCTTACGACCGGCATCAAGCGGGCGGTTGAGGCGGCGCCGGGGACGGCGCGCCCTGCTGCGGCGGTGTGGGCGGTTTGGCGAACTCGGCATCGTTCAACTCGGGGTTCAGCTCAATCTTCTCGATCCTGATTTTCTGGGTGATTTCCCTTTCCGAAGCCCCGGAATCGATGGCAAAAGCGAATTTCAGCCCGCCCACTTCGCGATAGTCGCTGAAGTACGACTCCACCGGAATTTGCTTCTCTTCATACTTGCGTTGGCCTTCCCACTTGAGCAACACGAAGGAAGCTGCATCGAAGAGGTAAAAGCGCACATCGTTGCTTCTGGTGGTCAGCTTGACGCGCCACACATCTTTGTCGTTCACCTTGTCTTTGCCGATCAATTCGACCTGATTGCCTTTGCTCTTGTAATCGACCAGCGGCCCGTCGAAGTCCGATTCCTCGGTGATATTTTTAAGCTCATCTTCGGTCATGGCGTCCGGATTCATTTTGCCCGCAAACGGATTGTTGGCCCAGCCCTGGGACTTTCCGTCGTACACCCGCACCATGGTCTGATTTTGAATGGTCAGCTGCATGTGCATCTTGAGCGGCCGCTTGAGCTCGACGACAAACGGGCCCGCGACGTCGCCGAAGGATATTTTCCCCGACACCCGCTCGGAATCGACGGCTTTCAGTTTGCCGGAGCCACCGCGCGCGGCAGCCACCTTGGCGAGTATTTCGTCGATGGTCTGCGCGGAGGCAAGCGTTGGAATAAAAAATAGAAGCGCCATACAAAAGGTTTTAAGTCTCATCCGCTCATGGTAGCAGTGGAACGGTCGTGGCGAGTAGCAGGTAGTTAGGGCCGAGACCGGATGTTCGCTCGCCTCGTCTTGCTTTCCGCAAATAAGGGTTATCGCCCCTTGACATCGTGGCGGGGGCGGAGATATCGTCTTCTCACCTAGAATGTCTACTAAAGAACAACGGGAGCGCATCGAATTGCTGCAAGGGACCCTGGACCTGCTGATTCTCCGCACCCTCCTAAGGGGGCCGGTGCCTGTGGCCAGGCATTGTGCTGGCAATGGTCGGAGCCGCCCTGGGTATCGCCGTCGCGCTGAGCGTCACGCGCTACCTGGCTTCCATGCTTTACGGAGTCCACGCCAACGATCCGCTGACCCTGACCGCGGTCGCGCTATTGCTAACGCTTGTCGCGCTCGCCGCATGCTACATTCCAGCTCGCCGCGCAATGCGTGTAGATCCGATGGTGGCGCTTAGATACGAATAACTGTGCCTACGCCGACTTGTTTATTTCCCCTTTTATCGACTGCGTCGCGGCGATGGCCTTTACTGGCTTTATCTGTTCTCACCCGGTGGCTGCTGGATGTCACTCGCGTCACGCCATGCCGTGACACATCCCCCCGAAGCGCGCGTGAGCGGGAAAAAGTCTAATCCCGTTGATGGAGCGTCCCAGCTATAAACAAGAGATCGCCTGTCCGCTACGTGCGAACATCCGATAGCGTTCGCCTCGTTTTGCTGCTTCAGGGTGTGGACTGCGTCGGACGGGCTTTCGTTAGGGACGGAGTGAACTCGAAACGCACCAGCCAATCGGAAGGAACGGCATGGCCGTCGACCTTGGCGGGAGCGAAGTCCCACTGGTGCGCGGCGGCCAAGGCCTGGTCCGCAAAATACCGGCTGGGACCGGGCGAAAAAAGCTCCGCGGAAGAAACATTGCCGGCGGTATCGACATGAAGTTTGACGGCAACATGCACTGTGCCCCGAATAGTCGCACGAGCTCGCGGCGAAACATCCGGCAGGACTTGATTCAGCACTTCACCTTGGGTAACCGCGGCGGCGCTAGTCGATGATTCGACGCGCACTGGATCGGCCACGCTGGTAAGAGCGGCGGGCGTCGGTGCAGGATTCGACGCCGTCAAGGAGCGTTTGTCATTCGTTCCCGGCAAAACCGAGGATTGTTCTCCTGCGGAGTTGTGCTGTTGCGCCGCGCGCCGAACCGCTGGCGAAGCTGGTTCTCGAGTGGACGTGACGGCGCTCTTCGTCCGCGCGGCCGCTGGAACGGGTTTCGCCGCCGGGGGCTCCGCCGGTTCAACGGCAGTTGCCTGTTGCAGCGGTGCGCGATGGTGCAGAAGACGGGGCCCGAGAAAGATAGCGTTAAGCGCCAGAGCGGCGACGATCCCAAGCGGCAGATAATTAAATTTTGGAAATGGCAGCAGCGGTGGCCGTTGCAGATGGGGTTGAACGAGATCGTAGCGCGGCCGGCTGGCTGTGCCTCGGCCGCCCACCGTTTGAGAGTGCACCGGCGCTTTTGCAGCTGGCTGCGCTGCATCGCTTTTTGCGGACACTCGAGAGGGAGTGCCGGCAGCTTGCCGTGCGGCCACCGGGAGAATTGCAGGCGCCACCGCCGCCGCAGAAGGCGCTATAGACGATGCCGAACCCGCTTGGGTGGAGGCCGCAACCGAGCCCGGCTCCAAGCGCGCCGCGATTTCTGCCACGGTCCAGCGCCGCTGGAGATCGCGTTGCAAACAATGGCGCGCAATATCGAGAAAAATGGCAGGCAAAGTGTCTGGAACGGCAGGATCCTGGCTGCTCGGGCCAACGGCCGGCAAGTGTTGCGTAAGAGCCTCTACCAAAGTGAGGCCCAGCGACCAGATGTCGCCCGCGGGAGAAACAACGCCCTTGGCTACCTCCGGCGCATCGTAGGGACTGGGGGTTCGCAGGCTGGCGCCGGCAGGAAGCTGCGGCGCATCGGACACGTGGGACTGCTCCACATGCGCGACGATGGAAGAGATACCCTCGCTGGAAAGCTTCAACTGGTCATCCAGCGCCAGGATATTCGAGGGGCGGACATGCCCGTGTACCAAGGATTCGCCGTGAAGAAACGCCAGCGCCTGCAGGGCGGGCGTAAGAACATCGCGGGCTTCGGCGGGAGTGAGCGGGCGTTGCGGAAGAAACTGCGAAAGGTTCTCCTCGGCATATTCCATCACGACATAAAGCAGGTCGAAGTCGCCCAGGCGGCAGCGCCCCGATTCAAAGGTTCGGAGGAGGTGCGGGTGGCTCAGGGAGGCGGCGTGCTTCCAGCGAAACAACTGCAGCTCCGCGTCCGGCCCGTCAACCTGTATAAATTTTATAGCTGCTTTTTGCGGTGGAGTGCCCCGTTCCGTCAGAAAAACGGCGCTGTGCTCGGAGCCGCCCAGGTGGCGGTGTAACGGAAATTTGCCGTCGACGGCCTGGCCTTCCCATTGCTTCCAGGATTCGGACATAAAAAATCACCCCCCCGAGTCCGTGCAGATTAATCCCCATTGTACTCCTTGGGCGAAGGAGATTGTTCTGTACAGGGGTACAGGTAGACCGTTGGTCATCAGTCCATAGCCAACGCCTAGGAGCTGAGGCTTCGAGGGCCACTCACGAATAGACTGCCGCGCTCGTAAAAACGCAAGAGTCGCTCCGCGGCGCGTGAAATGCCGATACGGGGAGTCCGCCCGAGCCTGAGGTTTCCCGGCGCGGAAATGTTTTCCCGGGTTCCCTGGATGGCGCCGAGCCATAGGGGGCCGGGAGCGCACAGGTCCACGCCATCCAGAGAACGGTCAATGCGCAGAGCCGAGGCTAACCGCCCGGGACCCCGCGCGAGGTCCCGAACGCGGTCGACCTTTCGGTGCCGCTGCATCTGGTCCATGCCTTCCAGCGGCTCTAGCGCGCGGATCAAAACGCCTCCTCCGATTCCCTCGATTTCCGCACTCACATTGAGCATGAAGTGATTGCCATAGCTGAAATAAACGTAAGCGTGGCCGCGCCGCAGGAACATGGAGTGATTCCGCAGTGTGAGGCCCCGAAAGTGGTGGGCCGCGGGATCGCGTTGGGGATAGGCCTCCGTTTCCACAATGCGGCCAATGAGGCGAGCGCCTGACAACTCTCGGACCACCACCTTTCCGATGAGAAAGCGAGCCAGCGCGACGGTATCCGCCGGAAGGGCGGTGCGGGGCAGGCGCCGAACAGAAATGGACGATTTTGGACCTATTGCGGCTGGCAAGTCGGCAGTCCTCCTGAGCAGTAAGTAAGTCTAATCTTACGCTTGGCCAGGTGGCGATTCCCAACTGGCCGGCCTTCTCAATCTGAAACGGAAAGCCCCATGGAACCCGACAAACGGCGGTTTGCCCGCAAGCGCACAGACCAGTTGCTATATGCGGAGCTGGGGCCGGATAATGGCAGTATTTTGTTGAACTTATGTGAAGACGGGTGCAGTTTTCAGTCGATTGCGCCGGTGCGCGAGCAAAACGTGCGCTTCACGGTATCGGTGGGGGACGGCCGCAAGTTGGAAGGCGATGGGCGGATGATCTGGTCGGATACCGCTAAGAAAACCGGCGGCTTGCGCTTCCTGAACCCCTCGCAGGCGCTCAAGGACCAGGTGCGCGAGTGGTTGAATCAAACGCTGGTGATGGCAGATGGGCAGCTGGACCCTGCCGCCGTGGAGTCCCAGGCTAAGCTTCGTCGCAAGCAGTTGCGGGAAGCGGCTAGGCTCGAGGCGGAGCGAATGCGAAAAGAGACCGAGCGGAAAGCATCTGCGGACGCTAGCGAAGAAAGACAGCGCCCGGCTTCCTCTCCTCAAGCCGGCCCGGCCGAGGCGATCAACCACGTGATTCTTAGCGGAGGTGAGGACGCATTCGCGCAGGCGAGGCGTCATGAGAGTTCCGGGCGAACCTGGTGGGGGCTAGGGACACTGGCTTTAGTGGCAGTTCTTTTCCTGGGGTTAATCTCATATCGGAGGGAACTCGGTCATTGGGTAATGTGGTTCGGGTCCAGCCTGGCGGGCGAGCAACATCGAGACGAAGGAAATTCCGCGCCCGCGGAAGAATCCCCTGCGTCAAACATTCCTGCCAGCAGTGGGGTGGTCGAGGATAAGCCGGCCGCGCTTTCAGATCAGCCAGATACCAGAGAAAGCGGCCTGGAAGCGGGGCCCCCAAGCAACAACCAGGTAGCACAACCCGTGGCGCAGACTGAATTGCCCAAGCGAAGCGCGATAGGAAGCACGACGGAAGATATAGTGTCCCTGTGGAGCGCGGTGGAGAATGGGGATACGCATGCAGAGGTAACCCTGGCGAGCCGCTATGTACGCGGCGATGGAGTGCCGCAGAGTTGTGCGCAGGCGCGGGTGCTGCTGGAAGCGGCGATAAAACGGGGCAGCGCGGAAGCACAGCAAAGGTTGGAGCAATTGGCCCAGGCCGGGTGCCCGTAACCCACAGGAAACCCGCTTCCAGCGCGAGACTGGCAGGTTCCTTGACTTGGCGAGCGAGCGACTCAATAATGAAGATAGTATGAGCGTGCGCGCCGGAGGCGCTGAAGACATGTTCCTTGACGTTAAGGATCTTGCCGTCCGCAAGCTGCCTATCCGGAAAAGCTATGCGCCCGGAAGCATCGATTACCAGACGGCGGAGATCAAGCAAGTCGAGCCCCTGGAGGTCAATGCCACGGCGGAGCTGTTAGATGGACAGATCCGCATCACAGGCGATATCGAGACCAAGGTGGAACTGGTTTGTGCGCGGTGCCTCGAGCCGGTAGTCGAGGAAGTGAGCCGGAGTTTCGACCTCTTCTATAGTCCCCTGCCGAAAGGCGTGAAGCCGGAAGAGGCGCGATTGAAGGAAGACGACGCGGAAATCGGGTTTTTCGCTGGAGAGGGGCTTTTTTTGGCGGATGTGCTGCGCGAACAGGTGTTACTGGCACTGCCGATGAAGGCCATCTGCCGCAGCGACTGCCGCGGGTTGTGCCCCAATTGCGGCGCGAATCTCAACCACGAAGAGTGCCGGTGTGAGACCCACGCGACGGATCCCCGTTTGGCTCCGCTGGCACGCCTGAAGCAGGACTGGCTGAAAAAACAATAGGTTTCCAGGGCGAAAGCCTTATACAATCCGCCCACAAGGGCGAACCAGGAGTATTGCTATGCCTAACCCAAAACGACGGCATTCCAAGCGACGCACTAGCACTCGACGGGCGCACGACTTTTTGACCAAGCCCGCGACCGGCGAGTGTCCGCACTGCCATGAAATGAAGCAGCCGCACCAAGTGTGCCCGCATTGCGGCTATTACAAGGGCCGCGCGGTGCAGGAAAAGTCCGCGTAAAGCAGACAAGTTCGCCTGAGGACTTAGTCGCGGTCTTTCCAACGAGCTTTTTTCGGGACTGCCAGGTTTAAGCCTCCATGATAACCATCGCTGTGGACGCCATGGGCGGTGACAATGCGCCCCGCCCCGAGGTTGAAGGCAGTGTGCTGGCCGCGCGCGAATACGGCGTGCGCATTTTGCTCGTCGGGCACCCCCAAGTGGTGCGCGCGGAGTTGGCCAAGCACGCTTCGCCCAATCTGCCCATCGAGATTGTGCCCGCCAGCGAGGTGATCACCATGAACGATCACCCGGCCCAGGCCTTTCGGCGGAAGAAAGATAGCTCGGTGCACGTGGCGGCGCGCCTGGTGCGTGAGACGAAGGCCGATGGTCTGGTGAGCGCCGGGAACACCGGCGCGGTGATGACCGTGGCGCGATTTTTGCTCGGAGCACTCGAGTCGGTGGATCGCGTGGCCCTGGCCGCTCCGTTCCCGAATGCCAAGGGCGGCGTTTCGGTTTTGCTGGATGTGGGCGCGAATGTGGATTCCAGGCCCGAGCACTTGGTGCAATTTGCGGTAATGGGCGAAATTTATTATCGCGCGACGTTTGGCCATCGCCGGCCTCGCGTAGGATTGCTGTCCATCGGGGAGGAAGAGATCAAAGGCAACGAGTTGACGCGCGAAGTGTATACGCGGCTAAAAAAGAGCCCGGTGCATTTCGTGGGCAACGTGGAAGGCGGCGATTTATTTTCCGGTGAAGTGGATGTGATCGTTTGCGACGGGTTCGTGGGCAATATCGCGTTGAAGATCTGCGAAGGGCTGGCATTTCAGATTTTCGGGTTGCTGCGGAAATCGATTAATAGTTCGCTGGCCTCGCAGGTAGGATTTTTGTTTTCCAGGGGGGCGCTAAAGGGATTGAAGAAGAAGATAGATTACGCGGAGTCGGGCGGCGCTCCGCTGCTGGGCGTGCGCGGGGTGTGCGTGATTGCCCACGGGCGCTCGAACGCCAATGCGGTGAAAAACGCAATTCGCGTGGCCGCCGGACTGGCCAAAGCCAGCATCAATGAAAAGATCGAGGAGGAGCTCTCGCTCGCGGGCGTGACCGCTTAGCGGCAGGGTCGAGGTGGAAATGGGCAAAATTGCATTCGTGTTTCCCGGGCAGGCGTCGCAATACCCCGGCATGGGCCAGGAACTGGCGGAGAAGCATCCGGCGGCCCGCGCCGTTTTTGACGAAGCGGATAAGGCCTTAGGATTTTCGATTTCGCAGATGTGCTTCGCGGGCAGCGAAGAGGAATTGAAGCAGACCGCCAATACCCAGCCCGCGATTTTGACGTGCTCGGTGGCGGTGTATCGGGCCCTGGCCGAGAAGGGCATTGCACCGGACTTTGTGGCCGGGCACAGTCTGGGGGAGTATTCGGCCCTGGTGGCGGCGGGCGCACTGAATTTTTCGGACGCGGTACAACTGGTGCGCAAGCGGGGACAATACATGCAGGAAGCGGTGCCCGCCGGACAGGGCGCGATGGCCGCCATCATGGGATTGTCGCCCGCGGTGGTCACCGACGTTTGCAAGCGTGTCGCCGAAGGCGAAGTCTGCTCGCCCGCAAATCTGAATTCTCCGGAGCAGACGGTGATTTCCGGGCAAGCGAGCGCGGTGAAGCGTGCGGTGGAGCGCGCTTCGCAGTCGGGGGCCAAGCGCGCGGTGATCCTGGCGGTTTCGGCTCCATTCCATTGCGCGCTGATGATGCCGGCCCAAGAACGTCTGGAAAAAGATTTGCGCGCCACGTCGTTTGCGAAATTGCAGATGCCCCTGGTCACCAACGTGGACGCGGATACGATTGCTACCGGCGACGAAGCGCGCGAAGCGCTGATTCGCCAAGTGACCATGGCCGTCCGCTGGGAGGAGTCCATGCGCTTGCTGATCGATGAAGGTGTGAACACGTTCGTCGAGGTTGGCCCCGGGCGCGTGCTGGTGGGCCTGCTGCGGCAAATCGAGCGCAGCGTGGGCGCGCTGAACGTAGAAGACGAAAAAAGTCTCTCGACCACGCTGGACAAAATTGCGCAAGCGCGCGCCGACGCCGCCTAAATGTTCAGTCTAAGAGACAAAGTTGCTTTGGTCACCGGCGCGTCGCAAGGGATTGGCCGCGACACCGCGCTGGCACTCGCGGAAGCCGGTGCGAGGGTGGCCGTTGCCGCGCGCAACGAAGAGAAATTATCCTCGCTCGTCGCGGATATCGCCGCTGCCGGAGGCGCCGCACACGCCGTAAAGATGGACGTAGCCGACGCCGAGCAGGTAAAGGCCGCTTTCAAGCAGGTTCTCGAAAAATTCGGGCGACTGGATATCCTGGTGAACAACGCCGCCATCACCCGCGACAGCTTGGCCCTGCGCATGAAAGCCGACGATTGGGAAGCGGTCCTGCGAACCAATCTCACCGGCGCGCATCTATGCATTCAGCAGGCGCTGCCCACCATGATGAAAGCGCGCACGGGGCGCATCATTAATATCAGCTCGGTGGTGGCGCAATCCGGCAACGCCGGGCAGGCCAACTATGTCGCCGCGAAAGCGGGCATCATCGGCCTGACCAAGGCCATCGCCATCGAAATTGCCTCGCGCAACATCACGGTAAACGCCGTGGCACCCGGTTTCATCGCCACGCCGATGACCGACGTGCTGCCGGACAAAGTGAAGGAAGAATTGAAGACGCGCATCCCACTAGGCCGCATGGGCTCAGCGCGGGACGTGGCGGCCGCGATCGTCTTCCTGGCCAGCGACGAAGCCGCCTACATCACCGGTCATGTGCTAAACGTAAACGGCGGCCTGCATTTAGGGTAGAACGGGATTCGTGAATCTCAACCAAGGGGAGCGCAGCCAAGATTGGCTGTACACGGGCAGCCAAGTTGACCTTGTTGGACGGCACAAATAGAATGGGCAGGTTGCATGGGTGGGGCGAAACTGTGTGGGTGGCGTCGTTTCGGCCAGGCAAGGACAAAATCAGGATCATTTAGCACCAGCGATAGCGATCGCGGAGGAAATGCATGGCCAGCGTGGAAGAGCGCGTTAAGCAGATTATTGTCGAGCAGCTCGGCGTGGATGAAGCGGAAGTGACCCCCACGGCATCCTTCGTGGACGACCTGGGGGCCGATTCGCTGGACCAGGTGGAATTGGTGATGGCGTTCGAGGAGGCCTTCGGCATCGAAGTTCCGGATGAAGACGCCGAGAAGATGGCGACCGTAAAGGATGCGGTCGACTATATCGACAAGCACTCCAAAGGGAAGTAAGGCCGCTGGGTAATACCACCTCATTCGGGAGCAGGAACAGTTGACGCGCCGCGTTGTGGTCACTGGTGTTGGATTGGTCTGCGCGCTGGGCATCGGCACGGAAGAAAGCTGGGAAAATCTTCTGGCCGGAGTCAGCGGCGTAGCCACCATCACCAGCTTTGACACCACCGGTTTCGATTGCCGCATCGCCGGCGAAATCAAGAGTTTCGACCCCTTCCGCTGGATCGAAAAAAAAGAACTGAAAAAAATGGGCCGCTTCATCCAGGTGGCGCTGGCCGGCGCCGATTTTGCCGTGCGCATGTCCAATTGGAAGCCAGAGCAATCGGATCTGGACGAAGTCGGCGTGTACGTCTCCTCCGGAATCGGCGGGTTCGACATCATCGAACGCGAACACGGCAAGTTGTTGAACGGCGGCCCGGGCAGGATCTCGCCGTTTTTCATTCCGTCGGCGATTGTGAACTTGGCTTCGGGACACATTTCCATTCGCTACGGCGCGCGTGGGCCCAATTCGGCGACGGCCACCGCTTGTTCGGCTTCCGCGCACGCCATCGGCGATTCCTTCAAAATTATCGAACGCGGCGCGGCGGAAATGATGATCTGCGGCGGCACGGAAGCCACCATTACCCCCATGGGCATCGGCGGGTTTGCTTCGATGAAAGCGCTTTCCACCCGCAACGACGATCCCTCCCACGCCAGCCGGCCCTTTGACGCCCAGCGCGACGGCTTCGTAGTCGGCGAAGGCGCCGGCATTCTAATCCTGGAATCACTGGAGCACGCGCAAAAGCGCGACGCCCAAATCCTGGCGGAAATCGTCGGCTACGGAATGTCCGGCGATGCCTATCACATCACCCAGCCCGCCGAAAATGGCGACGGCGCGTTCCGCGTGATGCGCGCGGCGTTAAAGGACGCCAAGTTATCGCCTGAAAATATAGATTATGTGAATGCGCACGGCACTTCCACTCCCCTGGGGGATTGCCTCGAAACCATAGCGCTGAAACGGGTCTTTGGCGAGCGCGCCAGGCAGGTTCCGGTAAGCTCCACCAAATCGATGACCGGGCATCTGCTGGGCGGCGCCGGCGGCCTGGAGGCCGGCATCAGCGTGCTGGCGCTGCGCGACCAGATTCTGCCGCCCACCATCAACCAGGAAACGCCGGACCCGGCCTGCGACCTCGACTACGTTCCCAACCAGGCGCGCAAAGCTTCCGTGGAATACGCGCTCTCGAACTCCTTCGGATTTGGCGGCACCAACGCCGCGTTGATTTTCAAGCGCTGGTCCGGCAAGTGACACCCGCTCTCAGGCGCGCGTCATTCTGAATCCCGGCAGGGCAGGTGCCCAGGACATCGCAACACCAAGAACCGGACAGGACAACTTCCGTGAACATTATCGTGTGCATCAAGCAGGTCCCCGCCAAAGACGCGCCGCTGTCCATCGCCGGCAACTGGATTCGCGAATCCGATATTGGTTTCGAGATGAACGAGCCGGACAGCTACGCGCTGGAGGAAGCGCTGCGCTTGAAGGAAAAGCACGGCGGAGAGGTGATCGCGCTTTCGATGGGGCCGGAACGCGTAAAGCAAACCATCAAGGAAGCCCTGGCTAAGGGCGCGGACCGCGCGATTCACATCGCCGATGACAATTTTGCACAGCTTGATCCGCTGGGCTCCGCGAAATCGCTGGCCGCGGCCATCCAGCGGGAGAAACACGATTTGGTCCTGACCGGATTGCAAAGCGACGACCACGGTTTCGGGCAGACCGGGGTTTTGCTGGCCGGCGTGCTGGATGTCCCGCACGCCACGATTATCATGGCCATCGAAGTCGATGGGCAGAAAATGAAATTGAAGCGCGAGCTGGAGGCCGGCTGGTTTCAGCACCTCGAATGCCCGTTGCCGGCGGTGCTGAGCATTCAGTCCGGCATCAACAAGGTGCGCTATGCCACGCTGAAAGGCATTATGGCCGCCAAGAAGAAGGAAATTACCACCATCCCGCGGGAATCGCTGGGCGTTTCGGGAGCGCCCACGCAGCGTGTGGAAAAAATCTACGTGCCCACCAAAACCAAGAAAACCGAGTTCCTCACCGGCACGCCCAAGGAAGTAGCAGCCAGGCTGGTAGAGAAACTGAAGTTCGAGGCCCGGGTGATCTGACATGAAAATCCTGGTCGTAGCCGAACAACGGCAGGGTAAATGGAACAATAGCAGCTTCGAAACCTTGGCGGCGGCCCAGCAAATCGCCAACGACACCTCCAGCACGGTCAGCGCTCTGGTGATTGGCAAAGGCGTCGCCGCGCTAGCCGGCGAACTCGCGGCGAAAAACGTCGCGGAGGTGCTGCTGGTGCAGCACGATTTGCTGGAAGCATACACGCCGGACGGCTATTGCCTGGCGCTTGCGCAAGTCATTGGCACGGCGAAACCGGATCTGGTGCTCTTCCCGCACACCTATCAGGTGCGCGATTTTGCGCCCAAGCTCGCGGCCATGTTGGGCAAAGGCATGATTGGCGATTGCGTTGGCTATCGTCACGAAAGCGGAAAGCTGATCTTCGTGCGGCAGATGTTTCAGGGCAAGACCGCGGCCGACGTGACCTTCCAATGCGCCGCACCGTGGTTCGCCTCATTCCAAGCGGGCGCGTTTCGTTCCGATCTGGTAACCGCGCATCCCTCCGGCCAGGCGCCGGTAAATTCCGTCAGCGTTGCTTTGAAAGCCGAGCAGATTCGCACCAAACCGCTCGATTTATTCAAGGAAGCCAAATCCGCGGTGGACTTGACCCAGGCGCCCCTGATCGTGGCCATAGGCCGCGGCATCAAGGCTCCGGAAAATATTCCGCAAGCCGCGGCGCTGGCCAAGGCGCTGGGCGGAGAAATCGCGGCGTCGCGCCCCATCTGCGACGAAGGCTGGCTGCCCATGGACCGGCAAATCGGCAGCTCCGGTCAAACCGTAGCACCGAAACTGTATTTGGCGCTGGGCATCAGCGGCGCCATTCAGCACGTGGTGGGCATGAAGGGCGCGCGCACCATCGTCGCCATCAACAAGGACCAGAATGCGCCCATTTTTGAAATCGCCGATTACGGAGTGGTTGGCGATATTTTCGAAATCATGCCCGCTCTTACGGAAGCCCTGGAAAAAGCGAAGTAACACACCATAACGCTAAGGGACTCGAATCTCGCCGTCGCGTCTTCTCCGGAACCTTCACCCGCGCTGTTCACTTCGGTATTGCCTATCAGGAGGTTTTAGGCCAATCTTTGCGGGCGCTTATCGCCCGTGCCGTCCCCTGCGGGCTGCGAATCCAGGAGCTTGCATGCCTTTTGTCGACAACTTGGGAGCCAGAATTTATTGGGACCAGGAAGGCAGCGGCGCACCACTGCTGTTGATCATGGGATTAGGTTGGCCGGCTCATGCCTGGCACCGCACCCGGCCCCTGCTGGCCGAAAAGTATCGCACCATCGCTATGGATAATCGCGGAGTGGGCCGCAGCGATGCGCCCCCGGGGCCGTATTCCATCGCCCAAATGGCCGCCGATGCGGCGGCGGTCCTGAATGCCGCGCGACTGAACGCCGCTCACGTCTTTGGCGTGTCTATGGGCGGTATGATCGCGCAGGAGTTTGCGCTGCAATATCCCCAGAAGGTCCGTTCGCTGATTCTGGGCTGCACCGCGGCAGGCGGTCCGCAGGCCGTCCGCGCCGGGCAGGATGCCTTGCAGGTGCTGATGAACCGCGCCCAGGACCCGGACGAATTCGCCCGGGCCATGAGCCCTTTTATTTATGATCGCGGAACGCCGCCGCAGCGCACGGAGGAAGACGCTGCCATTCGCCGCCAGTGGTACCCGTCTGCCGAGGCCTATTCCGCTCAACTGCAAGCCATCATGGCCTGGGAGGCGTACAACCGGTTGGCACAGATTGCCGCGCCAGCCTTGGTAATTCATGGGGAAAACGACCGGCTGGTGCCCGTGGAAAACGCCAAGTTGATTGCCGCCCGAATACCTGGAGCAAAGATGGTGCTTCTGCCGGACGCCAGCCATATCTTCACCACGGATCAGCCTGAGGCTGCGCACAACGCTATTCTGGAGTTTCTCGGGGCGCAAGCCACGCGCAAGCGCGAGCGGCTTGCGCAGGTCTGAACCTCCGGAAGGACCCGGCCGACCCGAAATCTTGTGCCGCTCACAGCTATCCGGTGCGCGGCGAGGGGAACGCCCCATGGAGGCACTTCTGAAGCAGTGGCGCGAAGACACGCCCGGTTGCGCTAACCAAATCCATTTCAATAATGCCGGATCGGGATTGATGCCGCGCTCGGTGCTGGACGCCATGGTGGGGCACCTGAATCGCGAAACCAATTTCGGCGGCTACGAAAGCGCCGACGATGCGGAAACGGCAGTGGCCCAAGCCTATACCAATGTCGCCGAAGTCTTGGGCGCCCATCCGCGCAACATTGCCGTGGTCGAGAATTCCACGGTGGCTTTTTTCCAGGCGCTGTCGGCTTTCGATTTCAAGTCCGGCGATGTGATTGTCACCACCCGCAACGATTACATTTCTAACCAGCTTGCCTATCTTTCCCTTGCGCAACGTCACGGCGTGAAAGTATGCCGCGCGGCCGACCTGCCGGTCGGCGGCGCCGATCCGCAATCGGTAAGGGAATTGTTGCGCGACCCGCGCGCGCGCCTGCTGGCGGTCACCTGGGTGCCCACCAATTCCGGTTTAATTCAGCCGGTCGAAGCGCTGGGCGCAATTGCCGAAGCGGCAGGCGTGCCCTATTTGGTGGATGGCTGCCAGGCCGTGGGACAGATCCCGGTGGATGTAACCAAGCTGCGCTGCGATTTCTTTTCCGCGACGGCCAGAAAATTCCTGCGCGGGCCTCGCGGGATTGGCTTTCTGTACGTCTCGGACCGGGCGCTCCGGCGTGGCGATTTCCCGCTGTACATCGATATGCGCGGAGCGGATTGGGTGTCCCCGGATAGCTTCGCACCCGCGCCGGACGCCCGCCGATTCGAGAATTGGGAATTTGCCTACAGCCTGGTGTTGGGCCTTGGCGAAGCGGCACGCTACGCGCAGAGCGTAGGGATCGCGCAAGGAGGCCGCCGAGCCAGAGAACTGGCGGCGGCGCTGCGCGGTAAACTGGGCGAACTGGACGGAATTCGCGTGCTGGACCGCGGCAGCGAGCTGGCCGCCATTGTGACGGTAGAAGTGGCCGGCTGGGACGCCCGCGATCTGTCCAAGCTGCTGCGCTCGCGAGGCATCAACACCTCGGCTTCGCTGCGCGCCTACGCGGTAATCGATATGGAGGAGAAACATGCGGCTACCGCGCTCCGGCTCTCTCCGCATTACTACAACAGCGAGGAAGAGCTGGACCGCGTGGTGGCGCAGCTGCGATCGGTGACCGTGCGGGGCCAGGCCGCGTCCTAGTCGTGTGGTGAGAAGGTCAACCCCCTCGGGCCCGGAATCCGTTGACCGCCCCGCATCCCTCTACTTACCATTACGAGATGATCCTGAGGAGCCCAGTGGGCGTCGTAGCCATTCTGCTAGCCACAATTACGGGAATCGCCGGCTGTGAAGACGCGGCCAAAAAATCCGTGGCACGTGCTCCGGTGCCGGCTTCCTCGCTACGGGCGCAGAACGCGCCGGCCATACCCACGGTGGCCGCTAATCATCGCCCGGCCCATGTGGAATTGGCCCCGCTTCCGGTCACCCTGCCAAAGCAGCGCCCGCTCTTAATGTTCCCGCCCACCCTGCGCGGTACCAAGGAAGATCTGGTCGCCCGGGTGGAGCAGAAATTTGCTTCTGGAGAACAGAATTTCAAAGCCGGGCACCTGGAAGCGGCACGCAAGGATTTCGACGATGCCGTGGACTGGATGTTGGAGAGCGGCTACGATCTGAACGCCGACCCCCAACTGAGCGAACTGTTCCATCGCGTGGTGGACACCGTGTATGCCGACGAGCTGCAAGCCTTCCGCGCCGGCGACGGTTTCCAAGAAGCGCCGGCCGTGCCCGCGCCGATCGACGAGGTTGCGGAAATGACGTTTCCGGTCGACCCCCGGCTCAAAGATCGCGCCGAGGAAGCGGCCAAGAATCTTTCGCACGATTTGCCCCTGACGGTCAACGATGAGGTCCTGTCGTTCCTGAATTTCTTCCAGACTCCCCGCGGCCGCACCATTGTGGAAACCGGGCTGCGCCGCGCCGGACGTTACCGCGACATGATTTCGCGCGTGCTGCAGGAAGAAGGCATGCCGCAGGATTTGATTTACCTGGCCCAGGCCGAAAGTGCGTTTCAGCCGCTGGCGCTGTCGCGGGCCGGGGCCCGCGGCATATGGCAATTCGTAGCCTGGCGCGGAAACGAGTACGGCCTGCGCCACACCTGGTGGGTGGATGAGCGCCAGGATCCGGAGAAAGCCACCCGCGCCGCGGCCCGCCATTTGCGCGACCTGTACGGAATGTACGGCGACTGGTATCTGGCCATGGCCGCGTACAATTGCGGCCCTGGCAACGTACAAAAAGGCATCGAACGCACCGGCTACGCCGATTTCTGGGAGCTGTACAAGCGCAACGTCCTTCCACGCGAAACCAAGAATTACGTCCCCATTATTGTGGCCCTGACATTGATCGCCAAGGACGCCGCGCATTACGGAATCCAGGTCGACCCCGAAGCGCCAGTGCCCACCGACGTGGTGAAGCCCGGCCGGGCCATTGATCTTCGCCTGGTGGCCGAGACCATCGACGTCGATGTAGAAACGCTGCGCGCGTTGAATCCTTCCCTGCTGCGCCTAGCCACGCCCGACGATCCATCGTTCGAGTTGCATCTTCCCGCCGGAGCCGCCCAACGCTTCTCCGCGGAAATCGCCGATATTCCCGCCGACAAGTGGGTCAGCTGGCGGCGCCATCGCGTGGAAGCGGGCGAGACGCTGACCTCCATCGGGAAAAAATATCATGTGACTCCCGCCGCCATTGCCGCCGCCAACAATCTCGAGCACGGCGCGGCCCTCGGTGCCGGTGAAAAATTAATCATTCCGGCCACCCAGGCGCAGTCCGAACTCAAGCGCCGCCTGGTCAGTTACCGTGTACGGCGCGGCGACACCTTCCTCGGAATCGCGGATCGCTACAACGTGAGCGCCGACGATCTACGCAAATGGAACCACTTGAAGGGCAATCGCGTGCGTCGTGGCATGGTGCTGCGAATTTACAGTTTGGGCGGCGCGCCAGAAGCGCGACCGGCCCGCGCGCGATCCAAGACCAAAAGATCGGCGCACCCGGCCACCAACGTAGCGCAAGACTCTCCCAAACCCGTGGCATAGTGTTAAGCATAGTATTTTCAATTATTTACGTGGTGTCTCCCGGCGTCGTCCTTTCTCCCCAACCTGCCCGCAGCGCCCTCGGCTGGCAAAATTTCGCTTCCGGCTGCAGCGGACTGCAGCAGAATGCTTGACAACTTCCAACGAGTGCGATAACAACGGCGCAGGCATTGGAGCGCGCATGGACTCCGGCCGCACAGCATCCTGCCCCGATCTATCGGGGAGGATTCCCGCAGGGGAGGATGGAAATGGATCTCGAGAAGGATAATTTCGAAGACGACAACGAGCTGGCCGGCTTGGAAGAAGACGACGAACTCGCTGGCGAAGTTGTAGAGAGCGAAGAAGAAGAGGTGATCATCGGCGAGGACGAGCCGGAGTCCGCGCCCGCTCCGGCGGCCAGACCCGCGGCACCCAAGCCCGCGGCAGCGAAGAAACCCGCTAAGAAGCCGGCCAAGAAGGCCCCGCCCAAGAAAAAGGCCAAGACCAAGCCCAAAGCGAAGGCCAGGAAAAAGGCCGCGAAAAAGCCGGCCAGGAAAAAAGGCAAGCGGCGTTAAGCGCCGGCCGTCCCGCCGCAACGATTTGCCTAACAGGACTCCAGCCATTCCGCTGGAGTCTTTTATTTTGGTCCCCGCCGCGGCGTCCGCGCCAGGGCTCCGTTTTGGGCCGCGCCACACGCCGGCCTCTCTTCCACAATGGGTCCGTCCTCCACCCGAATCGGAACTTGCCGTCGACCATCACAGACCGCTTGCCACAACAAGTAATTTGCCTTTAGGATAACGCCGGATGCTATTCGCCACCGGGCAGATACGGCGGATGCGGGGAGGAGCGCAATCGCAACTGATGCGCTGCTCCGACGGGCACTACTACGTCGTGAAGTTCCAAAACAACCCGCAGCACCGCCGCGTTCTGGTCAATGAACTGCTCGGTACCCGGCTGGCGGCGCGGTTGGGACTCCCGGTCACGCCCGCGGCGGTAGTTCACGTCAGCGAAGAATTGATCCGGCTCACTCCGGAACTATGCGTGGAGCTGCCGCGTTCGCGGGTGCCTTGCCAGGCCGGGCTGCAGTTTGGTTCGCGCTATCCCGGCGATCCCCGCCGCCTGACCATGCACGATTTTTTGCCCGACGAGCAATTGCGCCAGGTCGAAAATGTCCATGACTTTGCCGGCATGCTGGTTTTCGACAAATGGACCTGCAATACCAACGGCCGCCAGACTATTTTTTACCGCCAGCCCCCCGCGGAAACGCGGGCGGGCAGCACGTCCCCGCCGCCCAGTCCGGACGCTGAGGGCACGGCGCAGAGCTACAAGACCAGCATGATCGACCAAGGCTTCTGCTTCAACGCCGGAGAATGGAACTATCCCGACGCCCCTTTGCGCGGCCTGTACGCCCGCAATCGCGTGTACGAAGGAATCACCGGCATGGAGTCCTTCGCTCCCTGGACGGCGCGCCTGCAAAACAGCATCACCGACCGCGTGCTTTCCGAAGTCGTGCAGGAAATTCCGCCGGACTGGTATGCCGACGACTATGACGCGATCCTGCGTTTGGTGGAACAGCTCTACCGCCGCCGCACCCGTGTCGCGGAATTGCTGCTGGCCGCCAAAAACACCACCCGCCAGCCTTTTCCCAATTGGCGGTGATGCCGCGGGGCGGCTCGCGGGCAGGTATTGGTGCAAGGGGCTCCGCAAAGGTCAGTACAGGGAGGTTCACCATGACGGAAATTCCAGAGGCTGCACCGCGGCCGCCCGGGCAGGCCCTGGCCTACCACATCCTGCGTTACGTCCCCAACCTGGTGCGCGACGAATGGATCAATATCGGCGTGCTGGTCTTCCACCCGGAAACCGGAGAGCGCCGCCTGCGCTTGATTGAAGATCCGGACGAATTTAACCGCGTTCGCCGCCTGCATCCCTGGGCTGACGAAGCCCTGCTACGCGCCCTGCGCGACACGCTCGAGAGCCGCCTGGATTCCGGCGGCGCCAGCGGAGGCAACGGCTCCGCGATTCCCTGGCAAAACGTGCTGAGCAAATGGGATGAAACTCTTTCCAACGCCCTGCAGATCGCCCCCCAGAAAGGCGTGCTGGCCGACGACCTGGATGCCGAAACCGAGCGTCTCTACGCCGATCATGTCGCCGTGCCCCGCCGCACCGCGCGCCCCGGGCTGCTCGGCAGTCGCGCCAGCATCCGCTCCTACTGCGAGCAGGTGTTTCGCCAGGCCCGCATCTGGCAGCACATGGACAAGCACGTGCGCATCGCGGAATTCACCTTTCCCGGAGATCCCGCGCGCATGGATTACACCTACCGCCGCAACGGCACGCGCGGCTTCGTACACGCCCTCTCGGTAAGCCGGGCCCCGCAGGACGCCAAGGCCCTGGCGTACAACGTGCAGCGCATCAGCGCCAAAGCGCCCTACCAGACCGAATGCACCGCGGTGACCGACGTTGCCCTGACCGCCGAAAACGAGCGCCATCGTTTTGTGCGCGACACCCTGCGCGACGCCGGCATCGAGCCCGTGCCCACCGAGGGCCTGGCCGTTTGGGTCGCCAAGCTGCGCCCTTCCCTGCTGCAATAGCGATTGCGCCCACAAATGTTGCGGCCTTCCGCTCTGCGCGACTCAGCGTTCTCTGCGTTTCTGCTTATCTTCTGACTTTGATTTCCTACCTCGCATGGAATGCCATAGCTCATCGGCCGTAAGGCCAGAGCAACATGATCCCTAAAAGTTGCGGCTGGCCCAAGCCGCTGCTAAAATTCTTGCTTCATCGCGATACGGTCCTCCTTCACGTAGGTCCGGCCGCAAGCGTTCGATCGGCGTTTCCATTGGCACGGTACCAGGTTCGGGCTCTCCGGAAGGGAGATTGCGCGTGGCAAAGTACGACGTGGCAATTATCGGCAGCGGACCGGGCGGCTACGTCGCCGCCATCCGCGCCGGCGAGCTGGGCCTCAAGACCGTCGTGGTGGAAAAAGATCCCTTCCTTGGCGGCACCTGCCTGCACGTCGGCTGCATCCCCACCAAGGTTCTGCTGCACCACGCCGACGTCTACGACCATTTCAAAAACGCCGCCGAATTGGGCTTCGAGGTCAGCGGGCTGAAAATCAATTGGGCCAACATCCTTTCGCGCAAGGACAAAATCGTCAAGAAACACGCCAAGGGCATCGAATTTCTTTTCAAGAAAAATAAAGTCGAATGGGTGCAGGGCTGGGGCCGCTACGAAGGACCCGGCAAAGTCAGCGTCGAGAAAGACGGCAAGAAGGCGCCCATCGAAGCCTCCCACATCCTGCTGGTCAGCGGCTCGGAAGCTCGCGCTCTGCCCGGCATTGAGCCCGATCACAAGACCATCCTGACCAACCGCTCCATCCTCGAGCTGCCGGAAATTCCCAAAACCCTCATCGTCGTAGGCGCCGGCGCGGTCGGCGTTGAATTCGCTTCCATCTACAACTCCTTCGGCACCCAGGTCACCATCCTCGAAGCCTTGCCGCGCGTGGTTCCCGTGGAAGACGAAGAGATTTCCGCCGAGCTGGACAAAACCTTCCGCAAGAAAAATATCAACATCTTCACGCAAGCCATGGTCAATTCGGTGAAGAAGGACGGCAAGGGCGTCACCGTCACCTTCAAGGACAAGGACGGCAAAACGCAAACCCTGCAAGCCGAAAAACTTCTCCTGGCCGTCGGCCGCAAACCCATGACCGACAATTGCGGCCTGGAGAAATCCAAAGCCAAGCTCGAGCGCGGCGCCGTGCACGTCGGCCCGTACATGGAGACCTCCGAAAAAGGTTTGTACGCCATTGGCGACATTGTCTTCGGCCTTCCGCTCCTGGCCCACGCTGCCATGATGGAAGGCATCTCCGCCGTCACCCACATCGCCGGCAAACCCGGCCCGGCCATTCGCAAGGACCGCATCCCCAACGCCACCTATTGCGAGCCGCAAATCGGCTCCATCGGCCTGACCGAAAAGCAAGCCCGCGAAGCCGGCCACCAGGTCAAAACCGGCAAGTTCCCTTTCGTCGGCAACAGTAAAGCCACCATCCTCGGCAACCACAGCGGCTTCATCAAAGTGGTCTCCGACGAAAAATACGGCGAAGTTCTGGGCATCCACATCATCGGGCCGCTGGCCACCGAGATCCTGGCCGAAGCCGCCGCCGTGCTGCACCTGGAGGGCACCATCGACGATATGATGAACATGATGCACGCCCATCCCACCGTCTGGGAAGGTATGGGTGACGCCTTCGCCTCCGTGCGCGGTTTGCAGATAAACGTTTGAGCCTGCTATGACCACTTGCCTCATCATCAACCTCGGCCTCACCGGCTACGCCGAAGCCTACGCTTTGCAAAAACGCGTCGTTGCCGCACGCAAAGCTAACGCCATCGAAGACG
>Ga0209166_10001233_pt1 | contig 22044 bp, 22 predicted proteins | sample Coa_R1_3_FD_187151 | JGI IMG/M metagenome (GOLD analysis project Ga0209166, IMG submission 187151) | Surface soil microbial communities from Centralia Pennsylvania, which are recovering from an underground coalmine fire - Coalmine... | ecosystem: Environmental > Terrestrial > Soil >... | reverse complement strand
AGGGGGCGACTCGGTTTCGACGGAAGCTGTCGCGGCCCGAAGGCATGCCGGGACCCACCTGCCCGTAACTTGGTGGAAACTAGAAATGCCAACAACAACTTGGCACTTGCTGCTTAATTAATTAAGCGCACGCTTCCCCGGGCTTCGCTCATGGGCCCGGCAAGAGGCGTCACACAGTGAGCTGGCCTGGGCCTTTCGGTCCGCAAGGCTCGGGCGAGAACCATCGGACTAGCTGGTTGCGTTTCTTGCTCATTCTGAGCGCCGCCGGCGAACGCGCGACAGGCTCGCAAGGGCCGGGTCGCACACCGAATTGAGATAAGCATGTAGGCTTCGGCTCGTAGCGCTTTTCGGACGGGGGTTCGACTCCCCCCGCCTCCACCATGTATATTATTGATTTATAGTAGTTTATTTCAGGAGAAAACATCGCGTTCCACCTACGTTCCAGTCTGTGGTGGACTATGCGGGTGTTGAATCTCTACACACGGCACATGAAGGCTTGTCCGCACCAGCTGCGGACCCAGAAAAAATGCCAATGCCCGATCTGGGCGCAAGGCACACTCCATGGGAAATGGTTGAAGAAATCGCTCGACCTCAGAAACTCGGAGGCCGCGCAAAAGCTGGTTCGTGATTGGGAAGGCGGCCCCCGAAAACAGTAAGCGTCCGATTCTATTTTCAATTACTCACAAGTTCAGCTCCCATGACGAAGCCCAACTCGATATCGGTCAGCCGCGACAGGCCTCTCCAAAGGACAGTATTGCCGGGCGGAGAATCGCCCGCGCGCGCAAGATATCCTCCAAGTCTCGCGAGCCTGATCAGATAACTCGAAATCGATTTTATTTGTGGACGCTGCGTTCCTCTATCTTTCGCCAGTTGATCGAGCAGATGGATTTCCAGCGCGGTGGATTGCTTCAGGTTTTCCAGCCACCGAACGCTCTCCTTCTTCTCAATCGGCACTCGTGTCGGATTGATTTCTTCTTGAGTGCGTTGCAACCCGTAAACTTGGTCCTGGTCCAGAACTTCATGGCTGTCAGACCAAGGGGAAGCCCATTGGTGGTCATCGCCAGGCTGGAATGCCTTAGAATGCCGCACACAAGGTAATGTTGCGGACTCCCGTTGAGACGCTTCCGGACGGGAGTGCGGATCACGATGCCAACGGACTGGATATCCTCTCGGTGATCGTTGAATTCCGTTGTGTCAAGAAGGATCAGAACCGTGTCATCGGCTGCGGCGAAGCGATCTCGTGTGGATTGGAAATGCCCCGCCGAAAAGTCTCCTTCGGTGACGCGGTGGTTGGAGAGAAAACGGTATGCCGCTTGAGTGTTGGCCCAGTCTAGGCAAACCAGAGGAATGCTCTCCCCGGTGCCATCGGAGAGTTGCTCGAAGAGTTTTCTGAATCGTTTGTTGAGTCGGGCGTCTTGGAAGTCGCTGCCGGCGAGTTCGCGATCGATCCAGGTCTTGGTTTGAGAAGCAGTGACGTAACCAACCATATGGAAGTGATGCAACTCCATCGCCTGTCTCGAGTTTGGTGCAATGCAAGCTTTTTTTGACGTGACAGTACTGAGAGTCTCGATCCATGCGAGTCTCTAATACATTTCTACTAGAGCGTGACGCAGGCTCACACGCGGCGAACCTGTGACTTTAGTCATTCTCCCCACAACATGCTCCCCTTAGTCTTACGCAACCAGCACCAAGAGGTGGGGCGTGCAATCATTCGAGCCATTGACCAGTCGTGTTCAAACCGGTTGGTCCACAGTGTTAGCAAGGGCGGCGGGAGCTGTCCTTTTATTCGAGACGGTTTCCGGATTATCGATCACGTTCGGTCCCTTCCGCCCCGCGATCGAATGGGGACTTCTGTTGCACACTCTCATGGGGCTGATGGCTATCGCTCCGCTGGCCTTCTATTTTGCGCGGCACTGGAAAGATTACTTCGGCCAAGCGCTCTCGGATGTTCTGGTTTTGGGCTACGTCGGTTTGAGCGCGCTGATCATTTGCGTAACGTAGGGATTGTGGGTGACAGGGCAGGCTTTGTTTGGAATTAGAACTTCACCGTCCCTGCGATATATCCATCTGGTCTCAACCTTGCTGATGTTCGCGGCGTCAGTTCCTCATATCTTCATTTCGTGGCAACGGCGCCGGAGAACTGAAGCTGCAAGGGCGGCGGTGGGTCACTGGATTTGCCCGAATCACAACTCGCGCCGTCAGTCCTCTATCGGAATCTAGGCGATGGCCGCCTCGAGAAGGTGCAGGACTTCCCGGACCTGCGCATCCGCGGCATGGGCGCCGCCTGGGGCGATTACAACAACGACGGCTGGCTCGATCTGGTGGTCACCGGTTACGACACCATTATTTTATTCCGCAATGACCACGGCCACTTGGTCCGGGACAAGAGTTTCCCATCACCTAAAAGGCTTTGGACGGGCGTGTCGTGGGGCGACTACAACCGGGATGGATATCTCAATCTTTACGTTTGCGGTTATGTAAAGTACAAACCCGGAAAGCGAAATGCGTCCGCCAGTTCCAGCCAGTTCGGGCTCGAAGTTCCATTCACGCTGAATCCCGCATCCTACGAACCAGAGCGAAACCTACTGTTCCGCAATAATGGCAACGGCACGTTCACTGAAGTCGCGCAAGAACTCGGTGTTGCGAATGCGGAAGGCCGCAGCCTGAGCGCACTCTGGCACGACTTCGATGGCGATGGCTGGCTCGATCTCTATGTGGCCAACGATATTTCGGAGAACAAGCTGTTTCTGAACCGTCAGGGAAAATTCGTCGATGCGGGCAGAGGCGCCTGGGTCGAAGAGTACCGCGGCTCCATGGGTCTGGCAGCGGCGGACTTCGACCGCGATGGTGACGACGATCTTTTCATTTCGCACTGGATCGCGCAGGGTTTTGCGTTGTACCAATCACTGCTTTCGGAGCAGAAGGGTGGGCCCGGAAAATCGGAATTGCATTTCACCGACGTGGCCGCAAACATGGGCATCGGACAGACTTCGATGCAAGCCATCGGATGGGGCGCCAGTTTTGACGATTTCGACTCGGATGGCTGGCCTGATCTTATTGTTGCCAACGGGAGCACCTTCGAACAAAAGGACACGTCGCCTCCGCGGTTGGTTCCCATGCCCTCGTTCCTGTTCTGGAACGCTCACGGCGATTTCTTCCATGACCTTGCACCTTGGAATCGGTCGCTCTCGCAGCCACACGTAAGCCGCGGCCTGGCTGTCGGTGATTTCAATAACGACGGGGCGATGGACGTGGCTATCGTCGATCAAGGAGAAGGCGTGCGATTGTTACGCAACGACATTCCGCAGGGCAATTGGGAGGAGTTCAGGCTGCGCAGCCGCGTCCCACCCAGCGGAGCCCCGCTTGGATTTGGCGACGGAGCAACGGTGATCGCCTGGATCGGTGGCGTCCCATTGCGTCGTACCGTTGGCAGTTCCTCCTACTTATCCCAAGATAGCCATCGCGTACATATAGGCCTTGGTGCGGCAACCAAGATCGACCGGCTGGAAGTACGCTGGCTGCGCGGGCGCGCGGAGGCATGGACGAATCTCGCGGCCAATCACATTTGGGAGATCACCCAGGGTGAGCGGGAAGCACAGCCTTTCATTCCTGGGACTGCCAATGTCAACCACGCTGTAGCAGCGGTGCAAGTTGACAAAGCGGCGCTTGTGAAGTTCTGGGAAAAGCAGCATGCCGCGATGGACGCCATGAAGCGAGAGCGGAACTTCATCAACGCAACACTGCTGTTCCGTGAGGCGCTCGCGATCGACCCTGACCATGAGGATTCCCACTACTATCTTGCGAATTGCCTGGCCGCTTCCGGCGACATCCCTGGTGCGATTGCTGAATTCGACGCACTTGCGCGAATCAACCCCCAGAATCACCGTGCTTTTCAGCGCAAGGGAGAACTTCTCGCCGCCTCGGCATCTTCGCGGAGCCAACTTGAGCTTGCGCTTCAGCCATTGGAGACGGCATTGCGATTGAATTCCGAAGAGACCGGGACAGTTCTATTGTTGGGGCAGGTGGCACTGGCGCGGGGAGACTATGCGGCGGCAGAACAGCACTTCCTGCACGTTTGTCAGGCTAATCCCAAAGCAACGAATGCATGGTTTCTGCGCGGGTACATCGCTTGGAAACGCCAGGACTTGCGCCAGGCTTCGGAGATGCTGAAAGTCGCGCGCAGCGCCCGCGGGCGTGATTGGAAGCCGGCCGGTGGCGCACTTGAAGGGGATGTGCAGCACCGCATGTATAACGAATCCGGCTTCCTGAACGTGTTTGAACAGCAATGGGACGGTTCCGCGGAACCAGCGCATTCCTTTGGTCAACTGGATCGATACCTGCGCCGCTTCCGGTGAGAATCGGAACCGCGGCGGTCGGCGACGGCCATGCCGCACGGGGCCGGAGGGGTAGAAGAAACAAGTGTTGCAACAGGGCTTCGGTATGCCCGAATGGGAACCTACTCCCGATCCCGAAGTTCAGCTTGCAGGGCCTGTGGATCATGGATGATGATTTTTCGCCCTTCCACGCGAATCAGGTCCTGCGCTTGAAGCCGGCTGAGATTGCGAGAGACAAGCTCGCGGACGGTTCCGATTTGTGCCGCCAATTCCTGATTGGTAGTCAGAAGCTCAATCTCCACACCCTGGGACGTCTTGTTTCCGTGCTGCGACATGCGGAGCAGGAGCGCAATGAGACGGTCCCGGACAGTGCCGAAGGAAAGCTCCTCAATGATTCCCACCAGTCCACGAAGCCGCCGTCCCACGATTCGCAAAACCTTTAAGCCAACTTCGGGATGCTTCAAGCACAGTGACTGGAAATCTTGCTTACTGGTGAAGAGCAGCAAGGTGTCAGTGACCGTGACGGCAGAGGCTGGGTAAGTTCCTCCGTCGAATACGGGGAGCTCTGCCACTGAACTGCCTGGGCCCTCGATCGCCAGCACCTGCTCACGTCCGCCGGGTGAACTCTTGAAGATTCGGACCCTCCCTTGTTCGATGATCCATAAGCCGGGGCAAGGATCTCCTTCTGAGAAAATGGCCTGGCCTGCAGCGAAGTGACGCTGGACGGCTCGCTGCGCGATGTAGGTGAGTTCTTCTTCGGCAAGGTCGGCAAAAAGAGGAGTCTTCCGCAGGGTCAGGAAACGGTTGGAAGGGGCATCGGGCACGATGCCCATTATACTCATCGGTGCCCAATAGTCAGAGGCAAGATCGCAGGCGTACGCTGGCGGCAAGATTGCACGAGCAGCCGTTTAGACGGGCCCGGCGTAGCTGAGGAGTTCAGCGGTTTGTGGGGCTTGCTAAGGTGAGGATCGCCAGCGGCCGACCTGCTCATTGCCTTCCATACACATCCAAGCCATGTGAATGGCGTCCTCTGGACAGACGGCGATGCAGTGCTCCTCACTCCCACAGACACCTGGGCGAGGAAGGACTGCAATGTGCTCCGCCAATTCCAAACAAGCCGGCCCGCAGGCTTCCATGCAAAGGCCACAGCCCGAACACAGCGCTTCGGTAACGACCGGAACCCATTTGTAGCTCATTTCACGCCCTCGCTGCTTTCATTTACAGTTCATAATCGCAGCCCCATCGGCAAGGCCCTATGACTTTAGTCACGAGGCAAAAGAGATCGGCAAGGCTGTGACCAAAGTCATAGTCCAAGGGGGAAAAAGGAACGATATTCGAGATCGGCACGGAAGTACGCAGGCTGAAATCGCCAAGGAGGAGCAATGCAAATGCAAGCCACAAAGACAGTAGGCGAGTTGGTGAGCGCAAATCCCGCAGCGGCGCGGGTCTTCGAGAAATTTGGAATCGACTATTGTTGCGGCGGGAATAAATCATTTGCCGAGGCGTGTCTGGCCGCGAAAGTGAGTGAGGAGGATGTGGCGGCTGCGTTGGAGAAGCCTGAACCCAAATGCGATGAACGCGACTGGCAAAAGGCGTCCTTGGCTGAATTGGCGGACTACATCGTCAGCAAACATCATGGCTTTACGAAGGAAGAAATCCAACGGTTGGAGCCGCTGATCTCAAAAGTGGTTTCGGTGCACAGCCAAAATCATCAAGAATTGAGGCAGATTCAGCGGCTCTTCGGGAGCTTGGCAGATGAAATGACGATGCACATGATGAAGGAAGAGCATATGCTTTTTCCTTATCTCAAAGACATGGAAGAAGCCGCGAGGCATCACTCCCGACTCGCTCCTCCCATGTTTGGCACGGTGCGAAACCCCGTTCGCATGATGATGGAGGAGCACGATTCCTCCGGCCAGGTACTGCACAAGATGCGGGAGATCACGAATGGCTATGTGACGCCGAATGATGCCTGCGTGAGCTACCAAACTCTTTATCGAGCACTCGAAGCATTCGAGCAAGATTTGCACCAGCATATCCATCTGGAGAACAACATTCTGTTCCCGCGAGCTGTCCAACTGGAAGCGGAAGCGCAATAAGGGGCGGGTCTACCATGGGAAGGACGGCGCTAACGAAGGGGACAGCGGACGCAAAGGAGGGGCGGCAAGGACCCAGCGTGGCCGAGGCTCTCCTGGCGGTGCGCAACCGCGAAGCAGCAATGTCCAGACTGCTGATGACATTCATCCTATCGGGCCTGGCCTTCATGGTGTTCCCGGGGACGTTCCTGGGTGTGTGGAACCTGCTCCAAATCAGCGGACGCGAGAGCGTTGCGTCTATCTCTCCTGCCTGGCTGCAGGCCCACGGTCATGCACAAGTGTTCGGATGGGTAGGGAGTTTTATCTTGGGAATAGGCTTTTATTCCATCCCGAAGATGCGCGGCGGAGCGAAATCTTCATTCGGAACGGCATGGATGAGTTGGGCGATGTGGACGACCGGCGCGGCATTGCGGTGGGCCGCAAATGTGTACTTGTGGGAGTGGAGATTCCTTCTGCCGTTCTCTGCTTTTCTGGAATTAGGGGCATTTCTCATTTTCTTCCGCGCAGTTTCCCAGCATCGGCCGGAAGCTTCCGGTAAAGAAAAGTTAGGCCCTTGGATCTGGGTGGTGATCAGCGCGAGCCTGGGATTGTTGCTGGTCTTGCTCGTGAATCTTGGGGGGTGTCTCCTCGTGTCGTTCCGCGGGACGTCGCCGGCATTTCCACATCTGTTCGACCAACGCTACCTCGCATTGATGGCATGGGGATTCCTGGTGCCGTTTGTCTGGGGATTTAGCGCGAAGTGGATGACCGTGTTTCTTGGACTGAGGCCGCTGCGTTCTAAATGGCTGCTGGCTGCCGTTGTCGCAAACCTGACTGGGCTCGGCCTGACCGTGGCGGGAGCAGGTTCGATCGGATCGTGGCTATTTGTTGTTGCGGCAGCGATGGCAGTTACGGCGCTGCGCATGTTCGAGCCCTCCGAGAAGAAAGCGAAGATCCGGGGCGTGCACTCGACTTTCCCTTTCTTTGTCCGAATGGCGTATGGTTGGTTGCTCGTGGCCGCGATCGTTGGCGTCGCCGCGACACTCTGGGACACTTCCGGTGGAATTTGGGGCGCGTCGCGTCACGCTTTAACGGTCGGGTTTATATCGGTAATGATCCTGAGTGTCGGACAGCGCATCCTGCCCGCATTCTCTGGAATGAGGATGCTATGGAGCACGAAACTTATGTTCGTTGGGCTTGCGCTCGTCACCCTAGGCTGCGCGCTTCGTGTTTCCAGCGAGATCATCGCGTATCAGGGTTATGCGGCGTGGGCGTGGTCCGTTTTGCCAATTTCGGCGCTGTGCGAGCTTGCTGGATTGACAATCTATGCAATCAACATTCTCGGTACCTTTGTGCTGCAGCCAAGTCACGCACAAGCCGAGCCTGTGATGGTGGGGACAACGGAACTGCGCACGTGAGAAACCTCGCACTGAAGTTGCTGCTCGCACCGTCCTGGAAGCAGGGCAAAGAACACTAGAGAGAGGACACGGTAATCATGGCAGACACAAAGAAGCACATTCGAGTGGGCTCTATGCTGTGGGCCGTCACGATTGCTGCGCTAGGCGGGACGCCAGTTGCACTTGGACAATCATCTTCTTCTGCGATGATGACGCAATTGCGGCATGAAGGTTCTCCTGCAGCGGTACGGTACAATTTGGCGGAAGCACAAACCGCCGAGCAGGCGCCGATTCAGAACGCCGTGGACATCGTTCGCGATCCAGCGGATGTCGCGCCTCCGGTTGGAAAGCGAGGGCCACAGTTGGTAAGGGTTTCACTCACAGCGAAAGAACTGGAAGGAAAATTAGACGCCGTTCTGGGTACGACATACGAATATTGGACGTTCAATGGTAAGGTGCCCGGCCCGATGATTCGCGTTCGGCAAGGAGACACTGTCGAATTGACGCTGAAAAACGACGGCCGTCTCGTTTCCCATTCCATCGACCTGCACGCCGCTCTCGGGCCAGGCGGAGGGATGGATCTCACAGAAGCAAAGCAAGGCGAAACTAGAACCTTTACGTTTAAGGCGATTGTGCCCGGGGTGTTTGTCTATCACTGCGGGACGAATCTAGCTGCTCAGCACATTTCCAACGGAATGTACGGTCTGATCGTCGTTGAGCCCCCTGAAGGGTTGGCCTCTGTGGACCACGAGTTCTATGTCATGCAAGGAGAACTCTACACCGTTGACGAAATCGGTGAAGCAGGGCATCAGAAGACGAGTCTGACCAAACTGATGGACGAACGGCCGGAATATTTCGTCTTCAATGGCGCCGTCGGTTCTCTCACAACCAAACATCCCATGCATGCGAAGACTGGCGAGACGGTGCGGATCTTCTTCGGTGTGGGCGGGCCGAACATGATTTCTTCGCCCCACATCATCGGGCAAGTCTTAACGCAAGTCTACAACGAGGGTTCTTTTACCTCACCGCCGCTTACTTCCGTGCAGACAACGGTCGTGCCTCCGGGAGGTGCAACTGTTATCGAGTTCAAGCCGCTCGTGCCCGGATCTTACAAACTCGTCGACCATGCGCTCATCAGGGTGGCGCGTGGCTTGGTTGGCGAGATCGAAGTTTCTGGGCCACCCCGGCCCGAACTTTTTCGCGAAGGACCTGCACAATAGCCGCTAGGCCCCAGCCACCCAGAAACAGCCGGTGATTGTGGGCTTGCCAGTAAACAGTTCTTGAAACTTAGCAGGCGCTCCGACAGTAACTTCTGGTAAGTTTCAGTTTGTCTGGTGGGAGTGTGAGAGGTATGCTGAGACTCCTTTCCGACGAGTGTGTTTTCTGGACCCAGTGCTTCCTTGCTGCCTGGAGCCTGCGCGGAGCAGAGCGATGGATAAACCTCCAGCCGCTTCTCGACCAAACCTGCAGTTAGCTCTAGGAACAGTCTCCTTTGCCATTTGCTTCGCCGCATGGGGACTGATTAGCGCGTTCGCTCCGCGTTTCCGTGAAACCTTCCACCTCACTGCAACGCAAACGGCCTTTCTTGTGGCTGTACCCGTTCTTCTCGGAGCTTTGCTGCGCATCGTGACGGGAATGCTCGCGGACCGCTTCGGCGGCAGAACAGTTTTTGCGTTGCTAATGATTCTCGTCGCCGTGCCCGCGTTCATGGTGCCGCTTGTCCCGAGCTACGAGAAGCTACTGTATGTCGCGTTTTTCCTGGGCATCGCCGGAAGTTCGTTTGCGGTCGGAGTGGGATTCGTTTCCCGCTGGTTTCCACCGGAAAAACAGGGCGGTGCACTGGGCATTTATGGGCTCGGTAACATCGGGCAATCCGCTGCCGTATTTGTCGGGCCGGTCCTGGCTTTGGTCGTCGGATGGCAGAATATTTTTCGAGGCATGGCGGCTTTGCTGGTGATGTGGGGAGCCGCCTTCTTTCTCCTTGCTCGGAATTCACCAAAGACGGTTCGTCCTGCCAGCTTACGGGAGATGTTCAAACTTCTCTCTCGCGAGCGACTCTCCTGGGTGCTCTCTTTGTTTTATTTCCTAACCTTCGGAGGATTCGTCGCGTTTTCGATCTACCTGCCTGTCTTGCTCAAGGATCAGTTTGGATTAAAACCAGCGGACGCGGGCTTTCGCACAGCGGGTTTTGTTGTACTGGCGACCCTGGCCCGTCCGCTAGGAGGCTGGCTATCGGATAAGATCGGAGGCGCCCGCGTTCTCCATACCGTCTTCCTTGGAATCATTCCATTTGCTCTGTTGATGTCGTGGCCCGCGATGTTGCCGTTCACTGTAGGCGCGCTCGGTTGCGCGTTCTTGCTGGGCATTGGCAACGGCGCGGTCTTCAAGCTGGTGCCGCAATACTTTCCAAAAGAAGTTGGGACAGTTACCGGCCTGGTGGGCGCCATGGGTGGGCTCGGAGGATTCTTTCCACCCTTATTGTTGGGTTTTTTTCGCGACGAGCTACACACCGTTTGGCCAGGTTTCGCGATGCTGGCTTTTCTTTCCGCAGTTCTATGGCGCACCAATGCCGCGGTTTTCCTGACCAGGCAGCAGACCGCCGAGCTGACTTTGCCGGCATCGCTGACCCGAACCGCGGACCGCCTTCGCGCGGGCGTCACGGCCACACTCTTCACCGGCTTGCTGGTCGCCGCCATCGTTGTCGGCTCGCGCAACCTCCAAGACTTTGACCCAGCCCTGGTCATCTACACCTTCGCGACGGTGTTTGCGACTTGGGGCGTCGTCTACCACTACCGCGTGTGGCTCGATAAGCCTCCCACGCGAGTTTATTGGGAACGGGGATGGCAGCTTTTCCGCGAGGCGGGTGTCTTTCGCGGGCCTATTAGGCTTGTGCGTTTGGCTGCAACGCACCTTGCGGCACAAACTTTCATTCGACGCCGCTCGACAATACGATGGTGGATGCACCAACTCCTCTTCTGGGGATGTATCCTCGCTGTACTGATTACTTTTCCTTTGGTTTTCGGCTGGATCTCATTCCAAACGCTTCCTACGGATCAAGAGACGTACGTTGTGCTGGTCTACGGCTTCCCGGTGCAGACATTTCGTCTCCATACGCTGCTTGCGGAACTCTTGTTTCATGGCCTGGATATTTCGGCAATTCTAGTTCTCGCTGGAATTACACTTTCGTTATGGAGGCGTTTTCGCGATCGAGGCGCTCAAGCAGTTCAATCCTTCGCGCTGGATTTTCTGCCGATCATTATGCTATTCGCGATCTCCGTGACCGGACTTGCGCTCACTGTTTCGCAGAACTGGCTGCGCGGGGAGTTCTACAGCTTTTTGGCGATTCTGCACGCCATCACGGTAATTGCTGCGTTGCTGTATCTTCCATTCGGAAAGTTTTTCCATATATTCCAGCGACCCGCTCAGCTCGGTGTGAAGTTCTACCAGACGGCAGGGGAAACGGGAGAGCCCGCGCTCTGCAAGCGCTGCGGCCAACGGTTTGCTTCTAAAATGCACATCGAAGATTTGAAGCGCGTGCTTCCGCAGGTTGGATTCGATTACCGCATGGAAGGCGCAGGCGGAAGCTGGCAGGAACTGTGCCCGGCGTGCAAGCGAAAATCGCTCTCGCTCGCGCAACTCCAGTTTAAGGAGAATTCGCGTGGCTAAAGCACCGGCATCGCTAGAATCGCTCCTCGATCGTTTTGGCCCGCATCCGGCGTACACGCCTCCTGGCGGTTGGCAAGATGAATCACGTAACCCCGCAGAACGCTTGGTGAAAACACATTGCTGTTTCTGCGGCCAACAGTGCGGCATCCAGCTCAAGGTTCGCGGCAATCAAGTGATCGGTTTCGAGCCCTGGGAAGAATTTCCGTTCAACCGCGGAATGCTTTGCCCGAAGGGTGTGAAGCGCTACATGCAAGGCGGGCATCCGGACCGTTTACTTGATCCCTTGATGCGCACGCCAAAGGGATTCCGCACGGCCACGTGGGATGAATCTCTGGATTTCACAGTAGCTCGACTGAAAGAAGTGCAACTGAAGTATGGCAAGGATTCCGTGGCTATCTATGGCGGGGCCTCGTTGATTTCCGAGAAATCCTATTTGCTCGGGAAATTTGCCCGCGTGGCATTGGGTACGCGTCACATCGATTATAACGGACGGCTGTGCATGGTCTCCGCAGGCACCGCGTACAAACTAGCGTTTGGCGTGGACCGCAGCCCGTTGCCGTGGTCCGATATTCTTAAGGCGCAAGTCGTGCTGGTGGCCGGTGCGAATGTCGCCGAGTGCGCTCCGATCACGACCGACTATCTGTGGCGATGCCGCGACGCGGGCGGAAAACTCATCCTTGTTGATCCGCGGATGACGCCGATCTGCCGGAATGCCGAGTTGTATCTTCCCGTGCGTCCAGGCACGGACATGGCGTTGTACATGGGTTTGCTGCACGTCATTCTGCGCGACGGCCTCGAACGCCGCGATTTTATTGCCACGCACACCACCGGGTTCGAACAAGTCGCGGAATCGGTCCGCGCCTGGGATCCGCGCACGGCCGCGGAGAAGACGGGTGTGCCGCCCGAGTCCATCGAACGCGCGGCGCATCTCTTCGCGAAAGCTGAACGCGCCATTGTGCTTCACGCGCGAGGGGTGGAGCACCAATCGAAAGGCGTCGAAAACTGCCTGACGCTGATCAACCTGTGCCTTGCGACCGGCAACATCGGACGTGAAGGCGCGGGCTGCGCGATGATTACCGGGCAAGGCAACGGCCAGGGCGGGCGTGAACACGGCCAGAAATGCGATCAACTTCCCGGCCAGCGTTCGATCAACGACCCCGAAGCGCGCGCTTACACGGCGAAGGTCTGGGGAATCTCGCCGGAAGAAATTCCGCAAGCCGGCTACTCCGCCGTTGAAATCATGGAAGCCATTCATCGCGGCGAAATCAAGGCGCTGTTGTCTTGCTGTTTCAATCCGCTGGTTTCGCTTCCCGATGCGAAGTTCACGCAGGAGGCCCTCGAGAAACTTGAATTCTTCGGTGTTGTGGACTTCTTTATGTCCGAGACCGCGCACCACGCCGATGTGGTTCTCGCTGGCAGTTTGCAGGAAGAAGAGGAAGGTATCGGCTGCACGACCGAAGGACGCGTCATCCACATTCAGAAAGCCGTGGACCCGCCCGGGAATGCCAAAGGCGATAGCTGGATCTATTGCGAACTCGCGAAACGTCTTGGAAAAGGAAAGTATTTTCCGTACGCTTCCACGAAAGATATTTACGAAGAGCTACGCGAAGCCTCTCGCGGCGGCCACGCGGACTATTTTGGCATCACTTACGAGAAGATCGACAAGAATATGGGTATTTTCTGGCCGTGTCCCACTCTCGATCATCCCGGAACTCCGCGACTCTTCGAAGATGGACGTTCTTTCCATCCAGACGGGAAACATCACTTCGTGGCGACGGAGTGGCGTGAGGGTGGCGATCCCGTCTCCGTAGAGTTTCCGATTTATCTGACGACCGGCCGCGTGGTAAGCCAGTATCTCTCCGGAACGCAAACGCGCCGCATCGGCGCGCTCGTGGATCAATACCCAAATCCGCGCCTCGAAATTCATCCGCGCCTGGCAGAGCAATACCAGATAAAGGATGGGGACTGGGTCACGGTAACCTCGCGCCGAAACGATATGACCCTGCAAGCGATGGTCGTCAAGACTATTCGCCCGGATACGGTGTTCATCCCCTACCACTGGGCTGGTAAGCGCAGCGCGAATCGACTGACGCACCGCACGCTCGACCCGCGCAGCAAGATTCCCGAGTTCAAGGTATCTGCGTGCCAGCTCAAGAAGGCCGAGGGACCACCCGACTGGGCTCTCACTTCCAATGGAAACGGAAACATATCCGAACCGAAAAAAGGCAAAACCTGATGCACGGTTACGAATTCTACGTCGATCCCTCGCGTTGCATTGGCTGCCAATCTTGCGTCGAAGCCTGCGCGGAATGTGAAACCCATCGCGGCAAGTCGATGATCAATTTCGACTTCATCGATCGGCAGGGAACGACGGCGAGCGCAGCGTACGTCTGCTGGCACTGCGAAGAGCCGACCTGTGCCATGGTGTGTCCCGCGGACGCGATCAAGAAGGGCGAGGACGGCATCGTCCAATCCTCATTGAAGCCACGGTGTATCGGCTGCTCGAACTGTGTCCTTGCATGTCCTTTCGGCATTCCCAAGATCTTTCCGGAATACGAGCAGATGATGAAATGCGACATGTGCTACGACCGCACTTCGGTTGGCAAGAAGCCCATGTGCGCCACGGTCTGCCCCAGCCAGGCGCTTTCTTACGTTCGGCCAGAGGAGATCGCCAAGCGCCGGGAAAAGCCAAACAACTTATTTCAGTTCGGAAACCAGAAGATTGTCACCCGCGTGCACATGATGGTTCCCGCCGAGACGGAGGTGGTTTCACTCGATGTTCTGGATTACATGTGGGAGGAGTCGTATGCCGCTTTTTCGCAACCCCAGTAAAGAGCCGCTCTGGAAAGACGAGTTTTCGGTGTTTACGAGCGACGAGCGCTACGTCACTCGCCGCCAATTCACGAAGTTTCTCACGCTCGCGAGCCTAGGGATGTTCGTAGGCAACCTCTGGATTCTGGCGAAGTCGCGTCTTACCAAGACTCCTGCGTTTCCAACGGCTGAAGTTGCCGAGATCAACGAAATCCCGGTTCGCGGCGTGAAACTCTTCACTTACCCGACACCGCAGGACCATTGCATCATGATTCGGACCGGCGAGGAAGAATACGTAGCCTACAGTCAGAAGTGCACGCACTTGTCCTGCGCCGTATATTACTCCGCAAAAGATGACCGGCTCGAATGCCCCTGCCATCAAGGCTACTTCTCGGTGAAAAATGGTTCTGTTTTGCAAGGCCCGCCCCCGCGCCCACTCCCGCAGATCGCTCTCGAAAGAGACGGTGCAAAACTGATAGCACGGGGCGTAAAAGGAAGCTGATATGGCCAATCTCGATCCTTCCAAGCAGGGACGCGGACTTGTAGCAATCGACGGCGCGATGGCACTGATTGTCATTCTCCTCATTGTCCAGATCTGGCTGCTGAGCGCCACTCTAGAAACCTTCCTTGCAGGTCATTCGGGAGCAGTGGTCCCGGGTGCGATTTTCTCCGGACTGATTTTCTCGGGATGCCTGGCTCTGGACTTCTTCGTGACACGGGTGGATCAAGAGTCGCGGAAGCCTTAACAAGCGAGGGACGAAAACTGCGCTGTCACAAAAACGTAATACTAAGCGCGATGAATGGCGACAAAATGCGAACGAAAGGTGACGAAAGAAGGAGAATTTGATTCGTCCCGTTGGTTCGCAACTTGCTGATTTCCCTCGATTAGCGCCAACTCCGGCAAGTTCCGATTAGATTGGTCGTTTGGCTGTTAACCGACAGGCTGTAGGTTCAAATCCTACCCGGGGAGCCAACCTCTCATTTTTCGCAAGGAAGAAAAAGATGAGAATCTCGCGTTCCAGATACGTTCCAGTCATGCGCAATCTTGCCGTATTCTGCGTTTTGGGCGTCTCGAAAAATCAATAACTTACGTGTTTTCAATACTCCTGAAGATTCCGACTCCCGCCTCCACCATGTTTCTGGGCGCACTCTCCTGGCTTAGCCCAAGCCAGCGCGCGGGAATCTGCCGGACCGCCATGCCGGTCCAAGCCCGTCCTAGTACCTCCTAGGAAACTTGGCTTGCATTCCTCGCTGGGGCCCACAGCCACTTGCATCAAAATAGAAGGAGCCACTGGGGACGGCTTCCACTCTGCCCGTGCCGTGCCCTTCGGCTCAACTTTACAACGTCCAATGACGCTCGAAAGGATACAAGCCTATGAAACGCTTGCTCTTATTTAGCTTCGCGATGGTCCTCTTCGCCGTTCCGTCGCGCGCACAGTCCGCCGACGCTTCCATCGGCTACTCCTACTTCCACCTCGGCGGCGGCGCAGACCTCAATCAGAACGGCTTCAGCGGTTCCGTCGCCTACAAGCCCATCCCCTTCCTGGGTATCGTCGGTGACTTCGGCGGGTACCACGCCTCTCCCGGCGGCGTTTCGGTCAACACGTACACGTTTCTCTTCGGTCCGCGCATCATCATGCACAACCCAACGAACCTCACTCCCTTTGTTCAGTTTCTCGCGGGTGCCGGGCGTTTGACCGCACTTGGCGGCTCATCCACTAATTTCGCCTATAGCGTTGGCGGCGGAGTTGATATTGGTGTTCTGCCGCACTTGGCTCTGCGCCCGCAACTCGATTACGTCGGCCTGCGCGATTCCGGGAACACGGCCAACTGCACACGCGTGTCGATCAGCGCCGTCGTCCGCTTCTGACGCCGAAGCGCAGCGTTATCTCCAGGGCGGCTCGCGCTAAACATTAGCGCCGCCGCCCCATTTGTTTTTTTCGTCTTGTCTCCGTCGCACTCCTGTTGTCTCCCTTCCACGCGCTGGGCGTGCCACGCCCCACAACGCTGCTGTTCGCCTTGCATCAGCCTGCCGAAGCCATTGTGATCTTCCACACCGTTCTTCTCTTCGGCTAACGGAGCAGAGACGGCAAAAAGGGCTTTCTAAATGGCAGCTCCTTTTTCATCTGCAAATCGCATAGTGCCGTCGAGCGGTTTGGGCCCAACCGCTGGCAAGTAGAACAGGAAATAAGAAATTAAAAAGGAAAGGTGTTCGAAACGAAACATACCTTCGCCTTGTTCGCGACTAATGTAGTCTCTGCGCGGCGTCTCTTGCACTCCTTCAGGCACCGGCGCACTTTGGAACGAAGGGATCTCAGACGATCCCGACTTGGGAGGCTCGGGCATTGGCCAAACGGCCCGCTGGAAGATCCAGAATAAAATTGGCCACGCACAAGACGCGTTCGGCAAATGGATCCTTTTCGATCCAGCGGAATAGCGGCCCGTGTGGGAGCTGCATGAACATGCCGAAGCAGCATTAAGAAACGTGTCGAAGATGCAGCAGGCAAAAAGCCTGCCGTAAAGGACGGATACGATGAGCTACAACAAATGGTCGAACAAGTACACTACCTTTGCCGTGGGCATTGGAGTAGGCGCCCTGCTTGCCGTGCTCTTTGCTCCAGCCTCGGGAGAAGACACGCGCGACTACATCTCCAGCACCGTAAAAAAAGGTGTTAATGATGTTGCCTCGACAGGAAAGCGTTGGACTCGCCGCGCCCAAGAGTCCGTGGACGACGTCAAAGCCACGGTCGTTGGGGCGGTGGAAGCCGGCAAGGAAGCATACCGCACTGCCAGAGACGCCTGAGACGCCTTCATCAAGTCGAGGCCCTGGATATCGACTATCTCGAATCGCCCCGCGGGATTCCTGAAGCCCAGGCGCCTACATTTTCGCCGGGGCGACCGCGGGCATTTTATTGTTTTGCGGGATGGGCAGTCTGCCGTCGGCGCCGGAAGTCAGCGCAATGAATTGCGGGTCATCACGCAGCGAAGCAAACACCGCGTCAACACGCGCCTCCATCATTTCCTTCGAGCGCACCGCTTGATAGCGCTCGTACTGGAAGAAATGGCGCTTGAGCAGGTCCAGGGCTTTTTGCTTCTGGCCCAGCTGCGCGTAAATGGCGGCAAGGTTGTAGGAAGCGGGCAGCATCGCTTCGTTTTCCTGGGCGATTTTCAACGCTTCGTCGCCATGTCCGTTGCCGGCCAGAAAGGCTGCCGCGAAAATGAGATTGTACGGATCGGTCGGATCGAGCTTGGTCGCTTCGCGCGTGTAGTAGTCAGTCTTGGCGGCGTCGCCTTCCGAATTCCAATAGACAGCCAGATTGCGGTACGCCAGCGCCAGAGGATACTCCCGCACGGAATCTTCCATCAGGTGCAAGCCCTTTAGGAAATCGCCTTCGTGAATCGTCATTTTGCCGATGCCGTGGAGCGCGACCGCACGCGACAGCGGATCGGCAGGCATGTCGAGAATGGCCTGGAACGTCTGCTGCGCTTTGTCCCAATCGCCGAGGTGATGCCGATAAAGTTCCCCAAGATACCTCAGCGGAGCCGGATCGGCGGGGTCCATGCGCCGCGCTTCGCTATAGAGGCGTTCGGCCTCTTCGTATTTTTCGTTCATCTCCGCCTCAAGGCCGCGCCTCATGACGGATTCGATTTTGGCGCTCTTCGCGGGGTCCATGACCGGCGCGTCAAACAGTTTCACGGCGGCATCCACACCGAGCTTTTTCAGTTCTTTCGCGGCATCTTTCGCTTTACCGGGAAATAGGCACTTTTCACCCAGCACGGAGCGATACAGCGGAATGGCGCCTTCTTTGTCGCCCGACTTGGCTTTTTCCTTGGCCGCTTTGAGCTCCTGCTTGACGGCTTCTTCACGCCGCTTCATCTCGGATTCCACCAGCTTTTCCACTCGATCCACTTTCAAAAATCCTTTGTCGTTCTGCAGCTTGTTGATGACCGTTCCGTCCGATTTGGCCAGCACGACGACCGGAAGTTTATCTCCATTGAGGAACTTTTGGCCTAGCGCAGTGCCGGCGTCAGCGACACCCATCGTGACGCACTCCGTGGCATACAGTGAGAGCGAACGCGAATTGCGCAGGCTGGATTTCTGAAACTCCTGCGCCGAGGACGGGAACCAGTAGACAACCAGTCCGCCCGCCGCAGTCGCCTCGTCCGGTTTCATCAGTTTCCAGGGAACTTGGTAGACCTGCTCGCTGCCCATGTCGCCAGGGCCGCTTGGGCCGCCGCTGCTCATCCCTCCCATTCCGCCGCCGCCACCGCCGCCGCAGGTGGCCCAATCTGGAGCAGGCAACAACAGCACAACCATGAAAAGTGCAGCCACACGGGAAATCTGTTCTCTCATTACGCTCACCCTCATCTTGTTAATAAAGTCTCGAAATAAAGTTGGCACAATCGGGAAGCAACTGCTCCGTCACAGAGCAACCGTTTTCGCTTCTGTTCGACGCGCGTTTGGGGCGAAACGCCGTATGTTGCCCGCATTGTACGACAGGTCTGTGCACGAACGCAGCACCCACTTTTAGCCGCCAAACTTATGTTCGGCTGACCGCGGTAGAAACAACGCCGGCGAGATGACCTTCATGTGCAGGATGGGCCCTTCGTAGCTCAAGGCAAGCCGGTGCTACGAACAGCCAGGAGGGTGGGTTCCGCTCAGCGCGGACGCGTGGTGAGGCCAGCTTGTTTCCAGAGCTTCTCCCAATGCCAGACGCCGGGAGTTTTGTTGAGGATGCGGTAGCCGAGTTGGTGGGCCAGCATCAAAATCTGGCCGCGATGGTGGGCCTCGTGCGAGAACATGTAAGCGAACATGGTCCCTCCGGCGGGCCACGTTTGCGACCAACTGCCGCGAGAGAACTTTGCAACGCGGCGATTCGGAGCGGCGGACAACGCATCTGTCAACATGCGCAGGCACTGCGCAGCGCTTTTCTTGTGCGCGGCAGCAGCCTGCTTCCTGGTGCAGCGGCCGGGATCGAGCGGCGCCGGACATTTCAAATGCGGCGCGGAATTCTTCAGCCACACGAGCCGGCTGTTGTGCAGATGCGCGAAGATGGCCGCGATGGTCCGGCCATTGCCTTTTTCGCCCGGCGCCTGGGCGCGCCACGCACGAGCGTCGAGACTCGAGAGGATGAGCTGATTCATGGCGTCATTGCTCGCGTAGGTTTCGAGCAGGCTGTCGCGAATCTCGGCCAGCGCAGCGTAGGATCCAGATGTCACCTCACGGGATTCCAGTACCATAGAAGCTCCGCCAATATATTGATTATTGATAGCGATATCGGTGTGAGTAGGATAGCAGAGGAATCCTTGAGGGAGAGACGAATGAACATTTCGGAAATCTACGATTATCTCGTTCGCGCCCGCCGTGACCTGTGGGGCACGCTCGATGGCGTGCCGGACGAGATTTTATCCCGTCCGTTGCTGGACGGTGCGAAGCTTCACTGCATCAAGGACCTCGTGTTTCACGTCGCCAACGTCGAGGACTTCTGGATTCGCGAGGAGATCCTGCGCCAACTGCCGCTATACCAGACCATTCCCGCCTTGAAGAATACCCAGGGCGGCCCTAGCTTCGCGGGTTTCGTGCTCGAAACGCTGCTGGACTACTGGCGGGTTGTAGAGCATGGCACCCTCGCGTACCTTGCCACGCTGACGGAAGACGAGTTGAGACGGACTGTGACTGTGCATGACAGGCCAGGGAAGCGGTACACGGTGGATGGCCTGCTGTGGAACCTGATCATTCACGAGGCGCGGCACGTGGCACAGATTAGCGTGCTTCTCCGCACGCAGGGCATCGCGCCGCCTTTTCTGGACCTGTTGAAGTACCTGCCAGTGCCATCGGCCTAGCCGTTTTACGGCCGGGGGAGGGGCCGGTTGGACAGCCATAGCTGGCTGTCCTTTTGCAGTTTTTGCAAGCTACGGAACACGGGATAAGGGGCACGGAATGCAGGTCTTGGACCGCGAGTCACCAGTCACCAGTCACGGAATTTCTCCGTGCTATACTGCCGACCGTTTGCGCTACAGAATGTCCCAGCTCTCCACAGACCCCGGCGGGAGGCAGCGAGTCACTTGATCACATTGCCGGAAACATTCAATGTCGCCACGCATTTTGTGGATCGCAACGTCCGGGAGGGACGCGGCGCGAAGGTCGCCATCGAATGCGGCGACGAGCGGGTCACTTATCAGCAACTGCTGGAAAAAACCAATCGTGTCGGCAACGCCCTGCTCGGCCTCGGCGTGCGCCCCGAAGAGCGCGTTCTCCTTTTGCTACTGGACACGCCGGAGTTCCTCTACTCCTTTTTTGGCGCCATCAAGATCGGCGCCGTCGCCGTTCCCGTCAACACGCAGGCGAAACCCCAGGATTACGAATACATCCTGAACGACTGCCGCGCGCGTATCGCCATCATCAGCGAACCATTGCTCCCTCACCTTCAGTCCATTTCGAAAGAAAAACTTCGCTATTTGCAAGAGATCGTCGTAAGCGAAGTGAAGCAGAATATTCCCTCGGAAGCTCAGCCCGCGCATTCGCATCACTCTTTGCAAAATCTGATTGCTTCCACTTCTCCAAAATTAGAAGCAGCGCTCACCAGCAAAGACGAGCCTGCTTTCTGGCTTTATTCTTCGGGAAGTACCGGCGCCTCCAAAGGCTGCGTGCATCTACATCACGACATGGTGGTGTGCTGCGAGTTGTATGCCAAAGGCATTTTGCAAATGAAGGAGAGCGACCGCTGCCTCAGCGTTGCGCGGTTATTTTTCGCCTACGGGCTCGGAAACGCCGGCTACTTCCCTCTCGGCTGCGGAGCCACAACGATTCTGGATCCCGTGCGCCCGACTCCAGCCACTATTTTTGCCGACATCGAGCACTACAAGCCGAGTCTGTTCTTCTCCGTGCCTACGAATTACGCGGCGCTTCTCGCGTATCGCCGCGAAGATGGAAGGGAGTTCGATCTCTCCAGCGTGCGTCACGCCGTCTCTGCTGGCGAGTCGCTCCCCGCACCATTGTTCCAGCGTTTTAAGGAACGCTTTGGCGTCGAAATTCTTGATTCGCTCGGCTCGACAGAGACTTTGCAAATGGTCATTGCCAATCGCCCCGGCGAAGCGAGGCCGGGTTCGAGTGGAAAACTTATCCCTGGTTACGAAGCGAAAATTGTGGACGAAAACGGAAACGCCGTCGCTCCCAACGAAATTGGCGATCTCATGATTAAGGGAGACTCCACCTGCTCGGGCTACTGGAACAAACACGAAAAAACCAAGGAGACTTTTGTCGGCGACTGGTTCCGTACCGGCGACAAATACTACCAGGATGAAGAGGGCTACTTTTGGTACGCCGGACGTGCCAACGATCTTTTTAAGGTTAACGGATTGTGGTTGAGCCCCGCGGAAGTCGAGAGCGCATTGATCGCGCATCCCGCCGTGCGCGAAGCGGCTGTGGTGGCTCGCGAAGACAAGGACGGCCTCACGAAACCCGCGGCATTCGTGGTGCTAAGCCCTGAGTTCGCGCCCAGCGAGCAGCTGGCCCAGGAACTCCAGGAAATGGTCGGGAAGAAAATTGGCGGTTACAAGCGGCCGCGGTGGATTGACTTTCTTGCTGAAATTCCCAAAACGGCCACGGGGAAACTACAGCGATTCAAGCTTCGCGAACTGCAAGATCAGCACGCCCATGAAGCTTCGTAGTATTCGCCGAAGTTGTGCGAATAAGAGTCTTACGAAAAAAGGTTTTAGGAATAGAAAAGATTGGTATCGGCCGATAGACCCGCAAGGTCA
>Ga0209166_10001232_pt1 | contig 22057 bp, 14 predicted proteins | sample Coa_R1_3_FD_187151 | JGI IMG/M metagenome (GOLD analysis project Ga0209166, IMG submission 187151) | Surface soil microbial communities from Centralia Pennsylvania, which are recovering from an underground coalmine fire - Coalmine... | ecosystem: Environmental > Terrestrial > Soil >... | reverse complement strand
GTTGATTGTCGAGATGGCAGTTAACAATCCAACCTGGGGACAGGAGCGGGTGGCGGACGAACTCTCGCTCAAGCTGGGAATCCTGGTATCACCGCGAACGGTGAGGAACTACTGGCCTCACGATCTGGATACAGAACCGCGGAGAGCCTCAACCCAGCGCTGGACCACCTTTGTACGAAACCACGCCAGTGCCCTTATCGCCTGTGATTTTGCAACTGTCGTGACAGCCCACTTCCGCGTCTTGTACGTTCTGGTGCTCATGGAGGTGGGTACGAGAAGAATCCTGCACTATAACGTGACCGCTCATCCCACAGCCCTCTGGACCGCGCAACAGTTCCGTGAAGCCATCCCCAGCGATCATAACTATCGCTTTCTAATCCACGATCGCGACAGCATCTTCTCAGAACAAGTGGATGAGGCGGTTCAAGGTTTCGGCTTGAAGACGCTGCGAACCCCGGTGCGAGCCCCACAGGCCAATGCCTACTGTGAAAGATTGATCGGAACCACCCGCCGCGAGTGCTTGGATTTCATGATTCCGCTCTGCGAGAAACATCTGCGAATGATTTTGCGGGAATGGGTCGCGCATTACAATTACGGACGACCTCATAGCAGCTTAGGGCCGGGACTGCCCATTCCGGCTCCGAATCTGCCCGTAGCTCCACAGGCCCATCGCCACCAGCTTCCACAAGATCGGCGTGTCGGGACAAAATCGGTTCTGGGCGGTTTACACCATGAATACCGACTGGAAAAGATCGCCGCATGAAAAAGACACTGATGAAAAGACCTAATACGTTGATCACCTCTCCTTTGGCATGGCAGATGACGGCAGCCCCAGTGCCACCACCTGTGATCCCTGTGCTTGCCGAGCGTGGCGGCACACAGCTCAAGACTCCACGTCCGGTGGTTGTGGTCGACACCCGCGAGCAGAATCCGTTAGATTTCTCCCGCTTTGCGGGCTGGTTCGCAGGCATGGAGAGGAAAGCGCTCAAGCTGGGTGATTACTCCATCGCCGGACTGGAAAACTTGTGTGTGGTGGAGCGGAAGGACCTCGCCGACTTGATTCATTCCTGTACGACCGATCGTTCCGTCTTCATCAAACGTCTCCAGCAAATGGCAAAATACCCACAGCGTCTGCTGCTGATCACGAGCACGCTGAGTCAGATAAAGTCTCCTCACTCGCATGCCGCTGTAAATCCGAACCGAATCACCCAGTCTTTGATTGCCATGCTGGCTGGGCTTCAGGTGCCTTTTCTGTGCAGTGAAACCCATGAGTTGGGGAGGAACTTGTGGCCTCCTATCTCTACCAAGTCCATCTCTACCACTGGCTGGAAACCAACGGTTATGGCCGGTTTCTGGCGGACAATGACCTATAGCGATTCTTAGGGCACGAGTAAACGTGGGCTTCTGACGTGCTATAGATTGTTCCGATGAGGTTTTTGCGGACGACACGTCACGATCAGCAAGCAATCTTGCCAGCCATCCCAAAATCGTTGCATCGCAGCCCAGAAGAACCGATCGAGCACGTTCAGACGAGGACGTTTGTTCTTGCGCTTCAGAACCGCAAGTTGCTGGCGCAGGGCCAGATTTTTCGAACAAAAGACATTTGCGGGATGAAAAAAAGGCGTTTGATAACTCCCAAACCGAGCCGGACGAGATCGAACATGACGTGAATCTATGATAAATGCCGAAAGCCTAACCTGTTGATTACAAAGTGCGCATGAGTTTTGGCGAGACACAACTATTGACCGCTGATCCGAGAAATCTGCTACCATTTTTCCTTTGGAGTTAAGTTATGAAAATGAAGGAACAACTAAACTTCCGGCGAAGAGTTTTGACGTTTTTCGGCGTACTTCTTGCAGCCTTGTGTGGAAGCCACCTCACCGCCGCCCAGGGTTCCAAAGTTGTCTACTACAGCGGCCAGCAAATCGAAAGCGACATTCACAAAGCTCCCGCCAATGAGATTGGTGAGTCGGAAATCAACCTGATCGAGCGCACGCCACAGCACGCGGGAATCCTGCTGCGCCGCACCAAGCCGGGTAAGGCCGAAGTTCACACAACCGAGGCTGACGTCTGGTACGTGATCGACGGCGGTTGTGTTTTGGTGACTGGCGGGACGGTGATTATGGGCTCACAGGAGAGTCCGGGGCAAATTCGCGGCACCGGAATTTCCAGCGGCACGGAATACAAGCTCGGCAAAGGTGATTTCATTCGTATCCCTGCCGGAGTACCGCACTGGATCAAGAAGATCGAGGGCGGAGAACTCGTCTACATCGTCGTAAAGTACACGGATAAATAGCTGTTCCTCGCGAAAATTCCCTGTCCTCCGCAAAAACCTCGTCGGCAATCTAACTGACGCAGAATCAGTATGTTTACTGTTGTTATATTTTTTCCCCGGTGGGGGGGTCTCGGCTTTCTGGAGCCCTGGGGCGCATCCGGCTTACCACAAACGGGCGAGAAAATTCACCTTTCCCGCCTTAGTCGCCCGCCAATAGTATCTCCGGATGCCTGTGCGCGATGGTGAGCAGTTTCAAGGTAGCCTCCCGCGGATGGCGTACTCCCTGCTCCCAGCTTTCCACGGCATTTGGGCTCACATTGATGATCTTGGCAAAAACCGCCTGGCTCACGTGGAAGGACTGGCGGATGGCACGAATTTGGCGAGGACTCAAGGGCTTGGGTGGCGGTGGCAATTCACTAACCCGTAATCCGCCTTTCCTGCCCTGCTCATACGCCAACGCCTCTCGCAACGATTGCTTCAAATCACTGAACACCTTGACTTGCTTTTTCTTTCCCTTTTGTTTCATAATAGTCCTTTTATTTCGTTTCCTTAATCTGAGTCACCAAAGCCCGCAGCGCTTTGCGTTCGTCATTCGATAAATCTTCTTGTTCGTCCTTATCCAGCAAATACAACAAGTGAATATGGTCGCGATTCTCCAAATATAGAAACAGATACCGGTACCCACCGCGTTTTCCCTTGCTTCTGGCCGGATTGGCGCATCTTGCTTTGCGAATACCTCCGAGTCCTTGCACCAGATCTCCACAAGCCGGATTCTTCAAGAGATCGGCCTGGATCCCATTCAGTACATCGAGCGCTGATGCCCCGGCCAGCTGGTGTAGCCTCTTGGTAAACGCTCTCGATTCGATATATACCACTAGGTAAGATATACCACCTAGTGGGACACGTCAACTGTAGATAAAATTGAGGCTGTCAAAGCACCCAGAAACAACAAACTTCAACAGACTTCAAACAGTGGCAGGCAAACGTTTCAATAACAATCACTTAGAAACAACAAATTTCAACAGGTTTCAACAAGGACTGGAATCTGGTTCGGGACCAGGGGGGCGGAGGTTCAAATCCTCTCTCCCGACCAAATCTTTTCTGTCCGGCCCTGAGACATAGGTAACAGAACGTACCGGAGACACGGGTTACACTTTTGGCCCGAAGGGATTTTCGAGGGGCTGCAGAGCTTTCTCCTCCAAGTCTATATAACCGAGATCATAATTCATAAAGCTGACGAGCCAGATACCGTCGTCGACCCTCTTTGATGCCGACGGCCTGGCCAGCCAGGCTGGTGCTGAGATTGATCTTCTTGCGGTAAAGACAGAGGCGACCGCAGTTGGTGACCACAACGGTCTTGTCGTGAAAGGGGTAGTAGGGCTCAGGAATGCCGTGATAGGGTCGGACGGAGGCGGTGTAGACCTCGGCCGGACACTTCATGTCCAGAGCCTCATGCGGCCGTTCGAGATTGAACTCCGCGACAAAGGCATCGAACTTGGCCTGTTGTTGCAGGATATTAGCACCGGCAGGCCGAGTAGCTTCCTTTTTCAGCGTCAGATGCATGCGTTCGTGGCGGCCATTTTGTTGGGGATGACCCGGGCGAATGCGTTCGATGCTGATCCCCAGGCGCAACCACCACACGGATAATTTGGAGAGATGGAAGAGCCCGTTGGGGAAGCGAAGGGCACGCCGTTATCGGAGCGAATGACCTGGGGCAAACCACGTTCCCGGAACAACCGCTCAAAGGCCAGAAAAGCGGGCTGTTCTTGGTTGGACTCCATGGCCTCGCACAACAGCAAGTAGCGCGAGGCGTAATCGGTGACCGTGAGCGGATAACAGTAGCGCTGGTTGCCGAGTTGGAACTCGCCTTTGTAGTCGGTGCACCACAAGTCATTGGGATTCAAGCCAGCAGAAAGTGGCGGGGTCAGGACAAGGTTTTTGCGGAGCACAGGCGCAATTCGTCGTAAACGATGGGCATGAGCTGGTCGAGGGCATCGCGGTCGCCCTGCTGCCAGCGCTGCAGTAAGTGCGTGATTTCATTAGGACTTTCCTGCATATGAGGGCTGGGGAGTGGCCTGTATTCTAGCACTGTTTTTTTCAAACCTTCATTCCTTTTGTGGACCCGTGTTGTGGCTTGGAGAGCAATAAGCCTTGGCTGGCTTGAGCCGCTTTGTCGCAGAATTGCGCGTTATCAAGTAGGGAGTAAGGCAAACAATGAAGAGCCGGCGATGGTTATACGCCGGCTCCTCATCACTGGCGCGATTCGTCAACCCTTCTTAATTCCATGTTCCATGACCGCAGATGAATTCTTCGCCTCGTGAAGTTCCCTCAGGTTCAGCACCAGTCTGCCGCGGAGCCATCATAGTTTCCTCATAAGAAAGATTTCCCAAAATGTTGAGCCGGTTTCCCTCTGGATGCCGCGTTACAGGGTGAGGGAATCATCAGCGAGCGTCGTACGCAGTCGGAAGCAAACGCGAACTTCCATGAGAGTCGCTTTTTAATTTAGGAAGAAATAGGAGGAAGGTTCATGAAGCTGCAGGGTCAGGCAAGAAACAAATTCGGGAAGCCGTGGCTTGGCAGCTTCGCGCTGTTGCCTGTTTTGCTGCTCGCCCAGAGCGTTCTGGGCCAAAGGGTGACAGCAACGGTGGTCGTGGGATCTAAGCCAGACACAGCGGCCGTCAACCCGGTGACCAACAAGATCTATGTAGCCAATCGTGGCAGCAACACTGTAACTGTGATCGATGGCGCCACCAATAACACCGTGACGGTCACAACCGATCCGACGGCCAACGCTAGTCCCTCTGTGGTGGCCGTCAACCCGGTGACCAACAAGATCTACGTAGCCAACGAAAATACCAACAACGTGAGTGTGATTGACGGGACGACCGATACTGTCATTGCGGTCGTCAACGTCGGCTCCCCCGTCGCGGTAGCCGTGAACTCAGTAACCAACAAGATTTACGTGGCCAACGCAAGCAGCAACACCGTGACTGTGATAGATGGAGCTACCAATACCACCACGACTGTTACGCTGCCGTCCGGCGCTGTGGCCATAGCCGTCAACCCGGTGACCAACACGATCTACGTGACCGGCAGAGGCGCCACCGTGACCGCGATTGCCGGGGCCACCAACAATACCACCACGATCAACGTCGGAAGAATTCCCATTGCCTTGGCCGTAAATCCAGTGACCAACAAGGTTTATGTTTGCAATGAGGTCGACGCCAACGTAACTGTGATTGACGCGAACACGAACACCACCAGCACAATTAGTACCGGACTCGATCCTTTCCTGATTGCCATCAACGTGGTGAGCAACAAGATCTACGTCGGCAATCAGGACGGGACTGTGACCGTGATTGACGGGGCCACGAACAACACCGCTACCGTTCACATCAATAGTATAGTGGCCTCCGCGGGCCCCTTTGCCCTGGCCGTCAACCCGGTCACCAACAAGATCTACGTTTCCAACCGGGATGACAACGGCGTCACTGACAGCCTGGTAGTTATTGACGGAGCCACAAACGCCGTAACTATATTCAGCAGCGGCGGCCCGTCAGGGCCCTTTGGCATCGCGGTGAATTCGGTGACCAACAAGATCTACTTCGCCAACGAGGCAACCAACAACGTGAGCGTGGTTGATGGAGCGACCAATAGCACGGCGACGGTCAGCGCCGGCGCCACTCCTATAGCGGTTGCCGTGAACCCGGCCAGCAACAAGATCTACGTTGCCAACCGTGACAGCAACAATGTGAGTGTGATTGACGGAGTCACCAACATCCCAACCACGGTCAGCATAGGAGGCTCACCGGGCGCGTTGGGCGTGAACCCGGTCACCAACCTGATCTACGTAGCCGACTTCGCCAATAACAGGATCGTGGTGATTGACGGCGCCAGCAACGCCATCGTGAGCACGGTCAACACCGGCGCGGGGCCCAATGCCATCGCGATCAATCCGGTAACCAACAGAATCTATGTGGCCGACTACAACAGCAACGATGTAACCGTGATTGATGGAGCCACCAACATGACCAGACAAGTCAGTGCCGGAACTGCGCCCAGGGCCATCGCGGTGAATCCGGTGACCAACAAAATCTATGTTGCCAACGTGATGAGCGGCAACGTGACTGTAATTGATGACACCATCAACAGCACCCGCACAGTAAGCGCCGGAACCTCTCCTGGCGCCGTGGCGATCAATACTCTGACGAACACCATCTATGTCGCCAACTTCAGCAGCAACAACGTAACCGTAATCGATGGCGCGACCAATGCGACGGCGACCGTGGCCGCCGGGTCCGGCCCCGGCTCCATCGCTGTGAATCCAGTAACCAACAAGATCTATGTTGCCAATTTCGGCAGCAACACAGTGACCATAATTGACGGGGCCACCAACGCAACCACCTCTGTCAATACAGGCGCCGCTCCTTTCACAGTGGCGGTTAACCCCGTGAGCAACAAGATCTACGTCGCCAACTTCAACAGCAATAATATGACCGTGATGGATGGCGCCACCAATACCACTTCGACGGTCACCGTGGCAGTGGCTCCGAGGGACATCGCCATAAACCCGGTCAGTAACACGATCTACGTAGCCAACGGCGGCAGCAACAACGTGACCGTCGTGAGCGAACAGCAAGTGCAGCCCATTCCACTCACGACCGCGATTGCTCCGTCGTACATTTTTCCCAATGGTTCGAAATTCGAACTCACCCCCACGAGCACGTACGCTCCGGTGGCCCCGCAGGTACGGAACGTTTACTTCCAGGTTGATACCTGGCAGGGACACTGGACCAGGGTCGGAGGGCCGGCAACCCACTTCTTTGCTGTTATCCCACCGCTGCTTCCCGGTGTACACATTCTTTACACCTATGCCACCGATGGACAATTTGCCGATTGCATCCAGAGCGGGGTCCAGAGCGATCCCATTCCTGGCGCCATGGCCGCATATGTTTTCCTGGTCAGGCCCTTTGGAACCACAACTACTTTTACGCTTACCGGAGGAAGCAATCCCTCCAACTTCGGGTCCTTGGTCTTTTTCACAGCCACGGTCACCGGGCCTGGCGGCACTCCAACGGGCGGCGTACAGTTCATGGATGGAAACACCCCCATGGGTCCGCCGGCGCCTTTGAACGGCAGCGGCAACGCCGTCATAGGCTGGTCATCGTTCACTGTGGGCGCACACAACATCACGGCGGTCTACCAAGGCGACGGCATCCACGGCTACAGTGTGTCTCCGGTGTGGACCGAGGTGGTGATTAACTCCGGGATGACCAACGGCAGTACTACGATCCTGACTGTGGAGTCCTCGCAGACCTTTTTCCGGCAGAAGGAGTCTTTCATCGTGGTGGTTCAAGTCAATAACGTGAGCCCGCCATCCGGCTCCGTAATACTGCTCGATGGGAACAAGCAGATTGGGCCGCAACTGACAGTGGATAATAATGGGTATGCACTTTACTCCACACCGCTTACGATCGGCCCCCATTCTTTCAACGCGGTCTATCTGGGCAACGGCAGCGTGAACGGCAGCTTCGCGTCCCCGCAGCTCGTCAATACTTCGCCGCGGCCCAAGCCACGCTAGGGCTGTTTAGTTTTTTATGTACCGAAAAGGGAAGAAATTAATTCTGATTATGAAAAAAGCACGACAAAACCTGCCATCGTGGAGGCCTTCGTGAAGCATCGCGTTCTATTCGTATTCACTTTGTGGTTCGTTGCTGTCAACGGCGTCCGTGCCCAACAACCCCAACTGGTGCAGATGGCAAGTCTGCGGCCGAATGCGGAGCTGCACTGGCAGCGCATTTCACCCAACTTGCACCGGCCCGATGGACCTGTGCTCTATCAGCTTCTCTTCAATGCGGCCGGAACACCGGGCACGCTGGCGAGGTTTGATGCCAATCCCCGGCACCTGACCAATTCATTGATCACCGACAACGGCAACATGGTGGCGATCGGGGGACTTTCGATCAGCGGCGCCGGCTTGATCAGCTTTGCCGGAGGCCAGACCTTTCCAACCGGCAGCGGGGACGTGAGCGGCGCTTATCCGAGCCTTACCGTTGCCGGTCTCCAGGGACACGCTGTTGCTGGTACAGCTCCCACGACCGGACAGGTCTTGCAGTTCAACGGGACCCAGTGGGCGCCGACAACGCCGGCTGCAGGGTGGCTGCTGGGAGGCAATGTTGTGGGCTGCGGCATGACCACGAGCCCCTGTTCGAATTTCATCGGCAGCACCGATAACAGCGCCGTGGAAATCCATGTGAATGGGCAGCGGGCTTTCCGGGTCGAAACAGGGCCAAACCCTATCTATGGTACGACGGTCAATATCGTTGGGGGATTTGTCGGAAACTACTCGGGATCGTTCGGAGCGACCATTGCGGGCGGCGGCTACCAGAACCATCCCAATGGTGTTATTAGTGATTTTGGAACGGTTGGTGGCGGGGGCGGTAACATTGCGTCCTCATTCGCTACTGTCGCCGGAGGCTTCGCTAACACTGCCAATGGCATCTCTTGCACCGTGGGCGGTGGACAAGGCAACATCGCCGGCAATAGCCCTGCCAACGAATTTTGCACTGTGGCCGGAGGGGAGAGCAACACGGCCAGCAGCCTCGATTCCACCGTGGGCGGTGGCTCAAACAACGCCGCCAGCGGCCTCGATTCCACCGTGGGCGGTGGACAAAGCAACACCGCCAGCGGCCTCGATTCCACCGTGAGCGGTGGCTCACACAACGCCGCCAGCGGCCAGACTTCCACTGTGAGCGGTGGCGCAAACAACGCCGCCAGCGGCCAGACTTCCACCGTGGGTGGTGGACAAAGCAACCATGCCAGCGGCCAGAGTTCCACTGTGGCCGGAGGGGGGATCAACAGCGCCAGCGGCCTCAATTCCACCGTGGGCGGTGGCACAAACAACGCCGCCAGCGGCGACAATTCCACTGTGGCCGGAGGCCAGTTCAACACGGTTGCTGGCCCAGGCAGCTTTGCCGCCGGGCAGTACACCAGCGACTGTACGGACAATACCTGCGCGACGAATTTCTCCGGCGTCTTTCTCTGGGGAGATAATTCGACAACAAATGTGCTCCGGGCCACTGCCGCCAATCAGTTTCTGGTGCGGGCCGCGGGTGGAGTTAACTTTTTTACCAGTGCAGACCTGCAGTCAGGAGTGTCTTTCCCGCCTTCGGGCGGCAATCTCATCGTCGGCAGCGCGGCTGGGGTTACAGAGTTCACGGTAGATGGCTCCGGCAACCTGAACGCGGTGGGAGACGTAAACACTGACTCCACGGGAGCCAATAACGGGACCGTTGCGCACACAGTAAAATTTGGCGGGGGCGGCGAGGCGATCGGATCCAAACGCACCGCGGGCGGCAATCAGTATGGACTGGATTTCTATACCAACAGCATGCAGCGGATGTTCATTGACCTGGGCGGGACTGTGCACGTTGTCGGCAACCTCGCGGTGGGCGGCGCCATCACTGCGGGAACCAAGGACTTCAAGATTGACCACCCGCTTGACCCGGAAAACAAATATCTCGTGCACGCCTCGGTCGAATCCTCGGAGATGAAAAACATCTACGATGGCGTGGTTCGGCTGGATGGGAAAGGCAAGCCTGGGTCAGCCTGCCCGGCTGGTTCGAATCCCTGAACATGGACTTCCGTTACCAGTTAACCGCAGTCGGCGCCCCAGGTCCTAACCTGTATATCGCCCTTGAAATCAGGGACAATCGCTTTCTGATCGCAGGCGGAAGGCCACACGCCAGAGTGAGCTGGCAGGTGACCGGCATCCGGCACGATGCCTACGCCAACGCCCACCGTATTCAGGTGGAAGAAGACAAAGGCGACAAGCGCGGCACCTATTTGCATCCGGAGTTGATCGGAACTTCCACCGTGGTGGCAGGAGGAAGACCGTAGGTTAGTAGTGGTTCAATTTAAAGTAGCGCCGGCGCCTCGCCGGGCTGTCATGTGGGCATCCGCCCATATTTCTGTGGTGCATATCCCAAATGTACCACTACCGAATTTTCCGCTGCGTGAGTCTTTCGGCATGGCTGTGCCGTTTTAACGATTGCTTGTGCTCTCTATTTTGTCGTTTCTGTTTACATCTTGTCATTCTGAGCGCCCGTTTCTGGCGCGAAGAATCTTGCGGCTTCTAGTGCGGAAGATGCAGTTCTCTGCGTACAGAAAAAAGTTAAAAACGCTTTAAAAAGTCCCCGATTGCTCCCACACCTTCCTCAACGAAAAATCAAAATTCTGCCCAACCATGAGCCGATTGGAGTGGTAACCTTTCCCGCGCAGCAGAGCTCGGGCAACAACACACAGGATTTCTGGAGCCTGGGCGGGAATACCGGCACTACGCCGGGAACCAACCGGCTGGGAACCAATGACAATCAGCCCTTCGAGCTGTGGGTTAACGGCAGCCGTGCCTTCCGCATTGAGCCGCAGACTGACAACTTCATTGCGTTTGGCCCCGCACCCAATGTGATTGGAGGCTCCAGTTTTAACGCAGTAACCAACGGCGCGGTCGGCGCCACCATCGCCGGTGGTGGTAGCGCCAACGCTAACAAGGTCAGCGGCAATTTCGGCAGCGTGGGCGGCGGCGCGCTCAACACCGCCAGCGGCAACGATGCAACCGTGGGTGGAGGCATCAAAAACACCGCCAGCGGCAACGATGCCGTTGTGACCGGGGGCGCAACCAACAACGCCAGTGGCAACGATTCCACCGTGGCCGGAGGCGAGCAAAGCACCGCCAGCGGGCTGGCATCTACCGTCTCCGGGGGCACGATCAACACCGCCAGCGGCGCCGATTCCGCCGTGGCCGGAGGCGGGGTCAACAACGCCAGCGGTAACTACTCCTTCAGGGACGGGCACGCCAAATCCTGGCTTCCAGTTTCCGACTCTGACAAAAGCAACTCCACAAACTCGGCGTAGACCGGCCGGCGTGACTGTTGGACCAAGCACACGCAAATGGTGGCTCCTGTGTTTGCTCGGGCCGCTGGCAATTTCGATGGGTGTTGTCGGCTGTTTGATCATGGTTGAGCACCTGAAGAACCACAAGATCTACAGGATGGATCTGGGCAGCGGCGCAGCACTGCCCGCAGCAGATGCAAGGTTCATTTATATCTCCGGCTATATCTCCGGCGCGGTCCAGGAGGATTACGAATACGCCCTCGCGCACAAGGAAAACTCAACTGCGAATTCAGACCTCGATGAGATGAAGTATTACACGCCATTGAAGTGCCGCGCCAGGCTATCCTGGGCGCGTGCAATCCACAACTGGCTTATAAGGCGCTACAGGCGGAGCCCGAAATTAGTCTTCTCTTGCCTTGCAACGTGACCGTGAGGCAAAGCGGCCCAAAGGTCGAGGTGGCCGTAATCGACGCGGAAAAATTGATGGAATTTGTCGGCAATCCAGAACTGAAGCCGCTCGCGACCGAAGCAAAGAGGAGATTGAAGGCGGTCCTGGAAAAAATCTGATGCTCAGATAGCTCGTGCTGTGCCCAAGCCCGTAGTGGGTCAATGGGTTTGGTAGACTGAGCTTGCTAGGGGAGGTAAGAAAACAGCATGGAGAAAGCACTGCCTAAACCCGTTGACCAGTTCCGCAAGCAATATTCCAAAGTTTGGCAAGCGTTCAACGAGTTGGGAGACCGTTGCCATGAAGCCGGTCCTCTCGATGAGAAGAGCCGGCGTCTGGTTAAGCTTGCGCTTTCCATCGGGGCTGGCCTCGAAGGAGCCACCCATTCTGCCGTGCGCAATGCACGTAGGGCCGGGGTCACGCCGGAGGAGATCAACCACGTGGCAGTGCTTGCGGTCAGTACGCTGGGACTGCCATCTGCCATTCGCGCACTGACCTGGATCGGGGACAAAGCCAAGGACTAGTTGCCGTGGCGGCTATGCAGCCCGAAACCAAGCTCTGCTGGCTCAATGCAGGAGTTGTTTATCGTTTCGAATTTGCGCACGTAATACGTTACGGATCAACTGGCAGGCTTGTTTCACTTCGGGTATGGCAAGAGAGCAGTAGATATGCTTTCCGTCACGGCGGGTGCTGACGACTCCCGCTCTCTTGAGGATCGTCAGGTGCTGTGACAGATTCGCTTTGGAAATGGATAGCTGCTCCAGAAGATCGGAAGCCGGGTAGGTCCGCTTTGCCAGCCGGCTCAAGCTGTTCCGGTCAAAGAGGAAGAAAAGAAAGAAGAAGCCGTCTCAACCGCGGACCTGCAGAACCAGGTCAAGGACCTGAATGAGCGGGTGAACGCGACGGAACGGAGGGGACTGCTTGACCGGTTGCAGTGGAGCGGCGACTATCGCTATGAGGCGCACACGATTACAGGGAATGTCCCCGCACACTTTGATGGCATGGCGCTCCAGAATCTGGTCGTCAAGACAATGTTCTACATGCAAACGAATGGCGGAGCGCCGCCTGCTAGTGTTGCTGCCATCAATAGTAATGTAGCAACCCATTACGGCGACTACCAGTACTTCACCAGCCAGCTGACATTTAACGATTTGAAAGCTGCTATGGGCCGATTTCCGCCGGCAATGCAGCAACAATTGTTTTCCATGCTGATGCCAGCCACTTTTGTGCCCAGATACAGCGCCAACAACAATATTCTTCAGACCAACCGCCTTCGTCTGAGGTTTGACGCGCAGGTCGCCGACAACGTTACGATGACGGCCCGGCTGAGCATGTACAAGGTATTTGGAGACTCGACTGGCGTGCAGGTGTTCGATGGCCAACCTAACAGCCTGAACATTGATGGCACGACGGCTCGCGTGCCCACTGGCGACATGGTTCGGGTCGAGCGGGCATATTTTTCCTGGAACAAGATCGCCGGCTCCAATCTCTACCTCTCCATCGGACGCCGGCCTTCGACCGAAGGCCCGCCTCTGAACTTCCGCCGGGATGAACCACGCGGCGGGACTCCCTCCGGCTCGCTGATTGACTATCAGTTCGATGGCATCACGGTCGGTTATCCCATCAATGACAAAGTTACGTTACGCCTCTGCTATGGCCAGGGCTATGACGGCGGCTTCGGCAGTGGAGCTTTGCTCAAATCTCCGGGAGACCGCCTCAAAGGCGTGCACTTCTTGGGAGGCAACTTCGATCTTTATTCCACCGACAAAACCTTTATTCAATCGACGGTCGCGCGCGCGTGGAATGTGACAGATGGCTTCAACGGGCTCACGGTCCTGCCGGTCAATCCGTTGACAGGCGATGCGGTGCAGGCGCCGGTGGTGATGCGCTTCACGCCTTCAACCAATCTGGGTGGAATCAACCTGTACGGCCTTAACCTGCAAAGGACATTTGGTCCCTTTGACATGTTTCTAAGCGGGAACTGGGTCAGTTTGCGTCCCAACGGCCGCACGACGCCGTTTGGCGGCCTGATGAGCGATCCGTTTGATGCTCCCGTCAATCGCGAGGGCCAGATGCTCTATGCTGGGATCCGTTACAACTTTCCACAAAATGATGGACGTACCAAACTGGGATTCGAGTTCAACCACGGCACCAGATACTGGTTTAACTTTGCTCAAGCTGAAGACGACATCCTTGCACCCAAGACCAATACTCGCGGTGAAGCCTACGAAACGTATCTGACCCACCGTATTAATGACCACTTCATCTTCAAGCTGGACTTTACTCGCTACAACTACGCCTGGTCCGGCTCTGGCTGGCATCTGGGTGCCCCGAAGCGGCTTGGTTCGACGCCGCTCCTTGGCTTCCCCACGTATGACAGCGCAAATGTAGTCACAACGGGCCTGACTGCACGGTTCTAGTCAGGCGGTCGTTTCGCATTATCTCTGTGGGGGCTGGAAATCCCAGCCCCCATGCTCAACCAGGTTTGTCTCCGGATCAGCATGTCAGGGGCTCGAATCCAGCTTGCGTCTGTTCTGATTGGCATTGTAGTATCACAGTTGTCTTGCTCCGAAAGACACTCCAAATCGCGGTTCTTGTCTGCTTGGTTGCCCTGGCACTGGCTTACCCGGTCATTGAATCACACGATCAATGGGATAGTCCCGGTCCAGCTTCCGACTCGGCAATTGAGCTCATTGTTTTGCTTTCATTTACGGGCGTGTTTCTGTTGAGGCAGTTGGTGAATCTCTTGGCTCTACCTGGCTCGATGCACGCGGTTCCAAGTTTGTCGTCATGCAAGCCGCCCAAGGAGGATAGCCTTGTCTTTTTCCCGAGCTTGACTGCATCCCCTCCTATCGCTCTCCGAATCTGATACCGCTCTCCGCGTAAGCTCTGCTGTTAGGTTCTGCCCTTTCTTGCACCCATGTGTGTCTGGGTGTTACGCACATGTCACTCGCCTGACGGTCGATTCCTGTTTGCATGGACAACATTCTATGTATGCGATAAGAAAACGAATTGTTCTTGTCTTCTGGGTTTTGTTATTGGCGGGGTGTGCTACGCGCCGATACAGACCAGTTCCTATCGTTCCTGCCGAAACAGCCTCGAGGTTCGAGTCGCGGAATCTCTCTGACCCAGGCCTGCAGGCATTTCTGGAGAAAAATGGTGGTCATGTCGTAGCACCATGGCCGCCAAAGACCTGGGACCTTGGGACCCTTTCGCTTGCAGCTCTGTATTTCAATCCCACCCTGGAGTCGGCTCGGGCCCGCGTTGCCGAAGCCGAGGCAGCCATTGTAACGGCCGGCGCGCGGCCCAATCCTAGCCTGAGCATCGCACCTGGTGTTCCGAGTCCCTATCTATTCAACTTAGACCTTTCCATGCCAATTGAAACGGCTGGGAAGCGTGGACATCGCATCCAAACCGCTCGCAGTCTCGACCAGGCCGCCCGATCCGATCTTGCCGATTCGGCCTGGAAGGTCTGCAGCGGTGTACGCGTTGCCCTACTGAATTACCTTCTCGCCTCTCGAGGTTTGGAATTGCTGCATTCCGAAGAGCAGGCTCGTGGCGAACAGGCAAACATCTTGGAGCAAAGGTTTTCAGTTGGAGAGATACCAAGACCGGAAGTAGACCTTGCGCGGATCGAACTCTCGAAAACCCACTTGGCTATCAGCAACGCCGAGGGTCAGGTTGCCGAAGCCAAAGCAACCTTGGCATCTGCTGTTGGAGTTCCGATGGCAGGACTTCAAGGGTTCAATTTCTCATGGTCTGGCCTAGATTCTCCACCGAATGCAGAATCGTTCTCGCCAGGGCAGATTCAACGCGATGCTGTGCTGAATCGCCTGGATGTCCGGCGCGCCCTGGCGCAATACGCTGCCACCGAAGCCGACTTGCAGCTCGAAATTTCCAAACAATATCCGGATCTCGAAATCGGGCCGGGCTACACGTACGAAGAATTGAAAAACTTCTTTACGATCGGACTGGCGACCACTCTTCCTCTCTTCAACCGAAACCAGGGGCCGATCGCTGAGGCCGAAGCGCGCCGCAAGGAAGCCGCCGCCGTTTTCCTGGAGAAACAGGCGCAAGTCATTGCAGAGAGCGAACGGGCGCTAGCTCTCTACACCGCAGCCCTGAAGGAGCTGGCGGAAGCAGACCAATCCCTTCGCAAGCTCCAAGACACTCAATTGCAGATGATGCAGCAGGCAGTCCGTCTGGGCGAGGAAGATCGCCTGAGCCTCAGCGGTGTGCAAATCCAAAGTTCCGTCGTAGCTCGAGCACGGCTTGATGCGCTTGCACGCACGCAGAGTGCTCTTGGCGAGTTGGAAGATGCCGTCCAGCGCCCGCTCGATCCAGGGGAAGTGTTTTTCATTGTCCCTGAATCGCCGGAGTTGAACAAATTGCCGAAGGAGTCAAACCAATGAAAGCGAAACCAAGACCCAGACGCACCGCCATCGTCCCGGCAGGCATTTTCATGATTACAGTCCTGATGCTGATATTTCCCGTAGCCTGTCAGAAATCCCTAGACAAAGACGATGCGCAGCGCCAGGCCGATGCCAAGAAAGGGCCCGCCCAAGTCTCTGTAGAAAACGGACAAACAGTTCTCACTCTCGACGCGCCGGCACAAAACCGCCTCGGGCTGGAAGTTGCAACTCTCACCGCGACCGTCAGCCGCGCGCAGTTGACATCGCCTGCGGTTGTTCTTTCCGTCCAGGATCTTGCAGCGTTTCGTAGCAGCTATATCGCCACACAGGCCCAACTTCAAAAATCACGAGCTGAAGCGGAGGTCGCCCGCAAGGAGTCGGCACGCTTGAAGACTCTGTTTGAAGAAAACCAGAATATCTCAGAAAAATCATTCCAGTCCGCCGAGGGCGCTTTGCAAGCCAGTGAGGCGGATGTGCGCGCTGGAGAACAGCAGTTAAATCTACAAGAGTCTGTCGCCCGGCAGGAGTGGGGCAGCGTTGCGGGGAAGTGGGCGATAGACGGGTCACCGGAGCTTCAGCGTATTCTCGATCAACAGGAAATACTCGTACAAATAACGATGTCGTCCAGTGCGTCGTTTAAGCTGCCCGGCAGTATTTCACTTGAGATCCCGGGCGGAGCCAGCACGAAAGCAAGTTTTGTTTCGGTATTTCCCCGAGTTGATCCGCGCATTCAGGGCAGGAGCTTCTTGTACCGCGCACTTGCTCAACCGGGCTTGACGCCTGGTGTGAACTTGATTGCGCATCTTTCTATCGACACTCCAAAGCAAGGCGTAATTGTGCCGGCTTCGGCGGTTGTTTGGTCGGAGGGGAAGGCTTGGGTATACCAGCAAACGGCATCCGACCGTTTTACCCGTCGTGGTGTGGCCACCGATACCCCCGTCGAGGAAGGCTTTTTTGTCGGGCAAGGGTTTTCTTCCGGTGACAGAGTGGTGACACAAGGCGCGCAGGCCCTGCTCTCAGAAGAATTACTGTTACATGGCCAGGGTGGAGGCGCGGTTGATGAGGATTGAAGCTAGGGGCGCCCGATGCTGAATGCGATTGTCCGTTTCTCAATCCGTTTCCGTGGTATTGCGATCTCGCTCGCATGCGCTCTCCTGGTCTATGGCATCTTTTCTCTTTCGCACGTGCCTTACGACGTCTTCCCTGAGTTTGCTCCTCCCGAGGTTTCCATTCAAACCGAGGCGCCTGGCCTTTCTCCCGAGCAGGTTGAGGTCCTGGTTACCCTGCCGATTGAGAATGCAATCAATGGAGTTTCCGGCATCGAATCCCTGCGTTCAAGGTCGATTCAAGGTCTTTCGGTAATCACGGTTATCTTCCGTTCCGGCACCGATGTCTATCGGGATCGTCAGGCCGTGACTGAGCGTTTGTCCACCGTCGCCAGCGAGCTGCCGACTGGAGTGCAGCCTCCGCTGATGACTCCGCTCACGTCCTCCACGACTTGGGTCATGGAGGTCGGTCTCACTTCGGACAAGCAATCGCTCATGACACTGCGAACGGTTGCGGACTGGACGGTTAAACCGCGTCTCTTGACCGTTGCCGGCGTTGCAGGGATCGAAGCCGTTGGAGGCGAGATCCGCCAGATCCAGTTCCAGTTCGATCCTCAGCGGCTCGTTCAGTACGGAGTGAGCGTAGAGGAAGTGATTGCCGCCGCCCGACAGGCTACCGGTGTTCGCGGAGCTGGTTTCGTGGACACGCCAAACCAGCGAATTGTCCTGCAAACGGAAGGACAATCAGTTACGGCCGACCAGTTGGCGCGCACCGTTTTGGTCCATCACAGCGGAGCCAACGTCACGTTGGGAGATGTTGCTCGCGTGGCGGATGCGCCGGCCCCCGCCATCGGCTCAGCTGCCATTAAAGGAAAACCAGGCGTGATTTTGATCGTTGATGCGGCGTACGGTTCGAATACGCTGGAAGTCACCAAGGGCCTCGACAATGCCGTGGCCGACCTGCGTCCAAGCCTGGAAGCGCAAGGAATCTCGCTCCACCCGGAGGTGTTCCGTGCGGCCGACTTCATTGATATCGCGCTTCATAACGTGCGCGATTCGTTGCTGGTCGGAGCGGTCTTGGTGGTAGTGGTTCTGTTCCTGTTTCTGTTCAACTTTCGCACTGCTGCGATTTCCTGCACGGCTATTCCACTCTCCCTGCTGGCAGCGGTGATTGCACTCGACAAGATGGGTTTGAGTTTGAACACGATGACGATAGGAGGCCTTTCGATTGCAATCGGCGAGGTGGTGGACGATGCTGTGATTGATGTGGAGAACATCTATCGTCGCTTGCGCGAGAATCGAACATCGGATAAGCCCCGGTCGCCATTTCAGGTCGTACTCGATGCTTCGATCGAAGTACGCAGCGCTGTTGTCTACGCAACCTTCGCGGTAATACTGGTTTTCTTTCCGGTCCTCAATATGTCGGGTTTGGCGGGAAGGATCTTTGGTCCTCTTGGCATTGCCTACATCTGGGCAATCCTGGCTTCGCTTGTCGTCGCGCTGACTGTGACGCCCGCGCTTTGCATGCTTCTGTTGGGTGAGGGCGATCTACCGCCGCAAGAACCGCCCGCCGTGCATTGGTTAAAGAAGGGATATCACGACCTTCTGCTTCACATTGAAAAAGCGCCTCGACTCTTGACGGCAGCCGTCGCTCTCCTGCTCGTGCTCGGGATCGGTACTTTGTTCCTGCTGAGCGAATCGTTTCTGCCGGAACTGCGCGAGGGCAACATTACCGTACATATGACGGCGCTTCCTGGAACCTCCCTCCAAGAATCTATGCGACTGGGAGCTCGCATCACAGAGGCTCTGTTGAAAATCCCGTCCGTGCAATCCGTCTCTCAACGGGCAGGAAGGGCCGAACTGGGGACCGACACGATGGGGACACACGAAAGCGAAATTGATGTGAACATGAAAGCTCTCAATGGGATGCAAGTAAGGGAAGCGCAGGCGGGTATCCGGCAGGTTCTCTCTCAGCTTCCCGGTCCGGTTCTGACATCCAACGGCCTCTTGACAGAGCGAATCAACGAGACTTTGTCTGGTTACCGCACTCCGGTTGTGGTCAATGTTGTCGGCAACAATCTGGATCAGCTAGACCAGGAAGCTGGGGAAGTTGTCCGCGTGCTGAGCGGTGTCCCCGGCGCAGCCCAGGTTCAACTTCAATCTCCTCCCGGCATGCCGCAGATCGTAGTGCGGCTGCGGAAGGACGATGTCGCCCGCTGGGGCTTTGATCCGGTCGAAGTTCTCAGTGTCGTAAGGACAGCCTACGGGAGCGAAACTGTCGGACAGATTTACGAAGGCAATCGTGTCTTTGACGTTTCTGTGGTTCTAGCTCCCAGTAATCGGCCCAGGGTAAGTGAGATAGGCGCGCTACCGCTCCGAAGTCCCGATGGAAATTACGTCACTCTGAAGCAGCTCGCCGATATTTACGAGTCATCCGCACGCTATGTCATCTTGCATCAGGGGGCTCGCCGCGTGCAAACCATCACTAGCAATGTTCAAGGGCGTGCTGTTGGTTCGTTTGTCGATGAAGCGCAGAAACGCATCTCTCAGTTGTCGCTCCCAGCGGATACCTACGTGGAGTTTTCCGGAACGGCTGCGGCCCAGGCGCAATCTCGCCGGGATCTCTTGCTCGACTCACTGCTGGCAGCGCTGGGAATAGTCCTGCTGCTCTCCGTGGTTATGAGCAATTATCGCAACTTGCTGCTGGTGCTCTTAAATTTGCCGTTTGCATTGGTTGGAGGCGTGCTCGCAGCCTTGATCACGGGAGGTAATCTCTCCCTGGGATCGCTGGTGGGTTTTGTCACTTTGTTCGGAATCACTCTGCGCAATTCCATCATGTTGATTTCACACTATGAGCATTTGGTCGAGGTAGAAGGCATGAATTGGGGACTGGATGCAATGCTTCGCGGCGCCTCCGAACGTCTCGCGCCTATCTTGATGACTGCCTTGGTCACCGGGCTTGGGCTTCTGCCGCTCGCCATTGGCAGCGGTGACCCAGGTCGCGAGATCGAGGGCCCGATGGCAGTTGTAATTCTCGGGGGACTCGCAACCTCAACCATCCTTAATCTATTGGTTTTGCCCACACTCGCGTTACGCTACGGCAAGTTCGAGCCCAAGCGTCTCACCTAGCGACAAGACGAGCATTTGCCAGCACCCGTTTGCCTTCGATGATTTCTTGGTCCAATCATGGTCCAGTTACGCGCAAGGGTTGGTTCCTCGAAAGGTTCGAAGCGGCTTTGAGAATCTTTGTGACTGCCATTCGTGTCGCGTGATTTCAATAAGTTGCCGCTTGCCGCAGTACTTTCACGGCGGTAACACGGGTTCAAATCCCGTCGGGGACGACAAATCCTTTCAAACAGTTACGGGGTGCTTGAAACTCTTCGAGGAAAACACGATGCTCAATACGTTTCACTGCCACCGTATTCGCCAGAGACAGGAGCGGATGCCGGGAATCTCCGGCATCCGCTCTCTGGTAGCGTCCTTACTCTTATTGGACGGCGAAGTTACATACGTTCAGCGTGCCTCCCGGTGAGGTGTTCACCAGCGCACCCCATGTATCCAGGCTGGTCACCGTGCTCTGCTCGGTGCGGAAGGCGAAATTACTCCCCACCGTCTGCTCTGTTCCGCCAGGCGGTGTCACGAAGATTGAGTACGTGTGCGACGGAACGTCGATCGCCAGACGGAAGTGATAGGGCTGCCCCGCCGTCGTGTACGAGACCGAACCCTGGTAGCTCCCACCGTTGCGCGCCTGGATCACGCCCGAGGTGGCGAAGATCACGATGTTGGCAAACCCGCTGTAGGCGGTCTGCGCCCCCTGCGAAATGCCCACTCCAGCGCTCAGCGGAGCAATCGAAGGCGTGGCATCGAAGGTCGCAGTGAATGTTCCTGTTTCCGTCACGCCGATCGGCGTGTCGTGCCATGCCCCGTCGGCAGGCGCCAGTACACAGGCCGGAGCCACCGGATTCACCACCAGCGTCACCGTAGCGGAGTGGGTTAAGTTGCTATTCACCGAGTCCGTACCCGAGATCGTGATCGTGTATGTGCCCATCGGGGTCGAACTTGAGGTTGTTATATTCAGCGTCGATGAGCCCGAGCCGCCACTGATGGAAGCTGATGTAAAGCTGGCGGTCACGCCTGCCGGTGAGCCTCCCACTGACGCGCTCAAATTCACCGTGCCGCTGTAGCTGTTCAACGGGCTCACACTCGCCGTGTAGCTGCTGCTGCTGCCCGCTGTAACGGTTTGTGACGACGGACTGGCCGTGAAGACGAAGTCCGGCGCCGGCGTGCTCACCGTCACGTTGTCAAAGGTGGAAGTGTTCAGCGCGGCTGTGTTGTGTGACGTCACGGCGAGGCCCACTTGCACACTGCTGGCCATGGTCACGCTGATCGCGCCCACTTGCGTCCAAGTCACCCCGTCGGCCGAAGCGAAGCCGGTGAACGTGCTCCCGGAGCGCACCAGCCGCACCCAATACGGCGCCACCGGCCCGGCAATCTGCGCCAGTTGCACCGCGCTGACTCCTGTTCCATTGCGATACTGCATGTTCACTCCGTGGCCGGGCGTAACGAAGACGTGCACGAAGCTGGAGTTGGCCGCCGTAGTCTCGCGGATCATCACTCCCGACTTCGCCCACAGATTTGTATTCTGCTGGCTGGCGACGCGGGCGGTGATGGTCATATCACTCGTCAACGATTGTGAGGCGTAGTTGAACTGATCAGAGGTGCTCCAGATATCGGAGCCGCTGCCGTTCACCGTAAACACGCCGTTGCTGAAGCTGGCGCTGCCCGCAATGGCAGGAGAGCCGATATCGCTGTCGCTCCAGCCCGCAGGTAAGCCGGTGCTCGGATTGATCGTGAGCGTCACGGTGGTCGAATGCGTAAGGCCGCCGCTGGTTCCAGTGATGGTCAGGGTGAAGGACCCCGTGGTGGCGGTGGTTGTGGTTGAAATGCTCAAGGTTGATGAACCCGAGCCGTTGCTGATGGAAGTGGG
>Ga0209166_10001227_pt1 | contig 22076 bp, 10 predicted proteins | sample Coa_R1_3_FD_187151 | JGI IMG/M metagenome (GOLD analysis project Ga0209166, IMG submission 187151) | Surface soil microbial communities from Centralia Pennsylvania, which are recovering from an underground coalmine fire - Coalmine... | ecosystem: Environmental > Terrestrial > Soil >... | reverse complement strand
CAGCGAGGCGGTGAACTTGCCCATGGTCTGATTCACTTGGATTCCGCGATTGATCGCGTTTTCCTGATTCCACAACAGACCACGATGCACGTTCATGTTTTCGAAAGTGAACGTGTACTCGGCGCCAATCAATGTTGGCAGCGCGCCGATCAGGAGGGAACTATTCTTGAAAGGACTGTTCTTCCCCGGCTGTAGCTTGAGAAAGGCCACTGGAACAGGGCCGTACAGCTTCGACACCGTTTTGTCGGTTGCAAGGAAGGGTGTGCCGAGAGCCGCAATGTTGTACGCGCCCGCTTGCAGGTAGAACTGAAACCACCCGTCAGCCTTTTGAATAAACACCTGACCGTTGCTCAGAGCCGCCTGAGTGCTGCTGTCGCCCGGTACGTAATTCCCCGTCCACATACCTAAACCGTCGAGGATGCCGTTCACAGCGATTTTGCTGAAGGGACCGGCGTCGAACAAAATGGGGGGCAGCCATGCCACCGGGCCCGTTACCGAAGGAGTCGGGAGCGGGGCAGGTGCTGGGTCTGCCGGTGTCGGTGCGGGTGCTGCGGGTACAGGTGTTGAGTCTGCAGATGTCGGCGCTGGACCTCCGTGCGCGACTTGGGCAATAGCCTGCTGGCCAGCGGCATCCTGCCGCGTTGCAAGCTCTCGGGGTTTGTTGTCTTCCTGTCCCATCTTCTGATTAGCCATCGCGTTACTCGCGGATACTGAGCTGATACTTTCCTGTCCTCGACTTGAATTGACGAGCAAAAACGTTGCAAACAACATCATGGCCCCTGCGCGGGAGCAACTCCTCATTTGGATTTACTCGCTTTCCCCCCTGGTGAACCCAGCGGATAACTCGAACGCATCCGCTGTCAGCACCGTGAACTTACCGAGGTGTGCTGTGGCAGTCCAACGCATACTTCTGCTGCTGTGAATCGAATTTTCCTTTTGACAACTAAAATTTATGAGCTTCATAAATGAAAACCTTTTCTTCCCGTCACAATCAGTCGCTGACGGTTCTGCACCGATGTGATCGGTTTTGTTCTTAAAACGATTTAAAGTGGAAAGATTCGAGGTTCCGCGCCACTAAAAGAAAGTTCGCGGAAAGAAATAAAGCGGATGCCTCGTGGTGCGCTGCCGCGGTTCTAGCATCCGCCATACGGCGAAGTGATCTGCGCGATAGATATTTTTCATAGCGCAAGCTATTGGTCTGTCGCTTTTGCGGCGTTATTCTGACGCCCATCACGCCGCACTGAAGCACATTGGATAGAGGGCGGCCACTTGAAGGAGGCAAATGCCTGCAGAGTTACGAGATTTTCTCACCTTGTCGTACGACGAACTGGAACAACTCAATCTAAAAGCCAAAGAGCAGCGCAAGAATCGCATCGACTTCAATAAGATTCAGGAGGAGCGCCTCAAGTATTTGTCTGACGAAAAGCGGATCAAGGCCGTGACTGTGCTCTTCAGCGATCTTGAAGGCCGCCTGCACATGTTGGACTATGACAAGAAATTCCTGCTCAAGAGTTGGGACAATCTGACTTTTGATGGGTCCTCGATTCGCGGCTTCACGGCTCAGCGCGAGAGCGATCTGCGTCTGAAAATCGACTGGCCGGCATTCTACTGGGCGCCTGCCGATGTCTTCGGACCCGGCAAGGTCCTGGTCTTCGGCGATGTGATCGATAAGAGTGGCGAACCGTATCGCGCCGACATCCGCGGCATTCTGAAGGATTTTGCCAACAAGTATTACGCGGAAAAGGGTTACACCCTGAATGCCGCGAATGAGATCGAAGGATTTCTCTTCAAAGGTTCGGATGCAGAGCGCCGCTATCACCAGACCTCAACGTTCGAGTATGTCAACACCGGCGGCTACTATCACTCACTGCCGGGGGACCCGCTGCGCAGCTTTATCGACACGACCGCCGAAGTGCAGCGCGCCATGGGATTCCAGAATGAGAAAGATCATCCCGAAGTAGCACCCTCGCAGTTTGAAATCAACTACGGATACGGCGAAGTCGTTTCTGCTGCCGACCAGATTCAACTTTATAAGCTGATCTGCCGCCAGGTCGCAACCAACATGGGCCTGACGGCCTCGTTTTTGCCTAAGCCTGTGGTCGGTGTGAACGGCAGTGGCATGCACACCAACGTTTCAATCAGCAACGGGAAAAATCTCTTCTGGGACCCCAAAGGAGAAGAGAAACTCAGCAAGACCGGATGGGCGTTTGTTGACCGCATTCTGACGCACGGGAACGACATATGCCTGCTCCTGAATGCCAGCGTAAACGCTTATCGCAGGCTCGATCCCCACTTCGAAGCCCCGAACCAGATCAAAGCATCACCGGTCGATCGCGGGTCGATGATCCGAATTCCCATCGGCAACGAGAAAAGCATGCGCGTCGAGGTGCGCTCGGTCGCACCGGACGCGAACCCGTACCTGGTCATGTACTCAATCTTCAGAACTGGGATCGAGGGCAAGACTGCAAATATCAAGAACCTGCGACAAGCCGAACGCTACTTGCCCGACAACATCTATGACGCTATGGAAAACTTCCGGAAGTCAGAGTGGACCACGGAATTGTTCGGTGAAAATGTGAAGGGACGCTACGCCGAGTTAAAACAGGCCTCCGCCGATCGTTGTCCGCGGGCCTTGGGCACCTTCGTCAAAAGCCAGGAAGTCCAGTATCACCACGACGTCTATAACCAGTACCTTTGGAATTTGTTCTAGACGTCTCGATATCGACGATCACGGCGCAGGCAGCAACTCCCTGCGCCGTGCGTTGGAACCAATTCGCTACCGCGAATGTGAAAATGTCAGAGCTTTTTGCTGCACATTGCTGGTGTTATACCAGCGCACGTCGATGGTGTTTCCGGTGACTGTAACTGTGCTGTAGCCGAAGAACCCTCCCGTAGTGTTTCCAGCGGCCCAATCTGTGGCGAGGATCCGAGTTGCGTCGTAATTGTATAGCTCTTCGTCCGCGCCAGCGCTCATGAGTTGCTCGATGGGCCCGGTGATTGTCCCGTTCCTGAAGGAGTGACTGCTGTCGATTCGAACATACTCCTGCAGGTGCTCGTGCCCATTGCTGATCGCCGCGATAACCGGATGCGCATTAAGTACTCGTATCAGGTGGGCTGAAGCGTCGGAAGCGTGATCGGTGACGGTCCAGTACGTCGGTCCATGCCAGAACAGGAAGGCATGTTGCACGCCGCGAGTTTCGACGCTGGTCAGATCGGTGTCCAGCCAACTCACCAGATCGTCTGGAGTAGTAGCTACGCCGAGCCCCGAATTATCGAGCCCAACAAAATGCGAACCGCTGAAATCGAATGAATATCCCTTACACGGGTCGCTCCCGCAATACGTAGCGCTGTTGGAGGAGCGGTAATTCGTCGCGCCGCTTGAAACGGCAGCACTCTGGAAATCGAAGTAGCCGCTCCATGTCCCTGTCTGATCGTGATTGCCTTTGACCGCAAAGGTCTTTGTAAAAAGGCCATTCCCGGGGGAGGACCCGCCATTCATTGCGTTCTTGAAATTAGTAGTACTTACCGAGGTGTCTTGCGCTACATCCCCCGGAAAGACGATCAGGCTGGGGTTTTTGACGGACAGGTTTTTAGAAATTCCGGGTAAGACCGCATAGTCCCCATTCGTGTCGGAGAGCAACCCGAACATGAAACTCTGATTCGTGGGGCCGATCCATCCCGTGGTCCCGAGGCCGACGTTGTCCATGGTTACATTGGCCGCTGAGTTCGAAGAGCAAAGAGTCTGTACATTCGAGGCTCCGACATCAATCTCCTTATGGCCGGTTCCACCCTTGTAGACGGTGATCATATTGCTCAGAGTGATATCGCCTCCCGGCAGTGGTGTCATGGAGTCTCCATCGAACACCTTCATCTCTACCGTCGCGCTTGGCGTGGTTGAAACTGGAACAGAAAACTCGATGCGATACCAATGGGCCATGCTCAAACCCCCCGCTATCGTGGTGTGAACATATGCAGTGGTCGCCGTGATCACATTGATTTCGAGTTGGTTATCGGGCCGGGTCATGATGTAAACGCTGGTATCGTAACCAGGCACATCATCGGAAAGAATGGCCGCTAACCAAAATGAACTGGCAGAGCAGTTGGCCCCAAGGTACACGTAGAACCGCCCATAGAGTGTGCCGCTGGTAATTGTGGGTGTAATGGTGTGAGTGACTAAGTTATAGCGGTATAGCGTGGGCTCGATAAACTGTCGCGAGTACGTGCCTAGCTTCAGACCGCCGGGGCTTGGCGGAGTTACATACGTGGAAGTTTCCTGTGAGCAGCCGGCATTGCCACAGGCGCTCCAGCCATCGGCGGATAAATTGCCCGCTTCAAATCCACTTGAGAATACATCCGCCAGGTTTATGGTGTAAGTGCCACTCGCGCTAATTGCCGAGTCGGCATATCCGGGACACCCGAAGACTCCGGCCTTGATTGTGTACGTGCCGGGCGAGTTCAGCAGGACTGACACTCCGGCTGTGCTTTTGAGCGTCGGCGTGGACCCATCCATCGTGTAACGAATGTAGCTGGCATTGTTGCAGCTTGATGTGCTGGTCGAGATCGCGACATTCATCGATGTCCCGCTACCCCCGTTTGGAGAGAACGAAGGGGCCGAGGCAGAGCCGACCGGATTGCTCACCGTTAAGGTCGTTGAGTCCGAGCGTCCGTTATACGTTCCGCTGATGCTCGTACTGCCGACAGCGACGCTGGTCGCAAGACCTGAGCTGTTGACCGTAGCCACAGAAGGATAGGTTGAGGTCCATATCGCCGAATTCGTCACATTCTGTGTGCTGGAGTCGCTGTAGGTCGCTGTGAGCGTGAACTGCTGGCTTGTGCCCAGCATAATCGAGGGCAGTGTGGGAGAAATTCTTACTCCCACGAGTAAGGGTGCGGTCACTGTCAGATACGCCGTGCCGTCGATGCCGCGGTATGTTGCGCGGATGATTGTCGATCCCTGACCGGCGCTCGTTGCATTACCGCCTGGGCTGATAGAGGCCACTGTCGATACGGATGAAGACCAGGTACTTAATGCCGTCAGATCGGTCGTCGAGGAGTCCGTGTAAGTGCCAATCGCGGTGAATTGTTGATCCGTGCCGAGCGGAATGCTCGAAGTTGCGGGACTGACCGAGACTGCTACGAGTTGTGGTGACCCAACGGTAAGGTTCGTCGTCGCGGAAGCGGAACCCAGCGTTGCCGCGATTGTGGTGGAGCCAACTCCCGAACTGGTTGCCAGACCTTGCGAGCCGATAGTGTTACTCACAACTGCAACCGTTGCCGAAGAACTGGTCCAAACAGCGTCCGTGGTGACATCTCTTGTACTCTGGTCCGTATAGCTGCCGCTCGCGGTGAATTGTTGTGACTGGCCGAGCGCAATGATTGGATTCAGCGGAAAGAGACCGAGGCTGAGCAGTTCCGCGGGGGTAATCGTGAATGATGCGGTTCCTGAGATCGTGCCTATAGTTGCCGTGATCGTTACAGAGCCGATCCCGATACCGGAGGCCAGTCCGATTGTGCCGTTGCTATTGCTGATGGTCGACACTGCAATGTCGGAGGAAGTCCAATGTACGGACAGCGTGACGTCCTGCGTGGTTCCATCAGTGTAGGTGCCGGTGGCGGCGAACGGTTGTGTGGTGCCCAGGGGAATCGAAGGATTACTTGGCGAAACGGTGATGGACAATAACACCGCTTCCGTCACCCTCAGAGTTGTGGCCCCGGTGATTCCATCGTATGAAGCCGTGATCAGGGTTTCGCCAGCAGCAACCGTATACGACATGCCGCTGTCATCAATCGTCGCGACGCCAGGGGCGCTCGAACTCCAGGCCGCTGAACTGGTCAGGCCTTGTGTTGTCGCATCGCTGTAGATTCCGGTCGCGACGAACTGTTGCACACTTCCCGGCGCGATGCTTGTATTCCACGGAGTAACTGTAATCGAGACAAGGATTGCCGGTGTCACCGTCAATGTGGTCCAACTGGAAACAGTTCCGAATGTGGCGGTAATGTTTGTCGCCCCGGTTGCCAGGCTGCTGGCGAGACCGTTCGTGCTTCCATTATTACTGACCGTCGCGACGCTCGCATCCGAAGAACTCCACCGCACGCTCGAAGTGAGGTCTTGCGTGCAGCGATCTGTGAAGGTGCCGGTAGCCGTGAATTGCTGGTTCGTGCCCAGCGGAATGGCTGGGATTGCTGGTGTGATCGCAATGGATACCAACTGCGCCGCGCCGACAGTTAGGGTTGTGGATCCGGTGATAGGGCCCAGGCTCGCAGAAATCGTCGTACCTCCAAGGCCTACGCTGGCGGCGAGGCCTGTGGTAGAAATCGTCGTTACATTATTCAGCGATGATGACCACGTGACCACCGAACTCAAATCCTGGGTGCTGCCATCGCTGTAGGTTCCGGTCGCCGTCATTTGCTGAGTGGTACCGAGTGCGATCGAAATATCAGCTGGAGTCAGCGCAATCGATTGCAATACGGCCGGTAACACAGTCAGCGAGGCCGCATTCGACGCGATGGATCCAAACGACGCGTAGATACTTGTGATGCCTGTCCCGGTGCTGGTTGCGAGTCCGCCGCTGTCGATCGTTGCCACCGAAACCACGGTGGAAGACCAACTTATCGAATTCGTCATGTTCTGAACGGTTCCGTCAGTGAACGTACCGGTCGCTGCGAATTGCTGGCCAGTGCCAAGAGCCACGGATGCAGTGGTCGGAGTAACCGTCAAGGACAACAATGCGGCCGGCGAGACCGTCAACATTGTGCGCCCTGAAATAGTTCCGGCCGTTGCGGTGATCGTTGCAGTGCCGGCGGCGTATGAACTGGCCAACCCCGAGGCCGACACGGTCGCAATTCCAGGCGCGGAAGAAGACCACGCTGCCGTCGTGGTCAGATCTTGGGTGCCGCCGTCCGAATAAGTTCCTGTCGCTGTGAATTGCACCTTTTGACCGAGAGGCGCTGAAGGATTCGCCGGTGTGAGGGCAATGCTGACCAGTGTGGGCAGGCTGACGGTCAACGTCGCGTTTCCGCCGATTGAACCGGAACTGGCCGTCACGGTCGAACTCCCAACTGCAATGCCGAGCGCCAGTCCAGTCGTGCTTATTGTCGCAATCGTCGGAGCCGACGACTTCCATGTCACCGTACCCGAGACATTCGCCGTGCTTCCGTCGGAAAAGGTTCCGGTTGCGACGAACTGCTGGGTCTGTCCCACCAGAATTGAGGCAGTTGTCGGTGTCACCTTAATGGACCGCAATGTGGCAGCGCTAACCAGGAGACTCGCAGACCCGACGAGCCCGTTGTAGCGAGCCGTCACTGTCGCTGAGCCGATAGCCTTGCCTCTAACAAGTCCCGCCGAACCGATGGTTGCTACGGCTGTGTTCGAGCTCGACCAGGTGACATTTCTGGTGAGATTCTTTGTGCTGCCGTCGCTGTAGGTGCCAATAGCGCTGAACTGCTGGGTTGATCCGACCGAAATCGACGCGCTGGATGGTGTAACCGCGATGGAAACGAGTGTCGTTCTTGCCAGAGAATGGCTCGTCGTGAAAAACAAGGAAATCAACAAAATGAAAATCGCCATCCGGCTCTGCGTCAGTAGGAAACCTTTCATCACTCGCCTCCAGGGTCTTGCAACGTTCGAGGATTCTTTGGGCGCTTGGACATGCAGAGAGGTGGTGCAGATCTGACGGCACTAACAACGAAGCTGATCACGGAGCGGAGCGAATCCGTCGCGCTCTGACGTGAAGGGAGAGAGAGCGCAAATACCAGTTATCTCAAGACCGCCTGCTGTGCCAACTGGACTGCATACCGAAGACGCGCCGACGATCGAGCTTGAATCTGCAACCCGAAATTGCGGCAACTCCAGTTCACAACTGGGTGTAACTTCATACGGCGCGGGCTCCGATTCATCGTATGCGGTCTCAGCGATATCCGTGGCAGGCGCAAGAGATGGCAGCGCTAGAATGATAAGAATGAGTAACGCTGGCCAATGATGCCGTTGCAACATAAGCTGAGTTCAAGCTTAGCCGCAGGGAAATCCGATCGCATGAAATTGATTTCCATGCACGGTCTCGAAGGGCTATCGGTTGCCTTTTTATCGCGATCATTGCGGCAATGTCTGTGACCCAGGTCACTTTGCTCGGTGTCCCTGCCGCAACTGTCCAGCGGTTGGCCAGGGCCGGCAAGATTCCGTGCGTAAAGGTCGGGAGTTGTGGCGAGTCAGCGCACTACCTCGCGCTAATGAATTTCTCCATTCAGGGGAGGTCCAGGGTCTGCTTGCCTGGATGGAGAGGCAATTTGCGACTCATCCAGACGAATTCTCCAGAGACGCCGCTTGGGAGAGTGATGTCTGCCGTTACGCCTGTAGCGGCTTGTGCGTATCGAACTTCGACCAGTCCTTTTGGAATGGGCATCGTAGCGAAAAGCTGTTTGAGACCGTCAAGATGTGGTTCGATCAGGACACTCTCAAAACCAGGAGACATCGGGCGAATACCGGTGACTATTGTGAGCAGGTCATAGTTGGGGTGGGCGCTCCAGGCATGCGAGTCGGATCGGGTGGGTTCAGGGCTTTCGGCCCACGTCGTCAGGCCGAGAGCGACCATGTCATGCCAGGGCTTTAAGACGCGCAGATAATGATCGGCCATGCCGGCGTGTTGCAAAGCGCGGGCGAGATAGAAGCGGAAGTAATACGTGGCTGCGGTCATCGCCGGGACGCGGCCAGTGGCGGTGAACCCTGAGTCGATAGTGGACAGAATACTTCTGAGCACGCTCTTCTGTTGGGCGGAGGGAATGACGTCGAGCCAAATGCCCAGAATGTTAGCGTGCTGACTGAAATGCTGCTGGGCGGGGGTATCTGCTAGAAGCCCGTACTCCTGGTTCCAGCAGTGTTCTCGAATGCCCTGAACGGCGCGGTCTGCGGCTCTACGGTAATCACTGGCGACACGCGGATCGGCATAGGCATCTTCAAGTTCGGCCGCGTAGCGCAAGGCTTCAATGAGCTGCAATGTCAGAACCGAAGAGCCGCCATTTTTATCCTGAGGGGGCATGCCATCCTTAAAGTCTTTTCCCCAATCTACGAAAGGCCACCACGCAATTTTCCCAACCAGGCCGTCGGGGCGCTGACGGCGAAGGAACCAGTCGAGAACGGCGCGCGTGCCCGGTATCTGTCGACGAACGAAATCGGGATCATCGCGGAACATGTAAAAATCATGAACCATGCCAATCCAGAGCAGTGAAAAGGTTGGGATCATTTGGACAAGCGAGGAAGGATAGCGGCTCTGCGTGAGTCCCTCGGGAATGCGCGAGTCATTGAACGCCTCAATCGCTTGGCGGGCCAGACGGTCGTCGCCAGCGACAGTGTAAGAGATCAGTGCTTGCAGGCGCGTGTCGCCGATGTACTGGAGGCGCTCCCAATAAGGCGTGTCCATGTAGGTGTCGTGCGCGTCGAGGCGAGCCGTGCGCCAGCCGATGTCCCAGATCGCAGCGAGGGAGGGATCGTTGGATTGGAACGAACCCTTCTCGGTAAAAGGATAGGCGGTGAACCAGTTGCTCATGCGTTCAATGGTCACAGGCTGATCATTGGTGTGGACATCGAGTTGCAGATAGCGCCATGTCCTCCAACTGAGCGGCATGAATTCGTGAGGAGTCGAGCTTGGTAAGAATTCGTCGGCAAGCCCGAGTATATGTTTGCCCTGGATTTCGTTGCGATTTCCTTTTTGGCCTTGAGCATCCAGGAGTGCCTCCGCGTAGGTGACTCGGATCGTCGCGGCAGAACCGCTCGCGATCAGAGCCGGATAAGCGGTGGTCAAGTGTCCACTGTCCACAAGGATGATGGCATTGGTGTGTGCCGGCACGGTGAGTGGGCCATTCGGAAAATCGGTTGGTTGGGGAATCCCCGTTGCGCGCACCACAGTACCGACGGGTTCTAATGTCATCTCCATAAACGGAAGAGTATCTGCGACGAGTTGCCAATTGTTGGGGGGGTCGGTCTCACCGCGAAGAGCGCCGCGACTGATAGGAACAGCTTTAGTCCAGGAATTGTTTCGATTGCCTGATGCCTGGTTCCAGGACCAATCGAATTTAGAAGCATCCATGACTATTCCGGGTTCCGCCGCATAGTAGAAATCCGGCAAGGTGGCTGGAATTATCTCGACGCCCCTCTCTTGTTCCACCTCCCACGTGGAGTCCGTGTCAGCAATGCTTTCCTCTTTGGAGTTTCCGTGCAGGAGGAAGCCGATGCGATCACTCATCTGCGCTACGGCGCCTTGCGTGGCAAAATTCCAAACGGTTGCGGCCAGGACGTTGCTGCCCGTATGCAGAAAAGATGCGAGATCGAAGGTCTCGTATCGCCAGTGTGCCAAGTCCGCGTGGCTTGGTCCGCCGCCCACCCTTTTCCCGTTCACGAAGAGGATGAATTGATTGTCAGCGCTGACATTAACAAGGAAATGCTCCGGCTGCCCTGGAAGGTCGATGGTCTTGCGGAAGTGGAGGATCGCCAGATCTCGCTGAGGAGCGCTTCCGGACGTTATCCATTGAGCTTTCCAGAGTTTGGATTGGTGCTCCAGTTGGGCGTTTACGATGCATACACTCGAAGCCGCGAATACCAGGAAAAGTATTGCGAGTCTTTTCATAGAGCGAGTCACCTTGGCACGAGAATAATCCTTCACCCCTGGGAAGTTCGAATCGCCTGCAAGTCTCTATTTGAGAGGATGTACAATCGGACCCACTTATAAAAGATGCAATAGATGGAACCGACTGTTTTGAGAAGGACTCCCGCAACAGTACACCTCATTCGTGCGTGTATCGCTCTACTCTATCTTCTTCTAGGCCCATGCTTTGCTCAATCGCCTTCGAGTTTGGACGATCTCAGGTACTCATTTGCACACCCACCGGACGACTGCCGCATTCTGATGCGATGGTGGTGGTTTGGCCCTGCGATCACCAAGCCAGAAATCACACGCGAGCTTCAGGAAATGAAGGCGGCGGGAATCGGCGGCGTCGAAATCGCCACACTATATCCGCTTGCGTTGGATGATCCGGAGACTGGGTTTCACAATACGGCATTCCTTTCTGATGAACACATCGATTCTCTGCGATTTGCTGCCGAAGAAGCCAGAAGATTGGGATTGCGTGTCGATCTGACTCTGGGCAGCGGGTGGCCATTCGGCGGTCCCCACATTGCTGTGACTCAGGCGGCCGGAGCCTTGCGGGTGGAAACCGCGGCTATTCTCCATGGGGCTGATTCCATCGCAGCACCAAACATCGCCACTGGTGAACGGCTCGAAGCAGTGTTCGTGCTCCCCTCTTCTGGGGACGGCCTCGCGCTCGGGAAGGCAAGACGGATTGAGTCTCCAGCCATCCAAAAAGGACGATTAGCGGTCCCCTCGGAGTTTGCCGGCGGTTCCAGCGCTGTGTTCTTCATCTCCAGCCGGACCGGAATGACTGTGAAGCGCCCCGCAGTCGGCGCTGAGGGATTCGTACTTGATCACTACGATCAGGATGCGATCGAGACACATCTGCACACCGTCGGAGAGCGCCTGATGCAGGCGTTCGGCGATCATCCTCCATACGCCATCTTCAGTGATAGCTTGGAAGACTACGGATCGGATTGGACACCAAGTCTGCTGCAGGAGTTTCAGCGCCGCCGAGGTTACGATCTGACTCCCCATCTATTGGCACTGGTCGGTGACATTGGCCCCAGTACAGCTGCAATCCGGCATGATTGGGGCCTGACATTGACAGAGCTTGCCAATGAGAATTATCTAAAGCCTCTGCATGCCTGGGCGATGCAACATCACACGCTGTTTCGCTCACAGACCTACGGGTTTCCTCCCGTCACCCTCTCGAGCAGTCAATATGAAGACCTGCCCGAGGGCGAAGGCAAAGCCACAATGCTAATGTGGCGTGAGTTTTCGGATACACGATGGGCAGCGTCGGCCGGACATTTGTTCAGCAAGCCGGTGATTTCTTCAGAGACTTGGACGTGGCTGCACTCGCCTGCCTTTCAGGCATCGCCGCTGGATATGAAGGCTGAAGCTGACCTGCACTTTCTGCAGGGAATCAATCAATTAATCGGACACGGATGGCCATATTCTCCTGAATCAGCGGGCGAACCGGGATGGCGCATGTACGCGGCGGGAGCTTTCAACGCCCACAATCCCTGGTGGTTCGCCATGCCGGATTTGGCGGCCTATCTGCAACGCGTGAGCTTTGCCCTCCGGCAAGGGAAACCGGCCAACGATGTCGCATTGTTATTGCCGAACGATGACGCTTGGGCCAGTTTCACCGCCAACGGTCATTTCTCCTCAGGAGTAAGGAAGAACACCGGCTTCAACACACGTGGCAAAGACGCCAGCATCGATGAAAACATGAGAGAGCTGCTCGGCCCCAACGTGATACCACGAATTCTGGACGCCGGATTCAATCTGGACTTCGTTGATACCGATGCGATCGATACCTTTGGCGTTAGCTACCCGGTTCTGATTTTGCCCGGCGTGGAACGGCTACCGCTCGCCACATATCGGAAGATCGAAGTTTACGCGAGGCATGGCGGCCTGGTGGTTGCCACGCGTCGTCTCCCTTCCACGGCCTCCGGATTCTTGAATGCTGAGACAGAGAGCGAGCAGATAAGGGCAATTTCTCGCCGACTTTTCCAGGCGAAGGATGCTCGCGGAGTCTTTGTGTCCGATGAGACGCAAGTGGGAAACGTAATTACCAAACATCTCAAGTCCGATTTGGCTTTTGCGCCGAAGACTTCCGAAGTCGGATTTATTCATCGCAAGCTTGATGCAGGAGATCTGTACTTCATCGCAAACACCAGCAATCACTCGATCGCCACGACAGCAACTTTCCGAGAAAGCGGCCGCTATGCGGAATCATGGGACCCCTTCACTGGACAGGCGACCGTTCTCGCGAACGCGGATCATCTCGATCTCAAATTGCAACCATACGAGTCGCAATTGATCTTCAGAAGTAGTTCTCAAACCGTCTCCCCGCAATCGTTGCCAGCGGGTCGTGTTCCAATTTCAAGTCTGGCGTCAGAGGAGATTGACCTGGATTCCGACTGGAAGCTCACTTTTGATGGCTTGAATCAAACGATTCACCTCGACACGCTCCATTCGTGGAGCGAAGACGCGTCGTTCAAATATTTCTCGGGACGGGCAACATACGAAAAAGTCATTCATCTGCCTGTTATGGCGATAGAAAGAAAATCCCTGATCCTTGATTTCGGAGAAGGTACTGTCGTCCCGATCCCCGACCCATTGCCTGAGTTCAATATGCGTGCTTATTTCGAGGGACCTATCCGCGAGGCTGCCGAGGTCTACGTAAACCGCCAGCGAGCCGGAGTTGTCTGGCATCCTCCGTACACGATTGATGTGACCTCGATCATGAAGGAAGGCCGGAATGAATTGCGCATTGTGGTCGGAAATACACCCATCAATATGATGGCGGGAACGACCCTCCCGGATTATCGGCTTCTCAACGATCGTTATGGAGAACGGTTCGTCCCGCAAGGGATGAAGAGCTTGCAGCCGTTGCCATCCGGCCTATTGGGCAGGCTTCGCCTGAAGATCATAGACTCTTTGTCGTCAGCGCGCTAAGCCAAGATAGTTTCCATAGCCGACGATTACTGTCGAAGCGATCAGCAGAAACAAAGCCAGGGTAAGTAGAGATCCAGCGCGAACGCCTGCGCCTTTCCACTCTTTGAAGCCGATCCCCCACAGAGAACTGAAGATGATGATGCTAGCCATGTGCAGTGTCCAGCTGGAGAATCCATATCGCCCCATCTGACTCTCACCCATGGTGTAGAAGAAAAATTGAAAGTACCAAGTGGTCCCCGCCAATGCGCACAGAAGATAGTTGCGAAGCATAGGGGCTGTAAACGGCGGCGATGGCGCTGCCGCTGCCACTTCCACCCCGGAAGAGGTACCCCTCAAGGAACCGATGTGTTCGACTACCTCGCGACTGGGCGCATCTACTGCGGTTTCGATGGTGGGTACGTCCTTAATTCCGGCTCTCCGGATCTGCGAGTTGAAAAACTGATAGCCAGTTTTGTTGCGCGCGAGCAGGATCAGGCACCAGATGAAGTTGGTTAGAAAGCCGCCCATCAAAACGACGGTGAGGAGCGGCAATCCCTGCCAGAGTTTAGCGGTGCCGTGCTGCACGGTCAGCCGCTTGATCGGTTCGCCCGCGGCGAGTCCATACGCGAAACACGCGCTCATGACGCCCGAGAGAAGGGCGACACTGATCCCTTTTCGCAGATCGAACTCCTCGATGGCGGTTTTTTGCTGCTCGGGAGACATAACTCGTTCTTTTAAAACTCCGGCCAGGCCGGCGGCAGTAATCCCTGCAAGACAAACAAAAATGCCAAGCAAAATCACTCGTCCTGAAACGCTTCCGACAACCTGTGTAATGAACTCTCCGCGGAAGATCGGCGGCATGAGCGTCCCGAAGGCAGCGCAGAGTCCAAGCACCACGGCCATGCCCAGCGATAGCCCCAGATAACGCATTGTTAGACCAAACGTGAGGCCCCCGACTCCCCACAAGAGGCCGAAGAAAAAAGCCCAAAAGAGAGCGGAGGCAGGCGCCTGAGCTAAAACGGCAAACAGGTCGTTCGTAAGAAGGCATGCCAGAATCCACGGAGCAATGATCCAACTGAAGAATCCTCCCGCCAGCCAATAGGTCTCCCAGGCCCAGTGCTTCACGCCCTTGTACGGAACATAGAAGCTGCCAGAGGCCAGGCCGCCGAGCCAATGAAAGAGAACTCCGAGAGCGGGATTGGGATTCATTCAGTTCTCCGATTTGAAATTAAAGGTGGAAGACTTCTTCTAGCGGACGCATCGCGCGATCGGGTAAAGCCCCGTCGGGCTGCGCAAAGAATTCGCTCATCTCGCGTTGCCAGCGATCATTGACTTCCCGCTGCGCCATGCCGGTTCGAGCAAGCTCGAAGTCTTCGGTCTCCAGATACCCCACAAGAAGTCCATCGTCGCGCAGAAAAAGTGAATAATTGCCCCATCCCGTTTCGCGCAGCGCGGCTTGCATTTCGGGCCACACATGACGGTGGCGGAGTTTGTACTCTTCCATCCGGTCGGGCTTTACCTGCAACACAAAGCAAACTCGCTGCATAAGCCGCTCCTGATCACAGCTTTCGAGAAAAAGGTTTAGCGAAGATACGCTTCCGGCAACCCACCATCGACCGGAATGACGTGTCCCGTTGTCCTGCCGCTCTGGTCGCCCGCCAGCCAAACGATCGCTTTGGCGCAGTCCTGCGGAAGGATTGGGCACTTGGTCAGTGTGCGCTGTGCGTAGAAATCGGCCAGCTTGCCTCGTAGCTCGTCGGTCGATTCCGATTCGGAAAACTGGATCTTATATTTCTGCAGCGATTGCATGACACGATCGCGCGGAAACATCGTCGATCCCGCAACGACGGTGGCGGGAGCAATTCCGTTCACACGCACGCGCGGACTCAGCTTGATCGCGAGTTCGCGAATCAGGTGATTCAATGCGCTCTTGCTGGTGTCATAGGCTTCACTATCCTTCTTCGGGACAATCGCATTCGCAGAACTGGTCAGCACCATGCTGATCGGCAGGTCCTGCTCTTTGAAGACCCATTCTGCTTGCCGCGCCAGCAGATAGTTTCCGGTTACATTCACCAGGAACGTCTTGGCCCACTGCGCCTCGGAAAGTTCGCCATCCGAACCAGGCACGGGATAGATGGCCGCGGTATTGACGACGACATCAATGCCACCGAATTTCAAAATCGTGAAGCTTACAGCGTCAGCCAAAGAGTCAGACGAGCCGAGGTCAACGCCGGTAGCCGCGACGAATTCGGTCGAAGAAAAGGCAGCAGCCTCTGCAGCCACCTTGCTGGCACCGGACATATCAAAATCAGCAATGACGACGTGAGCGCCGCGGCTCGCCAACGAGAGAGCTACTTCGCGGCCGATTCCGCTGGCTCCCCCGATGACCAGCGCAATTTTACGGCTGAATTCCGGTTCGGCGGGCATGCGCTGCAGCTTGGCCTCTTCCAGCGCCCAGTACTCGATGCGAAAGGCCTCCGACCGGGGAAGCGCCACGTAATTGTGGAATTCTGTGAAGTGCCCGGACTGCTCCGGCGTTCGTGCCTGGGGAAGGGGGTGAGAAACTTCGTGATCTTCCAGAGCATTGGCTCCAGCCATTACGTGAATCGCGTTGATGAAAAATTCGGTTGTGATCCGCGCTTCTTTCTTATTTTTGCCGAAGCCGAACAGGCCTAGGCCGGGGACTATCACCACAGAAGCATTGCTGTCCCGAAGTTTTGGAGAGTCGGAGGCCGCCCAATCGTCATAGTATTTCTTATACGCGGCGCGGTATTCGCCAACCTCGCTCCGAATCCGCGCCTTCAGAACATTCGTTTCTTCCTGAGCCGGATTCCAGGGAATGAACCATGGGCACACTCGCGTCCGTAGAAAGTGGTCGGGACAACTGGTGCCCAACGCGCTCAATTCCTTTCCCCACTTTGATCCGGCAAAGGTCAACGCATCCTCATCGTCAGTGTAATGTGCCACCACGCGACGGTTCGAAGAGAGCACCCCGCGCAGGGTCGGCAGAATCTCGACCGCGATCGTCCTGCGATCCCTAACTGGGCCGAATTCTATTCCCCCCCAAAGAGTGCCTGTTTTCGCCTGATGACTGCCAATGAACTCTCCCATCTGATCGATCGTGTGAATGCTGTTCAGGTAGCAATCCTGTTGTGTGTTTCCCCAGGTGAATAATCCGTGTCCACCCAGTATCAGTCCCTCGACTCCAGGATTTTCTTTCACCGCCCGTTCGATCAACAGCGCCAACTCGAATCCCGGACGCAGCCACGGTACCCACGCAATGTTGCGGCCGAACTCTTTATTGAATTGTTCCAGCTTGCGTTTGCCATTTGCGCTCGCCGCGAGCGCAATCACCCAGTCGGGATGCAAATGGTCGACGTGCAAGAACGGCAAAAACGCATGGAGTGGCGTGTCGATAGACGCAGCTACCCGGTTCTCACCGAAAGCGGACAGAGGGTAGTACCGGACCATCTCGTCTTCGTGCTGCTCTCCACGATAAAGTTCTTTCAGGTGCTCGAGGCGATCAAGGTAAAGGAGAGCAAAACCCGCCTCGGTAATTGATCCAATGTCTCCGCCGCTGCCTTTAATAGCCAGCACACGCACCGGTTGGCCGGTAAATGGATCGGCGAGCTCAATCTTCGAGCTGGTATTACCTCCTCCGAAGTTCGTAATACGCAGATCGGCGCCCAACAGGTTGGAGCGATAGCGCAAGAGCGCCAGCTCATTGCCGGCGAGTTCGCCGGCTTTACCTTCATCCCAGAGATCCTTCAAACGGGTCGTTTCTTTGATTTCAGCCATACATGATCTCGCAATAATGTTCGAAGCGTTGTGATTGCTGATCCCACAGGTGGGTGTCGAGAGGCTCGAAAACTTCAGTCGGAAACGAGCGGTCCACGATCCCGCGAACCTCCTTCAGCGATGCGGCTTCACCCGTTGCGATTATCTGAACAGCAACGTTGCCCAGGGCCGTGGCTTCTGCGGGACCGGCAAGAACTCTCCGGCCACATGCGTCCGCGGTGAACTGATTGAGCAATCGATTCTTTGATCCTCCGCCAATTACCCGTATCTGTTCTATGCCCCTTCCGCAGAGTTGCTCGAGACTCCGCAGTACGACCCGATACTTCAACGCAAGACTCTCCAGCACACACCGGGCGTAGGCGCCCGGGCTATCCGGCGCGGGCTGGTGGGTCTTGCGGCAAAATTCGTCTATCGCGGCAAGCATATCGGCTGCGCGCAAGAACGACTCGTGGTCGGGGTCAACGAGGTGCGCAAACGCCGGAGCCTTGTCGGCCATTTCCATCAGCTCAGCATATTCGAAGGCGTGACCCTGGGCGTTCCAGCATTGCCGGCAACCCTGCAGCATCCAGAGGCCCATCACATTCCTGAGCAGACGCACTGTGCCATTTACTCCGCCTTCGTTCGTGAAGTTCAGGCGCAGAGCCTCAGCCGTGATGACGGGTGCGTCGAGTTCCGTACCCAACAGGGACCATGTTCCAGAGCTGAGAAATGCGGTGCCATCGCGCGCCGCTACGGCAGCTACAGCGGACCCGGTGTCGTGGCAGGCCGGCGCAATCACCGGAGTTCCCGCCAAACCGGAATTCGGCACAACATTCGCTAACAACGGCCCAATCACCGTGCCCGGCTGAACGATCGGAGCCGGCAATGCCGAACGGAATCCCAGTCGCTCCAAGAGATCCACCGCCCAGGTCCGACGCGCCGCATCAACCATTTGCGTGGTGGTTGCGTTGGTGAATTCGCAAATGGCATGTCCGGTAAGCCAAAAGTGGAATAGATCCGGAATTGTTACCAACTGCTTCGCTGCGGCAACAATGGTTGGCGTGTCCCTCTGCGCGGCGAAGAGCTGAAACAGCGTGTTGATGGGCATAAACTGAATTCCCGTCACGCGGTAAATCTCATCTTTCGGGATTTTGCGAAAAACTTCCTCCATGACACCCTGAGTACGAACATCGCGATAGTGATACGGATTTTGAAGGAGTACGCCTCGTTCGCCGAGCAAACCATAATCCACCCCCCACGCGTCCACGCCAATGCCTGCCAATTGTGGCTCTTTCAACTCGCTCAAAGCTTTTCGAATCTCGAACCAGAGCCGGGCGACATCCCAATGCAACGAGCCTCCATACTCGACCGGCTGATTGGGAAACCGGTGTACGTCCTCGATCGTGAGACTTCCCGATTTCAGGCGCGCCAGCACAGCGCGGCCGCTCTCGGCTCCCAAATCGAAGGCTAGATAAGGCTTGCCATTGGCCCGATCAGGCATAGGAAGAAACGCTTTGTGAGTTTCGCGCGGCTCGCTCTTTCGTAATCCTCTCCAGATAGCCACTTTCGCGGAAAGCTTCCATAGGATCTTGAGGCAAGCTCTTAGAGGCTCTCCACTCCTGAATCGCCGGTCGGACATCGGTTGCGAAGGCGTCCTGTAATAAGGACTCGGCACGCATAAGATCGCAGCTTTTCTGTACCGCGGCCAGTTTCTTGCAATCGACTAATGCCGCCTTTGCGTACAGTTGTTGCGCCACGGTTACGGTCTGGATCATGGCCTCCATCTTGCCTTTCAGATTATGGCTTTGATCGACCATGTATGCGATGTCGGCGCGCTTTCCCGTTTCCCATTCGTAGTAGTGAATCTCGTGGAAAATGCGGAAGACCTGATAAGGATCGATCGAGCCCAGGGTCAAATCGTCGTCGGCGTAACGACGATCGTTGAAGTGAAAACCTCCGAGCATGTTCTCCGATAAGAGCCAAGCAACAATCTGTTCGATATTCTGGCCAGCGTAGTGATGTCCGGTATCGACGAGAACTTTCGCCTGCGGTCCCGCCGCCCGCGCAAGAAGCAGGGCCATTCCCCAATCGGCAATGTCGGTGTGATAGAACGCGGGTTCGAAAGGTTTGTACTCTACGAGCATGCGCTGACCAGTAACCAGGAGATCATGGCTCTCCTTCAACGCTTCCTTGAACCATTCCTTGCGTTGCCGGATGTTCGCCGTACCAGGATAATTTGACCCATCCGCAAACCAGAGAGAGAGATCGCGACTGCGCAGCCGCTGCGCGATCTCGATACTGTCCTTTGTGTGCTGAAGTGCCCGCTGCCGAATTGCCGGATCTGGATGGCCGAACGATCCATATTTGTATTCCTGATCCTGAAAAAGATTCGGGTTAATCGATCCTGGCGCAATATGATACTTCTCCGCAAATTTCCGGATCTCGTCGGAACTTCGCACCCCGTGAGGGCAATCCCACAACACGTGCAGCGCCACTGTTGGGCAAACACCAGTGAGCAGGTGTACTTGGCCTGCATCACTGAACTTTTCTTCCGTTGTAGCGGCAGCGGCCGGCTGGATAAATTTCCCGAAACGGGTGCCTGTATTGGCGAATCCCCACGACGGCAGCTCGATACGAAACGCGCCGAGCGCCGAAAAAACCGCGTCATTCGAACTTCGGTCCATGCAATCCTCGGTTAAGCGAAAGGAGATTACACTGCTTCCAGATTGCGGTCACTATTTTCTCGTACAAATGGCAATTTTGCACTGCGAACCAACTTGGACTCTCGGCAACAGAATCCGCACTGCTTAGGGATTAGCTTGCCTCTCGTCCTTAGGACAAATAGAATCCTTTTCTCCCAGCAGTTCAGTCTTTTCCCATTCGACGAGGAGGCTACGCGATGTTTCTTCGTTTTCTTGTGTTCAGGATGCAGGCCGCGATCATTGGGCTGGCCATACTCACCGCTTCGGGGCTGGGGCAAATTACTTCAGAAGCCGCCCACAATGAAGTTTTGATCAAGAATGCCCTGATTATGACGGCCAGCCACGGCAACATTCCAAACGGCAGCGTCTATGTGAAGGATGGGAAAATCGCTGCCGTAGGGAAAGTGGTGAGCGCTCCGGCAAGTGCCACAGTGATCGACGCCGAAGGTAAGTACCTCACCCCCGGGATTATTGATTCTCACTCTCATATTGCGCTCGACGGGGACGTCAACGAGGCTACGAGTCCGATTACGCCGCACATGATGATGATGGATGCCTTCGACTATCAGGACAAGGAGATCTACCACGGGCTGGCGGGGGGAGTTACGACTTCTCTGCTACTGCATGGCTCGGCCAACATGATTGGCGGCCAGGCGATCGTCATCAAGCACAAATATGGCGAGGCCCGCGATGCCATGCTTTTTCCGGGAGCTCCACGCTCCATCAAGTTCGCCAGCGGCGAGAATCCGAAGCGCGTTTATGGTAGCAAGGACCAACTACCTTCCACCCGGATGGGCAATTTTGAGGTGCAGCGCGAAGCGCTGGTACAAGCGCAGGATTACATGCGCGAATGGGACGCCTATAACGCCAAAATTACGAATGGTGACAAAGACGCAACTCCTCCCAAACACGACCTGAAGATGGAAGCGCTGGCTGACGTGCTTCGCGGAAAGTTGCTTGTGCAGATCCACTGTTACCGCTCCGACGAAATGCTGACCGAAATCACCATGGCCAAGGAATTCGGCTATAAGGTGCGCGCTTTCCATCACGCACTCGAGGCTTATAAAGTAGCCGATGAGTTGGCAGCAGCGGGCGTTGGAGTAGCGACCTTCTCGGACTGGTGGGGCTACAAACAGGAGGCGTGGGACGCCATCCCCTGGAATGCCGTCATCGCCATGCGCAAGGGAGTCAAAGTCGCGATCAAAAGCGATTCCGAAGATTTTGCCCGCCGACTGAACCAGGAGGCGGCCAAGACCGTCCGCTATGGCGGGGCGACCGAACAGGAGGCGTTGCAGATGATTACGCTCAACGCCGCCTGGATCATTGGTGTCGAGGATCGCGTCGGTTCGATTGATGTTGGCAAAGATGCTGACCTGGTGATCTGGGATGGATATCCGCTGTCCAGCTACGGGGTGCCTAATAAGGTTTTCATTGATGGGGATGTGTATTTCGACCGTTCGCTCACGGGCTTCGGCATGCCGCACTACAAGGAGGGAATGTGATTCACGCAAATAACTCCTTGTCGCGACTGCTGAATGCTGCTCCAGCAGCGGTTCTCCTATGTGCGTCAGTTGCTGCTCAACAAGGACCCGTGGCTCTGCGCGGCGGCAAACTTCTCACAGTAACTCACGGTACGGTCGAGAGCGGCGTGCTCATCCTGGAAAATGGAAAAATCGCTGCTGTTGGTGCGGCGAATGCCGTCAAGGTTCCCAAAGACGCACGCATCATCGACGTAAGCGGTATGACTGTGTACCCAGGACTAATCGACTCGGAGACGCAGCTCGGACTGACGGAAATCCAAGCCGAAGAAATGACCAATGATTCGATCGAACTCAGCGATGAAATCATGCCGCACATGCACGTATACGACGCGTTCCACGCTGAGTCGGAACTCATTCCGGTGACGCGCTACAACGGCATTACAAATGCCATTGTTGCGCCTGGAAACCGCGACACACTGCCCGGCCAGGATTCGTTTGTTCAGCTTGCCGGCAAAGTGCAGGAGGACTTTCTGCTGGTGCGCGACATCGCA
>Ga0209166_10001224_pt1 | contig 22084 bp, 16 predicted proteins | sample Coa_R1_3_FD_187151 | JGI IMG/M metagenome (GOLD analysis project Ga0209166, IMG submission 187151) | Surface soil microbial communities from Centralia Pennsylvania, which are recovering from an underground coalmine fire - Coalmine... | ecosystem: Environmental > Terrestrial > Soil >... | reverse complement strand
GGCGCTTGCGATCGGCATTGAGAGCGGCGGTTCGAATCCGGAACATCAGGTAAATCAGAAATACCAGCAGGCCCAATCCCAACAGCCGGGCCCACCAGCGTTCCCACCACGCCGGCCGGATGGAAAAGGAAAATGTGGCGGGGGCGCTCCATTGATTTTCATCGAGGCGGCAGGAAACCTCGAATACGTAAGCGCCTGCGGCCAGCGAGGGGTAGCGCACCTCGCGCAGGGCGGTCTCAGTGAACTCAGACTCCATGCCTTTAAGCCGATAGCGGCAGCGGTAGCGTTGCGGATCGAGAAAGGTCAAGGGCACAAAGCGCGCTGAAAATACGCGTTCGCTGTATATTGCCTCGGGATTCGTCTCCGCCAGGCGTTCTTGATTGCCAAGGTGGGCCGAAGTAATGACCACGGGCACAACATGTGCAGCCGGAGCCAGTTCAGCTTTGCCGGGAGCGTAGCGAGACAGACCGCGGCTGGTGCCGATCAACACACTTCCGTCGGGTTCCACGCTGAAGGCAGCGCCGCTGATTTCATCCCAGATAAGGCCGTCAGCCCGGGTAAGGTTAGTGATGTGCCTTTGCGCATCGATGACGGAAACGCCGCTGTCTCCTCCGGTCCATACCTGTCCGGCACGATCAAGACCAATCATGTAGATAGCGTCTGTTCTAAGTCCGTCGGCAGTGGTTATGTGCTCCACGCGGGCCGCCGTTCCGGAAACACGCAGATGTCCTAATCCCAGGGCTTCGTCATAGCGGAACCATATCTCGCTGCCGCTGGCCGGAACTACCTCAGTGACAACGTCGGAGCGAAGTCCGTCCTTGGTGGTGAAATGCAGCCAACGTTTGCCGTCGAAGCGGGAGACGCCGCCGCGGCCGCAGGTCCACAATACGCCGTCCGGCGAGAACACCGGATGGCTCGTGGAATGCACGACCTCAGAAGGAAAGCTGACGTTACGAAAGACCGGCCTGCCATTCTCGTTGCTGATTGTCTTCAGATACTGGGCGTTGCCGATCCAAAGCTTGTTGTCGGGCGCAACCGCCATTCCTGTAGGGTCGCGTGAGTTCGCCGGCTCCACCGCCACTCGCCGAAGCTCCAATGTCGCAGGATCAATACGAGTCAGCCCGCCGGGGTACGAGAGCACCCAGATAACTCCGTCTTTCGCCAACGCCAACTGCCGCACAATCGAGCCTGCCAGCCCCGGCGCCTGCTTCCAGACGCGCCAGGAATGCGAGGCTGCGTTCCACATGGCAAGCCCTTTGTTGGTCCCAACCCAGAGCCGTCCTTGACGGTCGCGCAGGGTGCACCAGACCACGTTGTCGGGCAGTCCTTCGGCTTTTCCCCATGCCGACCAGGTTGTCGGATTGGGCCAGCGATCAAGTCCCATGCCGCCGTAACCAATCCAGATGGCGCCCTCGCGGTCTTCAAGCGCGGCAAAAACCGCCTCCGACGACATGCCTTGCTTCTCGCCGTAGGCCTCCCAGCGATGATTGATGCGCCGGAACAGGCCGTTTACGGTTGGCACCAGAAGATTGCCTTGCCGGTCGAACGACGGGCCGCCAAAATCGTTGGCTCCGGGAATGCCGGCGTCATCCATGGTGAATTGACTTGTGCCCAGGTTGAAGCGGTCCAGATGCTCGCTGGTTCTTACCCAAAGGTTCTGTTCGCCATCCACCAGGATGGCAATAATCGCCTCATTAGACCTTCCGATACCCGTTGGTAGGATTTCGGGCCGTGAGGCCGGCGTGCGGAGCCGGCCTAAGCGGTGTCCGGCAGCAAACCACAGGACGCCGTCTGAGCCGGAATAGAGGGCATCAATCGTTCCCGGTGGCAGGCCATCTTTGCGGGTCAACAGGCGCGAGTGATTGGGATCAAAGCCATCAATCCACAGCAGCCCGTCGGTGGTGGCGATATAGATTCCATTTCGCTTGTCGATGGCAAAGAGCTGGTGAATCGGCTGGATGCTCATCGTAGGGGATGGCAATTTCAACTCCACAAAACGCTGGCCGTTAAAGTGTGCGATTCCAGAGGCGGTGCCCACCCATACGGTGCCTGTGGGGCCGAGCAAGAGCTGGTCGATAAAACCGGTGGGCAGTCCTTCTTCACGGGTAAAGGCGGCAACATCGGTGCCGTCGAAGCGCAGCAAGCCGCTCTGGGTGCCAATCCATAGAAATCCCAGGCGGTCCTGGAGCAAAGCGGTAACCGTCTTGGTGCTCAGGCCTGCGCGTTCAATGTGCTCAAAGGCATAGCGAGGGTTCGCCGGCAGCGCGGGCTCTGGGTTTGGCCCTGCCGGATAGGCAGTTATTTTTCCGGAAGCTAAGAACAAAATTCCCAGCAAAACCACCCGGATGAACGAGGGTCGAGAGCAGAGCCTCATCTGCAAGTCTGGATTTTCTTGCGCCGTAACTTGAGAGACCGTTTCCTGGGAGGTGAATCAATTATGCATTAAATCCGTCCAGCGGGATAGTGCGTGACAATTTGAAAATTTTATTGCGACCATAAGAATCTTTTTGGGTCAAAGCAGGAAGAGTAAATCACTACTAGGTCGAAGAGGCCTGGATGCCGCGAATGAACGAAAATCACCGGGCGTTATCAGCGTGTATGCTAGCATCATAATTCTCAAGCCTTCGTTGAATGCCTGCTGGAAAACTCCATATCGTGCCTTTAGGTGGCCTGGGCGAGTTCGGAATGAACTGCATGGCCTTGCGCTGGCAAGATGACATCATTGTCATCGATGCCGGTCTGATGTTCCCTGAGTCGGAGCTGTTGGGGGTTGACATCGTTGTCCCCGACATCACCTACCTCATCGAAAACCGCGATAAGGTCAGGGCCATCGTGCTGACCCACGGCCATGAGGACCACATTGGCGGCCTGCCCTGGGTGCTCAGCGAATTGAACTTGCCGGTCTATGGCACCGAGTTCACGCTGGCCTACGTGGAAGACCGGCTGGAAGAGCATGGCCTGCTGGAAAACGCCAAGTTACATACCATCGAGGCCGGCAAGCGCTTCCAGATCGGACCGTTTGTCATTCATCCCATCCAGGTAACCCACAGCCTGGTGGATTGCGTGGCGCTGGCAATCCACACGCCGATTGGGGTCATCATGCATACCGGCGATTTCAAGGTCGATCCCACTCCCACCGATAATCGCCTGTTTGACTTGCATGCCTTCGCGGAATACGGGAAAGAAGGTGTGCTTGCGTTGTTACAGGATTCCACCAATGTGGAGCGTCCCGGCTACACTCCCAGCGAACGGGCCGTGCGTCGCAAGTTCGACGAGGTATTCACCCGGGCGGAGCGGCGGATTTTTATCTCCTGTTTTTCCTCTTCCATTCATCGCATCAAGCTGGCTTTTGAGCTGGCGCATGAATACCGCCGGAAAGTGGCTCTGGTTGGCCGCTCCATGACCAACTCGTCGGAGATTGCCGAAGATTTGGGATATATCGAAATCCCCAACGGTGTGCTGATTCATCCCGGCGATCTGAAGAATTATCCGCCAGAGAAGGTTTGCGTGCTCATCAGCGGCACCCAGGGCGAGCCCATGTCTGCCCTGTCACGCGCTGCCGTGGATAACCACAAGCACGCCCGCATAGAACGCGGCGATACGGTTGTGCTCTCCTCCCGCATTATTCCCGGAAACGAAAAAAGCATTTACCGCATGATTGACCACATCTTTCGCCGCGAGGCGCACGTGGTATACGAAGACGGTTCCACTCCACCCGTCCACGTCAGCGGACACGCCAGCCAGGAAGAGCTCAAGCTGATTATCAATCTGGTGAAGCCGCGCTACTTCATTCCCATCCACGGTGAGTACCGGCAACTGCGCCGGCACGGCGAGCTGGCCGCTACCATGCACGGCGCCGTGGGCCAGGTTATACAAATTGAAAGCGGAGACATTCTGGAAATCGACGAGCTAGGCGCGCGCAAGGCCGGCCGCGTCACCGTAGGACGAGTTTGCATTGATTCCGGATCGATGACCGATGTGGTCGAAGACCTGGTGATCCGCGACCGCCGCCATTTGGGCGAAGACGGTATCGTGCTGCCCATCATCGCCATCAACAAACTTTCCGGGCGCGTAGAAGCAACTCCAGAGATTGTGATGCGCGGCTTTGCCGGAGCCGGCGGATTGGCCGAGGAAGACGGCTTCCTCGATCAGGCGCGTACCATTGTCATGAAAACCCTGGAAGAATCAAGCGCAGAAGAGAAAGCCGATTACGGCGTAATCAAAGAAAAAATCCGCCAGGATTTAAAGCGTTACATTAATAAGAACACAGCCCGCCGTCCGCTGATCATGCCAGTAATTTTAGAGATCTGAGACAGCTTCGGTTAGCAGTCAGCACTCAGCATTCAGCCCTAAACATTCTGCAAAATTCCTATGCAAAAATCGCACTATGGATGCCTGTAGCTAATAGCTAAAGGCTAAAAGCTTATTTGGCTGAATGGTGAGTGCTGATTGCTGAGTGCTTCTGTAATACAATTCTCTTCTCTTGAAACCCACCCGTCGCAAACGCTGGCTGTTACTGCCCAAGATCGCCCTCTGCGTGCTTGTGCTTCTGGCCGGCGCTCTGCCCTTTACCCCGGCGCATGACTACCAGCGCGCAACTTCACTGCTGCTACGCATGAATAGTCCCGACCACCCGGGCACTCTGGGTGAGTTTGGGACCCACGAGGTTGAAGCAACAGCCCTAAGCTTGGACACCGCTTCGGGCAGCGTGCGGGCTCGACTCTACATGCCCCAGGGTGTCACCGAACCGGCGGGAATCGTGCTGGTTCACGGCATTCACCATCTGGGCATCGAGGAACCACGGCTGATGAGCTTTGCCCATGCATTCGCGCAGAGCGGTGTGGCCGTGCTTACGCCCGAGGTAAGCGAGTTGGCGGACTATCGCATTGATCCTCAGTCGATTGATACCATCGGTGCGGCGGCGCACTTTCTGCGGCAAAAGTTAAACCGCGACTCTGTGGGCGTGATGGGCCTCAGCTTTGCCGGCGGCTTGGCCTTGCTGGCCGCCTGCGATCCCCATTATTCTCACGACATCAGCTTCGTGGTGGCTGTGGGCGCGCACCATGACTTGGCGCGGGTCTCGCGTTTCCTGGCAACCGACAAGATCGAGCTGCCCGATGGTTCCATAAAATCTTTTCCCGCTCATCAGTATGCCGCGCTGGTTCTGGTGTATTCCCATCTTGAAGATTTCTTTTCTCCCGCTGATCAGCCTGCAGCGCGAGACGCTTTAAGGCTCTGGCTGTGGGAGAGCTTTGACGCAGCCCGCGCCCAGGAGGGCCGCCTCAGTCCGCCCGCGAAGGCAACCATCGAGGCCCTGTTTCAGCACAAGATGGAGGGCGTGCGTCCGCAATTGCTGAAAGAGATTGATCAGCATCAAATACTCATGCAGCAGGTCTCTCCCGCGGGACATCTGAGCCAGATCCGGGTCCCGGTCTTCCTTCTCCACGGCGAAACAGACAATGTGATCCCTTCGTCAGAAACCGAATGGCTGGCCCAGGAGATTCCTCCCGAGTATCTTCGGGTTCGACTCATCACTCCTGCCTTCAGTCATGTGGATATGCAACATAAGATGTCGTGGAAAGAGCAATGGGACCTGGTTTCCCTCATGGCGGCCATTCTGCAACAGGCTGAAGCGGAAACAGTCGTGCCGGCTAAACCTTCTCCGGAGGGCCCGCCATCGTCAAGCTAAGCGATATTGAAGAGGCGCAAAAGCGCATCCACGGTGTGGCGATCCACACGCCGTTGTTGCGCTTTCCCGAAACCCAGGGTTTCGATCTTTTTCTGAAAGCCGAGTGCCTGCAGCCGGTGGGATCATTCAAACTGCGCGGCGCCTATAACAAAATTGCTTCTTTAAGCGATGCCGAAAAACAGCGTGGCGTGATTGCCCATTCCAGCGGCAATCATGCTCAGGGCGTGGCCTATGCTGCGCGGGCCCAGGGAGTGCGCGCCACCATCGTTGTGCCTGACAACATTCCAGATATCAAGCTCAAAGCGACGAAAAGCTACGGAGCCGAGGTGGTAATTGTTGGTCCCGCCAGCGCCGATCGCATCCAAAAAGCAGAGGAGCTGGAGGCGCGGCACGGCTTTGTGCCTGTGCCGCCCTACAATGACGAAAAAATCATTGCCGGCCAGGGCACGATTGGCTTGGAGATTCTGGAAGACCTGGCCGATGTGGAGCTGGTCCTGGCCCCGGTCAGCGGCGGCGGACTCATCAGCGGCATTGCTTCCGCGATCAAGCAAAGCAATCCCAGCGTAAAAGTTATCGGGGTTGAGCCTGAGTTGGCCGGCGATGCGCAAGCCAGCCTGCATCAAAAACAGCGGGTGACATTTCCCGCCGAGCAGGTGAACCGCACCATTGCTGACGGGCTACGTGCCAATCCTGTAGGAGAAATTCCCTTCGCGCACATCATGAAGTTTGTAGATGATATCGTAACTGTAAGCGAAGATGAGATTCGCGAATCCATGCGCCGTATTCTGGGCACCATGCGGATAGTCGCCGAGCCCAGCGGCGCCGTAGCCGCGGCAGCGGCATTCTTTCATGCCGAACAATTACCCAAAGCGCGTAGGATTGCGGCGGTAGTCAGCGGCGGCAATGTCGATCCCAAAATGCTGGCTGGCATTTTGACAACTGAACGATGACGAATTGATAGAGTATTTCTTAGTGATTTCTTATCCGAAAAAATATTTATACAGGAGTGTCATCCTGAGCCCGGAGGGCGAAGGATCTCCGATGGAGATTGGAATCACCCGCGGCTTCAATCGGATTTTCGTTCATGCTGCCTCCGCTATAATACACGGTCACTTATGAAGAGAATCTTCTGCCAGATCGCGTTTTTCTTACTTCTCTCCGCTCATCTCTTCGCCGACTCAGAGCGCGGCGTTCTCATCCGCGAGGCGGGTCTGTACATCAATCCCGATACCAACTCACAGAAGATCACCACCGCCAGCCGCGGCCGCGAGGTCGCGATCTTTGAGAAGAGCCATGATTGGGTAAAGGTCTTTGCCCAGATAGACCAGGAGCAGGAGGTGACCGGCTGGATGCTGGCCAAGGGCGTTATTCTCGCCTCAACCCCTAACGGCGACCGGATTTTGTTTGGCGCTGCTGCCGATGCCGAAGACGAAGCCTCGCGTTCTCACGGCCGCCGTGGCGCCGCCCAGGATGCCATGCGCATGTACGCCCGCATGGCGGAATACTTTCCCAATTCACCCCTGGCGGCTGAAGCCTTGTATCGCGCCGGGGACATCCGCTGGCAGGTCGAATATGCCGATATCATGACCCTGCCCTCGGCGAAAGAGCAGGATCCCGACGTCCGTCCGAAGATGGATGAAGAAATAATGCGCCAAGTCATGAAGAAGTACCCGCACACCAAATGGGCCGACCTGGCCGCCTATCACCTGCTTGATAACAAAGTGTGTGGCGATTGGCAGGCGCAACCCAAATGCCCGGAAAAAGAAACCGAGATCTATGAAAATTATGTGAAAGACCACCCCCAGTCACCTAAAGCGCCCGAAGCGCTTTACAATGCAGCCTGGCGACAGTCGGCGCTGATTGAAATTTACAGGACAGAAGATCAGGCGGCGCGCAGCACCGCTGCCGCCGGCAAAGCCACCGCGCTGGCCAAACGCGTGGCGACCGAATATCCTGACTCAGACTGGGCCAGCAAGGCCCTGGCCCTGCAATATAAGATCGAGCAGAACATACCTACTTACGGGAGCGAAAAAGACTAGTGCCCATCTATCAGGCGGTTGTCCTCGGAATCGTACAAGGTCTCACAGAATTCCTGCCAGTTTCCAGCTCAGGTCACCTGATCCTGGTGCGCGACCTTATGCACTGGGCCGATCCCGGCCTGACGTTTGACGTGGCCCTCCACGCCGGGACCCTGGTTGCCGTGCTCATTTATTTTGTCGGCCTGTGGATACGCATTTTGCGTGCCGCCTTCGGGGCCAACGTCCGAATTGACGGCGCCTCCGGCGCCTCCGCCACTCTTTCGCCCGAAGAGTTGCGGCAACAACGCATGCTGCTTTGGCTGCTGGTCCTGGGGACCATCCCCGGTGCGATCATCGGCAAGCTGTTTGAAAAACAGGCCGAAGAAACCTTCCGCCAGCCCGCGTTGGTGGCCGCGCTGATGATTCTGGTCGCCCTCATCATGTGGTGGGGAGAAAAGGTCGGCAGCCATCGCAAACATCTTACGCAGGTCACGACAGCGGACGCACTGACGGTGGGCATTGCCCAGGCAACGGCGATTATGCCCGGGGTCTCCCGTTCCGGTTCCACGATTATCGCTGCCCTGTTCCGCGGCATGACGCGCGATGCCGCCGCGCGCTTCAGCTTTCTGTTGGCTACGCCCATCATTGCTGGCGCTTGCCTGGTCAAAGCCTTTGAAATCCGGCACACAGGCATTCCCGCCGACATGAAGCAGGCATTTATCGTGGGAACGCTGGTTTCCGCCGTGGTTGGGTATATCACCATCGCGGCGTTTATCCGTTATCTGCGCACCAACAGTTTGAAGATTTTCATTGTGTATCGCATTATTTTTGGCATAATTGTTCTAGCTCTGGTTTTCCGCGGGTACTTTGCAGCCGCATAAAGCAGTTTTGTAATCGGTTTGGACAGATTCGAGACATGTATCAGGGCACGACTTTAGTCGTGCCGTAAGTTGTCAGAATCTGTTGGGCTTTAGCCCCTGAGGGTTTCGCTCATGTCCCTGCCAATTGCGTAACTGAATAACGGCCGCAAATACTATCGCCTAAATGAAAATTATCGTTCGTGCCTTTGTGCCGACCAAGAACCGCCGGCTGAATGAGCTGGTAGGGTTGTTGTTGTTCGCTGCCGCGATCCTCCTTTTCCTTGCCCTGGCATCGTACTCCCCCGCTGATCCTTCTCTGAACACGGCTGCGTCCACGTTGGCGGCTCGTCCTGCTAGAAACTGGATCGGCATGGCTGGCGCCCTGACCAGCGACTTGCTTCTGCAAACTGAAGGCATCGCAGTATTCCTGCTGCCGGTCATGCTGGGGTTCCTGGGCTCGCGCTGGTTTAAATCCCGAGAAGTCACCTCCCCCATTGCCAAGACCATCGGATGTGCGACCTTGTTGATCTTTGTGCCGGCGCTGCTGGGCTTGCTGCCCTGGCATCCACGCTGGCTGCATGCCGTTCCGATAGAAGGTTTGAGCGGACGCATTCTCAGCGATGTGCTCATCCGTTACTTTAATATTGTCGGAGCCTACATCCTGTGCGCTTGCGTTATCTCGGTTGCGCTTTACCTGACGACGGCGTTTTCCCTCAGCGGCGCCCGCGTATGGATGGAAACTCGCTTCTCCTTCGTCTTCGCAGCCTGGAGCCGCTTTGTGGATTGGCGTGAAGCCCGTGCCAAGGCCCGCGCCCAGCGCCACCAGGAAAAGCAACGCAATACCAAACCCGTGGTTACAACCCAGGTCGTACCCGCACGCAGGCCGGCCCCGGTTGTTGCCGCTCCTGTGCAGATGAGCTATGAAAAGACCGGCGTGGAACGCGTTGCCGAAGAAGCTGCTAGCAGGGCAAGCTCAACCACCGCATTCACGTCAGCCAGAAGCATCGCCCAGCCCGCCGCTGCTGCCAAGCCCGCGCAGCCTTCGGAGTGGGACGTCGAAGTAGGCAGGCGGGCCGACAGCGACCACAAATCCAAAACCACTATGCCCAAGATTGCCGGAGGCTACAAGCTGCCGGCCAGTTCCCTGCTGCATCGTCCAGATGAGCAGCAGGCGGTGGATGAAAACGAATTGAAAGGGCTGGCGCAAGATCTGCTCGACAAGTTTGGTGAGTTCGATATCACCGGACAGATCACCCACATCAACCCCGGCCCGGTGGTCACGACTTACGAATTCAAGCCCGAGGCCGGCATCAAATATAACCGCATCACCGGTATGGCTGAGGACCTCTGCCTGGGCTTGCGCGCGGAAAGCATTCTCATCGAGCGCATGCCGGGCAAGGCCACGGTAGGAATCCAGGTGCCGAACCGCGAGCGCGAAACCATCTGGCTGCGCGAAGTCATCGAAGCCAGTGAGTTCATCGGTTCAAAATCCCGGCTGACCCTGGCCATGGGCAAAGACATCAACGGACGTATCGTAACCGCTGACCTGGCCTCGATGCCGCACCTTCTTATTGCCGGCTCAACCGGCACCGGCAAGAGCGTGGCTATCAATGCCATGATCATGTCCATCCTGTACAAGTCAACCCCGGAGCAGGTGCGCCTGATACTGGTTGACCCCAAGCGGTTGGAGTTGGGCAATTATGAAGGGATTCCGCACCTGTATACCCCCATCATCACCGAACCCAAGCTGGCCACCAACGCCTTGCGCAATGCTGTCCGTGAGATGGAGCGCCGCCTGAAGCTGCTGGCAGAGAAGGGCGTCCGCAATATCGATCAATACAACAAGCTTTTTGACAGCAATGGCTCGCTCAGCCTCTTTGAAGAAGGCGAGACCGAACACAAACCGATTCCCTACATCGTGATCGTCATTGACGAATTGGCCGACCTGATGATGCTCGACGGCTCGAATGTGGAGGAATCCATCACCCGCCTGGCGCAGATGGCGCGCGCCGTGGGAATCCACCTGATCCTGGCCACGCAGCGCCCGTCGGTGGACGTAATTACCGGATTGATTAAAGCCAACTTCCCCGCCCGCGTCTCCTTCCGCGTAGCTACAAAAGTCGACTCGCGCACTATCCTTGACGCCAACGGCGCCGAATCGCTGCTGGGACGCGGCGATATGCTCTATCTGCCCGCTGGCACTTCGCGCGTGCTGCGCCTGCACGCCCCCTTTGTTACCGAAAAAGAAATCGCCTTAGTTGTAGAGTCATGGCGCTCGCAAGGCACCGCCCAATACGAAGAGAAATTTCTCCAGGCCATCAAAGAAGATAGCGACCGCGCCGTAGGCGGCTCTGGCGAAGATGCTGACGGTGAGGCCGAACACGACGAACTCTTCGAAGACGCAGTCCGCCTGGTACTGGACTTCGGCAAGGCCTCCACTTCCCTGCTGCAACGCCGCCTGCGCATAGGCTACGGCCGCGCCGCCCACCTGATTGACCTGATGGAAAAAGACGGCATCGTAGGCCCCGCCGACGGCCCCAAGCCGCGCGAAATACTCAAGCGTCCTGACTGGCTGTCAGAGGTGGAAGAAGCGCTTCGGTGAACACGCTTTGTATCAGGGCACGAGTTTACTCGTGCCGTAAGTCATCCACAATATGATGGGCTTCAGCTCCTGAGGTTTTGCCTGGGTGCCCCACTCGCGCGCCAAGCGCGTGTGGGAACAAATCACCGTACCATGAAAGCTGCATAGGGGATACGCCACACCTGTTGCGGCCGGTGTTTTTGCACGATGAAATCGGAATGTTGCATCCCAGCCCCAACGGGGGCGGCGTATTATAGCCCAGCAGTTCACTGCTGGGTTAAAGCAAAGCAAATCAGCCAAGTCCTGTAAGGACGACGCCCGAAGAACGCAACATGGCACATTCTTCGTAAAACTGCGACTTCAAGCTTGAGACCATCGGCATGATTATCAAATCCAGGGAACAAACATGGCGCCGTGAGTGTCTATAGTTTGCAGCGATGAAAATAAGGTTCCTGTGGTTCTTACTGCCTATCTTTGGCGTTTCCATAGCTTCTTATGCGCTGTGGAGTGAAATGCGTTTTAACACGGATGTCTCATGCACTTCTGTTCCGTCAAACGTCCTGGACGTTTATCCTGTTTGCGTATTTCACTCCCCTTACCCTGCTATCGCAATTGCCTTCAACGAGGCAGTCAACCTTCCAGCGTTTATGTTCATGTGGTTTGCTCACCCCGCTTGGATTGTAGAATCGCCGCAACTCCTGAGTATTCGGTCCTTTGTTCTCTTGTTTGCAATCGCCTGCTGGTGGTGTTTGGGTGGATTGGAACTGGATCGACGTCTGCTTCGCCAGGCCGCTGGCAGATTCCTGGCTTTTCACTACGCGTGGCTTGGACTGGCAACTCTCTTTCAGTTGCTGGCAGCGTATGTAGTGATTTACGCGCTCATGACTCGAGCACATCTGCAGAACGAACTACTGTTGCTGGGCGGCTTATGCTGGTCGCAAGTGCTGGCATTCATGTTCCTTCGGTCCTATAGAAAACAGGAGCATTGAGGAAAAATCTACTTTTAATGGCAGTAGAGAATATCGATGACCGTTGGCATTTGCTGGTGGGAATTTCGGAGTATACTTCCTGTACCCTTACTCAAGCAGGTCAAGAAAAAACAGGTCAACCAATGATCGTGTATACGGCCCAACCCGAACTCGCCGCCATAGCCGGGGTTGAACTCGAGGGCAAGTGAATAAACCGCTTCTCAACATAATGATTGTGCTGACGGGTGTGCTTCTGACTGTCTTACACTACAAACTTAAGCCCGCTCCCAACGAGAAGGAAATCCAGGAGCAGGCCCGGGAAATGAGAAGCAGCACGGAATGGCAGGGCCAGATTGCTCCGGATTTCGAGCTTGATACTATCGCCGGGGAGCACTTTCGGCTCTCCGAAAATGTCGGCAAGAAAATCATTGTGCTCAATTTTTTCGCCACCTGGTGCGCGCCCTGCCGCGCAGAGATGCCGGAACTGAATCGGTACTTTAATGAACACAAGTCCGAGTCCTTTCTGATCCTGGGCATCGATGCTGAGGAAACACGGGACCGTGTGGATGCATTTCTCAACAATCTGAAAATAGACTTTCCCGCAGGAGTTGATGCGGGCGCGATCCAGAAGCAATACGGCGTCAGTGCGTTTCCCACCACGATAGTTATCGGAGTGGATGGCAAATTGCAATTCTACGAGGCCGGCTCGATTGTCAATGCAGACGTCGCCTTCGATAATTTACTGCGCCAGAATCGCGAGCTCATGAAAGCAAACCGGGTCATTTCACCCGAGGATTACAGGTTGCAAGCGCAAAAACAGCTGGCGCTTCCGGTAACAGAGCAAAGAAGCTCCACCGAAGAAAAACCCCCTCTCGACGAGCGTGGAAAGCGGATTGTAGCTCGAATGGCTTGCCCCTGCGGCTGCCCAGATACGGTTCAGGCCTGCACATGCCGCACCTCGCAGAACATCCAGAAAGCCCTGGCCAGCGAAGACTTTAAAGACAAACCGGACGAAGAGATCATCACCGAACTCAACAAACGGTTCTGCGTGGGGGCAAAGTGATCGTTGCCCAGGATGTTCATATGCATTTTCGGACTCGCCTCTTCCGGAAGCGCGTCCGGGCACTCAACGGTCTCAGCCTGGAAGTGCGGGACGGTGACTTTTTCGCCCTCGTGGGTCAAAACGGAGCCGGCAAGTCCACCGCGATGTATTGCTTCCTGGGCTTGTTGCAGCCCACTTCGGGAAATGTAGAGATCATGGGCAAGAGGCCTGAGCTGGGTTCCCCGCTCTATGAGAACGTGGCTTACTTGCCGGAGGAGCCGCACTATCATCTCTATTTGACGGTCGAGGAAGCCGCTCGCTACTACGCCTCGCTGTACGGGAAGCGCGTACCCGCTAAAACCATCAACGACGCTCTGGAGCGGTTAGGATTGGCGCAGTTTAAGACTCTCCCGCTTGCCAAGTGCTCCAAAGGCATGAAGCAGAAGGTCGGCATCGCCCAATGCCTGATCCACGAACCGCGCCTGCTCTTTCTGGATGAACCGACGCGAGGACTCGACCCTCTCGCCGTGAGGGATTTCCGTGAAACCCTGCGCGAGATTCACAAGCGCGGAGCCACCATCGTGATGAACTCGCATGTTCTCTCGGAGATCGAGATGCTGGCCAACCGCGTGGCGATCATTGAGGCCGGCAAGGTGGTCGCACAAGACGAACTGCATAACCTGTTAGCACCCGATCGGGAAATCTACAGTGTGACCTTTGAGGCAGATGCCAGCGTGCCGGACTACCTCAGCTCAGTCGAACGGGCGGGAAAAGCAGTAAAAGGGCTCATCCCGAGGGAAAAACTCTACGATTTCATGGACTTTGTGCGAAGTTCCGGCCTGCATTTGCACGAGTGCTCACTCAAAAAGACCTCTCTTGAAGATTCGTTCTTCAAGATCGTCAAGGGCGGAGAGTCGCTGGGTGTGATTGAAAAGGCACAAACCAACGTGGGTTAAATTCGCATGATGAAAAGACGGGAAGAGGCCCGTTGGACCGTATGGTGGAATTGCTGAAAGCGAATATTCTGGCCAATCTGGCCTACTATCGGCGTAGCCGCTTGCTCCTGGCATTCCTGCTTGTATTTCTGCTGTTGACCGGCTTGGAGTCCCTGCCGCCTCTTTTCTTCAACTCCGGCGTCCAGAACTTCAACGCCCTGCAGGGAATCTTCTCCGATATCAGTAGATACCTCCTTCTATTTACTGCGGCGTTGGGGCTGTTTGTTATTTCCTCACATCTCCGTAGCAGAAATCTGAAGATGGTGTTCACCAAGCCCTGTCCGCCTGCTGTGTGGCTGTTCTCTGCGTTTTTATCGGCTGGGGCCGTATCGTTGCTCCTGAATGCGGTAGTCCTGGGCAGTGTGATGGTGTTGTCGCTCGTCTGGCACGTGCCCGTACGGCCTGGTTTGGTCTTTGTTTCAGTGGATACGTTCGTTGCCTCCTTGGGATTAATCGCCTATCTGATCCTGCTGGCGACGCTCGTACACCCTGCGATCGCGGCAACAGTCGCCCTGATCTTCAATGCCGATATGTTCTACAACGTTCAATTGTGGACGCAATCGGTTATTCGCTCTGGCAATTCAAACTGGGGCCTGCGCGCCCTCGACCGGCTTTTTCACTATCTTTACGTCTTGCTGCCTATGGTGTACCCCTTCGACCGGAAGACAGAGAATATTTATATCAGTCTGCGCGTCATGCACGGCGAATGGAAGTACCTCCTCTACTCCTTCGGCTACGCGCTGGCGTTATCAGTTTTTTGTTACTGTTTGGCGCTGTTTGTATTGCAGCGGAGAAAGCACATCTAGGCGGGTTGGTTGCTTTGCAGTCGAGACTTAAAAGCAGAGTTCTTAAATGACTCAATGATGCGAGGATTCAATAAACCAATGACCCCTAATCCGCGTTGATCCGCGTCCATCCGCGGACGAAACTGCTACTTCTTCTCGTTCAGCTTCAGCTCTCTTAGGCAATACGCAATCTCGCTGGCGACCTCGGTAATGCGCATCCCCTCCTGCACCATCAGCTTGCAGGAGAGCGCCTGGCGGCTGGCCGTGCCCTCGCCGGTGTCATAAGTCACGCGGCAATACTGGCATTCTTCATTCCAGCAGAATTTGCCATACGAGATATTTTCTTCAGCTAAATACTGGAAGCCACGCAACAGCATGTTGTTTTCTGGAATCTCAAACTCTTTGCCCTTGATGGTGATCTTGATCAGCTTCTGAAAGGGGCGAAAAAGGGGACCCGGCGTGCTATGGCTGCTCATGGAAAACACGATTGTAACCCAGAAACCCGCATCCAACAGGCAGACCACCGGAAACGCTGGTAATTACCTGCCTTCAGGGAGTAAGGTAGGCTACTCAAGGTTGGCCATGCAAAAAGATATTCTCGACAACGACATTGGCAAGGGAGCGATGGAGCAGGAAGACCGTACGCAGTACGGTAACTCTTCCATGCATGGACAGCTCCAACACCGCACAAAAAACCGTATGATTAAAGACTCAGATTCCGATTTCCCCGAGCCCGGCAGCAATCCAGAGCATAGCGGCGAGCCGGAAGAATATATGAGCCTGGAAGATGCCGAGTAAAGCTCAGTTTTGCGCGTGTCGTAAGTCGTTCAGAATGTGATGGGGCTTTATGGTCCGCGTGAATCTGCGGCGAAAGCTTTTCGCTTTTCTCCGCGCCTCAGCGTCTCCGCGGTTAAATCGCAAATCAGAAATCGTAATTCGTAAATTACTCAATTACGCACTTACCCGATTACCCAATTCTTTCTTACCCCATACTATAGAAAAATTCTTCCTGGATGATCTTGCCGTCTTTGACGGTGTAGAGCGCGGCTTCCTCCATATTGATACGCTTGCCGGCCATCGGACCTATCTTCGGCGTCACTTCATACTTGAAGTGCACGATGAAGCGGTCGCCATGCGGCCAGGGTCCTTCGGCTTCGGCGCGATGGATCTCATGGTTCTTGACCCACCATTCGCCCTTGCCTTTGACCGCCTCCAGTCCCTCCGTCCGCGCCGGCCCCGATGGATTTTCATGCACTTCGAGGCTCACGATCTTCGGACTATAAAGGGTATTGACGGCTTCGGCTGCTTTGCCCTGGCGGCATAACTCAACTAATTTCTTCCCGACTTCTAAAGTGTTGCTCACAAGCAATCTCCTTACGTGAGTTTCTCAGACCTTCTCACACTATTATCGCAAATGGGATGCATCTCTGGGCTAGGTCCAATAAATGTTTATGAAGGACAATACTCATGGCTGAAAGGGGCCTACGGAAAAACTTTATGGATTAATGGATGAAGACAAGATCAGGACACCCAGAAGACATGTATCAGAGCGCGAGTTTACCTGGATCATTCATAAGTGCGCGAGAAAGACGATGACACGATGCACCAGCCCCAAAGGGGCGGCATTTGGTAGCCCAGGGCGGAAGCCCTGGGTGAGTAAGAAATTGATCCGAGCCCCGTAGGGGCGACACCTTTTTGCTGCACGACACTGTGTTTGCTGATTAAGCTGAAGGAAATCTGAACTAGTTTGTTGATTCACGATGACATAAACCATCTCAGAGATAACCATGATGAATAATCCAGGTTTACTCGTGCCGCAAGTCGTTCATAATGTGTTGGGCTCCAGCCCTGAAAGACAATTCGCTTGAAGTGAGAGTTGTTCCGCAGCCGCTTTTGCTGAGTACAGAGTACTGAGTACCGCTTTTATCGTAATTCTTCCATTACTTCCTGCAGCGCTTGCGGAGAGGGACGCAAATCTTCCACGCCCAGCGATGCCAGAGGACGCTCGCCAAGGTTCAGCAGATCAATGAAGCTGGGCTTCTTGGTGTCCAGATAAAAGATGCCGGTCAGGACTTCGCCTTTAGCGTGCGAATGCATCAGCGTCTGCACTGCGTGGATGTTGTTTGACGGATCGTAGTCTTCGTGCAGCTTGCGCAGCCGCAAGTGCGAACCATCGTGCATGGTGACATCGGTGGTTGTGCCCGGATCGTACTCCACGTCGATATTTTCGAAATGCGGCACAAAGCTGACCTCATGCAGCGGCTCGTCATGCTCTTTCATGTACTGGTAAGACTTGGTCGAGCCTTCGTGATCGTTGAAGGTCACGCAGGGAGAGACGACATCCAGCATGACGGTTCCGCGATGCGCAATCGCCGCCTTGAGTATGGCCGTGAGCTGGCGCTTATCGCCGGAGAAAGACCGGGCCACAAAAGTCGCGCCCGATTGAATGGCCAGCGCGCAGATATCCAGCGCCGGCAGGTCGTTGATGACGCCGGTCTTGAGCTTCGACCCAATGTCGGCGGTGGCGGAAAACTGTCCTTTGGTGAGCCCATAGACGCCATTGTCTTCGATGATATAAATCACCGGCAGATTGCGCCGCATCAGATGGATAAACTGCCCTATGCCGATAGAAGCCGTGTCGCCATCGCCGCTGATGCCCAAAGCCATCAGCGTATGGTTGCCCAGCACCGCGCCGGTAGTGACCGATGGCATGCGTCCGTGGACGCTGTTGAAGCTGAACGAGTGGCTCATGAAGTAGGCCGGCGTCTTCGACGAGCAGCCAATGCCCGACATCTTAATGACGCTCTCGGGCCTGATGCCCATCTCATACATCGCATCAATGATGCGCTCGGAGATAACGTTGTGGCCGCAGCCGGCGCACAGCGTGGTCTTGCCGCCTTTGTAGTCGAGCACGGTAAGTCCAATGCGATTGGTCTTAGGTGCTGAAGGTGCCGTTGCCATGTCTATTTGCCCTCCTGTGTGATGATTGCAACCGTGACCGAGCGGGCGTCAATGGGCAGCCCGTTGTAGTGCAGCACACTGCGCAGTTTGGCGATCTGAGCTGACGGAAGTTCCATCTTGAGCAGGCTCAGCAGTTGCGCGTCACGATTCTGCTCGACGATATAAACGCGTTTATGTTGCTCGATGAAATCAATGACCTCATGGCTGAACGGATACGCCCGCACCCGCAGATAATCCGCCTTGAGCTTGTGCTCATTACGCATCTGATCCAAGCTCTCTTCGATGGCCCAATGCGTGGTGCCGTAGGCGATAATGCCGATCTCTGAAGTTCCATCCACCGTCTTGATGGGCTTAGGGACGTATTTGCGCGCCGTCTCGAATTTGCGGCTCAGGCGGTCGAGGTTGTTCTGGTAGTCGTCAGGCCGTTCGCTGTACTGGGCTTTTTCGTTATGTCCGCTGCCGCGAGTGAAGTAAGCTGCGGCAGTGTGATCGGTGCCGGGCAGCGTGCGGTACGGAATGCCGTCGCCATCCACATCTTTATAACGCGCAAAGCCTCCCAGTTTTTCCAGCTCTTCTTTAGAGAGCACCTTGCCGCGCTTCAGCAGCCCCTCGGGATATTTAAAAGGTTCGCTCATCCAGTTATTCATGCCCAGATCCAAATCGGTGAGCACGAAAACCGGGGTCTGGAACTGTTCAGCCAGGTCGAAGGCGTCAATGGCGAGTGTGAAGCACTCTTCTACGGTGCTGGGGAACAACAAAATGTGCTTGGTATCTCCGTGCGACAGGACCGCGGCGGATAACACGTCACCTTGCGCCGTGCGGGTGGGCAATCCCGTAGAAGGCCCCACGCGCTGCACATCAAAGATGACGCCGGGGATTTCCGTGTAGTACCCGAAGCCGGCAAACTCAGCCATCAGCGAGATCCCGGGCCCGGAGGTCGAAGTCATGGAGCGAGCGCCCGCCCACCCGGCGCCGATCACCATGCCGATGGCAGCGAGCTCATCTTCCGCCTGCACGATGGCAAATGTCGCCTTGCCGTCAGCGCCAATGCGAAAGCGCTTCATGTAATCGATCAGTTGCTCGACCAGAGAAGAAGAAGGCGTGATGGGATACCAGGTCACAACGCTGACCCCGGCAAACATGCATCCCAGCGCCGCCGCGGCATTGCCGTCAATGATGATCTTGCCCGCGGTCTGGTTCGAGGGCTGAATGTAATAAGGATCTAATTTCGTCAGCGCAGTAGCCGCATAGTCGTAGCCCGCTTTCACCGCATTCATATTAAGGTCAGCAGCCTTCTGCTTTTTCTTGAACTGCTTGCGGACGGCCTTTTCCACCTGCAGCATGTCGAGCCCCAACAGTTGCGCGGCGACGCCAACATAGATCATGTTCTTCACCAGCTTGCGCAGCTTGGCTTCCGGACAAACCGCCGCCACCAGCTTGTCATAAGGAACGGCATAAAACGTGAGGTCGCTGCGCAGCTTATCGAGCTGCAGGGGCTCGTCAAACAGCACCGCGCCGCCCGCCGCCAGCGACAGCACGTCTTCCTTGGCCGTTTCCGGATTCATGGCAATAAGGAAATCAATCTCTTTTTTGCGGGCAATGTAGCCGCTCTTGTTCGCCCGGATGGTATACCACGTGGGCAGGCCGGCAATGTTCGAGGGGAACAGATTTTTTCCGGAGACGGGAACGCCCATCTGGAAAATGGTCCGCAACAGAACTGAATTAGCTGATTGAGAGCCGGAGCCGTTAACAGTTGCTACTTGAATGCTTAAATCGTTGACGATCTGTTTTTGGCCGGACTGTCGAGACGGCGCTGCCTCGTCCAAGCCAACTTCGCTGGTTGCCATTGGGAACAATTTCCTTCAACTTCGAATGTGGTTTAAAGCAAACATTTCATTATACGTCGCATAACTTAAACCTTCCACGCTGGTGCAGCAGACAGGCGCTAGGGTGCGCTGAAACGCAGGTTTTTGGCAGCAATCGGGAGAGTTTGATGTTCACGAAAACACTGGTATCGCCAGCCGGGATAGAGTTCCACGCACCTGCCTTCCACTGAACTCTAGTATAACGCCGGCCCCAACCAGGCAATAGTAACTTTAGTGGTATGCCGAGTGGATACTTAGGAAGTTAAAAGAATTAAACCGCAGAGGACGTCAAGGAACGCGGAGGCTTAAGGGAACATGTTCTGGCTTGAAACCGAACAACCCCCATTCACGACCTGATATGAACAACCCCGAAGGGGTGACGCATTATAGCCCAGCGCTTCAGCGCTGGGGACCATCGAGAAACGAGCCAAGTCCCGCCAGGGACGACGCTTGTCTTTGAAGGTTGTTCCTTTCCTAATACCAATTGCGAAACTGAGCCTGAGGAAATTAAAACGAATTCCCCACAAGCGTCTCCGTGGTTCAAATTTTGCCTGTTTAGGAAAGCCGTCAGTCTTCCGTAAAGAACAGCGCCATTTTCCTGAATTTTTGATAGCGGCTCTCGATAAGTTGCGGGGCGGGAAGGTTCTGCAAATCCGTAAAATGTTTTTGCAGGACCCGATTGAGCAGGACGGCGGCGGCATCGTGGTCGGCATGAGCGCCTTCCGGGGGCTCAGGAATAATCTCGTCAATGCAGCCAAGCTGCATCAGGTCTTTCGGAGTGATGCGCAGCGCCTGGGCGGCAACGTCGCGCTTGGTGGAATCGCGCCACATGATGGAAGCGCAGCCCTCGGGCGAAATCACCGAATAAACCGTGTTTTCCATCATCAGGATGCGGTCGGCCACCGCAATCGCCAGCGCGCCTCCGCTTCCGCCCTCCCCGGTAATGGTTGCAATCACCGGAACCTGCAGCCGCGCCATCTCACGCAGGCTGTGGGCAATGGCCTCGGCCTGCCCGCGCTCTTCCGCGCCCAATCCCGGATAAGCTCCCGGCGTATCAATAAAGGTAAAAATCGGGCGCTTGAATTTTTCCGCCATCTTCATTACCCGCAGAGATTTGCGATAACCTTCCGGATTCGCCTGGCCAAAGTTGCGATAGACGCGCGATTTGATGTCGCGGCCCTTCTGGTGCCCGAGGACAACAACTTCCTGCCCATGAAAACGCGCCATCCCGCAAATCAGCGCAGGATCGTCGCCAAAGAAGCGGTCGCCGTGAATTTCGCTCCAGTCGGTAAAGATGCGCTCAATGTAATCGAGGGTATAAGGCCTCTGCGCGTGCCGCGCCAACTCGGTCTTCTGCCACGCATCCATGTGGGAATGGAGCTGCTGGCGCAGCGTGTTGACCTGTTCGTGCAGGCGTTGCAGGCGGGCGCGCGCCTCCTGGTTTTCGCCGGCGGCAGACTGCAACTGCTCGATCTGCTTTTCTATATTTTCCAGCTCGCGCTGGGTTTTCGCGGAAGTTTCCAAATTGGGTTCCCGATTGAAAGATTTTACTGGAGCATGTCCGTTTGCATCTTGTCATCCTGAGCGCCGTTTTTTGGCGCGAAGGATCTTGCGTTTTCCTTGGGGACAATATTGCTATTTCGGTTCAGAAAAAACTAACTGTACTCTTAGTCAATAATGCGCACTGCGCCGCGCCCCAGCAGCTCTTCCACCCGGTTCATGAAGGCGCGGTCAGGAAGAACATTATATCCGCCGGGCTCCATCACCACCATAAAATCGCCGGCACGTTCCACGTCGAACAATATCTTGGCCTCGCCGCGCTTTTCCACGCACAGGGAATGCAGCGCGTCGATGGTTCCCGGGCTGGCGCTCTCCAGCGGAATGCGGATGCGCAGCGAACGCGGCAGCTTGGGTTGCGCCTGCTCCAGCGGGGTAATGTCTCCCACGGTAAGCTTGGGATTGGAGCCTTCCTCCACGCGCACTCCGCCGCGCACCAGCACCGGAACTTCGAGCTTCACTTTGTCTTGTAGCCGGCGATAGGCTTCGGGAAAGACCAGGATATCCACCGTTCCAGTCATGTCTTCCAGCGTCCCCTGCGCATAGAGGTCGCCCTTCTTAGATTTCAAAACCCGCAGGTTGGCAATAATTCCGCCTGCATAGATTTCGTCTTTCCCTGTGGATTGTTTCAACGCAGCGATACCCTCGCTGTCGAGCGCGTGAAAATCTTCCAGCTTCGATTTGTATTTTTCCAGCGGATGCCCCGTGATAAAGAATCCCAGAACTTCTTTTTCCGAAGCCAGGCGCTGGTGCTCATCCCAGT
>Ga0209166_10001221_pt1 | contig 22102 bp, 20 predicted proteins | sample Coa_R1_3_FD_187151 | JGI IMG/M metagenome (GOLD analysis project Ga0209166, IMG submission 187151) | Surface soil microbial communities from Centralia Pennsylvania, which are recovering from an underground coalmine fire - Coalmine... | ecosystem: Environmental > Terrestrial > Soil >... | reverse complement strand
GTCCTATCCTGAACACGAAGGAAGGCGGTCATTATGTACCAACTTCTTTTGATAGGGTCGCTTGTCGGAATCCTGGGTGCGATTTTGGTGGTAAGGCTAAGGAGAGCTTCCAGACGTCCAAAGAGGTGGATGCCTGATATCCGGCGGGTGTGTTAGACCGAGAGTTTTTGCGCCGTAGAATCTATGTGAAACTCAGGAAACTCAGGGACAGTGTCCCTCTCCAGTTTCCGGTCCCCAGTTTCCCCCAGTTTCCGTCTCCAGTTTTGCGAGGTTTGTCTATGCGCGCCCGTTGATTGCATCAATGTAAGGTCGAGCGAAGAGCAGCCCACCCTTTCAAAGCCCGTTAAGCCTCGCGAGCGGTGCCTTTGGCGGAGTCCCAGAGCATTTTCTTGCCAGAGCGGTAAGAGAGATTCACCATGTGGCCCGCGGCGGCAGCGTGGTGGCCAACCTCGGCGGTTTCGTAGCTCGGTTGGCGCGTGCGAACTGCTTCAAGAAAGGTCGCCAGGTGAAGGACGGTGGAGTCCGTCTTGTTTTCAAAAACGATATTTTCGGGTTCCGGCTTCGAGCCGGTTCCTTCGGATTCCTGGCGATGAGTGCCTTGGTTCATGAACTCTTCCTGCATCGTCTTGGGCCAGCTATCGATGGAGTAATCGTAGCCTTCGGCTTTATGTTCTGCCTGTAGAGTCATGCTTTCGGTCGGGCGAAGCGAGAGCGAGCCATCGGTGCCAAGAAATTGGATTCCTTGCCCTGTAGTGGATGTGCTGTTGAATGTTGACGACATGCAGACGCAAAAGTCGCCGTAGTCGAAGAGCGCGTCCAGAGTATCAGGCACTTCGCGGCCATCGTGGCGGAACAGGATTCCGCCGCTAGCCATCACGCTTCTTGGCATTTCCGCGCCCATGATGAAGTGGATGGAAGTAATCAGGTGAACGAAGAGGTCGGTGGAGATCCCGCCCGAATAGTCCCAGTATTTGCGATAGCGGAACACGCGCTCGGGGCTGTAGGACACTTTGGGGGCCGAGCCGAGCCATTCCGGCCAATTGAAATTCACGCCCTCCTTCAGGTCCAGAGGGATGGGATAGTTCCATGCGCCGGTGGAGCTGTTGCGATTGTAGGCGGCGGTGACCTTGGTGACTTTGCCGAGTTTGCCGGAAGCCACGATTTCGCGCGCCTTCTTGTGCTGGTCGGAAGAGACCCATTGGCTGCCGGCTTGCACGATGCGCTTGTTGCGGCGCGCCGCTTCAATCATTTTGGGGCCGTCTTCGATGCGGTGGGTCATGGGCTTTTCGATGTAGACGTCTTTGCCGGCGCTGAGCGCATCGAGCACGATGGGCAAGTGCTGATGATCGGGCGCGGCGATGACCACGGCATCAATGTCCTTGCGGTCGAGCAGTTTTTTGTACTGCGCGAAGTTCGTGGCGATTTTCCCGTCGGTGCGCTCCTTGGCGCGTGCGAGATGCCCCTGGTAACAATCGCACGCCTCGACCAGGTTCGCCTGCCCCGTTTCTTTGGCGGCCTCGAGCAAAATGTTGCCGCGAATCCCGAATCCAACGAAGCCCAGGTTGACGCGGTCGTTGGCTGCGGTAGGTTTAGGCAGAGGCGAGGATGGAAAATCGAGCCAGTTGCCGTTCAGCATCAGGTTGCCATTCATCATCAAGCCCAGCCCCGCGGCACTGCCCGCGCTTTGCAGCATGAAATCACGGCGCGTAGATTTCGACATTGGGTGTCTCCTTATCAGACCGCATCTTGGCGCTGGTTTGGTGGAAAGGCAAGAGGGCAGTGACAGGCGGAAGACAACGCGACGCCCCTGTGTAAGAAGAGGCAAACGGGTTTGAAAGTGAATGAAGCACCTGATATATGTCTTGGGCGCGAAAGGCGGAATGCGAGCCATGGTGAAAAGTGAAGCGATCGCTTCGTGAAATCCTAGCGGACTCACATATCGCAGCCGTCGCCATTGGCGTGCTCCTTCTTTGGAGCCTGAGTTCGGCAGCATGGGCTTTCAGGATTCCCCTTTATCGGGCTGCTGAGTTCGCCGTTACCGCCGTTGCGATTCTTGGTATTCCGTACTCTTCCCACGCGTGGACCGGCGCCGAGCAGCTCATGCTCATCACAGTCGGCTATGGCCTTTACGGGACGCTTGTGAGCCTTGCGGGAGCTTGGCTTCTCTCGCGGTGGGTGTATGGCGTTGGGCCTTTCCAGGCACTAGTCGAGAGCCGAGCCAGACTTGCAAGGAGGAATCATGCTTAACCGATTGAAGCGAACCTTGGTGGAGAGTTTTGTGGGCGCAATCGCTCTCGGCTATTTGTTGGCGCAGACCGTCCTGCATTTCGTGAATATTTTTGCGTCGCCTGTCGTCGGGTGGGTTTCGCGGAAGCAGTATGGGGGACTGGCGCCAAAAGATTCTAACCTGCCGGGTTTCTCGTTCAAGGATGCACTGCCAGATTTGGCGAGGTTTGCTGTGCTTCTGTTGGTGTGGTACGTCCTAGTGTACTGGCTGTACTCCAAACCGGTGGAGAAAGGAACTGAGGGGTCAAATCCAGAATGACAGCAGAAAGCGAGGCTGACTCGGAAAAAGCGAGGAGCATGAACTCGACGAAAAAGACGGCACAACTCGCAGGCGTGTTGTACCTCGTCAACGGAGTGACCGGTTTCTTCGGCATCGCGTATGTTCCCGGTAAGCTGGTAGTAGCTGGGAACGCGGCGGCAACAGCCAGCAACATCCTTGCCTCCGAGACGTTCTTCCGTCTAGGCATCGTCTCCGAACTAATTTGTGCGGTCGAGTTCATCTTCGTGATCTGGGTTCTTTACAGATTGCTCGGGGGTGTGAGCAAGACGCATGCTTCGCTGATGGTGATCTTTGGCCTGGTCTTCCTTCCCATTATGTGCGTGAACGCGCTCAACGAGATCGCCGCTCTGTCGCTTTTGCGGGGCGCGGATTTTCTGACGACCCCCGACCAACCAAGGCGGGAAGCTTTGGCTATGCTGTTCCTCGATCTGCATCGCTACGGGTACGTGATTGGCTGGATCTTCGGCCCCTGGCTTTTCTTCCTCGGGGTTCTCGTATTTAAGTCGGGTTTCCTGCCGCGCTTCCTGGGCATTTTGCTGATCGGGTCATGTTTCGGCTACGTCGCGGACAGCATTACGCCGTTGCTTCTGCCGAATTATGAACATGTAGTGGGCCGAATTGCAGCCGTACCGCTAACGCTGGGAGAACCCGTGTTGATCTTGTGGCTGGTGATCATGGGGGCGAAAGACAGGCCCTTGAACGCCCCCTTATAAGCCCATGCCAACAATATCTTTCTGCCTTCTGCGCCCTGTCTGGATTAGGATACAGCTCTTTCTAGGGGAGGTGAGTGCTATGGATACGCGCCGCTCGTTCCTCAAAGATTTTGGTCGCTGTTCTTGCGTTTTTCTATTCTTTCAAGGCTGTCCGCCGGTGCCCAGGCCAAGGGTCAGGAACCCGGTGAACCCTCCAGAGCCTGCCGACAAGCAGGACGCGGACAAGCCCGAGCCGCCTTCGGCAGCCGTGAGACTGCGTGTGCAGGAAAAAGAATTTCGTGAAACCATGGAGCAGCTCTTTGTCCGCGTGCGCGATCTGCGCGCCGAACTCGAACACGTCCCTGGGACACAGGTCTTTTCCGTGAGCGTGTTCAAGCAGACGCAGGAGATCGAGAAGCTGGCCAAACGGCTGAAGAACTACGCAAGAGCGTAAGCGCAGAAAGCAGAAGCGGCATGGGAGAAGAAAGAGATCTGTACGTCAAAGGGAGCCGCCGCAACATCGGAGGTAGGCGCAAAAAAAGGGCGGGTCGAAACCCGCCCCGGTCAGGGAGATTGAGGTAACCAGGGCGCTTGTCGTTGCCGATCGCCGCGGCAACGCCGGCGCCCCCGGGTTAAAACCTATGGGGTTGGGAATGACAGGTAGTGCCAGAGGTCATTCAGCATCCCGTAAGGCCCGCCGGATGAAGAGTCGTAGCCTTCGCCTCCGAACACGTAAACATATCCGGAGGGATTTGGCGCCCAGTGGGCTGCGCCTCGGCGCCCACCCACCGCGTTATTCACGTAGCTGAGCTGGAAGAAGTTGTAACTCCCAGGTTGATCGACATCCACCGAGCCCTTCCACCAAATCCACTGGTTGGTGCCGCCGTTGAGTTCAAATTCCCAAACGTCGTTCAGGAAGCCGGTGGGCTGAGTGCCGTTGGAACCGTATCCAAAGCCTCCGAGAAGGAACAGGTTCCCGTCAGGGCTGATCCATCCCAGCGAGCCCCAGCGTGAGCCTGGAACGTTCGTGGCTGCCGCGTTGGTTGTGGCGTTCGAGACTCCTTGTGTCCCATACACGCCGTTCTGGTTGGCCAAGTTGCTGCCCGAAACCCATGTCCACTGGCCGGCCACCGTGTCAAAACTCCACAGATCGTTGAGAACCGCCCCAATCTGTTGCGACCCAGTCTGCGTCGTGCCACTGGTGCCGACAGAATCCAGGCCGAAACCGCCAAAGAGCCAGATTTTTCCGGTGTTATCGACCCAAAGGACTGCGGTTTGGCGGCCGCCGGGAAGATTTGCTGCGGCAGCCGTGCCTTGAGTGCCGTAAGCACCGTTCTGGTTGCCTGTCGTGGTGCCGGAGACGAGAGTCCATGTTCCGGCGGCGATATTGTACTTCCACAGATCATTCATGAGGCCGATTGCACCTGTGGAATCGTAGCCCTGCCCGCCAAACATCCAGAGGTTCCCGGCATTGTCTTTGTAGCTCGAGGAGCCCCAACGTCCGCCGGGGAAGGAGGCGGTGGTTGACTGATTTCCGAGGCTCGACCCGCCACGCCAAATCCACTTGCAGTTTGTGAAGATGCCAGTGCCGGTTGTCAAATCGTAAAAGCAGGGACCGGAAGTGATGTCGAACTCCCAAATGTCGTTGAGGAGTCCAGCTCCGCCTTGCCCGCCGAACATCCAAGGGTTGCCCGCTGCATCCGTCCAAGTAACCCCGCCCCAGCGCGCTGGCGGTACCGTGCAGGCCCCGGGGGTCGCGCAGGACACGCCGACACCCAGAGCCCCGTAGTTGCCCCCTGCATCCTTAAACTGAGTCGAAGAGATATCCGCCGAATAGCTATTGGCAACAAGGTTGTGGACAATCGGCAGATCAGCGGGTATCCAACCCCCCGGGGACCACCATCCGGTGTCGTCGCCACCTGGAAGAGATGGCCAGACCCACATATCGTTCAAAAGACCGGGTATGTTGTCCACATTCTGATGATTCACTTCAAAGCCAAGACCACCAAACATCCAGCGATTCCCGTTGTTGTCGGTCCAAGCCATGGGGAAGTCTCTGCCGCCGGGTGTGTTGTCATTGCCATCGGGGAAAGGCGGCTGCGCTATAGGAGTGCCAGACGTCCAACTCGGAAGTTTGAGGGTTCCATAGTCGTTGATTTTGGGCTGCGTTGCCGGGAACATCCAGGCCCAATCGTTGTGCTGGCAATCGACGATTACGTTGGAAACGATGCCCTTGACCACTCCCGTGGCATTGAAAACGTTGCATCCGATTCCGGGCTGGCTTGAAGGAGGCAGAAATACGTTCACACTGTAAGTCGTGCCAAAGGTGAATTGGGTCGGAAAAGTGAAGTCCACATCGCCCGTAACAAGGAGGTTGTCGCCGGCGTTGTCCTGCAACTCGAGGGTGTCACCAGCACCAACAATCTCCCCGACGACAGTGCCGCCAACAGGAAACTTTGGCTGCGAGCAAGCAATCTGAACGTTCGCAACACTGCCGATAATCGTGCCGGTGCCGTTAGTCACGGTGCAAGTTTGAGATGGATTGGTGGGCTGAGTCTTTATGGTTACGGCGTAGCTGGCGCCAGCGAGAAGAGTCGTTTTAAACGTGAAGTTGACGGTGCCCGTGCCAGTAACGACGATGTCGTCGCCGCCGTTGTTCTGCAAGTCCAGACCGGTTCCTTGCAACTGCGAGACAGTCCCGCCGACGGTATAAGTAGCAGCGCAGTTTACTTGAACGTTTGCCACGTTCGCTGTGGCGGTTCCGGAACCGTTCGAAACGCTGCAAACCTGACCCGATGGTTGCGTCTTGATCGTGACGGCATAGGTTCCGCCGCTCGCGATCGAAGTCTTGAATGTGAAGGTGACGGTTCCAGTCCCCGTGACAGGAAAGTCGTCCCCTCCATTGTCCTGAAGAACCATGCCGGTCCCGGTCAGGCCCACGACGGAGCCGCCGATGGTGAATGGGCCGCTAGAAGTGCCTCCTCCACCACCCGTACCGCCTCCCCCGCCCGTCCCACCACCACCTCCTGTCCCTCCACCCCCGCCGGTGCTGGTGGGGCGCTTCAGGCTGCAGGAGCTTGCAAACAGGGCAATGCTGAGAAAGCAGGCAAATAGCAATATCTTGGGGACGAATTTCCTCACGGTACTCTCCTTCTTGGACCCTCGCCAGTCATTCGAATCTCCGGTGGAGTTGAAGCCACCAAGGCTTATTCCGCCCGCATAAGGCTGCACGCTTGAAGTGGCAACCATATCTGGTTGCGTTGAGAGAGAGTTGTGCACGATTCCTTCGAGGACGCCTTCTGCGGGTTAAGAATAGGGTGGTCATAGTACTGAGGCAATTAGCAGGTAAAGCATCTGTGCCCACGTCATTAGTGACACTTAGGAACAGAGAAATTGAGGAAGTAAGAGCCTTGGAGGTCCGCGAATGTTGCGTTTTGAAAACACGGAAATCGTCGGAATTGGAAGGGTTAGGATTTGAAAGTGACAAGGGCACCTGTTATATGTCATGGGGCGCGGAAGACGATAGTTCGAAGAGTGAAATTCGAAAAGTCAAAATGGAGATTTTGACTCCCACTAAGAGCAGGGGAGGCTAGGAGAGCGATGAAGATCCGAGATGCCAAGGTGATTGTGTGCAGCCCGGGGCGGAACTTCGTGACGCTGAAGATCACGACGGAAGACGGGATTTACGGGCTCGGGGACGCGACAGTGAATGGGCGGGAGCTGGCGGTGGCGAGCTACCTGACGGACCATGTGGTTCCCCTGCTGATCGGGCGCGATGCGAGGCGGATCGAGGACACGTGGCAATACCTTTACAAAGGGGCGTACTGGCGGCGCGGGCCGGTGACGATGTGCGCGATTTCGGCCGTGGATATGGCACTGTGGGACATCAAAGGCAAGGCGCTGAACGTGCCGGTGTATCAGTTGTTGGGAGGCGCGTCGCGCGAGGGCGTGTTGGTGTACGGACACGCAAGCGGGCAAGACATCGAGGATACGGTCAAGGCCGTGGCCTCGTACATGAAGATGGGCTACAAGGCGATTCGCGCGCAGAGTGGGATTCCGGGAATACCGAGCACGTACGGCGTGGGGCACGGGAAAATGTACTACGAGCCGGCGACGAAAGACTGGCCGCAGGAAGATGTATGGAGTTCCGAGCTGTACATGAATTTTGTGCCGCAATTGTTTGCGCGGCTGCGGAAGGAATTTGGCGAGGATGTTCCGTTGCTGCACGACGTGCATCACCGGCTGACGCCGATTGAGGCCGCGCGGGTAGGGAAGAGTCTCGAGCCGTATCACTTGTTTTGGCTGGAGGATCCGACTCCGGCAGAGCTGCAGGAGGGATTTAGGCTTATTCGGAAGCACACGACGACGCCGATTGCGGTCGGCGAAGTGTTCAATTCGATTTACGATTGCCAGCAACTCATTCAGGAGCAACTGATCGATTACATTCGGACGGCGGTGGTGCATGCGGGCGGGATTTCGCATGTGCGAAAGATTGCGAGTTTGGCGGAGCTGTACCACGTGCGGACGGGGTGCCATGGAGCGACGGACATGAGCCCGGTGTGCATGGGGGCGGCGTTGCATTTTGACTTGAGTGTGCACAATTTTGGGATTCAGGAGTATATGCGGCACACGGAAGAGACGGACCGCATTTTCCCGCACAAGTACAGTTTTTCCGAGGGGATGATGCATCCCGGGGAGGCGCCTGGGCTGGGAGTGGATCTTGATGAGGCGCTGGCGGCGAAGTATCCCTACAAGCGCGCGTATTTGCCGATTAATCGGAAGCTCGACGGAACGATGCACAGCTGGTAGGAATATGGATCCAGAGGGCGCAAAATCTATCTCCCAAGTGGTGACTTCGTCGGCGAAAACCGCGGTCACTGGCGAACAGGCTGGAAGAAAGATTATGCCCCGCATCGGCTATTTCCGCTGGATTATCTGCGCGCTGCTTCTGTTTGGAACGACAAAGAACTACATGGACCGGAATGTCCTGGGAGTTCTGAAGGAAACGCTACAGCATACGTTGGGCTGGAGCGAAGTCGACTACGGCAATCTGACGGTGGTTTTCCAAGCTGGATATGCTGTCGGCATGCTGGTCGTTGGCTGGATGATTGACCGGCTGGGCACACGACTGGGCTACGCGCTCGCGATGATTTTCTGGAGCCTGGCTTCCATGGGAACGGCGCTATGCAATTCGCTGGCGAGTTTCGCGGTGGCGCGCTGCATTCTTGGTTTTGGCGAAGCCGCGATATTCCCAGCGAGTATCAAGGCAGTGGCGGAATGGTTCCCGAAAAAAGAACGCGCGCTGGCGACAGGAATCTTCAATGCGGGAACCAATGTAGGGGCCATGCTCGCGCCGGTTACGGTAGCGTGGATCAGTTTGCGCTGGGGTTGGCGGGGCGCATTCGTCGGCATCGGTGGGATCGGGTTCCTCCTGCTGGTGCTGTGGGTACTGCTTTACCAGAAACCAGAGGAGCACCCGAGACTTTCGAAGGCGGAGCTCGACTATATCCGCAGCGATCCACAAGAACCCGTGCAAAAGATTCCCTGGATTACTTTGCTTCCGCTGCGGCAAACGTGGACCTTTGCCGTCGGGAAATTTCTGACGGATCCGGTTTGGTGGTTTTATCTTTTCTGGATGCCAGGGTTTTTTCAGAGTAAACACGGACTGTCACTGACAAAGCTTGGCCCGCCGCTGATTGCCATTTACGTGATTGCGGACATCGGCAGCGTCGTAGGTGGGTGGATCTCTTCCTCTTTGATTCGGCACGGACGGTCGATTAACGGGGCCCGCAAAACAGCATTTTTGCTTTGCGCGGTTGGGGTCATTCCCGTGGTTTTCGCCTACCGAGTCGAAAACACTTGGTCGGCGGTGTTGCTGATTGGGCTAGCAGCGGCTTGCCATCAGGGATTCTCGGCGAATCTCTATACCATTACGTCGGATATGTTTCCTGCAGAGGCCGTTGGCTCGGTTACGGGAATCGGAGGAATGGCGGGAGCCATTGGTGGGCTGTGCATCGCGGCAGTGGTGGGACATGTGCTGCAATGGACCGGGAGTTATATGATTCCGTTCGTGATTGCGGGCTGTGCCTATCTGGTGGCGCTTGGCATGATTCAGCTTTTGAGTCCCAGACTGGAGCCAGCGAAACTTGAGTGAGAATCAGATTGAAAGTGAACCAAATTTGGTGACGGGTTGTCGCGTTGAGGAGAGCGCATGGCGCTGACGATTAAAGCAAAGAAGGAGTGCCGGTGGGATTTGGTGAGCCTGGGCGAAGTGATGGTGCGGTTCGACCCGGGCGAGCGGCGGATTGCTACGGCGCGAAGCTTCGAAGTGTGCGAGGGCGGCGGCGAATATAACGTCGCGCGCGGGTTGAAGCGCTGCTTTGGGCTGGACACGGCGGTGGTGACGGCGTTTGCAGATGATCCCGTGGGGCGGCTGCTCCAGGACTTGATTTATCAGGGAGGCGTCGACCAGTCCTTGATTCGATGGGTGGAGCACGACGGGGTCGGGCGAGCGGCGCGGAATGGACTGAATTTTACGGAGCGGGGTTTTGGAGTGCGCGCGGCGCTGGGGAGTTATGACCGGGGACACACGGCGGTGTCTAATTTGAAGCCGGGAGATATTGACTGGAACGAGATTTTTGGAAAGCACGGCGCGCGGTGGTTTCACACCGGAGGGATTTTCTGTGCGCTTTCCGGGACAACGCCTGAAGTGGCGCTCGAAGCCATGCAGGCGGCGCGAAAACACGGGACGATTGTTTCTTACGACTTGAATTACCGGGCTTCGCTGTGGAAGTCGCTGGGCGGAAAGAAACAGGCGCAGGAAGTGAATCGGAAGATTGCTCCGTACGTGGACATGATGCTGGGGAACGAGGAAGATTTTTCGGCGGCGCTGGGCTACGAAGTGCCGGGAATGGACGAACATCTGTCGGCGTTTGAAGTCGAGGGATTCAAGCTGATGATTGCAAAAGTAGTGAAAGATTATCCGTTCAAAGTCGTGGCGACGACGTTGAGGAAAGCAAAAACCGCGACGGTGAATGATTGGGGCGCAATTTGTTATTGCGATGGGAAGTTTTATCAGGCCAAGAACCGGGAGAATCTGGAGATTTTTGACCGCGTAGGTGGAGGTGATTCGTTTGCCTCGGGCTTGATTTACGGATTTTTGGCGGGCCAGGAGCCCCAATGGTGCGTGGAATGCGGCGCGGCGCATGGGGCGCTGGCGATGACGACTCCGGGAGACACTTCGATGGTGACGTTCCAGGAAGTGATGCAAGTGATGAAGGGTGTGGGAGCGCGGATTGCACGGTAGGGCGAAAGAATAGTCTCCAAAGGGGAATGAAAAATGGACAAGCAAAAAGTCCGAGAACGGATTGTTGAAATTGGAATTGTGCCCGTAGTGCGGGCAGCGTCGTCACGCGAGGCACGGATGGCGGCGGACGCCGTTTGCGAAGGCGGGATTCCGATCGTGGAGATTACGATGACCGTGCCGGGGGCAGTGGATGTGATCCGCGAGCTAACGAAGGGTAGTTCTGATGTTCTTGTCGGGGCAGGAACGGTGCTGAATGTGGATGCGGCGCGACGGTGCTTGGACGCGGGAGCGCAGTTTTTGGTGAGTCCGGGGCTGAATCTGGAAGTGGTCAAGCTGGCAGGTACGGAAGGAAGATTGATGATGGCTGGCGCGCTGACGCCCACAGAAGTGATTACGGCCTGGGAAGCAGGGTCAGACTTTGTAAAAGTGTTTCCCTGTGGACAGGTGGGAGGGGCGAAATACATCAAAGCATTGAGAGGGCCGCTGCCACAAGTGCCATTGGTGCCGACGGGGGGCGTTAGCCTTTCAACGGCGGCGGAGTTTATTGAAGCGGGAGCGGCGGCTCTGGGAGTTGGCGGGGAGTGTGTGCAAGCGGAAGCGCTAAAGTCGGGGAAGCTGGAAATTATTGTCGAGAACGCGCGGGAGTTTTTGGCGGCTGTGAAGGAGGCGAGGGCGCGAATGAGCGGCTCGAGTGCGGCCGCCAAAGGCAGCCGCTAGTGACTATCTCACGAGTTGTCCATCAATCAGGATGGGCACGTGGGTCCAATAGAACCGAGGCGCGAACACAAAACTCAATTCCTCACGGCTAAAGCCCACTTGAAACTTATGGTTTTCATGTCGGACCTAAAGGTCCGATCCCCAGCAGCTTATTGGCAGGGGCTTATTGATTGACCCCGCTGCAGAGCATGCCCCCGTCCACAACCAGAAGATGGCCAGTGACGTAGCTGGCGGCATCGGAAGCGAGGAAGACGGTTGCGCCGACGAGTTCCTCGACTTTGCCAAAACGCTTCATAGGAGTGCGAAGCAAAAATTCTTTGCCGCGTTCGGTGCCATCGAGCAAGCCAGCATTCAAGTCCGTTCGAAAGACGCCGGGAACCAGAGCGTTGACACAAACCCCGGACGGGGCCCATTCGATGGCGAGACTCTTGGTGAGAGAAGCGACTGCAGCCTTGCTGGCGCTGTAAGCGGCGACTTGGTAGAGGCTAACTAGCGAGGAGATGGAAGCGATGTTGACGATTCGGCCGTAGCGCTGCTCGACCATGTGGCGGCCGAAAACGCGGCAGGCGCGAAGAGTTCCGTTCAAATTTGTTTCGATGATGGCGTTCCACTCGGATTCCGGAAAATCGAGAGTGGGCATTTTTTTGGTGCGGCCAGCGCAGTTCACCAGGATTTGGACGCTGCCGAATTCCTTGCTGGCGGATTGCAGCAAGTGGTCGATGCTCGAGTTGTCGGTGACATCGCAGGCTTGGGCAAGGGAACGGCGACCGAGAGCGACAATGTCCGCGGCAACTTTTCGCACCAATTCTTCGCGGCGTCCCGTGGGGACGACATTGGCGCCGGCTTGCGCCAGGCCACGGGCGAGGGCGAGTCCGATGCCGCTGGTGCCGCCAATCACGACGGCGGTCTTGTTCGTCAGGTCAAGAAGGGGATGGCCCATAAGCGCTCGCGTTTGCGTTTGCGTTCAATTTTCCTCCGAGTAAGGGTACGGCCTAATTCAGGGCATTGATTGTAATGCCAGAAGCAAAGATTCGCGCATGAAGTATTGCCAAAGAGACCTGTTACCCGGATTAAATCGGCATGTGCCTGAAAGAAACCGTGGCCACGCGCGGAGCAGAGTTCGCATCGAACTTTACAGTACAATGAACGAAGAGTTCTTAGGAGAAACGAGAATGGTCGAACGCACAGCGGGAACAATCGTGCGATACGCAAAGAACGCGGGGATGTGGATTGCGTTGGTCGCAGGTATGGCGACTCTGACTACGCAACTTGCAGCGCAGCAGCGCGGGCCCATGCCACCGCCGCCTGCGGGGACGCCAAGTGCAAGCGTCTCCGCGCCAGCGGCTCAGTCCTCAACAGGGCCGCGCGAAAGAGCTTCTGCCGTCAGGAATGAACCTCCCGCAATGCCCGTGGACGAGATTATCCAGAAATTCACCCAGCGGGAGGAAGATTTCCGGAAAGAGCGCGACAACTTCACCTATACGCAGGACGTTACGTTTCAAACCATCGATCCAGATGGGCAGGTGGACGGCGAGTTCCACGAGGTGCGGGACATTTTGTTTTCGCCGGACGGAAAGCGATTCGACAAAGTTACTTTTGCTCCGGTTACAACCATTCAGCGGTTGATTATGACGCAGCAGGATTTCGATGACATTGAAAAAGTATGGCCTTTTGTCATGACGACAGCTGAATTGCCAAAGTACGACGTGAAATATGTGGGCCGCGAGCGTGTGGATGAACTGGATACGTACGTGTTTGACCTGGAGCCCAAGGAATTAAAGAAGGGCCAGCGTTACTTTCGTGGCCGCGTGTGGGTGGACGACAAGGATTTGCAGATTGTGAAGACCGCGGGCACTTCAACAGGTCTGCTAAAGAAGAAGGAGGACCAGGCTTTTCCTCATTTCGAGAACTACCGCGAGAATATTGAAGGCCACTACTGGTTCCCGACGTACACACGCGCGGATGACGTGCTGCACTTCAAGACCGGCGAAGATGTGCACATAAGGATTGCCGTGCACTACACGAAGTACAAGCGGTTCAGCTCGACGATCAAAATTGGCACGGCCACGCAAGAACCGCAGAAGCCATAGGCGGAGGGACGCTCGAAGGTGTTCTAGCGGCGGCTGAGCCAGACAAGGGTAACCCCGACACAAACCACCAAAACGCCCAGCCAGCGCTGCTTGCTGATTCTTTCGCGCAGAAATAGTGTGGCCCCGATGGCGCCCCCGGCATAGCTCAGCGCGGTCACTGGGACCACGAAGCTGACGTTTTCCATGGAAAGCATCGCGAGCAGCGAGAAGAAGGCCAAGGTCATGAAACCCACGCCAACCCACATCCATGCCACGCGCGCGGCCCGCCACACGAACTGAAGAAGAGAAGCAGGACGAAAATCGTGAACCTCGCCCAGCGTCTTCATGGCATGGGAGACGCAGAGCTCTCCGCCCGTTCCCGCCGCGACGATTAAGAATAGGAAAATAGATTCCAGCACGCTTCAGGTCTTCTCCGTGGTTCGGGGATGCGTGTGACCAACGATGAAGACGCCCAGGCAAATGACGGCGATGCCGGTCCAGCGAAGGAGGTTCACTTTTTCTCCAAGAATCAAGAGTCCAAGAACAGCGACCACGAGATAGGAAAAAGAGGAGGCCGGTTGGACATAGCTGTAGTCCGCCCAAGTGAGCACGAGCATGTAGGCCACGAAAAAAGCGAGCAAGCAGATAATCCCCAGCCAGATGTAGCCGGAGGTAAGAATGCGGGTCAAAATGTGTAAGAGCTCCCGCGGTTGCCAGTCGCGTGCGGAGCCGATGTCTTTCATTCCCTTGGCGAGCAGCACATTGCCAAGAGGAGCAAACAAAGCAATGAAGAAAAGAAAAATGTAGGTTTTCAGGTGCAGGCCTGGAGAGTCTTTCATGCGGTTTGAAGTTTGCTCCTGCGCGAGATGGCTGTTTGTTCTTAGGAATTCAGCCTGTTTCATCTTACTTGATGTGGGGCTCGTATCTGAAGCACTGATGGGCGAAAGAGACCGGTTTTTTGCTATTCTTTTGCTTCGCAATGAAACAATCGAACCAATGGGTTAGGCGCTGGAATGTATCCGCGCAAGGGGTGCAATGATTTCGCGCGGCGGCTATCTCTTTCTCATCCTCGCAGCCTCCCCTTTTATTTATTATTTGCTCGTTCTCTTCAGCACTTGGCGTTTTTTCCGGCGTGCGGAGGAGCGTTTGCACGCGGATTCCGGTTTCACGCCAGCGGTGAGCAACCTGAAACCTCTGCGGGGACTGGATCCCGAGGCCTATGAAAACCTGGCGAGCTATTGCCGCCAGGATTATCCGGAGTACGAGTTGATCTTTTGCGTGGGAGATGAAAACGATCCCTCGGTGCCGGTTTTGGAGAAGCTCAAGCGCGATTTCCCCGACCGGCAGATTCGCATTCTTTTCGGGTCGGGGCGCAACGCAATCAACGACAAAGTGGCGAAGCTGGTGCGCATGGTGAACGAGGCGCGGCACGAAGTACTGGTGATCAACGACAGCGACGTTCGTGTTGAGCCGAATTATCTACGCACGGTCGTCGCGCCACTGCGCAACTCCAAGGTGCGTGGCGTCACTTGTTTGTACGTTTCCACGGAAGATAAGACCTTCACGCAGCACCTACAATCCATCGGCATGATTTGCGATTTCTTTCCCGGAATTTTCGTGGCGCGGGAAGTGGATGGCATCAAGTTCGCTTTCGGGCAGACGATTGTGACAACGCGCGCATGCCTGAAAGCGTTTGGCGGATACGAGGCGATCGAGAATCGTCCCGCGGATGATTTGTTGGTTGGACGATACATTGCACAGCAGGGTTACGAAGTGGAGCTGTTGCCGTATGCGGTGAAAACGGTTCCTGACTACGGATCGTTCAAAGAGCTGTTTATCAAGCGGTTGCGCTGGTTGACGGTGATGCGGCATATGCGACCGTGGGGCCACATCGGGCTCGCGTTTACGCAGGGATTGCCTTGGAGCCTGGCAGTGCTCTTTGTTCATCCTTCGGACGGTATTGGCCTTGCCTATTTTGGCGCGTATCTGTTATTTCGAGTGCTGATCACGTGGCTCGTGGGTGTTTGGGGAATGAAACAACGCGGGCTTTGGAAGAAAATCTCGCTTATTATCGTTTGGGATGCGACGGCGTTTGTTATTTGGCTGCTGACGTTTGGGCGAAGAAGGATTCGCTGGCGCAACGTGGATTACCGGATCCGCGACGGCATGCTTGTGCCGGTAGCGTCGAATCCAGCGGCGAATTCTTCGCGTTAGAGACGGGGGAGGGGCTGCCTTGCGGCAGGGTGAAGATGGGCGCGAAAGTTGCGGTGGCAGGTGCGGGCATCTACGGAGCGACGGTAGCGATTCGGCTGGCGGAACAGGGCCACAGTGTACGGCTGTTCGATCCGCTGGGGATTTTGCGGGCGGCTTCCGCAATCAATCAGTATCGCGTACACGCGGGGTATCATTATCCGCGCAGCTTGGAAACGATTCAGGAGACGTTGGAGGCGCGCGCGGAGTTCATTCGCGCTTTTGAGCCGGCGATTGTTCGAAACAGCCGCCATTACTACGCGATTCCAAAAGAAGGTTCCCGCACAAGTCCGGATTTGTATGAGCGCGTGATAGCGGAGCAAGGGCTCCCGCTGAAACCCTGTCGGCCGGAATGGATGAACTTTGACTTCATTGACCGCTGTTATGAAGTCGAAGAGAACATATACGATCCTGATGTGTTGCGCGAATTGATTGAAGCGCGCATCCGCGCTCTGGGAATTCCATTCGTGCGAAAAGAGTTCACGTCGGCTTTGCGGAGTGATTTTGATTTTGTCGTTTGGGCCACGTATGGCCTGGGGCCGAGCCGACGCGCGTTCAAGATTGCGAAGTTTCAAGTCGCGGAAAAGATGCTCATCGAGCTGCCTCCGACACTCCAACACATCGCCTTGGTTGTCGTCGACGGCCCCTTCACGGCTTTCGACCCCTACGGCAGTTCAGGACGCTCGCTTTTTGGCTCAGCCAAGAACACGAATCACTGGACTTCCACCGATCCCGACGAACCGATTCCGGAACCATACGCGGGGATCCTAAACCAGCCTGAATTCCGGCCCGTGAGCTTTACCCGCTTTGAGGCCATGCGAAAAGATTGCTGTGAGTCTGTTCCACCGGCGAAAGATGCCAAGTACATCGGCTCGCGCTTTACCATTCGTGTCGTCGAAGACGCCCCCGAAAGCGATCGCCGCATTCTCTATCTGAAGGAAAGCGCGCCGGGAGAGATTCATATTTTTTCAGGAAAAGTGGTTAGCGCGGTCAAAGCGGCGCGTCTGGTTTGTGAAAGGATTGCGCGCGATGGCTGAAGCCCCAGATTATGTAATTCTCGGGCGCGGCCGCTGGGCGCAAAAGATGCGGTCCATCATTGCCGGAGAGGGAAGAACTGTCGCAACGATTGAGGAGCCGCGCCAGCGCCCTTTGGAGAGCCGGCAACAATACGTAACGCGCCTTGCGGAGGCGATGAAGGCCAGCCGCGCGGAAATCGCCTGGCTCTGCGTATCGCCCGGCCCGCATGTGTCGATGATGATTCATGCGGCGCTCGAAGCAGGTTTGCACGTGATTGCGGAAAAGCCCTGGTATGGCCCAGCGGAGGATACCGAGCGCTTGCAAGCTCTAGCTCGTGCACGGCGTCGAGTGATTGGCGTGCATTTCGAATACCTGGTTCACAGCGAGGTTGAGAAATTGAAGAGCGCCTTTTGTCCCGGTTCCGAGCTGCGGTTTGGCGGGCATTTTTTCCTCGGGCGCGCGGACCACTTAGGGCTTCCTGCGGTGGACAACCTTGGGTGCCATCTGTTCGCGATTCGCGAATTTGCCGTGCCGGCTTCGGAAGTTGCGGAGGTGCTCTGCGCCTATGAGCGGGCCGATGAACGTCTGGTGTGGCTGGAGCAGGGCGGCCGGCGAATTGCCTCCATTGACTTATTCAAAGGCAGCGAGCGCATCATTCAAGATTTTATGAAAAAAGTAGAGGCCGCACTGGACGGCGCGGCCTTTCCGTTCGATCTGGATTTTGCCTTGCGCGTCGCGAATCAACTCAACGCGATTAAGGCTAGAAGTGTTGTTTAGAACCAGCTAGGCCTTCTTGGCTTTGGCTTCCGCCCGTGCTTCAACGCCATTCGCCCTCGCAGGCATGCTCATTTGCAGACGGCGTTCGTTCTTTGGCTCACGCCAGTTTACCTGCGGGAGCATCAGCGAGGCGTCCACGCGGTCGCGGTACCTGATCGCGATGTTCATCAAAGAGTCGAGCAACGAATCCGAAAGATAATGCGGCTGCAAACCGAGGTCAATCAGTTTCGAGTGCTTCGCGTTGTAGTAGTGCTGCTCGGCCTCGACGCGTGGATCGGGAATGTGGTCGACTTCGATAGTGACGCCCATTTTCTTTGCCGCAGCTTCCACGAGCCGAGCCAAATCCATGATGGAAAACTGTTCGGTGAACTGGTTGTAAACTCGGCATTCACCCTTTGCCGCAGGATTGTGGCAGGCGATCTCGACACACCGAACGGTGTCGCGAATATCGAGGAAGCCGCGAGTCTGCCCGCCCTTTCCGTAAACGGTCAGAGGCTGGCCGATAGCGGCCTGCACGCAAAAGCGGTTCAGAACCGTGCCGAAAACGTCGTCGTAATCGAAGCGATTAATGAGCGCTTCGTCGAGGGCCGTCTCGTCTGTCATGGTTCCATAGACCACGCCTTGATTGAGGTCGGTGGCGCGAATTCCCCAAATCTTGCAGGTGAACATGATGTTGTGGCTGTCATGCACTTTGGAAAGGTGATAGAAGGAACCGGGCTGCTTGGGAAACGGAACGGTGTCGCGGCGTCCGTTGTGCTCGACGGTGATGTACCCTTCTTCGATGTCAATGTTCGGCGTGCCGTATTCGCCCATGGTGCCGAGCTTGACGAGATGGCAGTCGGGCAGGAACTCGCGCATGGCAAAGAGCACGTTAAGCGTCCCTACGACATTGTTCACTTGCGTGAAGACCGCATGTTTGCGGTCAATCATCGAGTAAGGAGCAGAGCGCTGTTCGGCGAAGTGGACAATGGCATCCGGTTCGAACGACTTGAATGTCGAAGCCAGAAAATCATAATCGCAGACGTCGCCGACGAACATCTCGATCGTTTTGCCAGTCAGGTTTTGCCAAACACGCAGGCGGTCCGTGAGCGGACGAATCGGAGTGAGCGTCAGCGCGCCCAGCTCGTGATCCCACAAGCGCCGCACGTAATTGTCAACAATGGCGACCGAGTGACCCTTTTGCGACAAATAGAGCGCCGTCGCCCAACCGCAATAGCCGTCCCCACCAAGCACGGCAATCTTCATGAACCCTCCTCAAGGTTGCGCATCATCCCAATGACAACCGAAATGTCCAGGCATTTGGCGCCGGAAACGTCCCCAACGACTGCATGGCGCTCAGCAAAAAGCGTGAGAAATGTGCCACTTCGACCGGGACTTCTTTTTTTACCTGCATCTTGCGGCCTTTGCAAGTGGCTTTTTGCCTTGTGCTCACAATAAATGCACGTTGCCTAGCGGCCTTTCACGGCGAAGCCTGTCTTGTGAAATTCCCTTGGCCGCGGCAGAAAGTTCCAGCGGGTGGTTCGTCAGCACCAGTTTTCCGCCACTGGAAGCCACTACCGTAAGGTGTTCGCGCCCAACGAGCTTTTCAAACTCCGGAAGGCGTTCCGCGTAAGCCAGCAGGTAGTAGCGCTGCGGTTCAATCCACAACTGTTTGAGCTTCGCATCATCGATGAAAACATCGGGCGCATGGGGCGCGTAAGAGCCGTATTCGAGATTAAAGTAATGCCCGTTCAGAATTAGCGCATCGCGGTTCGTGTAGAAAGTGACGGACGAAAACGAATAGTAGCCACGATTATTGATCAGGGTTCCCGGCGGTGACTTCAAGATTGCTTCGGCGAGTGGACGCGATCCCAAAAACGGGTCGAACACGACCAGCGCCAGGCGCGCCGCGTGGAAAAACACAATCATCATCAGTGCGGCGGATAAAAACGCTCGCTGTCCCAGCCAACGGAACGTTCCCAGCGCTCCAGCGAGAAAGGCAAGCGATGCCACGATCAGCGGCAGGCGCAGGTAGGCGAAAGAGTCGAAGGTCAGGTCCATCATGTGGCCGAGCGAGAGCGTGTAGGCGCTGGGATGGCTGCTAAGCGCTTGGGAAATATCGCCCGGTGTGGGGACGTGGCGCACCGCAATAAAAATTCCAAAAGTCGTGATCGCCGCGAGAAGAGCGATGGCACACAAAACGCGTGTCCCACGCCGAACCCAATCTCCGCCCATGGCCATTGCAGAACCAAGCAGAAGTGCCAAAGCAGGATAGCAGGGCATCGAGTAGTATTCCTGCGTAGTGGAAAACGTGAAAAAGACCAGAATGAAACCGGTCCAGCACAGGGCCAGCAAGCGTGTTCGGCCTTCTCGGTCCAGTGGTTTGTAGGAAAGTTTCGCAATGGCGGGGAAGTAGACACTCCAGGGAAATAGCCACAAGAAATGAAACAGCCAGAACAGCGTGCGAGGCACTGTATTGTAATCGCGCGGGTAACGCAGATTGAGGAAGCGCAAAAGCTGCTCGTTGATGAAATAGAACCAAAGGAAGCCATGGTATTCTCCGGGCCTGCTGTGGAGAGAAAACGAGAAGTAGGGAGGATTTCTTAGCGTGGCCAGGACATGCCAGGGCGCCGCTATGAGCAGCACGATAAAGAGACCGCTGATCGGGCGCAATCGCTGCCAGGTGCGGCGCAGAAACAATTGTTTGGTCAGAAAAAGATAAATCACGCCAGCGGCGACAGGAAACGCGAGTGCTACAAGACTTTTTAGAAGAAGTCCTGTGCCCAAACCGGCGGCCAGAAGGAATGCCCAAAGCCGCGGATGCGGCTCCTCCTCATCGAGTGCCCGTAAAAACGCCCACAACGCCAGCGTGATCGTGAACGTCAGCATGACGTCGGGAATCAATATTCTCGTAAAAAGAAAGAGCCCGACGCAGGTGCCCATGCACAGGCCTGCGTAAAGCCCGGCGCGCCTGCCAAACGCCCAGGTTCCGAAAGCGGCTGTGAGCCAGGCCAGTGCCATTACCGAAAGCGCGAAAGGAATACGCGCCACCCAATCGTGAACGCCGAAGACTTTGAAGAAAATGGCGATAATCCAATAAGTAAGCGGAGCCTTTTCGAGATAAAGCACGCCGTCGAGCCGGGCAGTAACCCAGTCGTGAGAAGTCAGCATGTTCCGCGCAATCTGCGCCTGAATCGCATCCACGTCGTCCATCAGCGACGGCGGAGAAACGATGCAGCCCAGATAAATGATCCCGGAAACCAGCAGGACAGTCAGGTAGACACGCCAGCTTTGGCTTGTAATGAAACCCTCGGCGTCTCGGAGAACGCCGTCTGAATTCGCCATTTTTTCATCCATAGAAAGAGGATCAGCAGACCCCACAAGTGATAACCAACATTGGCCTTCCGCTCCAAATGGAGCCGGAGAAATCTGTCAACAACATCGCAACGAAAGACGTCACCGTACTCGCTCGCGCCATAGTGCAGGGCGTCCGTCAAGAGCGGAAGCAACGGGCCGCGCAGCCATTCATGTGCCGGAATATCGAGACCGGTTTTCGGCCGCTCGAGAATTGCCTTCGGCAGCTTGTCTTTCATCAACTCTTTCAAGATTACTTTTTGCTGGGCGCCGCGAATTTTGAGGGGAGCCGGAAGCTTCGCGGCGAATTCGACGATGCGATGGTCCAGGAACGCAGGCCGCACTTCCACCGAATGCGCCATGCTCATGCGGTCGCTCTTCGTGAGGATATCGTCGGCGAGATAGTATTTCTGGTCCAGCCAAAGGTAGGGCGCCAAATCATCACTGGTAGCTGGCAGTCCTTCTAATTCCATCAGGATTCGCTTCAATGTGGCAGGGAGCGGCTGAGTGACCAGCGCTCTTTTTTCGGTGTCAGAAAAAGTGCCGTTCCAGTAGACATGGGCGCGCGCGGGCGACATCAACGCGCCTTCCAGAAAGCGCTTCACTTTGTATTCAAGGCTGATCTTGTCGTCGGAGACGGGCCAATAATGCACAGCTGCCAGACCAGCACGCAAAATCGGGCGCGGCAAGACGCGTACCTTGTCCGCAAGACGATTGGCGCGGTAGGTCAGATAGCCGCCAAACAATTCATCCGCGCCTTCTCCGCTCAAAGCCACGGTGGTTTTCGTTTTGCAGAGTTTCGAGAGAAACCATACGGGCAGGGCGCCCGCGTCGGCGCTTGGCTCGTCCGAGTAGTAGGCAAACTCCTCAATCGCTCCGCGCAAGTCTTCCGCAGGAGTCAAATCCAGTTCGGTATGATCGGTTTCGTATTGCTTTACCGCGCGATGGATGTATTCCGTCTCGTCAAAGCTGCGCCCGCGAAATGAAATCGAGAAAGTCTTCAGCTGTGAAGTGGAAGCTTTGGCGGCGTAATGAAGAATGGTGGTCGAATCAATCCCGCCGCTAAGCCAAACGCCCAGAGGAACGTCTGAAATCAAGTGCTCGCGAACGGCATCCTGCATCAACGCATCGAGTTCTTCTTTCGCCGATTCGAGAGTGTAAGTGTTCGAAACTCCGAAGGGCAGTCGCCAGTACGAACCGCTAGATACCTCGCCGTCTTGCCACTCCAACCAATCTCCGGGCGCGAGCTTCTCGATGCCATCCACCAGCGTCCAAGGAGAAGGGATGTAGTTCAGCGCGAGATAGCAATCGAGTCCCTCGAGGCTAAGGCGGCGGTCCAACTCGGGGTGAACGAACAGCGCTTTCAGCTCCGAGG
>Ga0209166_10001219_pt1 | contig 22130 bp, 23 predicted proteins | sample Coa_R1_3_FD_187151 | JGI IMG/M metagenome (GOLD analysis project Ga0209166, IMG submission 187151) | Surface soil microbial communities from Centralia Pennsylvania, which are recovering from an underground coalmine fire - Coalmine... | ecosystem: Environmental > Terrestrial > Soil >... | reverse complement strand
CGGCTATGCCGTTCGCGGGCGGTCGGATTCCACATGGTCTTTCCAGAGTTGGTGTCGCAACCCTCCGGAATCACATCAAAATCCGATCGTCCACCCCTCTCATTGCACAAGCGTTCCGAGACGGCCTCTAAGAGCGGGCATGTGGCGGCGAGCCCAGCGCTGCGGTCGCCCGTCACGACATATGTGGCGGCGGTCGCGAGATCCTCCCGCAACAAACGCCGCCTTACTCGTCCAAGCGTGCGCTATTCCTCGCCGTGGTTCGTTTCGTGCGCCGGAAAGAGCGGCAACACATGCTGTGCGAGCTCGTCGATCACAGCGGCTGCCGGGCGGCGCGCCGCCTTCATGTTGAGCATCACGTGCGAGACGCCCTCTTCCTGATGAGCGTAAAGGAGGTCGATCAGAGCATCGCGACCGCCGCGGAGGACCTGGCCGGGTTGCAGCGGAGCGCCGGGATCTTCGGAGAGGTCGAAGAAGGTGCCATAGCCATAGGGACGGAACACACCTTGGGGCGAGAGCGCGCGCCAGCGAGGTACGATACCCGATAGCCGCCGGACGTCCGATCCGTGCCAGATGAAAGCGTCCATCGACTGGGCCAGCCATTCGAAACTTTGGCCGGCCCGTCCGATAGCGATGGTCGGCAACCGTCCGCGCACTGGCTTGGGCACGAGATCGATCGAGCCATCGAGCGTGCCGTAATGCTCTGAGAGGTGCCGCGCAAAGCTTCCCTGCGTAGCCGCGCGAATAATGCAGACCGCGTCGCGAAATCGCTCGACCCGGTTGTCGAAGTCGAGACCGAAGGCGGGATATTCGGTCGGTCGGTCGCCCGACGACAGTCCCATCAGGAAGCGTCCGCCGAGCAAATGGTCCGCGCTCGCCGCTTGCTTGGCCACGATCAGCGGATCACGCAGCGGGAGCACGATGCCTGCCGTGCCGATCGACATCGTCCGCGTGATCGCGGCAAGGAATCCGAGATAGACGAACGGGTCGAAGATCTGCCCGACGTCGCCAAAACCCGGATCGAGAAAAGGCACGTCGCGAAGCCACAGCGCGGCGAATCCGGCTTCGTCCGCCTTTCGGACCGTTGCCTCGTGATCGCGCATCGTCGGCGCTGCTCCTGCGGGATACCCTTCCAGCGGAGCGATGAACCCGATGGTCAGTTTGCCCGGCGCGAAGACTCGCCGAAACGCGGGGTGGCTGGCGAGAAACGGCGGTAGAGCTGCGCCGTCCCGGGTTGCTTCGGTCCTATCGTGCATTGAAAAATTCCCCAGTGACAACAGCCAGATAGACGAAAAGCGCGACGGCAGAAGAGGTGCGGACGCCACAAGATTGACACCCCATTTGCTTTAAATTATCAATCGATAACTGACAATGATAAGCGGAGAGGCAAGGTCCATGCGCGCTGCAATGACGACCCGATCGCTTGGTGAAAACACTATGCTGATCGGAATGGCCGAGCGCCTGCAGGTGCCGGGCGCGACCATCATCGCTGGTCGTCCCTGGAAGACCATTCTGGACGTCGCGACGACGATCCGCGCGGCCGCCAATGCTGACGCGATCGTGTCGGGTCATCGGGGCATGGCGGGATCGGACGTGACCGACGATCATGGCGAGGTTCCGCCCAACATCAAGCGGAGCCCCATGATTAAGATCATGTTCCTGATGGTGAAGAAGGAGGGGATGCCGACGCCCGATTTTCACCGCTACTGGCTGAACGTGCATTCACCGATCGTGATCGAGCGCGCCGACGCAATGCGGATGCGTCGTTACGTGCAGAGCCACGCCATTCCCTCGGCCAACGCCACGGGCGCGACCGAGGCGCGTGGGTGGGACCCCAATCCGTTCTACGGCGTCGCCGAGGTCTGCTGGGAGAGCGAAGAGGATATGGCCGACGCCTTCTCCACGCCGGCAGGGATGGCGGCGGGCGAAGCGCTCGCGCAGGACGAGAAGGAGTTCATGTCGCGGGATTCGCTGATCATGATGACGCGCGAATATCAGATCTTCGATAAGACACGCTAGGATGAGCCGATCGGGCGGCCCGGCCTCCGGCAGGAGACGTGCCGCTCGCGACCCCACACGAACAACGGGGTGAAACAGAAATGTACCCGGCACCCATAGAGAGCCTGCATGGGCCCACGACGATCGAAGAGGCGCTGAGGCTTCTCGCCGAAGCCGACAAACGCGAGGTCATGTGCATCGCCGGCGGGATGAGTCTGATGCAGGCAGTCAAGGCGCGCGTCGTCCGCCCCGAGGTGGTGGTCGATCTCAACCGCCTCGACATGCTGCGCGGCGTGGAGCGTGGAGCCGGCGGTATCGAGGTCGGTTCGATGACCTGCTATGTCGATCTCGCGCGCGAGCCGCTGTTGCGTGACAACGCGTTCGCCGCCATCTCAGACGCCGCAGCGCGAGTGGGCGACCGGCAAGTGCGCAACCGGGGCACGATTGGCGGCTCGCTGTGCTGGAACTATGTTGCAGCGTGCCTCCCTGCGGCGGCGCTGGCAGTGGATGGTCAGCTCGAGCTGCTCTCTCTGGACGGCGACGGAATCTCCAGCCGCACGATCGGCATCGACGATTTTCTGACCGGGCCGCTCGAGACGGCGCGCGAGCCCCATGAATTGCTGCGCAGCATAACCTTGCCCGACCCCGGTCCGGGCGGCGGCAGTGCGTATAAGAAATGGGGACCTGTAACCGCCTCGCTTCCGGTCGTCGGCATCGCGGTGCGCGTGATCGTCGACCGCGCGGGGGCGTGCCGGGAAGCGCGCGTCGCCATTGCGGGCCTGGTTGAAGGGACGCAACGTCTCGTGTCTGTGGAAGAGGGGCTAATCGGACTGTCGATCGCCGACGCCGGCGCGATCGAAGGCGTATTCGAGGCAGCCGGCGCCGAGGCCGAAGTCCAGGGTGATCAGTGGGCGACTGAGGATTACCGCAGGCTTTTGATCCGCGAGATCGGCGGAGAGGTCACCATGACGGCGCTCAAACGCGCCGGGAAGGCCCACTGATGTCCATCCAGCCCATCACCTTCGAAACAACCGTCAACGGCGAAACCGTGGAGGTTACAGTCCCGCCGCGCCTGCTGCTCGTCGATCTGCTGCGCGATCGGCTGGGGCTCACCGGTACCCATGTCGGATGTACGTTCGAGGCGGTGTGCGGCGCCTGCACCGTTCATCTCGACGGCGTCGCGGTGAAGTCCTGCTCGGTACTTGCCGCGCAGGCCGCCGGACGCCAGGTCGTCTCGATCGAAGGGTTGGCGAGCAAGGAGAATCCGCACCCGCTGCAGTCCGCCTTCCAGCAGACCCACGCGCTGCAGTGCGGCTACTGCACGCCGGGCATCATCATGAGCATGGCGGAGTTCCTGCGCGAAAATCCCGATCCGAACGAGGAGGAAATCCGCTTCGCGCTGGCCGGCAACATCTGCCGCTGCACCGGCTACTCGCACATCGTCGAGGCAGTGCAGATCGCGGCGCGGGAATTGCGCGGGAAAACCCAGGAGAAGAGGGCATGAGCCACGGTGATGACGATCATGGCACAGGGAATTTCTCTCTCGTGGGCAAGCGAGTGCCTCGCAAGGAGGACATCCGCCTGACCCAGGGTCGCGGTCAGTATTTTGCTGATCTCAAGATGCCCGATGCGCTGCATATCGTGTTTGTGCGCAGTTCCCGTGCGCACGCCGAGATCGTCTCGATCGACACCGAAGCGGCGAAGGCCGCTCCCGGCGTCGTCGCCGTGTTCACCGGCGACGATATCAAGGACCGCATCACGCCGCTGCCACATCCGATCGTGGTGCCGAACCTGCCGGGCAAATTTCCCAAGCACTGGCCGCTCGCCGTCGGACGGGTGAAGTTCAACGGCGAGCCCGTCGCCGTGGTGCTGGCGACGGACCGTTATCTGGCGGAGGACGCGGCCGAGCTGGTGGAGGTCGAGTATTCGGACCTGCCCTATGTCGGTTCGCCGGAGGCGGCGATGGCTCCCGGCGCGCCCGTGATCCACCAGGACCTGGATAATAACGAAATCTTCTCGATGAGTTTCACCGGGGGCGGCACCGCCGAAGGTGCGGCGGCCAACGAAGCGGAGATCAGCGCGATCCTCGAGGGTGCGCCGGTGATCGTTGACGAGAAGTTCCAAGTCCATCGCACCGGCATTACCCCGCTCGAGACACGCGGCGCCGCCGCCTGGTGGAACGAGGACGATGGTCTGACCTGCTGGATCACCACCCAGCGTCCGCACATCGATCGTCTCGCCCTGGCCGAGGTGCTCGGCCTCTCTACTTCTATGGTTCGGGTGATGGCGCCGCGCGACCAGGGTGGCGGATTCGGCAACAAGGCGCCCTTCTACCGGGAGTCCATCCTCATTCCCTGGCTTGCGATGACGCTGAAGCGCCCTGTGCGCTGGCTGGAGTCACGCGAGGAAAGCCTGATGGTGATCGGGCAGGAGCGTGATCAGCGCATCCACATCACGATGGGTACCACGGAGGAAGGTCGCATTCTGGGCATGCGGGTGCGCATTGTCGCGGATAATGGCGACGGATGTCAGGGTGTCTATTGGGGTTTCGTGATGCCCGTGCTGGGCGCTGCGACCTTCTGCTCGGGCTATGACATCGCAAAGGCGGATATCCGCCTCGCCTGCTACGTCACTAACAAACCTTCGCTCGCGCCTTCGCGGTCGTTCGGCAGTTATTCGCCACGCTTCGCGATGGAGCGGATGATGGATCTGGTTGCCGCCCGGGTGGGTCGCAGTCCGCTCGATATCCGTCGGTTGAATTTGGTGAAGTCTTTCCCCTACACCACGGCGACCGGCTCTTATCTCGACAGCGGCGACTATGTGAAATGCTTCAACACGCTCGTCGACACGATGGACCCCAAGGCATTTCGCGAGCGCCAGGCGGAGCTGCGTAAGCAGGGGCGCTTTATTGGGCTTGGATTCAGCACGGGAACGGAGATCTCGGGCATCGCATCGAAGGTCTTCGTGCAGCTTGAGAACCAGCCCGGCTACGGCTCTGCGACTGTACGCATCGACGCGCGGGGTCGCGTTCAGGTCCTCGAAGGCGATGCACCGCAGGGTACCAGCCACGAGACCACATTCTCGCAGGTCGCCGCGGAGGTGCTGGGAATCCAGTTCGATGACGTCGTCGTCCAGACGGGCGATACCCAGAATACGCCGTTCGCATCCGGATCGCTCGGAGCCCGGGGAGGGTCCTACACGGTGAGCGCGGTCTATAATGCCTGCCGCTCACTGCGCTTCAAGATGGCGCGCATCTTCATCCACGACCGTCGCATCAACGCGCGGCCCGAGGATATCGAGTTCGAAGGCGGCTTCGTCTTCCCGTCGCTCGATCGCGAGAACAAGATGGGCTTCGCCGAGCTCGCCGACCGCATCATCATGAAGCCCATTGACCTGCCTGAAGGCGAGCAGGCCGGTCTTGAGGCTACGGACTATTTCGAAGCGCCCACGTCGATGTTCTACTTTGGCGCGCACAGCTGCATCGTAGAGGTCTTCCCGAAGACCGGGCAGTTCAAGATCCAACGCTACGTCACCTGCGAGGACGCCGGTACGGTCATCAACCCGCTGATCGTAGAAGGTCAGGTGCAGGGTGGAGTGATCCAGGGTCTCTCGAACGCGATGTTCGAGCAGTATCTCTATGACGACCAAGGCCAGCAGATGACCACGACCTTGGAAGGGTATCGCATGGCGCAGGCGCCCGACATGCCGCATGTAGAGGTGACGCACAGCTATACGCCATGTCCCGGTACCCCATTGGGATCGCGCGGATTGGGCGAGGGGGTGCCCGGTCCGGTGCCGGGCGCGCTGGTGAACGCCGTGTGCGACGCACTCTCACCGTTCGGCATTAAGATCAATGACTTGCCGCTCCGTCCAGACAGGATCTGGCACATGCTCGGGGGGCCGGACGGCATCCGCGAGCCCGAGGGTCGCGGCATGGCAGGGGGCTAAGGCCCACATATTTTCCCGGGCATCCGGGAACTCCACTGTCGCGATGGCGGCGGCGGGGATGGAGGAGTTGCGTCCGCCCGGTGGCCGGCGCGGAAGGAGCTGAACCACCATGGATATGACTGGAACTCAACCGATCGCTGCCAGCCGGGCTGTGGTTTATCGTGCGCTGAATGACGTCGAGATTTTGCGGCAGTGCATCCCCGGTTGCGAGGAGATCGAAATGCACTCCGACACCGAGATGCAGGCGACAGTCAAGGTCAAGGTCGGCGTGATGAAGGTCACCTTCAAGGGCGCCGTCACGCTGTCCGATCTCGATCCGCCGAACGGCTACACGATCAGTGGCGAGGGCTCGGGCGGTGTCGCCGGCTTCGCCAAGGGGTCGGCAAAGGTCGTGCTCGAGCCGGATGGTGAGGGAACAATCCTGAACTACGAGGTGAGGGCGGACATTGGCGGAAAGATCGCGCAGCTCGGAGCCAAGTTGATCGACGGTACTGCGAAGAAACTCGCAGCTGAGTTCTTCACGCGACTGGGTAAGGTCGTGGACCGTGCTCAGGAACTAACGCCTGCGGCGGGGAATGCCTGAGATGCGCCTGGTCGTCCCCGTGAAGCGGGTGATCGATTACAACGTGAAGCCGCGGGTAAAGATGGACGGCACGGGCGTCGACCTTGCCAACGTCAAGATGTCGATGAACCCGTTCGACGAGATCGCGGTCGAGGAAGCCATCCGGTGTAATGAAAAGGGCAAGGCAACCGAGATCGTGGTCGTGTCGGTGGGGCCGGCCAAGGCGCAGGGGACCTGCCGCACCGCGCTCGCCATGGGTGCGGACCGCGCGATCCTGATCCAGACCGACGATGCGGTCGAGCCGCTCGCCGTCGCCAAGCTGCTGAAGGCGGTCGCCGACGAGGAGCAGCCCGGGCTGATCATCCTCGGCAAGCAGGCGATCGACGACGATTCGAACCAGACCGGCCAGATGTTGGCCGCGCTGATGGGCCGTCCGCAGGGCACCTTCGCCTCCAAGCTGGAGATCGAGGGCGGCACCGCCACCGTCATCCGCGAGGTCGACGGCGGTCTGGAGACGGTCGCGCTTTCGCTGCCGGCGATCGTCACCACCGATCTTCGCCTCAACGAGCCGCGCTATGCGTCGCTGCCCAACATCATGAAGGCCAAGTCCAAGCCGCTCGCTTGCCGGGCGCCGGCCGACTACGGCGTCGACATCACGCCGCGTCTCGAGACGATCAAGGTCTCCGAGCCGCCCAAGCGTGTCGCCGGCGTCAAGGTGGCCGACGTGGATGAACTGGTTGCGAAGCTTAAAAGCCTGGGAGCGGCGCCATGAAGTCGCTGGCTTGCCTTTCATTTCGGCCAAGTCTCCGGATCAGCATCGATGATGATCTGGGCAGCGGGAAAGAAAGCGCCCGGAAACGACCATCGATTTTTGGGAAGATGCTTCGACCACTCTGAACAAAATCAGCAGGAGCCTCCATTGGTGCGCATTGCGATTCTTGACGACTACCAAGGTGTGGCTTTGGAAGCTGCCGACTGGAGCGCAGTCACGCGACTGGCGGAAGTCACCGTGTTTCGTGACCATATTGCCGACCCCGACGCTCTGGTGGACCGGCTTCATCCGTTCGAAGTACTCTTCATCATGCGCGAACGGACGCCGCTGAGCCGGGCTATCCTGGAACGCCTGCCGAATCTGCGGCTCATTGCCTCCACAGGGCCGCGCAACGCTGCCATCGACACCGATGCTACCGATGAACTTGGCATAGAGGTCGCTCATACGGGCTACTTCTCGTCTCCCACGATCGAACACAGCTTTGCGCTCATTCTCGGCTCGGCCCGCAACATCGTGGAAGAGGCGGGATCATTGAGAGCCGGCGGCTGGCAACAAGGCGTTGGCCTCGGTCTGAAGGGCAAGACCCTCGGACTTTTGGGGCTCGGAAATGTTGGGAGCGAGGTCGCCCGTATCGGCCTCGCCTTCGGCATGAATGTCATTGCCTGGAGCGAGAACCTCACGGAGGCGAAGGCTGCAGCTGTCGGCGTCGAACGCGTCGAGAAAGACGCCCTCTTCGCCCGATCCGACATTGTAAGCATTCATCTCGTCTTGAGCGAGAGGACACGTGGCCTTGTCGACGACCGCGCATTTCGCCTGATGCGACCGACGTCCCGCCTTATCAACACGTCACGCGGTCCGATCGTCAACCAGGCTGCGCTGCTCTCGGCGTTGCGCGAGGGGCGGCTGGCAGGTGCTGCGATCGACGTCTTCGAGATCGAACCTCTGCCCGCGGATCATCCCTTTCGTAGCCAGGCGAACCTTCTGGCAACTCCGCATATCGCCTATGTGGCGGACGATCTCTACGCGACCTTCTTCGGCGACAGCGTGCGCAATATCGAAGCCTGGCTCAGGCGCACAAGCGCGCACCCGGCACAGGAAGGCCGACCGGCTTCGTCCGGCTGACGCGCAGCAGGGAGGTCGGACGATGCGTGCGTACCCGATGCATGGAAGCTTGCCGGTCGGGGCAGCCGCCGCTCCGCCGCTGTCGCCAATCCGCCGTCGCCCCTCGGGCCGCGCGCCAGCCTGCACCCCCTCTCTCTTGTCCCGACCTCACCGAAGTCACGGAGAAGCACTATGCGAATAACCGGCAGAAGCATTGCCATCACAAGCGAGACACTCGGAGTGCCGGCATGAAGGCGTTGGTCTGGGTCGAGCATGAGGGCGGCGCGATCAAGGATGCCTCGCTCTGCGCGTTCACCGCCGCCGCCAAGCTGGGCGAGCTGCACCTCCTCGTCGCGGGCGAAGGCGTTGGTGGCGTCGCGGACGTGGCGGCGAAGGTCGCTGGCGTCGGCAAGGTTCATGTCGCGGACAATGCGGCCTACGCCCACGCGCTGCCCGAGGCGGTGGCCCCGCTGGTGGTCGAGCTGATGAGTTCGCACGACGCGTTCGTCGCGCCCGCCACCTCGAACGGCAAGAACATCGCGCCGCGGGTGGCAGCGCTCCTCGACGTGATGCAGGTCAGCGAGATCCTGTCTGTCGAAGGCGAGAAGACCTTCACCCGTCCGATCTACGCCGGCAGCGCGATCGCCACCGTCAAGTCGAACGACACCAAGCTCGTCATCACGGTCCGCGGCACTGCGTTTGAGAAGGCGCCGCGCGAGGGCGGGTCGGGCACGATCGAGGCGGTCGCCGCCGCGGTGACGGGCAAGGGCTCGACCTTCGTAGGCCAGGAGATTTCGAAGTCGGAGCGGCCCGAACTGACGTCGGCGAAAATGATCGTCTCGGGCGGTCGCGGGCTTAAGAACGGTGAGAATTTTCACGCGTTCATGGCGCCGCTGGCCGACAAGCTCGGCGCCGCGGTTGGCGCGTCGCGCGCGGCGGTGGACGCAGGTTATGTGCCCAACGACTATCAGATCGGCCAGACCGGCAAGATCGTGGCGCCGGAAGTCTACATCGCGGTCGGCATCTCGGGCGCGATCCAGCACCTCGCCGGCATGAAGGATTCGAAGACCATCATCGCCATCAACAAGGACGAAGACGCGCCGATCTTCCAGGTCGCCGACATCGGCCTCGTGGCGGATCTGTTCGAGGCGATACCTGAGGGGTTGCGGGCTCTTTCAAGGGCATGAACGTCGGGAGCGGGGACATGAAAGCCGTTGGCTCGGAGATCGACAGACTGTTGCACGCCGCCGCCGCCTGGCAGGAGCAGCCACTCGCCATCGCGACCGTGCTCCAGACCTGGGGTTCAGCGCCCCGGCCGATCGGGAGCCATATGCTGCTGGCGCGAGACGGACGCTTCGAGGGTTCGGTGTCGGGCGGTTGCGTCGAGGGCGCGGTGATGCAGGCGGGCGCCGAGGCGATCGACGACGGCAAAGTCCGACGTCTCCGATTTGGCGTCGCCGACGAAGCGGCGTGGGAGGTCGGCCTGCCTTGCGGCGGCGAGATAGAGATACTCGTTCAGAAGGTAGGGTCGGACGGTTTCGCGTCCGGCCTGTTCGCGGCGATCGCGGACGCGCGACAAGTGCGCCAGCCGCTCACTGTCGTGACCGATCTCGCGACGGGTCGCAGCGGCCTGGGCCGACCGTCAGAAGGCGCGTTTGCGGTACGCTACCTGCCGCCCCGGCGCGCGATCATCATCGGCGCGGTCGAAATCGCGCGTTTCCTCGCGGTCACCCTGGCCAGTCTGGACATCGCGCCGCGTGTCGTGGATCCGCGTGGCCGGTTCCTGACCGAGGAGCGCTTCCCCGAGGTCGCGTTGGATGATCGATGGCCCGACGAGGCGGTAGCGTCGCTGGCGCCGGACGAGTCGACGGCGGTCATCACGCTCAGCCACGATCCCAAGATCGACGATCCGGCACTGGCGGCGGCGCTGCGTGCACCCACCGGCTATATCGCCGCGCTCGGATCCAAGCGAAGCCACGCAAAACGGCTGGAGCGGCTGTCTGCTCAGGGCTTCCCTCCTCACGCACTGCGCCGAATTGAGGGACCGGCAGGCGTCATGATCGGAGCAATCGGACCGGCCGAAATTGCCGTCTCCATCGCTGCCGGCGCGATTAAGGCGTTTCGCGCACAGCCCGTGGCCGGCGTCGGGACGCTCGCGGCTTAGCAGGCCGGGCGTTCTCGAGAATTTGCCGGGCCAGCGCAGGAAACCCCGCCACCATCCCGTCTACGCTCAATCGCACAAACGTCGGCAGGTCGACATGCACAGGCACGTTGAAGACCTCGCGTCGGACGCCGAAGTAGAAGATGCCGCCATGGAAGATCCAGAAGGCGGCCAGTTCCTCGGGGTGCACGGGTATTTCGCTGACGGATGGCAGGTCATAGCTGTGTCGTACCTCCTCACAGATGCGTGACAGGACTCGATCTTCCATGAAGGAAATATAACGCTTGTTGATGTCAAGTCCCTGTAGGCCAGAAAAGAAGAAGATCCTGATCCATTCGGGCTGGAACATGATTTCGGCATAGGCGCTGTAGAAGTCGATCAGACGGTCGCGCAGTGGAATCGACCTGTCCTTCAGGAGTGTGTCCCAATCGTGTCGCCAGCGACCGAAATAGACGGCGTCGTAGACCTCCCGAACAAGATCTTCCTTGGAAGGAAAGTAGCGGTAGAGGAGGGGCTGTTTCACCCCGATGCGCGTCGCGAGCTCGCGCGTGCTGCCTGCGAAGCCTACTTCCGAAAAATATTGGATCGCCTCCGCCAGGATGTGCTCGCGCCGCTTCTCGAATGAAAGGCGCTGAGTGACCGCCGCGTCGTCCGTTGCGGCACGGGGCGCCTTTGTGGTCCCTTCTCTCTTGACTGGCACGGTCTTGATTACGCCCGGCTTGGACGGTTTCCCCCGAGCGCGTCCCTCGCGGCTCGCCGCTGTGCCTCCATTCGCCATGACAGTCCCCGTTATCGCGTACCGTTTACGGTCGATCCTATGCCGCAAAAGGGCGAGAAAGCTACCCCTTGGCAGCGGCTCGTCGATTTCAATTATCGATCGATAAATTATGCTTGACTCCCACCCGGCGAAGGTATTGTCTTGCTTGAAAGTAATAACCGGGGCGTGGCTCCGAGGAGAGCGAAGAAAATTGCCGTCGGCGGCGAGGGGGCGAGCCGACGCGAGTGTAATAAATAGTAATGATGCCGTGACGGATCGGCTAGATACGGTCAGGCGCCGAGTGCGCCTCGACCGCACGACTTTATCCTAGGCGATAAAGTCGACTGGCTGTCGTCCAGTTCCAGAAGAGCGGCTTCAAAGTCGCCAGTGTTGGGCCGTGCCTTCGTGCGCGGCGGGGCGATCTCGTGCGTCAATTGCATCGATGGAAGTGCTGGCGGGCGGCTGTCCGGCAGAAAGCGCGTCCGCGCGCCCTCCGGCGGTGAGGCAAATTACGAGGAGAGGGAAGATGCGGGCATTCAAGAAGGCGGCCGTCGCGATAGCCGCCACGATAACAACAGCAGGCGTCGGCGCGCCGGCATTTGCGAACAATGATCCGGGTGATTACACGCCGGCGCTGGCGGGCCAGAGCCTGTTGGTCCTGTATAATTTCACGACGCTGCGCGACAAGCTGTCGACGCCGACAGGCGATCTCTCACAGGGCACGCATCTCGATTCCAACGTTACGGTCATCAGACCGGTCCATTTCATCAAAATCGGTCCGTTCGTCGCCGATCCGCAGTTCTTGCTGCCGGTCGGTTGGGTCGGGAACGGAAAAGTCGGCGGCCAGCGGCTCAATCATACTTCGGGGGTTGGCGACATCACGCCTGCGATCACCCTGTGGGTCCTCAACCGGCCCGATCCGGATCGGACGCGCTACTTCGGCCTTACCGTGCTGATCACCGCGCCCATTGGTAAATATGATTACAAGAAGCCGGTCAATCTCGGCGGTAATCGCTGGGTGTATGACGCCCAGGCCGGTGGAATTTATGGATTAAACCGGCACCTGCTCTTCGACCTGACAGGCGACTTTATCTGGTACGGCCGCAACGACAAGTTCGGAATCGATAAACAGACGCTCAAGCAGAACATGACCGTCTCCTTTAATTCATGGCTGCGATACAACATCACCCACGGTCCGACTTTGTCTGTCGGGTGGAACGGCACTTGGGGCGGGCGGCAGTTCGTCGATGGCAGCTTCAACGGGACCCGCACCGACCACCAGCAGATTCAGGCGGCGATCCAGGGAGCGGTTGGAAAGTCGCTGCTGCTCGAAGGGCTTGTCGGCCACGACGTACAGGTGCGCGACGGCTTCCGCCAGAATCTCGTGTTCGAGGTCCGGCTCCTGAAGATTTTCGGGAAGGGTCATATATAAGTTATCGACCGATAAATTATATTGACTCCCGGTCGCGGGAGGCGTTTTCATCAACCAACGAAACGAGAGGAGAGTGGACATGACGAGGCAAGTGGAAGGGCGCCGGATCGTCGTCACAGGGGCCGCCAGCGGCATCGGTCGGGGCATCGCCCTGGACCTCGCGGAGAACGGCGCGAAGGTGGTGATCGCCGACATCAACGCGCAGGCCGCTGAGGATGTCGCGCACGATATCGGCGGCAAGTCCGGCGCCGAGGTTATCGCCGTTCAGACCGACGTTACCAAGCGCGAAAGCTTCGAAAATCTCGTTGGCCAGACGGTGCGGGCATTTGGTGGGGTCGACGTTTTCTTCAACAACGCCGGCATCATCGAGACGGCTGAGTTCCTCTCGATCACCGAGACGAGCTGGAATAAGCTGATGAACGTGAACGGCCTCGGCGTGCTGCTCGGCACCCAGGAAGCCGCAAAGCAGATGATCAAGCAGGGCACGGGCGGCAAGATCATCAACACGTCGTCGATCGGCTCGAAGCAGGGCTATGCGCCGTTCGCGCATTACTGCGCCAGCAAGTTCACCGTGGTCGCGCTCACGCAGGCGGCGGCACGTGCGTTCGCGAAAGACAACATCACGGTCAACAGCTTCGCGCCCGGCGTCGTGCACACCGCGCTTTGGGACCAGCTCAACCGCGAGTTCATGGAACTCGGCATCACGAAGGAGCCGGATCAGGCTATAAACGATTTCAGCGTCGATATCCTGAAGGGCCGCTACGCTACCCCCAAGGATGTCGCTGGTGTCACGACGTTCCTAGCGTCCAGTGCGTCGGACTACATGACGGGTCAGACCGTCATGATCGACGGCGGCATGGTGCTGATCTGATCTGATCGGCCGTGTGAGGACACATGTCCCTTCTCGATTTCTTCCGTTGCAGCATCCGGCTGCGGGTCCGCTGGCCTTCCACGGTGGATGGTCGGGTCAGGACGGGATTCCTGTTCCTCGGGAGGTCCCACGGGGGTGGGCCACCCGAGGAGCGCCAACAGGCTCGTGGCGAGCCCAGTTCTTGGAGAGATGAATGAAAGCCGATGGTTCAGGTGGCGTACGCAAGGCGATCATCGTCGGAGGGTCTACGTCCGGCCTGATGACTGCCGCTCTTTTGCGTAAGCAAGGCTGGCAAGTCGATCTCTACGAGCGCTCGCCGGTGGAGCTGGTTGGTCGGGGTGCCGGAATCGTCTGCCACGGCGAGCTGTTCGAGGCGCTCGAGGAGACAGGCGCGGGCGTGGCCGACCTGGGGGTCGATGTCGCCGAGCGGTTGGCTTTCGACATCGACGGCGAGATCGCAGGTCGTCGGCCCTTCCCGCAGACCGTCACGTCCTGGGACCGGCTCTACCAGCTCGTCCGCAAGATCGTGCCCGACGAGCATTATCATCTCGACCATCATCTGAATCGTGTCGAGCAGGACGAACATGGTGTGCGCGCGTTCTTCGAGAACGGCATGGTGGCCGAAGCCGACCTGCTGATCGGCGCCGACGGTTTCCGCTCGAGCGTGCGCGGCGAGTATCTGCCGGATATCCATCCGATCTACGCGGGCTATGCGATCTGGCGCGGCCTCGCCGACGAGGCGGCGCTCGATCCCAGGATCGCCGAGACGGTGTTCGGTCGCTTCACCTTCCACTTCCCCGAAGGCACCGAGATCCTCGGCTATCCGATCGCCGGGCCGAACAACGATCTGCGTGTCGGGCACCGACGCTACAATTGGGTCTGGTACAAGAAGGCGCCGGAAGACGAGCTCGACCGGATGCTCACGGACGCGAACGGGAATTATCACGCGCTTGGCATAGCGCCGACGCTGATCCGCCCCGAAGTGATTGCCGACATGCGCGAGCAGGCGAAGGCGATGATCACGCCGCCGCTGCTTCACGTTCTGGACCATGTGAAGGCACCCTTCTTCACGCCGATCTACGACCTGCTGTCGCCCCAATTCGCCTTCGGGCGGGTCGCGCTGGTTGGCGACGCTGCGATCGTGGCACGGCCGCATGTCGGCTACGGCACCGCCAAGGCGGCCGGCGACGCACTGGCACTGGCCCGCGCAGTCGGGAGCACGGATGATATCCCGGGCGCGCTCAAGGCCTACGAGGCGGAGCGCTACGGAATCGGCGAGCGTTGTTTCTATCGCGGCCGACAACTCGGTGCCTGGGTGTCGGGCGACGAGCCGCGCGACGCGCAGGAAGCGGAAGAATTCCACGAACTCCACACGATGCAGGGAATCCTGCGCCACGTCGCGAGTGGCGAATTCCTGACGATGTGAAGGGTGTCGGCCCGAACGGCCGGAAGCATGAGAAGGAAAGTAGAGAGATGGCCAGCCAGGATCTGCCGAAGCCCGATTTCGTGCGCAACATGACGCTGATCGGTCATTCGGAGATGGCCGGGCGCGCCGACGGCGTCCAGCTGATGGTCGAACGAGGTTTCGCCTATGTCGGCCACATGTTCTCCAAGGGCTTCAGTGTGGTCGATGTGAGAGATCCGCGAAGTCCCAGGCCGGTCAACTATATTCCTGCGCCGGCCAATACTTGGAACATTCACCTCCAGGCACACGACGGGCTGCTGCTCGTCATCCACGCCAAAGACATGTTCGCCGCAAGCCAGTTCCAGGACGAACGCGAATATTATACTGGTTCGCTTGGCAAAAAGGTCGGCACGGCGGAGTGGAAGTCCGAAACGCGCGACTGGAGCGCCGGCATGGCGGTCTACGACATCGCCACCGATCCGGCCAATCCCCGCCAAATCGGCTTCTTCTCCATCCCTGGCGGCGGCATCCACCGCATTTGGTATGTGGGCGGCCGCTGGGCCTATGTTTCGGCATTGCTTGACGGCTTCGCAGACTACATCTTCATGGTCGTCGATCTCGCCGACCCGACCAAACCCAAGGAGGCCGGGCGCTACTGGCTGCCGGGCATGAACGTCGCAGCAGGCGAAAAGCCGACGCTCGATCCGGCGCGTCGCAACGGGCTCCACCACGCGATCATCCACGGCGACACCGCCTATGGAGCGTGGCGCGACGCCGGCTTGGTGATGATCGACATCAAGGATCGGACCAAACCCGAACTGATTGTCCACAAGAACTGGTCGCCCCCCTTCGGCGGCGGCACGCACAACTGCCTGCCGCTGCCCGATCGGGATCTGCTGATCGTGCTCGACGAGGCAGTGATGGACGATCAGGAAGACGGGCTGAAGCTCATCTGGGTGATGGATATCCGCGAGCCTTCGAATCCGGTCAGCATCGCCACCTTCCCGACGCCGGCGGAAGCCGACTACAAGGCCAAGGGTGCCCACTTCGGGCCGCACAATGTGCATGAGAACCGGCCCGGCAGCTTCGTCAGCTCCGATCTGATCTTCGCGACATACCAGAATGCAGGCATCCGAGCGTTCGACATCCGCGACCAGTATCGACCTGTCGAGACCGCCGCCTTCGTGCCGCCGAAGCCTCGGCGAATGATGGACCACCGGCCGGGCCGCCCTCAGGTGATTCAGTCATGCGATGTGTTCGTCGATGCGCAGGGGCTCGTCTACGCCAACGACTACAATGGTGGCCTCTACATCCTCGAGTATCGGGGATGAACAGGGCCGTGGACACCGCGGCCGCGATCGAGGCGTTCGCACGAGGCTGTGCGGATGCGATCGGCGCAAAATATGTAATCACCGCAGCGGACGAGCTCGAGCCGTTCGAGACCGACTTCTGGCGTCAGAACCGCGGCAAGGCGGCGCTTGCGCTCAGGCCCGGCACGACGCAGGAGGTGGCGGCGGTCGTCCGCCTGGCGCGGGAGCACGGTGTCCAGATCCTCGTTCAGGGCGGCAATACCGGGCTCGCCAATGGCAGCATCCCCAACGGCTCGGGCGATCAGGCGGTGCTGCTGCTCTCGCGCCTCAACAGGATCCGCAAAGTCGGGCCGGGAGGAGACTATCTGGTCGTTGAGGCCGGCTGCATCCTGGCCGACGTTCAGCAGGCGGCGACCGATGCGGGGCGCTACTTCCCGCTATCGCTGGGTGCGGAGGGATCGTGCCAGATCGGCGGGAATCTCGCGACGAACGCGGGCGGTATCAACGTGCTGCGCTATGGCAACGCACGCGAACAGGTGCTGGGGCTCGAGGTCGTATTGCCCGACGGCAATGTATGGGACGGCCTGCAAACGCTGCGCAAGGACAACACGGGCTACGACCTGAAGCAGCTCTTCATCGGCTCCGAGGGTACGCTGGGAATTATCACGGCGGCGGTCGTCCGGCTGGCGGCGCAGCCGCGCGAGCGCGTCACCGCCTGGCTCTCGGTGCACTCCACCGAGGATGCGATCGCCCTGTTCAGCCGGATGCGTGGGCGCTTCGGCGACCTGATTTCCAGTTTCGAGCTGGTCCCTGAAAAGGGCGTGGCGCTTGCTGTGGAAAAGCTGCCCGGCGTTCGCCGACCGGTCGAGGGCGATCCGGACTGGCATGTGTTGATGGAAGTCGCCTGGACCTTCGCGGACGGGCTCCAGGCCCGCGTCGAGGAGGCGCTTGCCGAGCTGTTCGAAGAGGGACTCTGCCTCGACGGCGCGATCGCTGAGAGCGAACAGCAGCGGCTCAATATGTGGCGCGTCCGGGAAGGTCAGGCCGAGGCTGCGCGAGAGGCGGGTTTGGTCGTGCGCAGCGACATCAGCGTGCCTCTCGAGGAGATCCCGCCGCTGCTTAGGGACGTCGATCAGTTCGCAGCCGATTTCGGAGACGTCGTGCGCTTCCTGCCTTTTGGCCATGTCGGAGACGGCAATCTCCACGTCAATTTCGCAGTAGCCGAAAACGAGGCGGAGCGGCTGGAAAAGCCCCTGCTCGAGCACGTCTATGCCTCGGTGATCGCGCGCGGCGGATCGGTGAGCGCCGAGCATGGTGTTGGCCGCGCGAAGCGCGACGTGATCCGACGCAGCAAATCCCCGGTCGCAATCGAGATGATGGCCCGCATCCGGCAGGCGCTCGATCCCGACAGGGTGATCAACGCGGATATCGGTCTGGTTTGAGGTCGAAAATGCTGGCCGGGACATTCCGAGCGCTGGTCCAGGAGGGAAGGATGAAGGATACCGACAAGAGGATCGGAGCCGACCAGGCACCGAAGAGGGAGCAGCCCCGCCCCGATGGATGCGTGGGTTCCCCAGCAATACGGGCCGCACTGATCTTTGCGAGCCCGGCGGCCAAGAAGGCCGGCAACTGAGAAGGCAGGCCGGTAGAGCCTGCCTCCGGAAGAGGAGAGGGTAATGGGCTACAGCACAGTGTTCGAGAACTTAACTTCTCTCGCGCGACCAAAAGTCTATGAGCGGTTTTCCGACTTCGGGGGCCTTGGAAAGTATTTTCCTTCCGCGATCGACTATTGCACCCTCGACGGCAGCGGCATCGGGTCGGTGCGAACCATCAAGATGTTCGACCTGGACGGATTGATCCTCGAGCGGCTCGAACTGCTCATCGAGGGCAGCGTGATTAGCTACTCGATTGTCAACGAATCTCCGCTGCCTTTCGATCTCTACCATTCGGTAATCAGGCTCTCCGACCACGATGGAGGTTGCCACATCTCCTGGAGCAGCAACTGGCGCTCGAAGGGCGATCCCGAGGATCAGGTACGCGAGACCGTTCTCGGCTTCTACCGCAGCATCTTCGAGGGTGTCGTTAGCGCGCGCTGACGGAAAGTCGCCGGCTGTGCTCCCCGGCAGCAAGCGAAGGGCGAGCGCCGGGCCTTGAATCGGCGCCTGTGCAGCGTGCCGCGACAATGCGGCAGCCGGCCGCGCGTGCTGCGCGGCGACCATGTCAAAAGAGGAGGTGGGGGCAATGCATGAAGTCGTGATGGAGAGACCAGCCATAGACGTGGCGCCCTTGAGGCTTGGACGGACGCTGTGGGCGTTCGCGATCATCTACGGCCTCGGGATCGTGACCTGCTACATCGTCAACATGATCGTGCAGGCGGCGCCGATCGGCCCGTGGGCGACACCCAAGGACATCGCCACCAATTATTGGCTGGACAATGTGACCTGGCAGCTCATGTCGCTCTGGTTCGCCGTACTGTCCGGCGTCAGCAGTGGATTTCCCTTTCAGCGGATCGAGAATTCGATGACGCGCGGTGTCTGCGTCAGCGCGACCAGCTGGGTCATTGGCTGGTTCGCGGCGAAGGGCATTTACTGGGCGGGGCTGGGTGCCGACTGGGTGTTCCCCATCGTCGGCTGTGCCTTCTTCTTCCTGGCCTTCTTCGCATTCATCGGTGAAAGCTGGATCGTAGCCGGAATGCCCCCGCAACGGCGCTTCTTCATCCTCTTCACGCTGGTGACGTTCCTCACCTACGCCGTCACCAACTCATCGATTCGCTGGATTCCGGCGTGGTGGTTTCCCTTCATCGAGGTGGGGCTCGCTTCCGGCCTGCTCAGCTATTACACGCGCGGCATGACGCAGCCGGGCAAGGCATTCGTCTCGGCCGGCCTGCTGTTCGTGGCGATGCTGGTATTTCTGTGGGGATGCCACCAGCTGCGATATTGGGATCCGACCCAACCCGGCGTCGGCGCGTTCTGGACGATCGGCACCTATGCCAATCCGACCTGGCTGTTGTGGTTCCTGATCTCCTGCTCGGTGACACACGCGATGGTGGCCCAGGCCTATGGCTGGCCGTTCAGCCATGTGCCCCAACCGTGGGGCGGGCTGTTGGCGCTGGCGGGCACCTTCCTGGTGACGACGCTGCTCACCAAATTGCTCCTGTCACTGGTCGGAACGGTGTTCACCGACGTTAACGAGGCGATGACATACGGCTATATGCCAACGCACTGGTCGTTCGTTATGGCCGCGGTGTTCGGGTTCGGGGCCGACCTGCCCTATCTGTGGCGTGGACAAAAGACGCCAGGCACATGGGACGACGTTGCCTAAGTAATTGGGGGTCGATCGGTCGAATTCAGGATGGTTGACGGAGTGGCGAGTGCCTCATCAGGGACTCAAATTCCCGGTGGTCCTCGCCGCTCTCGTCTGCAAGCCTGGTTTCGAGTTCGCGGTAGCGTTGCAGGATCTGACGTCCGAAGGGCGTCAGTCGTGCGCCGCGCTCCCGTCCGCCGCCCTTCAAGGTCTCGACCAAGGGGTGCTGCCAGCAGCGGTTCATAGTGTCCACAAGCCGCCAGCTGCGCCGGTAGCTCATGGCCAGAGCGCGTCCGCCGGCCGAGATCGAACCTTCGCGGTCGATCGCCTCAAGCAACGCGGCCTTGCCCGGGCCCATCGCGATCTATTCCGGCCGCGGAGTGACGATTTCTGATTGGATCCGCTTGCAGTTACGCGGCCAAGGAGTGCGGCCGACGTGATGGCGGCGATGAGTCCACTCCCAGACCCATCGGCAGGCGCCCCTGGCGCAGGTCCGCGCCGGTGGGCGGCCAAGGGGCTCAAAGAAACCTATGGATTGGGCCGTTGGCCGTGCCGGCGCGGGGCAGACCGCCATCGGCTCGGCTGCGCGGGGCTCCCGGAACTTGTGGAGATTTCGACGGCATGGCGTTGCGCGACGAGGTAATCGAGGTGGAAGGGCCAAACGGCATGTTTCCGGTAATTGTCACCGCAGGTGCGCTGAGCGCACTGAGGCCGTATGCCGGGGCCTTCCGTGACGGAGCAAGCATTGTCCGCCTGTTTCGTAGTATGATCGCCGAAATTGCCCGCGAAAAGCGCGCCGACGCATTGGTCGATCCTGATGGATGCGTGCGGATCGACGCGGTCGACGTTGGAGATTGAACAAAAAGGGCCGGAGACCGCGCCCAACGCCGAGTCTCCGGCTCAACGGGCATCAACGGGTCGGTCGCGCAAAGGCAGACCGCCCGCTTCGCGCGTTCAGCGAGCCGTGAAGCCGCCGTCCACCGGCAGGTTCACCCCCGTCACCCAGCTCGCCTCGTCGGACGCGAGATAGAGCACCGCGTAGGCGACCTCACGAGGCAGTCCGAGGCGCTTGAGCGATTGGTTGGTGGTGTTGAGCTTCTCGTAAGCCTCGATGCCCCCGGGGAAGGTTTCGCAAATGCCCTCCACCAGTGCTGTTCGCACGGTGCTCGGATGCACCGAGTTCACGCGAATATTGTACTCGCCATAAACGGCAGCATCCTGTCGCGTCTGCATCGTCACGGCGCCCTTGGCGATATGGTAGGGCGTGTACTCATGATTGCCGAACAGGCCGTAGATCGACGAGAAATTGACGATGCTGCCCGCCTTGTGCTTCATCATGTAGGGAATGGCGTGCTTCGAGCAGAAGAATACGCCTTTCACGTCCACGGCGAACAGCGCATCCCATTCCGCCTCGCTGCATTCGTGCGTGCGTTTGTCGGCGCCGATGATGCCCGCGCAGTTGACGAGGATGTCGATGCGGTCTCCATTTGCGGAGGCCGTCTCTTCCATCACGGTCCTGATGCTGGTCTCGTCGCATACGTCCATGCGTTTGTAGACCGCCCGACCGCCGGCATCCCGGATGCGCTGTGCGGCGGCTTCGCCTGCTGCATCGTTGAGATCGGTGAGTACGACGATGGCGCCTTCCTTGGCGAAGAGCTCGGCCGATGCGAGTCCCATTCCGGAGGCAGCGCCGGTGATGACGGTTACCTTGTCTTGAACGCGTCCCATCAATTCTCTCCTATGGTTTTGGCAGTCAAACTCCGGGGGGCTGGGGCGCAGTTGACGAGGATGTCGATGCGGTCTCCGTTGTCGAAGGCCATCTCCTCGATCACGGCCCTCACGCTGGCCTCGTCGTGCACGTCCATGCGATTGAATATGGCGCGGCCGCCTGCATCCCGGATGCGCTGTGCGGCGGCTTCGCCTGCGGTGTCATTCAGGTCGGCGAGTACGACGATGGCGCCTTCCTTGGCGAAGAGCTCGGCAGAGGCCAGCCCCATTCCGGAAGCGGCGCCGGCAATCAGCGCTACTTTGTCTTGGACCCGTCCCATCTTTCCCCTCCTGCAATCTGGGCGGTTAGACACCGGAAGGATCGGCCGAACCTGGCCGCGTCGCTTTCCCGATAGAGGTTGCGCGGACGACTTTGGCGCCGCCCGCGCTGCGTCACGGTCGCGTTCACTCGACCGTGTAGGCGTATTCCGAATATTTGATCGGCCGATGTGCGGATGTGGTGAGCATCCAGTCGCCGCCCACCGAGCGGACCAGATCGTGCACGTCCTCTCGGTTCCGCTGTGTCAGGCGATCGATCAGATTCGTGACGTACTGATACTGGTAGACGGTATCGACCATGCCGAGCTTCACGACCGGTCGACCGCGCAGCTCAAAGTGCACACGCCCAAACGTCGGATGCGCCGAGCGGGGCGCACCGAAGGCCTCCAACTCGCTGCCCGAAACCAGGTTCGGATTCGTTTCGGTGTAGTTGTTGTAGAGCTCGATCGTCGCCTTTAACTCGGGCC
>Ga0209166_10001218_pt1 | contig 22146 bp, 15 predicted proteins | sample Coa_R1_3_FD_187151 | JGI IMG/M metagenome (GOLD analysis project Ga0209166, IMG submission 187151) | Surface soil microbial communities from Centralia Pennsylvania, which are recovering from an underground coalmine fire - Coalmine... | ecosystem: Environmental > Terrestrial > Soil >... | reverse complement strand
CGCCTACGAACCCTTTACACCCAGTAATTCCGAACAACGCTGGCCCCCTACGTCTTACCGCGGCTGCTGGCACGTAGTTAGCCGGGGCTTCTTCTACTGGTACCGTCACTCCTCTTGCGAGGCATTCGTCCCAGTCGAAAGGGGTTTACACTCCGAGAAGCTTCATCCCCCACGCGGCGTCGCTGCGTCAGGCTTTCGCCCATTGCGCAAGATTCCCCACTGCTGCCTCCCGTAGGAGTCTGGACCGTGTCTCAGTTCCAGTGTGGCTGGCCATCCTCTCAGACCAGCTACCGATCATAGCCTTGGTGAGCCGTTACCTCACCAACTAGCTAATCGGGCGCGGGCTCCTCCTCCGACGCATTGCTGCTTTGAATCCCCGAACCGGAGTCCAGGGAATGTTATGCGGAATTAGCCCCGCTTTCGCGGGGTTATTCCCCATCGGAGGGCAGATTGCCCACGTGTTACGCACCCGTGCGCCGTGCGCCATACCGTATTGCTACGGCACGCGCACTCGACTTGCATGTGTTAAGCACGCCGCCAGCGTTCGTTCTGAGCCAGGATCAAACTCTCGTTTGAAACCTGTCGCTTGAGCTTGCCTGCCGTGAAGCAGACATGAAAAAGCCCCGGTTTGCACCGAGGCCAGCCTTGCTCAAGCAAATTGTTGATCGCTCAAATTACTCAACCCATCCGCGCTCGAAAACCCGGATGGTTTCGAACAGATTCTGGCACATCGTATCGGTTGTCAAAGAGCGGTACCCCCCTGTCCAGCAGAAAGGCACTACCAAAGCCAAACGAGTATGGCAGAGTCATGTATTGGTGTCAACAGCGTTTCGCGTCGTTTTTGGGCGTTTTCCACAGGCTGCTTCTGGCTAACAAGCTGCTTCCGACCGACAACTTTCCGTGCCAGAAAGCGCATCTCGGATAGTCAATTGGTTCTCCAAAGGAGGCTCTCTCATGAGAACAAAAATGATCTTCCTGGTAGCCCTCGTTCTAACCTGTTGCTCTGCTAGCTTAGCGCAGGTACCCAGCCCGGACGTGAAATTCATTGCCGACACCCTGGTTGTACAAGCGGACGGCCGCTACGAGGCCGATCCTGATCTCGCTACACTTGCCTTTTCCGTTTTTGCCCAAGACAAGAACCTGAAACAGACTTACGATCAGGCATCGCAATCGATGCAGAAGATAGCTACCGTTGCAGAAAAGAACGGCCTGAAAAAAGAAGACATTACCTTTGGCGTGCTTACGGTAAAGCCGTACTACGAAGGGGATCGAAAGAAACGAGCAAAATCCTATGCCGTGCACGGACAGATCACCCTGCGGGTTAGAGACTTCTCGAAGTTGGGTCCATTGCTTGAGGACTCTGTCGAGGACGGGATCACTGACTTTCGTTCGTTAACCTATTCGCTCGCGGATGAAGAAGCCGCCAGGCAACATGCTGCCGCCGCAGCCATGCACTCGGCCATGGGGCGAGCAACTGCGGTGCTTGAGCAGAAAGGCCAGAAAATCGGCACGCTTCGTTTCGCCAACCTTGATGTAAAGCAAGTCGTCGGCGCCTCTAGTATGGACGTCTATACTTTGGCGGAATATAACGGCTACGTAGCCTCAGAAACCTCCAGAGGGGGTGGACTCTTTGGTATGGCGAAAAAAGTGGTTCCGCCGCCACCACCCCCTCCGCAACCTGAGAAAATTACCGTCAGCGCAACAGTACAGTGCGCCTTCCAGATTCAGTAGCGACCTGAGTTCACTGCGTGAGTTTTGGGCGGGCGACTGCTAGGATGGCGGGAAGAGGTGCGGGATCCTTGGCCGCGCGTTCTTCTTTGAGCCAGCAACTGCTGCAACACGTGAAGCCGCGGGAGTTTGTGCGTCCCGGGAATCGTGTGGGAGTTGCTGTGTCCGGCGGCGCGGATTCGGTAGCGTTGCTTCTGCTGTTGCTGGAGTTGCGGGGAGACCTCGGAATCGTCCTCAGCGTGTTGCACTTTAATCATAAATTGCGCGGAAAAGCTTCGGACGCCGACGAAAAATTCGTCGCCAAGCTGGCCGCCAAGCATGGACTTGAATTTCACTCCGCTTCTGCTGACGTCGCGAAGAAGGCCAAGACGGAGCGCGCCAACCTCGAAGACGCCGCGCGCCGATCTCGCTACGGCTACTTTCGCTCTCTGGTTGACGCAGGCGTGTGCAATCGCATCGCGGTCGCCCACACCGCGGACGACCAAGCCGAAACCGTGCTTGCGCACATCCTTCGCGGAACCGGTCTCGCCGGGCTTGGCGGGATTCATCCCGTTGCAGGTCCCATTTTTCGGCCGCTGCTGAGCATTCGCCGCGTCGAATTACGAGCTTACCTGCGTCGTAAGAAGCAAAACTGGCGCGAAGACACAACTAATCGAGACACGAAGCGACTGCGCGCACGGATTCGCAAGAAGCTCCTTCCCCTCCTTGAGAAACAATTCCAGCCGGCCATCGTCGAACATCTGACGACTCTCGCGAACCTCGCTCGCGAGGACGAATCTTTATTCGATGCCCTGCTGAAGGCGCGTCTCGCTAGGGCCGCGCGGCAAAGCGATGGAGCTTTACGGATCCCCTTCACGGATTTGTTTGCGAGAGCTGTAGAAGGTGAACTCAACACAGAGTTCACAGAGTTCACAGAGGACATAGAGAAGAGCGACTTCATTGCAATGAGCAAGCGCGTGGTCCGCGGTCTAGTGGAACGGGTTAAAGGACAGAGCGGGCAACTCGGTGCTAACCACGTTGCTGCGGTGCTTGAGCTCGCGCGAACCGGAAAGAACGGGAGCTCGCTCATGCTGCCTGGCGGTGTGGAAGTGCGAAAAGACCGGGAGGCGCTCCTTTTTCGCGCAACCGCAAAGACGGACGTTAATTCAGCGCGCAGCACAAATCACAGATTCGAGTACAACATCGATTTGTCGCGCGGCGCGCAGGCCGTGAACGTCCGCGAATTGGGTTGTGTCTTCCGCCTCCGAGCGATTGACTGGCCATCTACAGGGGAGGAAAATAACAATAGGGAGATGGTCCTGGACCTCGAGCGCCTGCGTGCCCCCCTAGTCCTGCGCAACTGGCGTCCCGGAGACCGGTTGCGCCCTTTCGGCCATCAGAACGACAAAAAGCTGAAGCGCTTGCTGAACGAAAAGCACATCAGCCGCTGGGAGCGGGAGGGCTGGCCGGTGATGACCAGTGACGGGGTTCTCGTTTGGGCCCGCGGCCTTTCGGTGGCCGCCGATTTTGCAGCCGACGAGAATACCCGGACGGGGATTGTGATAGCTGAGGAAAAGATTTGAGCGCGCGGAAAGCGGCAACGTATTCAGCTGCGCGCATCGCGGCTCGCGTCGCTGAGTTGGGTACAGAAATCTCGCGCGAATTTGGGGGGCGGCGGCTGGATGTCGTTGTGACCATGGATCGCGGCTTTGTTTTCGCGGCCGATTTGATCCGTCAGATTAGCGCGCCGACAGTTTGCCACTTTGTTCGCGAAGATGTTCGCGACGTGAATCACGATGGGCACGCGCGGCGGGAAGTTTTGTTTGGCTCGCAACCGGAGTTGAAAGGACGAGACGTTTTGGTTGTGGATGCAGTGCTCGAAAGCGGCGTGACGCAGGATTTTCTTCTGCGCCGTCTGGGTGAAAGCCGACCTCGGTGCATCAGGCTGGCAGTCCTTTTGGACAAGCCCGGCAAGCGCCGTGTGGCTCTGGAGCCCGATTACTTTGGGTTCCGGACTGCATCTAACCAAGTATGGGTAGGGTACGGCTTGGCCGCCCCCAATGGCATGGGGAGAAATCACAAACAGCTTTCTTCGGGAACGAACCGCTCCTCCCGAAATAGTGGCAAAGGACGAAAAAAGAAAGCATGATAGAGGCAGCACGCGGCTTCCGGAATCAGAGAGGGAAACGTGAATTCTAGCTCGACGGTAAAAACAATTCTCTTCTGGATGTCCATCGTCTTGCTGGGCGTGATGCTCTGGAAACTGGTCTCCGCCAACGGCGGTCAGGCCCGCGAAGAGCAGCCAAGCTACAGCGAGTTCATGGCCAAAGTCGAAGCGGGTGACGTGAAAGAAGTCACCATGTATCTCGGCCAGGTCAGCTACGACCTTCAGGGCGAGTACAAAAATCCCGCCAACCGCAAGTTCCAAGTGACCATTGCGAAAGAAGACGCCCCCAACGTAACCAAGGAACTGCGCGACAAGACAGTGCAGATTAAAGTTAAAGAAGTCCGCAGTGCCGACTGGGTCCTGCTCCTCCTCAACGGCCTCCCTCTTCTCCTTCTCGTTGGGTTCTGCTTGTTCTTAATGCGGCAGATGCAAGCCGGCGGCAACAAAGCCCTCAGCTTCGGCAAATCGCGCGCGCGTCTGCTTTCCGCGCAACAGAAGAAAGCCACCTTCAAGGATGTTGCGGGCACCGATGAGGCCAAAGAAGAGCTTCAGGAAATCATCGAATTCCTGAAAGACCCGCAGAAATTCCAGAAACTGGGCGGACGCATTCCCAAAGGCGTTTTGCTGGTTGGCCCTCCAGGCACGGGCAAGACTCTTCTTGCGCGCGCTATCGCAGGCGAAGCCAACGTTCCGTTCTTCTCCATTTCCGGCTCGGACTTCGTGGAAATGTTTGTGGGCGTCGGCGCCAGCCGCGTACGCGACCTTTTCGAACAGGGTAAGAAGAATGCGCCTTGCATCATCTTCATTGACGAAATTGACGCTGTAGGCCGCCATCGCGGCGCGGGCTTGGGCGGAGGCCATGACGAGCGGGAGCAAACTTTGAACGCGCTGCTCGTCGAGATGGACGGTTTCGAATCCAACGAAGGCGTGATCCTGATCGCCGCAACTAACCGGCCGGATGTTCTCGACCCGGCGTTGCTGCGTCCGGGCCGCTTTGACCGCCGTGTCGTGGTCGCGCGTCCCGATGTGAAGGGCCGTGAAGAAATTCTTCGCGTGCATACGCGCAAGGTGCCCATCGGTGATGATGTGGATCTTTCCATCATCGCGCGTGGCACCCCGGGCTTCTCAGGCGCGGACCTTGCGAATCTGGTCAACGAAGCGGCGCTCTGGGCTGCGCGCCAGAACCGCAAGTTTGTCACCATGGCCGATTTTGAGATGTCGAAGGACAAAGTCCTGATGGGCGTCGAGCGCAAGTCCATGATTCTTTCCGACGAGGAAAAGAAAAACACCGCTTACCACGAAGCGGGGCATGCGCTGGTTGCCGCCATGACTCCTGGCGCCGATCCCGTCCACAAAGTCACGATCATTCCACGCGGCATGGCTCTCGGCCTCACCATGCAGTTGCCCGAAGCCGACAAGCATACCTACACGCGCGAGTATCTCGAAGGCATGCTTGCCGTGCTGATGGGCGGACGTTCCGCGGAAGAAATCTTCCTGGGCCACATCACCACCGGCGCCGGCAACGACATCGAGCGTGCTACGGACATCGCTCGGAACATGGTCTGCGAATGGGGCATGAGCGAACTCGGGCCGCTGGCTTACGGTAAAAAGGATGAAGCCATCTTTCTTGGCCGTGAAATCGCCCAACACCGCGATTTCTCCGAAGACACCGCCGTGCAGATTGACAAGGAAGTGAAGCGCATCGTCAATGCGGCCTACGATAGAGCCCGCAGCATTCTTTCCAGCAACCGCGACGTTCTCGAACGCGTAGCCCAGGCTCTTCTCGAACGGGAAGTCATTGACGCCGCCGAAGTAAAGCTGCTCATGGAAGGCAAGCCGCTCCCTGAAAAGCCCCGCACGCCGCCTCCGCAAGCTCCACCGGCGCCGAGCGTGGATCCCAAAACCGTGCGGCCCGAACTGCGGCCGGCCCCGGGTTTCACTCGCGGCGAAAACCCCGCCAAAGCGTAAAGACAGCTTATTTTTCCGATAATGCAAAAGGGGCGAACTTTGCCCCCTTTTCGCATTGTATGCTCCCATCGATTCGAACTGCGCGACAAAGTGTCCAGATGCTTCGAGAGGCGATTGCAGCACAAAAAGAGTAGAATACGCTCATGGGAAAACGGGAAGAAAACCTGAGCGTGACTTGCCCCTGCTGCCAGGCAAAGCTCGTCATTGATCCGATCTTTGGCGCGGTGCTTTCCCACGAAGCTCATGTAAGACCCGGACCTGACGTAGACCTCACCAAGGCGTCGGATATCCTTGAAGAGCAGAAGCGGCAGCGCGAAGATAAGTTCGCGGATTCCTTCTTCCAGGAAACCCACAAGGAAGACATCCTGGCTAAGAAATTCGAAGAAGCCATGAAGAAGGCCAAGGACGCCCCCGCCGGCAAACCCATCCGCGACTTCGACTTGGATTAGCCAGCTGCAAGGCTGCTCGCTTTTTCGTTTCGCGAGATTTGCAATATTGATTTGACCTAGGGCCTTCGAGCTGTCTAACCTGAAAGAGTTCCTCGACATCCAAGAGCTTTTTACGACCACCGATGGATGGTCTCCGAGCGCCTTTCGTTTTGAGCGTTGAGTTAGCCGCCTGCGGTACACTCTGTTGCGCCTATGGCCTTGCGCCGAAAAACGTTCAGGCTGAAACTTCCTTCGCGTACGCTCGTGCTCGGCGAGCGCACTCTCATTATGGGCGTGCTGAACGTTACGCCGGACAGTTTTTTTGATGGCGGCCAATTTCTCGACCCCGACCGCGCCATCGAGCATGCTATCGCAATGGAATCCGCCGGCGCCGACCTCCTGGACATCGGTGGCGAATCTACGCGCCCCGGTTCGCAGGAGGTACTTGCCTCCGAAGAACTGGACCGGATTCTTCCCGTTCTGGAAGGTTTGCGCAGGCGCATCAAGACTCCGATTTCAGTGGACACGCGCAGAGCTGCTGTTGTCGAGCTTGCTCTGCGTGCGGGCGCGGAAATCATCAATGATGTTTCAGGACTAAAAAACGATCCGCGCATTGCCGAAGTTGCTGCTCGGCAACGGGTCCCACTCATTCTGATGCACATGCGCGGCGAACCACGTACGATGCAAAAAACGGGTTTCGCGCGCGACACGCTGCGCGACGTGACGCAGGGCTTGCGCAAATCCGTCGACGTTGCGCGCAAAGCCGGTGTAGCAAAATCGCAAATCATTCTCGATCCGGGCATCGGCTTCGGCAAGAGCTTCGCGCAAAACTACGAATTACTCGAAAGACTTCCGGAGCTCGCGAAGCTTGGCTATCCGCTGCTCGTCGGCACTTCCCGCAAAGGCTTCCTGGGAGCGACTCTGGCTCGCGACGGCAAGCCCGCCTCGCCCGAAGAACGAATCTGGGGCACAGCGGCCACCGTGACCGCTGCAATCCTGAACGGAGCGCATATCGTGCGCGTCCACGATGTTGCGGAAATGATTCAGGTTGCGCGCGTTGCCGACCGCCTCGTGAACCCCCGCCTTCGTCGGGGGTTGCGCTAAAGAGTCTTTTCTCGCCAACTTCTACATAATCCGGCTATATTTCACTTATATTTCTCGATCGGGAAATCTATGGACGGAGCGTAGCTTCATGCTGCGAAAGTCTCTTTTACTTGCCTGCTTATTTTTTTACCTTTTTGCTGCATCTTTGTCTGCTCAACTGCCTCCGGTCAAGAATCCTCTGGCACCAGCACAAAACCCCAGGTCCGCGGGCTGTTCGACGACGGACGCTTCCAGTTGTGCGCAAGCAGCGGCGAAACTGCTGCCCATCGTCATGGGGCCATCCCCGATGGAAGAAAACCTTCGTCGCCTGACTGATGAAATCGGAGGCCGAGTCACCGGCTCTCCCGAGATGGCCAAAGCCGTCGAGTGGGCTGTAGCCGCCTTCCGCGCCGCAAACGTCGACGTGCACACGGAGAAGTACACGCTGCCGACAACGTGGGGCGAAGGCGACACCAAGCTCCTTGTCAGCGATCCCTCGGAACTTTCTTCCCCGCCCAAGACAGACGCTGGTATCAGGCTCGTTTCACTCCGCGCTGTGTCCACTGGATGGGGCCCGCCGTTAACGCGAGAAAACGCGGTCCAGATTGTGGATGTTGGTTATGGAGGGGCTGACGATTTCGAACGCGCCGGTCCTATCAAAGACAAGATCCTTCTCGTGCACAGTGAGGTGGGGTCTACGTGGGCCGATCTCTTCAACGAGTATCTGCGTCCGCCGGACATCATTCGCCGCGCCGTTGAAGGCGGAGCCAGAGCCATCCTATGGATGGGCGCGCGTGAACGGTTGCTCCCGTACCGCCACACAAATTCTCTGACCGGGGCGATCGACAAGATTCCCCAGGCTGTTGTTGCGCGCGAAGACGCCATGCGCCTCGCGCGAAGCGTGGCAGCGTACCCAAACAAAGTTCTCGTTATGCTGCAAATGCCCAACAAAATTGGCGGCCCGGTAGAGCAGCAGAATGTTGTGGGCGAGATTCGCGGTTACGAGAAACCCGATGAGGTAGTGATCCTCGGGGCGCATCTCGATTCTTGGGAACTCGGAACTGGGGCGCTCGACAATGGCTGCAACGCAGCATTAGTTGTCGAAACAGCGCGCGCCATCAAAGCCACGGGGCTACTGCCGCGGCGAACCATCCGTTTTGTGCTTTTCAGCGGTGAAGAACAAGGCGCTATCGGCTCCTATGAATACGTGAAGGCCCATCGTGCGGAACTCAACAAGGTTCGGGCAGTGATTGTCTTTGATTCGGGCATCGGCCGCGTCACCGGGTATTCTCTTGGCGGCCGCCGCGACACCGAGGCTGGCGTGCGAGAGGTTCTCAAGCCGTTGGAATCCTGGGGCGCGAACAACCACACACACGACGCTTCGTTTGGTACCGATAATCTCGATTTCCTTCTCGAGGGCGTGCCCACGCTGGTCGCCAATCAGGAAGAGGCCAACTACCTGCCGAACTATCACGCGGCCTCGGACACACTCGATAAAGTGGACATGCGTGAGCTCAAGCTGCACACCGTGCTCGCCGCGCTCACTGCTTGGGGCATCGCCGACCGTACCGAACCGGTTGGCAAGCGGCTTACACGCGCGGAAATTGAGGCGCAAATGAAAGAGACCGGGCTTGATCAGCAATTGAAGGCGCTAGGTTACTGGGATGCCTGGCAATCCGGCACCCGCGGCCGCAAACCCTAGCGGTTCACTCCAACCCCTTTTTCAGTGAGGAAGCACGCGGCAAGGTGCGAGTTCCCGTGGATAAACCAAGAACCAGTCTTTGTGCGCTTTCTTCCTATTGCTTGATAATTCCAACGACCATTTCTTCCAATCGTTTACCGGTTCTGGCAATTCGATTTCGATCAGATCGTTTCGCGTCATTCCCGTGTACATGCTCGCGAGCAGATTCCCTGTGGCCTGACCTTCCCCAGCCTTCAGACCATAAATCACTTTCCGGAAAGGCCCCGTGCCGAACCGGCCAAACACCACGCCGCCTGACACACTGGAAAGCCCGGAGATCTCAATGGGATCGCTCTCGGCAGAGCGCCGGTCCCAATCGCTCATTCCGCTAACGCTGCCGAAGCTCAGCATCGAAACGTAAAGACGCACGCCTCGGCTCACAAGAGCGTCTCGCACTATATGCGCTCCATTTCGGCTTTGGTTGTCCGCGCCATCGCCGATCAGATAGATGGAATCCGAAAAACGAGGATCCCCCACAAGCTGCATTGCCGACAGGATGGCGTCGCGAGGCGAAGTCTTTCCGTGTAGATATTCCTTGGCATACTCCACATCCCCGCGAATCGCCGCTAAGCGCTTTGCCGCGGCAGGCGCGCCCTGAGTGAAATCAATCTGCTCATTGACCTTGTCGGAAAACAGAAATAAAGCCAGCGAAGTATTCTGGAGAGGCGCTTCGGAGATATGAGAAGCAATTGTGTTCGCCGCGACCCATTCTTCGGCGTCCGGCTGGCCGAGGACCGCTCCACTGGTATCAAGTAGCACAACGATCCGGTGCGGCCGTTCGTCAGGCTTGAACGAAAGAATCTTGACGGCTTTGCCGCCCAACTTCGCTTCGAAGTCGGCAGGTTCCAAGCCGCGCACCATTCCTCCGCTCGAATTGAAAACACTGAGCGTTAGGGTCCGGTGAATGCATGCCGTCTCCTGCGCAACTGCCGGAATTTCACTTCCCAGAAAGAAGCTCAGGAAGCAGAAGGCGATGCGCTTGACGGGCCACATGATTCGCAAGAAATAACACAGCCGCGGAGTTCCCACAAGACAAGGCTCGCCCTGGCCATCAGGTTTGCTTGTTCAGGCGACGAAGAAAGATGAACTCATCAATGAGCTACGAGCCCAACTAACAGGTCAATTCTCTTGCGGCCTCTCCAAAGATTTTTGTGTGCAAGTCAACGTCTGCTTCAGAGGTGTCGGGGCACATAAGGGCCATGTTGTGGAAAGGCGTGAGAAGGACGCCGCGGTTGAGAGCGTAGAGATGAAGGAAGCGCTCCAAATCGAAATCAGCGGCGGCCGCCGACTCGCCGCCATTGCGAGGAGGCTTTGCGGCGAAGGTATATTCGGCGCGGGCGCCTAGCTGAATGACGTTCCAAGGAAGGCCATTTGCGCGAATGTGTTCCGCAACGCCAGCATTGAAGCGTTTGGCGAGGGGAATCATCTTTTGAAAATTAGCGCAGGTAAGAACGTGCTCAAGCGTGGCGCGCATGGCCGCGAGCGAGAGGGCGTTGCCTGCTAAAGTTCCGCCGATGCCGCCGACATCGCAATCTTCAAGGTGAATGCGTCCGGCGATGCGCTGCGCGACTTCTTCGCTGCAGCCGTACGTCGCGCCAGGAATCCCGCTTCCGATGGCTTTCCCAAAAACCAGCATGTCGGGCTCGAGCTTCCATTCGGCGGTGCACCCGCCTGGCCCGGCGCAAATGGTGTGCGTTTCATCGGCGATCAAAAGCGAACCATAGCGGCGGCAAAGTTCCTGGGCGGACTTCCAGTAGCCGTCTTCGGGGAGAACGATTCCGACGTTGGTCATGGCGGGTTCCGCGAGGACGCAGGCCACGTCGTGGTGCTTGAGCGCGTCTTCGAGTGCGTTGAGATCATTGAACTCCACGACGCGCGTTGTTTCCGCCGGATTGGCGGGCGGACCGATGTTGCCGCGGCGTGGGCCAACAACGCCGTCACGAAGGGAAGCAAACGATTCGTCCACCGTACCGTGATAGCAGTAGTGCAAAACGAGGATCTTTGGGCGTTGCGTGATTTCCCGCGCAATGCGGATCGAAAAGCGATTGGCGTCGGTGGCCGTCAGCGTGAATTGCCAATACGTGAGTCCGAAACGGCGCTTGAGATCCTCGCCGACCCACAGCGCATCCTCCGTCGGAAGCATCAGCGTGATGCCTTCGCGAACGCGTCGAGCTACCGCTTCGGCGACTACATCCGGAGAGTGTCCGGTCATTGCGCCTGTATCGCCCAGGCACAGGTCCACGTATTCGCAGCCGTCCACGTCGGTAAAGTGCGCGCCTTTTGCGTGTTGAACGAAAATCGGAAACGCGCCGGCCCATTTTTTCATCCAGTTCATGGGCACGCCGCCCAGCAACGATTCCTGGGCCTGCTTGTAGAGGGCAGCAGACCTGGGATGGTCCGCGGCAAACCGCGACTCTTCCCGCCGTTGAAGCTTCTTAAGTTCGTTGCGGTCAATGGTCGTCATGATTCATTTAACAGAGAAATTTTCCGGGCTTCTGGGTAATTGGGCGTGTACTCATCTCCGTCAAGTTTTCGATAACCGGCCCTCAGCTTCCTTAGATTCCGGGCGACCTTAGAAATCGATTTGATCCGCTCAAAAGCTCGGTCCGGTTGATCAGTAAAAACAAAGATGTTCATCTCCCCGGACCTTGTCGTCGCCATCTACCGTACCCAGATTTCCTATGCCTGCCATCACAGCGTCTTCCAATGCGATCAAAAGATCGTACCCCCTGAGAAAAGAAGTCGGCCACTGAAGGACACGTTGGTGTCCCATTGAGCAGTCTTAGCGCAGTTCGCGGATGATTTCGCGGGCGGCATTGGCGCCGCTCGCGCCCGTTAAGCCGTTGCCAGGATGGGTTCCGGAACCGCACAGGAAGAGGCCGCGAATGGGCGTCTTATACCGCGCCCAATCGAGCACAGGCCGCATGGTGAAAAGTTGATCCAGGGCGAGTTCCCCATGAAAAATGTGCCCGCCCGTGAAACCGTAGCAAGTTTCCAAATCCTCGGGCGTGATGACTTGCATCCCTTCCACGAGGCTGGAAAAATTCGGCGCGTAGGTGGCAAGCGTATTGATTACCCTGAGGCCAAGTTCCCGCCGGTGCGAGACCCAATTCCCTTCCTTCAATTTGTACGGAGCGAATTGAACGTAGGCAGAGAGAACATGCTTGCCGTCGGGCGCAAGCGCTGGATCGAGAATCGTGGGAATGGTGACGTCCAAATAAGGCGCGCGTGACAGTTCGCCATACTTGGAGTCGTCAAAGGCGCGCTCCATGTAATCGATATCGGGCCCAATGTGAATTCTTCCCGAGAGTGCCCGCAACGCACGCTCGTTCGCCTCCAGCGCGGAAAAAGCAGGCAGGCCGCCAAGAGCAAGATTCACTTTCGCGACATTGCCCTTCGCGCGGAAATTCTTGATGCGATTCGCGAACACGGGATCAAGCTGGGACGGATCAATGAAGTGGAAGAAGGTGCGCTTCGGATCCACGCCAGACGCTACAGCCTCCGCCGCAATTTCCTCACCGTCTTTAAGCACAACGCCCGCGACCGCGCCATCCTTGAGGCGAACACTTTGGACTTCCGCATCCGTGCGGATTTCCGCGCCTGCTTCCTTGGCTGATTCGGCGAGCACGCGAGCAAGCGAGCCCAGGCCGCCGCGAGGAAAAGCAGCGGCCCCCACGGGATGGGGGTCCGCGGCGGAACGAAGAAGCAGGACAGCAGTCGAGCCAGCAGACCACGGGCCAAGCGCATTTCCGAAAATTCCGCGCGCAGCAATCACCGCGCGTAATAGCTCCGTTTCAAAAAACTCCGCAACAAAATCCGCAACCGCCATGGGCGCCCAGCGGAACAGATTAAAGATGCCTTCTTTACCGAGCCGCCGCACTCCGCGTCCGGTCTGGAAAAGATTCCAGAAGTCTTCCGGACTCGGCTTATCGATTGCCGGAGGCGTCATCGAAACGATTTGGGCGAGAACCTCGGAAATGGATTCGAGCGATGCTGCAAATTCCGCGTATTTAGCAGCGTCCTTTTCCGAAAACTGAGCGATACCTTCCGCTGTTTTCGCGGTGTCGTTATAGAAAAACAGCGCCTTGCCGTCAGGCGCCGGAGCGAAGACGCGCGGGTCGGGAGAAAGAATCTCACAGCTAAGCCGGTGAAGCTGCATGTCACGGACGATATCCGCGCGTAGCGGTCCGACGGTGTGCGCCAACGTAGATGCGCGAAAACCCGGATAAAATTCTTCGGTGATGGCGCCGCCGCCAACCATTTCGCGGCGCTCGAGAACGAGAGGCTTGAATCCGCCTTTGGCCAAATAAAAAGCGGCGATCAGTGCGTTGTGACCACCGCCAATCAGGATGACGCGCTGTCCGAGCGACATATCAGCTTGCCGCCATCGAGCGAAAGGCGCCGGACTTCCAGTTTTTCAGGATAACCTGGCTCGCCAGGCGACCGTTCGCGCCCATGATGCCGCCGCCCGGATGCGTCGCCGATCCGCACATGTAGAGGTTTTCGATTGGCGTGCGGTAATAGGCCCATCCCGCGACCGGGCGCAAGAAGAAAAGTTGCTCGAGAGAAAGCTCGCCTTGAAAAATATTTCCTTGGGTCAGACCAAATTCGCGTTCGAGATCCAGCGGCGTCAGCACTTGTTTGCCGACGATGATGTCTTTGATGTTGGGCGCGTATTCGGAAATGGTGTCGATGACATTGTTGCCGAAGGCCTCGCGATGCTCGTCCCAGGTGCCCGAGGCAAGTTTATAGGGGGCATACTGCACGAAACAGGATAGAACGTGCTTCCCCGGGGGCGCCACGCTGGGGTCGGTCAGGCTCGGAATCACCATGTCGATGTACGGCCGACGCGAGTAGTGGCCATACTTGGCGTCATCGTAGGCATGCTCCATGTAGTCCATGCCGGGAGAAATGGAAATTGCTCCACGAAGATGCGCGCCGGGACCGGGCAGGCACTTGAAATTCGGAAGAGCGTCGAGCGCGAGATTCACTTTTCCGGAAGAGCCGCGAAACTTGTAGTGGCGCACGCTTTCGAGGAAATCCGGAGGGAGTTCGCTAGGCTCAAGAAATCTTTCAAACGTGAGGTGCGGGTCCACGCTCGACGAGACCACGCCGGCTGAAATTTCTTCCCCCGATTGCAGCGCCACTCCAGAGGCGCGACCGTTTGTCGTAAGAATTTTCGCAACGGCCGCTTTCGTGCGAATTTCCGCGCCAAGTTCGCGCGCTGCAGACGCAATCGCGTTCGAAATGGCTCCGGTGCCGCCCCGGCTGAAACCCCACGAGCGAAATGCGCCGTCAATCTCCCCCATGTAATGGTGCAACAAAACATACGCGGTTCCCGGCGAGCGAATCCCCAGGAAGGTGCCTATAATTCCTGACGCCGACATCGTGGCTTTCAGCGCATCGGTCTCGAACCACTGGTCGAGAAAATCCGCCGCACTCATAGTCATGAGCTGCACCAGCGTGTAGCGCTCGTCCGAAGAAAGTTCGCGGAAGCGCTGCAATAAAAAATGAAGCTGCTTTAGGTCGCGCGGATTGAGCGTCGTTGGGTCGGGAGGAATCATCGACAGTATAGGCTTCACGAAGCGGCACATCGGCACCATCATTTTTGAAAATTCTTCGTAGGCTTCGGCGTCCACCCGGGAGTGCCGACGAATCTCGCGGATCGTCTTAGCGTGATCATTTACTCGCCAAAGGTAATCGCCCTTGGGCATCGGCGTAAACGTGCCATCGAGCGGAAGAATTTCCAATCCGTGCCGGGGCAGATCCAGCTCGCGGATGATTTCCGGCCGCAGTAGTGAAACCACATAGGAACATTCTGAAAAAAAGAAGCCTGGGAAAATTTCTTCAGTCACTGCGGCCCCGCCCAAGACGTGACGGCGTTCCAGGACGACGACTTTCTTGCCTGCCTTGGCAAGGTACGCCGCGTTGACTAGTCCATTATGGCCGCCGCCGATGACGATGGCGTCGTAGTGCTGCTGCCCCATGCAGTTTGGCTCCGGTATGACTTAAGAAAATGCGGGATGCAAAAGACTCAACATTCTACTGACAGCCACTAACACTGCACAAGGGCGGGCAAACATCTGATATGCGACCTTGGCTTGCGGCTCTGGAGTGAAATCCTTCGCATTAGCCCGTGATACCAGTGTTCCCCTTCCAGTTCCAAATTGGTTCAGCCTTTCAACGCTGAAAGGCAGCCATTCCCATTTTGGGATCTGCTCGAATTCCAATCCACGTTAAGTCATTTGGTTTCAGTCATTAACCGCCTGGATAGAGAAGTGCAAAACATTGGAACTGAAAATTTGGAGGCGTTTGATGGCCTTGCGAAAGTTTCTTTCGATCTCCATCGCCTGCCATTTCTTACTCATTGTTGTAACGACTTGGCCTGATTCTATATCTGCACAGGACATTAGCAAGACTGTGGTTCCCTTAACTCAATTGAAATGGATTGGTCCAGGCGCAGAAGCCAAGTTCGCCACGGGCTTTTGTCTAAGCGAGGACTGCCGCTTTGTAGGAACCAGCTATCACGTCGCTTTGATGGCGGAGATCCGCAAAATCAAGGGCGACCGGGTCCTTCACCGCTATCTGGCTACCGGGCCCGACGATGATGGAGCCACAATCAACGGCGGCTCCTTGGCCAATCCAATGAAATACAATCTTGGCAGGGACATCGCCGTCTACGAACTGCGCTACCCCCTCCGCAACCATCACGGCATTCCTTTCAACCTCGACGATCTTCAACTTGGGCAGGAGGTAGACATCTATGCTTATCCCAAGGAATCCATCAGTCCCATCCGCAGCCTCCTAAAGTTTCATGCCGCATTCAAGGGCGAAACGACGGGAGGCCTCTTGGCCTTTGAATACAGCTTCTCGAATGGCAAAGCCATCCGCCCTGGCGCAAGCGGCGGACTTGTCGTTGACAGCAAGTCTCAGCAAATCGTGGGAATTTTGAGCGGCGTGGCCAAGGATGGAGAAACCGTAGCAATGGCAGTCCCGGCTGAGTCATTGGCCAATTTCGTGAGCAAAGTTGAACCATGGCTGGCGCAAAACCTCTTTCCTTCGGCCAACAAGGAATCCATCTCTCCTGCTTCGCCGGATCTTTATCCGAAATTCGCACTTGTGCGTGTTGTCGAGTCGCCACAAGGCCGATGGGATGAGCCTCCCGAGCTCAAGGCGTTGCGGAAAAAGGCTCAAAAGCAAGCCGACAGCATGCGCAACCTGGTTGCGGTGGAAAGCTTTGCTTGGGGATCAGGAGACAAGCCGCCCGCTGCTTTCGCGGAATATGAGGTCAAAGTCCTGGAAGGCTTCCAACGATTCCGAGAGTATCCCGACGGAAAAAAGGAATTGCAGAACGTACCCTTCCCTCCCGTGAATACCGTCGTGGTTCCCGGCGGCGAGTGGTCCGAACTTCCACAGATGGTGGGAACGGCGCTCCGCCTTAAGATTCGGCAAGCCCCTGGCACTGTCGTCGACGGACATCCTATAAAGGTCTTTCAGTATCAAGCCAACTCTGAGGATGGGGTGTGCGTCTTTAAATCTGTCACTGATCTTGTATTCGGCAGCCACAGCAAGATTGTGAGTGCGTCATGCTATGGCGAAGTCTGGACGGATGCAGACCTCAACATCCTCCGGGCATCGTTGCACCTGGAACTTCCCGGCCGGTGGAGAGATTACCAGTCAGTTGTAACCTACGGTTGGCTGAGGTCGGCGGAGGAGGGGCCGCGACTCGTTCCCCTCACGATCTCTACGCAAGTCGAATTCAAGAAGAAGATTTATTGGTGCCGCGGCTTATTTAAGAACTATCGCATTTTTGATAGCAAAGCGAAGATCGTAACTGCCGATTACATTCAGAGCTTGCCGCATTAAGAAGTCGCAGTATCGTTGCTCATTTCTCACGCCCGGGCACCACCCTCTGGTCGACCAAGAGATTCATTCCGGGGGCTTCTCCAGCGTTTGCGCCCGCCGCTTCTTGCGGGCACTCTAAATTCACACCTATAATTCCGTTTCGCGCTATTGCAGCTGCTACCTAAACAGTGTATGTCCACGGAGGAATCGTGCCGGTCGGAACTGCTTTTCATGAACGCACCTTGGCGCTGTGCGAGAGCCTGAGCTATCGCGAATGGTCAGGCTACTACACCGTCAGTGTCTACGAGATGCACCACGAGCACGAGTACAATGCCATTCGCAATTCCGCAGCGCTCATTGATATTTCCCCGCTTTTCAAGTACCGCGTCACCGGCCGCGACGCCACGAAGTTCGTCAACCGCGTTATCTGCCGCGACATCAACAAAGTCGCCGTCGACCAGGTCATTTATTGCTGCTGGTGCGATCCCGAAGGCAAGGTCATCGACGACGGCACCATCACGCGCCTCGGGGAAAACGAATATCGCTGGACCGCCGCGGATCCCAGCCTGCGCTGGTTTAAACAAAACGCCCTGGCGCTCGACGTGAGCATCGAAGACATTTCGGAGCAAACTGCTGCGCTCGCGCTTCAGGGACCTATGTCAGGCCGCCTCTTGCGTACGGTCACTGACACTCCTATCGACAGTTTGAAATATTTTCGCGTCACGCGCGGCAAAATTGCCGGCGTCCCCGTGGATATTTCCCGCACTGGCTACACCGGCGACCTCGGCTTCGAAATCTGGATGCCCTGGATTGACGCTGTCAAAGTGTGGGACGCGCTCATTGCCAAAGGCAAAGCCTTCGACATTCATCCCGCGGGCATGATCGCGCTGGATATCGCTCGCATTGAAGCCGGACTCATCTTGATCGAGGTCGACTATATATCCAGCAAAAAGGCGCTGATTGACTCGCAAAGGTATTCGCCGTTTGATATTGGACTTGGCAAGCTCGTGGACTTGAAAAAAGAGAATTTCGTTGGGCGCGAGGCGCTGGCGCAAGAAGCAAAGAAAGGCTCGGCGCGCGCGCTGGTTGGCTTGGAAATCAACTGGAACGAAGTCGAAGCGCTTTACGACAAGCTGAAAATGGCGCCGCAGGTGCCCAGCATGGCCTCGCGCGTCGCCGTGCCCGTTTATCGCGGCGGCCGCCAAGTTGGCAAAGCCACTTCAACAACGTGGTCTCCCACGCTAAAGAAAATGATCGCTCTCGCCTCCGTTGGCCGCGGAAGTTCGGCTCCGGGCACATCCCTTAGCATGGAAATGACCGTGGAAGCCGTGCGTCACACCGTTTCGACAAAAGTCGTCCCTCTGCCCTTCTTCAACCCTCCACGCAAAACGGCCGTCCCGGTGCTTTAGGGGGCGTGGCCCGCGAGTTTATTTCGCTAACCGATTGTATTTCTTCAAGACTTCGCGCAGCTTGTCGTGCGGCAGAGCGATCACCTTGTGATTCTCGATCCCCGTCATCGTCTCCGCCGCGACCATCGCGTTGATGATGGCTTCTTCGGTTGCCTCCACGGTTCCGACCAATACCGGGTTCAACTGGTCGTTGGGAAGCATGGTGAGTTGGGCAAGGGCATCGGGCTTCGCCGCGCCGGAGTTCGCCGTCGAAAACGCAATGAAGATGTCGCCAGAGCCGTTGCCGGAGACGCTGCCGTTTCGCCCCAAGCCGAGCGAAACGCGCCGTGCCAGCCGTTTCAGTTGATGCGCCACTAGCGGAGCGTCGGTGGCCACCACCACGATGATCGAGCCGCGGTCCTCCTGCGCAAACGTAGTACTCGCGTACGCATCATTCTCGGGAATCTCCAACCCCACAGGTACTCCTGCAATGCGCAGATTCTTCCGCGAACCATAGTTGCATTGGACCAGCACGCCAACTGTGTAACCGCCGAGCTTCGCATCCAATTTTCTTGACGACGTTCCGATACCGCCCTTGAACCCGTTGCAAATCATTCCCGTGCCGCCACCGACGTTGCCTTCTTCGACCGCCCCGCCATGCGCTGAATCGATCGCGTGCCACGCGTGTTCGGGCTTCACATGAAAGCCGTTGATGTCGTTGAGCCAGCCATCCCAAGTCTCAGCCACAACAGGCAGCGACCACCAATAGCCAGTCGGGTCCGGCTGGCCATGTTGCACGCGCCACTGAATCACCGCGTCGCGCACCACGCCGACGCTATGCGTGTTCGTAATCATCACCGGGCCTTCGAGAAAACCGGACTCTTCCACCCAAGTCGTGCCGGTCATTTCCCCGTTGCCATTGAGCGACCACCATCCGGCAAAGACGGGATTGTTCATCGAATCTTTCCCTCGCGGCATCACTGCCGTGACGCCCGTTCGCACTGGCCCTTTTCCGATTTGCAGTTTTCCTTCGCCAGAAATCAGCGTCGCGTGTCCCACGGTGACGCCAGCTACATCCGTTATGGCGTTCAGTGGCCCCGGCATCCCGTCAAACGGAATACCTAAATCCCGCGCTCTAGGTTTCGTGCGCGCTTCCTGCGCATGAACTGAGCAAACCGTACAGGCGAAACAAAACATCGCTGCGAGACGACACGAAAGCCGAAAACGTTTGGTCAATTGTTCTTCTCCCAAGAAACTCTCGCCATGCGCAACAACTGAATGTTCTTCTCGAGCGCCCGCTCGATCAGTTCCGCTTGCTCCGACGCAAGCTTCCAATCGCCTTTTTCCGCCGCCTCGGTGAGCCCAGGAAATTCCAAATGGGCGTAAGTGTATCTTGAAGCATAAATAAGATGCTGAAACCACGGCCGCCCGGGGATCCCATGGGGCTCGAGCCAGTTCGACTCCACTTGCAATAGCTGTTGATTGAGCCACTCTTCCTTTTCCGCAGAGTTTCCTCCGGAAGCAAGCCCTTGCTTCACGGCCTCCCACAACTTCTCCCCGGCCTTTTGAAAATCCTCAATGCGCTCGTGAAGTTTCTTCAATTTCAATTTGCGTGGATCCACTTTGTTTCTTAGCTCCAGCTCCGTCAAAAAATGGTCCAGCGCCATGGCGTTGAACCCAAAGTCATAAGGCAGCACATCCGAGTTGGCCAGGCGCAGCGCAACCAATCCCCAGATGCGCGTCAACGCCAAGTGATATTCGAACGAAGGATCGCCAATATTCTCCATCCAGTAATGGTCGTCGTACATCGAGTGATAGACGCCATAATCGCCGGTGAACCCCAGGTTGATCACCGGCCGTCCCAGGTGATTGAGAAACACGGTATGGTCCGAGCCACTTCCGATGCGCGTTTCCACCAGCGCGCTGTCGAGCGGCGGCGCGCTGGCCTTATCATCACGGCTGCTCGTCGCGCGCCAAGCTTCGTAAAGCGATTTCCCCGATGGCGCACGCACGTCTTTCGAGGCTTCCACCAGCATCGGCGCCAGCGAAGCCACAGCCGAGGGCGAAAAGCTCAGTCCTTCCGGACCCGCCGTCGTGGCTGCGCCAGCCACTGATTCGTCCACGTTCAAATACGCCACCAGCTTTTTCTTGAGATCGTCCGCAAACTGTTCGCCCCATTCGGTCGAGCCCGTCAGCGCGTACTCTTCTCCATCCCAACTGCAAGCGACAAGCGTGCGTCGCGGACGAATTCCGCGCTCCTTCATTTCGCCGAGCGCACGCGTCAGTTCCATCATCGAAGCTGTGCCGCTCGAAGGATCAACGCCGCCAAAAACCCACGCATCGCGGTGATTCCCCATCAACACCCACTCGTCGGGCAATTCGCTTCCGCGAATTCTCGCCTCCACCACCGTGTAGGGCTGCAGGCTTGTATCCATATCCACTTTTACGTGCGCCGTCACCGCGCCGGCCAGCCGGTATTTGATCGGCAAGGCACCTTGCCAATCCTTGGGCGCTTCGGCACCGTTCATGTTTTCGAGCAAGGGTTTCGCGTCACGCCAAGAAAGAGGCAGCGCCGGAATCTTCGGCAGCGAACGCGCTTCTTCCGGAGAAATGTGTTTCGCACCAAGAACTGAAGCCCATCCCGGAGTCGTTGGATCGCCCGGAACAATGTAGTCGTAAGTAATCGCGCCACGCTGAATGTGGCTCTCCGGTCCCCATGGCCCGTCGGGAAACACTTTGCCGCGGGCGTAGCCATCCTCGGCGGGGTCCGAGTAAATCAACAGCGCTTCAACACCCTCGCGCTCTGCCGTCAGCGCCTTGAATCCGCGGTAGCTATACGGATTCGAATAGCGCACCAAAACAATTTTCCCTTTGACGCTGATGCCGCGTTTTCGCAGCAAATCGTAGTCTTCTGGATTGCCGCTGTGCGCGTAGACCACTTCCGCGGTGACGTCACCTGACGCTGAATATCCAAAATACGCGCTCGAAACTGAGGGGTTCTTCGTGTCTGGATCAACTTCTACCGGATCCTCGCGCAATGTCGCCGTGTAATGCGCGGGCGCGGTCATCTCCAGCGAAACGCTTCGCGGGCGTGAGTGCAGCACTTCATAGCGCCGCAGCGTTACGTCTTCCCAACCCTGCTTGCGCCACTCGTCCGCGATGAAATCCGCAAGCTGATTATTGCGTTCCGACGCCGCGGGATGAGGCTCCGCCGTGAACGTCCGGTGCCATTCCCGCGCTCTTTCCGGCGAAGGAATCGCCTGAAATTCCATCTCGAGCTTATGCTCACCAGACGCGTGCGCCGCGGTAAAACCCAGAATTGGCGTTGAAGCGGAAGAAGCCACCTGGTGTCTCGCAACAAGCGCGGAGGAAAGAACGAGGATTGCAAAAAAGCCGACGGGCACTGCCAAAGAAATTTCTCGCATTCGAAGCCGGCTCTCACCAATCCCGCGAAAGTATGAGGGAATCAAGACGGAAACACTTTCACAAGCGCTGCGGCCAACGCGTTCCCCACCAAGGCGCACTCTTCCTTTGAAATGATGAAGGGCGGCGCAAGCAAAATGTGGTCGCCGCGATGTCCATCCACGCAGCCTTGCGTCGGATACGTCAGCACGCCTTCGGCCATTGCCGCCTGCCGAATTTTTTCCGCAACGTTTTCGGATTTCGTAAAAGGCTCGCGAGTTGCTTTGTCTTTCACAAATTCAATGCCGAACAGCAGCCCCATTCCCCGAATGTCGCCAACGTGCGGATGCTGCTCCAGTCGCGAAAGCGCCTCACGCAGATTCTTTCCCGCCGCGTTCACTCTTTCGAAGAGCCCGT
>Ga0209166_10001217_pt1 | contig 22157 bp, 27 predicted proteins | sample Coa_R1_3_FD_187151 | JGI IMG/M metagenome (GOLD analysis project Ga0209166, IMG submission 187151) | Surface soil microbial communities from Centralia Pennsylvania, which are recovering from an underground coalmine fire - Coalmine... | ecosystem: Environmental > Terrestrial > Soil >... | reverse complement strand
ATTCCTCGACTAAAATCGATTCGATAGTTTATAGTCCAGTCATTCCGCCTTGCACCCAGCCCGCAGGCCGGAACGCTGTTGGTTAGGAGCCTCGGATGATCATTGGCGAAAGATTGCGCGTCCTGCGTGAAGAAAAGAAACTATCCCAAGGTGACATAGAAAAACGAACCGGCCTGCTGCGCTGCTACCTCTCTCGCGTGGAAAATGGCCACACCGTCCCTGCGATCGAAACTTTGGAAAAACTTGCGCAAGCACTGGACATGCCGCTCTACCAGCTTCTTTACGATGGTGACCAGCCACCCCGGCCTGATGTACCTGCCGCCTGGACCGAATCCAACGGGAATGCCTGGGGCAGTTCTGGCAAAGACTTGCGCTTCCTGAGGAAGCTGCAGTCCCTGTTGGCCAAGATGGACCAACAGGATCGCACGCTGCTGCTCTTCACGGTCCAGCAAATGGCGAAGAAGAAGAAATCGCCTGCGGCGGCCGCAGCCGCTTCAGCGGATTAAATTTGCTTCTCGATCCCGGCAACACAAAATTTACGTCAGGAATTTCTTCGCTTCTCTTTCCTTAGCAGGATCGCGTTCCGCGACCAAACCGAGGATCTCCTCTTGGAGGAGCGTCGGCGTTTGGACGCGAAATCGTTCCTGCTTTTCCAAGCCGGCCAGCGTCTGGTGTGCAGCACTCTGCTAAACTGTGTGCGTGCCATCCCAGAAACCAACTCCGCGCCTTGCCAATATCCGCCTACACCCAATTAAAGCGCTCGACCCTGTCTCCGTAAGCGAAGCGCGGATCGGGCCCAATGGTGGCTTGGAATTCGATCGCGTCTGGGCGCTCTACTCCGCCGACGGCCGCTGGGTCAATGGCAAGCGCACCGCCGCCATGCATCTCATTCGAGCCGCGTATGCTCCCGATATCAGCTCCGTTACCCTCACCGTTCCCGGAGACCGCCGCGAAATTCCCGCGATGACATTCGCTTTTCCAGGCGATACCGATGGCGCCGGGGAATGGTTCAGCATGTACTTTGAGCAGAGGATTCAGGTCCGCTACACGCGCGATGGTTTTCCCGACGACGGCCTCGCCAGCGGCCCGACGATTGTTTCTACTGCATCGCTCGAGGCGGTCTGCCAGTGGTTTCCCGGCATAACGCTCGACGAGGCCCGCCGGCGATTCCGCACCACGCTTGAGATGGAAGGCGTGCCCCCGTTTTGGGAGGATAAACTCTTCGCTGAGAGCGAAAGTAGCGTCGTGCGCTTCAAGATCGGCGACGTCGCCTTCGAGGGCAGCAACCCCTGCGCCCGCTGCCCGGTTCCCTCTCGTGATTCGCACACCGGCGCCGCCGACGGCGCTTTCCAGAAGCGCTTCAGCGAACTTCGCCGCGCGCAACTTCCTTCCTGGGCGCACGCCGGGCGCTTCGATCACTTTTACCGCCTCGCCACCAACACCCGCGTCCCCAGCACCGAATGCCGCAAACTCCTCCGCCTCGGCGACGCACTTACGGTTTAACGCGATCACGTAAGTCGAGAGCGATCATGAGCGTTGCGTCGATTAGAGACATTCTCTGCGAGCTCACTTGTCCAATTCTCTTCGTCAAACGATTCTTCGAAATCGCGCGCACTTGCTCACAAAGCGCGACCGAGCCCTTTGACAAAGCCGCTTCCCCCGCGGGAAGTTCGACGTGCGTCGGATACAAGCGCCTCTTGGTGTCACGACTGGTGAGAGGAACCACGATGACAATGGGAGCGTTCGTGTTGAGCGCGTCGCGGCTGACAATCAGCACGGGCCGCGTCCCGCCCTGCTCGGAACCGGAAATGGGGTCCAAGTTTGCGAGGTATACCTCTCCGCGAAACATTCAAGCCCCGATCAAGTCCCGCTCGGAAAGCTCGATCGTTTCGGCATCGCTCGCCTCGAACTGTTCCGCGATCTGCAAGGCCTCACGCTGATAGCGCATATCGTTAGCCATGCCGGAGAACGCGTCGTCAATAGCCTTGCGCTCCAGGGCCCGAACGTAGGCTGCCAGGGCGTTGACAATAAAATCGTTCACGCTGCCCGTCTGCTTTCGCTCGACGTGGCTCTTGACCCGTTCGTAAAGCTGTCTCGGCAGCCGCAATGTCGTCTGCAGATTCCGAGCGGCCTTTGGGGCGCCGCCGCGCATCGTAAGTCGCTTCACTCTATGAATTCGCATAGTGCTATCATAAACGATGTCACATTATGAATGCAAGAGATGGAAGCCAGTGCCATTCAGCCGCATCAAACCTTCACCACGATTCTGTACTGGCCATGGCCACCAACACCCGCGTCCCCAGCACCGAATGCGGCAAGCTCCTCCGCCTCGGCGACGCGCTATTGTTGCCGTGAGAATTTCCGCGCTCTATGAGAACATCAATACGCAAGGGAAACTCAGATAATGACGGCACCCGCGAATCTTGCTTTGCGCGCATTCTACATCCTGGCTGGAATCGCATTAATCGTTTACTCGTTCGTGCTGTCTTCCAGCCGCATGGTCATTTATGCCCCCGTAATTTTCGGCATTCTCCTGATCATTCAAGGGATATCCGGAGCTTGAATCAGTTGCCTTCTGTCCGGTACGGGCAGACGAAATTGAAACGGTGAATCCGAATTCAATTCACGATTCATTGCGAAAGTATCTCCTCGGAGGAAACATGCCGCGCCGCAGCAGTTCTTTCCCGCAGCGGTGGCGGACTTCCTCCGTCCAATTGACCCAGCTGCGCTCGCTCAAACCGAGAAAATGCCGCGCATTCTCGTAGGGCGCCAGTCCTAGGTAATACAGCCGGAACAGCACCATGCGCGAGGCCCAATCCGGCCCCTCGAGCGCCTGCTGTCCTGCCAGCGCGAAGTCCGCCACCCATTCATTGAGTCGCGGGCGGAAGTCCGGCCGCCACAGAAATTTCCCAGTATCCTTCCAATTTAGCGCCGAAACGCCGCGCTTCGTTTCCAGCACTTCGCGCGCGCCACGATAAACTTCCCAGCACACATCAAACGCCAGCTCCGGTTTTACGCTCATGGCTCCTCCGCCACCGCGCACTTGGCGTGCGCTGCTCCGCATCAACTACCCATCTCCAAATCCGTTGCTGGTCCACTCACAAAATTCAGCAACTTACTGCTTGCAACGACATTCGCGATTTACGCCTTCGGTTGCGCTTTCTCCGAACCGCCGCGCGCCGCTCGTGCAGCACCGAGTATTCCCACACCGTGCCGAAACCTTCGGCGCGCATGGCCTCATTCACCGTTCTGCACCGCTTCACCACTTCATACGCCCCGAAACGCGGTTTCCGCATGTGCCGTAATTGCGCGGAAATGCTGGCGGGCGGGTAGTGCGTCAGCTTCGCCAGCTCGTCGAGCGTCAACCACGTGGCGCACTGCCCCGCGCTCAGCATCACGTCGCGAATCACCTCGCGTTGTCTCCGCAACCGCACCGGCTTTGCTTCTTTACGATTCGTCCTCCGCATCGTCTTTGCCTCCCTTCCTGCTGATCATCCTTCAACAACAGGAAATTCGTCGTTGCATTCGCCTTCTTCTTCAGGCCCTCTCAGGCTTCGGTTTCGAGCTGCATCCCGTGATCGCTCTTCGTCTTCTTCGGCATCGGGCGTCCACGCCGTCCGGTCGGGGTCTTCGTAATCGCCTGCGCAGGAGCTGCAGGCCGTCTGAGGCGGCTGGGAGATCTCCTCTCCGCCGGAAATGCTGGGCTGGCGAGGGTCCCTCGCCGCGGCTCCAGCAAGCCGAATTCCGGAGCAGTTTTCCACAGATTTCCACAGGGCGTAACGTATGAGTATTCTTGACATGTCTTACTTATATACTAATATACGACACGTTTTCTTAACGGAGGTTTTATGCCTGTCCGCTCGACTCAGCCGCCTTGGGAGTTCCTTCTCTCGGCTTCGCGCAACTCCTTGCAAAGCTTTGAATTGTCGCGTCTGGCGCACGCCTCTAATCTCCGCAAGGAAATCACCGCGCTGATCGATCAGTGGATGGAGGAAAACGCCGCCGCCATGCTGGCCCGCTGGCTTCTCGAGCAGCGGGAACGCTCCGCTCGCGCCCCGGACATGCTTTCGAGCGCCCCACCGCGCAGCAATGGAGCGCATTCTGTGTCCGATAATTTTTTTGCGGAGCGCGCCGCTGCGCAGTCCGAAAACTCCGGCCCATCTTGAGGTTTTGTGTGCGTCCAGCAGTGTTTTGGCCGTATGTGATCTGAAAGTGCCGCGAATGCTCAGCTTCGACCGGCTGCCCAAACGTGTGCTCTGCGCAGTCTGCGTAAGTGTGAATTTAGCTCGCACCGCACAGCCCAACGCCGCAGCCTCCCACCATTGCGCCTCGCCATTCTTTCCGTACTTCATCGTGCCGTCCCCTCAACTCCAGCCAACGCCGGACTTACGTCTTGGCTGCGTTATATGCGTTATAGGACAGAGTTTGTGGAAAACAGGCGCGCGGGTGGGAAGCCTGTGGCGACAAAAGTAGCAAACGCTTTTAGATGAGGAATCCTAACGAAGCTTGAGGAATATTCGAATTAGCGCTCAGTAGCTGAAGCAGCGGGTTGTTTTTCCAGGAGTTGTTCTTTGCGGTAAACCAAGGAATTGATGTCGTAGGTGGCCAGCTCAAATCCATGCCCATGGGTGATAGCGTCCGTGGGACACGCTTCTACGCAGTAGCCACAGAAAATGCAGCGCGAATAATCGATGTTATAAACGCTGGCGTAGCGTTCCCCCGCGGAGATACGGGCGGCATCGGTGTTTTCCGCGGCTTCTATATAAATGCAATTCGCCGGGCAGGCCGCGGCGCAAAGAAAACAACCAACGCACTTTTCCAAGCCGGATTCGTCGCGGTGCAACACGTGAATCCCACGATAGCGGGGCTGAAAGTGCACCGGCTCGAAGGGATAATTTTCCGTGACCGTTTTACGAAACATATTACGGAAGGTTACGCTGAATCCCTGAACCAGCGTGCTGAAGGTCTCGCCGACTTCTCGAAGGATGGAGGCCATGAGTCACAAGTCTAGCAAACGCGCCGGGCCCCGGCAAATAGCTAGATCAGTGCCGGCCGAAGTATTGCTCACGATTTCAACGACTCGATAATCTGTTTTCCGTGGAACCGGCCGTTTTCAATGAATATCTCGCCTGTGTGCCGGCCACCAATCACCACACCGGCCAGATGGATTCCCGGAACGTTGCTTTCCAGGGTGTTGGGGTCGAGCGCAGGCTTTCGCGTTTCCGGATCGAGTTGTACGCCGAGGCTTTCGATAAATGAAAAATCGGGATGGTAGCCGGTGAGCGCGAACACCTGGCGGGCACGCAGGCCCCGCTTTCCTGCTCCGTTCTCAACCACCACGTGATCCGCCTCGATTTGCACCACGCGCGTTTCGAATAATGCGCGTACTTCGTTCGCCTTGATGCGATTTTCGATGTCCGGCCGCACCCAATACTTGATGGATTGTCCCAGAACCGCTTGCCGATGCACGAGTGTCACCCGCGCGCCGTTTCTAAACAGATCTAAGGCAGCCTCCGCGGCCGAATTCTTGCCTCCGATGACGACGACCTCCTGGTTCCAGAACTCGTAGGGCTCCGTATAGTAATGGGAAACGTGGGGCAAGTCCTCGCCCGGGATGCCCATTTTATTGGGAAGATCGTAGTACCCCGTCGCCACGCAAATCTTTTTCGAGGTGTACTTTTCTTCCGCTCCCTTCTCCGTTTGCGTCACAACCGTAAACTTGCCATCTTGACCGTCAACGCGCATCACCCGCTCAAACAGCCGTAACTCCAAACCAAAATGCTCCGCCGCCTTGCGGTAATACTTAAGCGCCTCGGTACGCGCCGGCTTCTCTGCCGCGCTAACCAGCGGCAAGTCGCCGATCTCGAGGAGTTCCGGCGTGGTGAAGAACACCATGTTGACGGGATAGTGGAAAATCGAGTTGCACAGACAGCCTTTCTCGATCACCAAAGGTTTCATTCCCGCGCGGCGTGCCTCGATGGCGCAAGCCAGCCCGGTGGGTCCCGCGCCAATGCAAATGATGTCGTAAGTCGCCATGAGATTTTTAGTTTGCCGGGAGTGCGCAAGAATTGCAAATTCGCGCGGATCTATTGGATTTGCGGCATATCCAATATTCCAGTTAATTCCCGGCGAAAGGACTCCAATTCTTGCAGACGCTCCGGCGTGGCGGGCAGCTCAATCTTCTTCCAGACGAAAACTTCCGCAGGGCCACGCTTTAGCCTTACGCTCAGGTTGCCGGCCACCATGTACGACGGGCTTGCGAGCAATTTCAATCCGCCGTTCGCAACGGGCGACAGCACGGCCGCGCACTCGCCGCGCTTCACGCATAACGAACTCTCGTAGGGTGGAATTGCGATCGGGCGAAACCCCGCCGCGAACAACCGTTCCAGCGTTTGCATCTGCTGCGGTGTAAGTTCAACCATGCCTGTGCGTGGGACAGACTTCCGTCCGTCTTCAGTGATGATTTATTGAAAAATGTTCAAGCCGCCGTGGAATCCGCTTCCGACGACGAGCCCTCGAGCTGCGCAAGAATTTCCCGCAATGTCAAAATCAGCTCATTACGCGACACATGGCTCTTCTTGAATTGAATGCGGAACTTGAAACTCTCATTCTCCGGCTCGAAGTGAAAGATGAACGGCTGGGGCCGCTGAGGACCGCCTTGCTCATCGCGCCGCTCGCGTCGCGCTTCGTCGCGTGTCAGCCCGCCTTGCAGGATGCGGTGCAGCATCTCCATCATCTTCTTTTCCGTCGGCTGGCGGGCAATCTGCAGAAGCAGGGACTTCGAGATGATTCCATGCTCGACGCATTTCCTGCGCAACGAATCGGGAATGTTCCGCAGAGACAGCGTCTCCGTCACCGAGGAGCGCGCCCGCCCGATTTTCTTGGCAACGTCCTCGTGCGTGTATTCGAATTGCGTGGCCAAACGATGCAGCCCGTCGGCTTCCTCGAACGGCGTGAGATCTTTACGCTGAATGTTTTCGATGAGCGCGATTTCCAGCGTCTCCGCATCGTCCGCCATTTTTTCGATGCAAGGAACTTCGCGCAAACCCGCCGCCCGCGATGCGTGATAGCGGCGTTCGCCGGAAATAATGTAGTAGCAGTCTTCGCGCGGCACAAACCGCACCAGCAGCGGCTCAAGCACTCCTTTTTCCCGGATGGACTCCGAAAGTTCGCGCAAATCTCCCAGCGCTTTGCGCGGCTGGTCCGGATTGGGCCGGATCTGATCCACGGGGATCATCCTGCCCACCGCCGCCCCGCTGTAGCTCGTTAGTGATTCGACGTAGTGCGCGTCATGCCGCATCTTCAGCGTGACGGGTAACCCGATCCTCTTCGACACGTTGGATAACCTCCGCTGCCAGTTTCTTGTACTCGATGGCGCCGGGTGATTTCGGTGCGTACGTTAAAATCGTCTCTTTGTAAGCAGGGCTCTCTTCGAGCCGCACGTTCTTGCTGATTTTGGTTTTGAACAGCACTCCGCCGAAGACCGTGCGAATCTGTCCGTGCGTGTCGCGCGAAATATTCGTGCGCTTGTCAAACAGGGTGATGACCACTCCCAGCACTTTCAGGCCGGGATTGGGCCGCGCGCGAATTCGTTCGTACGTTTCGAGCAAGTCGTCCGTTCCTTCGATCGCGAAGTAGGCCGCCTGGATGGGCACAAGCAAATGCGTCGAAGCCACCAGCGCGTTCACTGTAAGAATTCCCAGTGACGGCGGCGTATCGAGCACAATGTAATCGTAATCCTTCAAGACTGCCGCCAGCGCGTCTTTTAGCCGGTAAGGAGCGTCGAACTGCCCCGCAAGCACTTGCTCCAGCTTGGCCAACGCCAGCCGTCCAGGGCCCAAAAAAAGCATCGGATCCTTCGTCGTCTTGATCACCGCCGCCATCGTCGTGCGGCTCTCACTCAGAACATCGAACATGGATGCGGCGATCTCGCCCGATTCATAAAAGGCGATCGTGGAATTCGCTTGCGGATCCAAATCAATCAAGAGCGTGCGCTTGCCGCGGTTCGCCAACGCCGCCGACAAATTAATCGCCGTCGTCGTTTTCCCTACCCCGCCTTTTTGATTCGCAACCGTGATGATGGCAGTCATACTCTTCTGCCTCCGCCTATGCGCATGAAAATTCGCACCGACGCGATCCAGCAACCAGGTCCCTATATGTAGGTGCAGCTTGCAGAAAGCCCCCTAGGCCTAGGCCCACTCTACGTTCGTAAGCCATTCTAGCGCAAGGGAAAAGTGGAGATTCACCACACGGGCAGTGGAAAACTTCGATGTTCCGTTTTGGGAGGAGTGAATCCAAGCCGTGAGTAGCTGGCGGTGTAAAAAAGTAGGACAGGAAACGGAAACTGTTATGCCGCCCCAAGAGCGGCGTATCAGCCCTGCTGGTTGCCTGCTAAAAATCCAGGCCCCAAAAGTCCATCGAAGCCTCGTGCAGTTCAAGGCCGAGTTCCCACCCCGTCCGGCCTTCGTGCCCTCTCCAAATCAGGACGGCTTCGCATTCATTCTTGTTAATGAGATTAATGAGCTTCAGGCGCTGCCCGACTGCGAATCCCTGCGGAATGACCGCCAAACAGCCCTTGGTACTGGCATCGACGGTATAACCCTCGGCGCGCATCACACGGCTCGATTCCGTCCATTCCACCGCCACTGGCACGCGAGAATTTACGCGCACCCCGGCTCGGACTTTCTGCACTCGCAATTCCAAGCTAGATGTATTCCCTATGCCCACGCTCGTCTCCTGGTTCTGCCAGATCGAAAACCGCCCCGATAGTCTGCCGGCATTTTCTGAGAACGAAGTTAGATCAAACCGGCTGCCCCAATGCGCGCAACAGCCGCTCTATCGGCAGGCTAAGGTCGCCGGCAGTTCTGGTCAATGGAACTTCAGGTCCACAACACCCTCAGAGTTACCCGCCTGTAGCCGCCCGGGGTTCCCATAGCAAGTCGAGGCCGATTCCCGTTCCAGCCCGTTTGCGCCTTTCTACTGCCCCGCTTAAACTCGTTGCTCTGCTTTTCCATCGATGATCCGAATCAACACAATCCGCGCCGAACTTGCTCCCACGCTACGACTGGCTTCACCGCTCGTTCTTGCCGAACTCGGCTGGATGGCCATGGCCATCGTGGACACGATGATGGTGGGCCGCCTTCCCAACAGCGCGACCGCCATGGGCGCGGTCAGCTTGGGTTCAAATCTTTTCACGGCGATTGCGCTCTTTGGTGGCGGCCTCCTCATGGGCTTGGATACCCTTGTCTCCCAGGCTTTCGGCGCCGGCCGTCGAGAAGATTGCCATCGCTCGCTCGTGAACAGCGTTTATCTAAGCATTGCCCTCACGCCGCTTTTGGCGATTCCCGTCTGGATTCTGCCCGCGCTTCTTCGCGCTATGGGAGTCGACGCCGGAGTGCTAACTCTCGCTATTCCGTACACAATAGCCTTGCTCGCCGGGCTCTTTCCCCTTCTCCTCTACTTCGCCGTGCGCCGTTGCATCCAGGCCATGAACATGGCCAAGCCCGTGGCCTTCGCTCTCGTCACCGCGAACATCGTCAACGCGCTCGGCAACTGGATCCTGATTTACGGCAAATTTGGAATGCCCGCCATGGGCGCGATCGGTTCCGGCTGGTCTACTTCCATTTCTCGGACCTACATGGCGCTTGTCCTCGTCGGCTATTTATTTTGGTACGACTTCCGCCACCGCACGGAACTCCTCAAGACTCCAATCGAGCCCGATTTTCGGCGCATCCGCCGCCTCATTGCTCTTGGCTTTCCCGCGGCCATGCAGTTTACGTTCGAGAGCGGCGTCTTTGCACTTACGACTACATTGATCGCCCGCCTGGGTGCCGTGCCTCTCGCCGCTCACCAAATCGCGCTCAACACCGTGGCATTTACCTATATGGTTCCCCTGGGCATCGCCTCTGCCGCTGCAGTTCGCGTCGGCCAAGCCATAGGCCGCAAGGACCCACAGGGCGCGGGCGATGCCGGCGGCACGGCCATCGTCCTCGGCGCTTCTTTTATGACCTGCATGAGCATCGTCCTCCTTGTCGTTCCGCGATGGATTGCTCGCGCCTACACGCCCGATGAAGCCATCATCCACAGCACGATTATTCTGCTGGCAGCCGGCGCCGCCTTTCAGCTCTTCGATGGCCTTCAAACGGTCGCCACCGGCGCCTTGCGCGGGCTGGGAGACACTCGCACCCCCATGTTCTGCCATTTCACTGCGTATTGGGTCATCGGTCTGCCGCTCGGCGCATGGCTCTGTTTTCGCCGTGGCTGGGGCGCCTTCGGCCTTTGGGCTGGGCTAAGTCTTGCGCTAATTCTTATCGGGATTGTCCTTCTCTTCGTCTGGCGTCACAGAGTCCGCGAGTTGGCAATTTCCATACCGCCACGATGAGGTCAAACATCTGCCCGCAAGCGCAGCAGGCCTAGAAGGCAAACGTTGCGGCGGAGAATGGCGGCTTGAAACCTACATCTTGTAGCGGCCGAGGTCGTCGTCGGAGAGTCCTTCGAGCCAGTTGCGTAATTGTTCGTTGGTGCTGCGCTCCGTAATTGCGCTCGAGACTTTCGAATTCTTCAACACTTCTTCCTCGACAAAAATCGGGCAATCCACTCGCAGTGCCAGCGCCAGCGCATCGCTCGGCCGGGAATCGATGGTCATCATCTGCCCGTCGCGCTCCACCCAAATTAACGCGTAAAACGTATCGTCCTTAAGGTCGTTCACCACGATCTTGTGAACTTGCACGTCGAGGCCGAGCAAAACATTTTTCAGCAGGTCATGGGTCATCGGCCGGGGCGTCTGCACTTTTTCAATCTCCAGTGCTATGGCGTTCGCCTCATAAACACCCACCCAGATGGGAAGTATGGCCTGCCCCTGCACATCTTTCAGCACCACGATGGGCATGTTGGTCACGGGATCCATCATCAGGCCGCGGATTTTCATCTCCACTTCCATTTGACCTCCCGCAGTAGCACAGACTTCAGTCTGTGCCGCAAAATTTCGTTCTAAGGAGTCTGTTCCCCCGCCAAACAATTCGGCGTCGCTCCCGTCACTCCAACACGCACGTACTTTCCCAGAAGCGCCCGCTCTTGGGAAGAGAAATTTATGACCCGATGACAGGTCGTGTGTCCCGACCACTGGTTTTCCCGCCGTGATTTTCCGCTCACCAGAATTTCAAACGTCTCTCCCACCAGCGCCGCGTGCTTTTTTGCCTGAATCTCGCGCTGTTTTTCCTGCAGCATGGCCAGGCGCCGGCTCTTTTCCTCTTCAGAGATAGCGTCGCTCATCGCCAGCGATGGAGTGTGCGGCCTCGGCGAATACTTGAACGAAAACATTCCATCGTACTGCACCGCATCCAGCAGGCTCAGCGTTTCCGCAAGGTCTTCGTCCGTCTCGCCGGGGAAGCCCACGATAATGTCGGTCGTAATGCTGATGGGCCGCTTGGCCCCGCGGATCATCGCGATCTTCTCAAGATATTCTTCTCGGCTATACGTTCTTTGCATGGCTCGCAACACTCTCGTCGAGCCCGATTGCACCGGCAGGTGCACGTGGTTGCACAACTTTGTCTGCGCATCCATCGCATCCACGATGTCTCGCGTGAAGTCGCTTGGATGAGAAGTCGTAAACCGCACCCGTCGTATCCCCGGCTCGTCCGCCACCGCCAGCAGCAGCTCAGAAAAGCGCATCCCGCGCGCTGTCGGATCTTTATAGGAATTAACCGTCTGCCCCAGTAGTTGCACCTCGGAGTAGCCCAGTTCGGCAAGCTGCCGCGCTTCCCGCAGAATCGCGTCGCTCGCCCGGCTCCGCTCCGGCCCGCGCGTGTAAGGAACGACGCAATACGAGCAAGCCTTGTCGCAGCCTTCGATGATCGTCAGATACGCGCGCCACGGGTTATCGCGCCGCGTCATCTCCGTCTCGAACGTTTCGTCCGTGTCGGTGTCCAGCCCGGTGACGCGCTGATTCCCTGCCTCCACCTGCGCCAGCAACTCCGGCAACTTCCGGTAGCTCGCCGAGCCGCACACCAGGCTCACCCACGGCGCGCGCTCGAAAATATCTTCGCCTTCCTGTTGCGCCACGCAGCCAAGCACGCCGATAATCCGGCCCTCATTCTGCTTTACGCCGAACTCCCCGAGCCTCGAGAAAACTTTCTGCGCCGCCTTTTCCCGGATGCTGCACGTATTGTAAAGGATGAGCGAGGCCGACTCCGGCGACTCCACTTGCCGGTATCCGCGCGCGAGCAAAACGCCCGCGACTTTCTCCGAGTCGTGATCGTTCATCTGGCAACCGAACGTTTCCAGAAAAAAAGTACCCCGAACCAGGCCCTGCAGCGAATCGAGCGCCACTGCCTCGATCTCAGCGCCTGCATGGTTCGCGCCAATGGGAAACCCAGTGCCGCCCGTCAATCTCTCTAGCCCGATATCGAATGATTTATTCATCCCAAATCGCAGTTTAACACACCTGTTCGCTCCGCATCCGGGCTCGCCAGCCCAAACTACGGCGATACCAGCCTCCAACAGACGATCTAGCCTGTATCCAAAAAGGCAGCACATTCTTTAACTTCGGCATCTCATTTGTTTGACCACCCTGTAGGCGTGTGCTACGTTCGTAAAGTAGGGAAAATTTAATTTTGACTGAGGGGTTGCATCATTCTTTTGTTCGCAGCGGTTTTTGTCGCCGATCTTGGTAACATCCTTGGACAAACGGGCTGGGTTGCCCGCGGCATTTTGGTCTTACTCGGGATTTTCTCCATCGTTTCCTGGGCCATGATCTTTCAAAAGCTCGGCCTCTTCGGCCGCGTTCGCCGTCAAAGCGACCAATTCCTTCGCATCTTTCGCGCCACCAAGGGCGTCGCCAATCCGCAAGCCCTCGCTTCCGCGGGCTCGCCATTCTCCTTCGTCTATGCCGCCGGCTATCGCGAACTTTTAAGCCAGGTCGGCACCGGCAACCCGCAGCCCACCGGAAAACTCAAAAGCCTCCAGGCCGTCACCGTCAGCATGCAGCTCGCCTCCGCGGAAGAAGTCCGCCGAGTCGAAAAAGGCATGTCCTGGCTAGCCACCACCGGTTCCGTAACTCCCTTCATCGGTCTCTTCGGCACCGTTTGGGGCATCATTGACGCCTTCTCCGGTCTGGGTAACGCCGGCGCTGCCAGCCTCCGTGCCGTTGCTCCAGGCATTGCCGAAGCGCTCATTACCACCGCCGCGGGACTCTTCGTGGCCATCCCAGCGGTCATTTTCTATAACCATTTTTTGCAAAATATCCGCGACCTGGCCCAGCGCCTCGATACTTTTGCTCTTGAAGTCGGAGCCCAGATCGAAAAGACTTTTACTTAGCTCTTTGCGGCGGGCAGCCCGCGTCCGCCCTTAAAAACTATGCCGCAACTCTCCAAAACCACGCAGAGCACGCTCTCCGAGATCAACATGGTCCCGTTCATCGACGTGGTTCTCGTGCTCCTCATCATTTTCATGATCACCGCCCCCATTCTTCAGTCCGGCATCGAGGTCGATGTCCCCAAAACCACCACCGTCAAGGAAATCAACGAGCAGCGTCTCGTCATCTCCATCGACAAGAACCAGCTCATCTATCTCGGCGACACTCCCATCAACATCCACCAGCTTGGCTCCAGGGTGAAAGCCCAGCTCAAAAAACCCCAGGACTCTGTTTTCCTTCGCGCCGATGAAGCCATTCCCTTCGGCACGTTCGCCAAGGTCATTGACACATTGCGCCAATCCGGCGTCGCCAATATTAGTATTGTCACGGAGCCCCTGACGGAACGCGCCCGTACGCGCTGACCATGACCACTGCCGTCGCCAATTCGGTTGGCAATTACCCGGCCACATCGGCCGAAAACCTCGGCCTCCGAAAATTTCTTGTCTATTCCCTGATTTTTCACGTATTCCTCGTCCTTTGGATTGCGGTCTCCATTTACCTCCAAATGCAAGGGCCCGAGTGGGGCGGCATTGGCGGTGCGGAAGGCAGCGTCAACGTAAAACTTGTCGGTCCGGCGGCCGGAATCCCCATGCCGTCGAAGCCCTCGATTACAGACAGCAAGGCCGTCGACGAAACCAAAGGCTTGTGGAAAGAACCCAAACCCGAACCCAAGCCTCCGGAGCCTAAGACGCCCGCTGAAGTTATTCCCACCTTTAAAAAGGAAAAGCCCAAGCCACCTACGCACAAATCCAAGGTTGACGAACCCAAAGTCCCGCCTCCTGATAACGCCGTAGATTACGGAAAAGGCGGAGCTCCCAACTTACCAACCAGCTATGCAACCAATCCCGGCAGCGGTTCCGGCCCGGTTACCGTGAACGGCCAAGGCGGCGGCGACTTTGCTTCGCGATACGCGTGGTACGTCGAGTCCGTAAAGCGCGGCATTGGACAAAATTGGCTTCAAACTACCATCGACCCGGCCGTTCGCGCCGCGCGCCAGGCTCACACCGTAATGACGTTTCGAATTAATCGTGACGGCAGCGTTACGAATATCCAGCTATTGCAATCCAGTGGCAATCTTTCGATGGACAATTCAGCCCGGCGCGCTTTGGATGGCATCCGCTTCGGTCCGTTGCCGAATGACTACAGCGGAACCGGCGTGAACGTCACATTTGATTTTGATCTGTCATTGGCACATTGAAGCCGCTCTTTCATGGCGTTCTGTGCGGCAAGGAAAATCGGAGGTGAAGGTGCTTGTGAAGTCTAAACACTTCAGTTGGCTGGTGGTCGTCGCCGTTCTCAGTTTTGCAGTCAGCCCTGTCAGCGCTCAGCAAGGCCAGGAAGCCTGGTTCCGTACAGGCACCGGCCTTGGCGTCGAAAAAATTCGCCTCGCGGTAGCCGACTTCGGCCCCCGCGCCGACAACGCAAAAACTCATTCCGCTCAATTTACGCAAATTGTCCGCGATGATCTCCAATTCAGCGGCATTCTCGATCTCGTGAGCCCCAGCTTTTATCCCGCTCAGTCCCCCACCATGCCTTCCGAACTCCAGTACGCCGCCTGGACCGATCCCCAGGTCAAAGCCCACTACGTCGCTTTCGGCAATCTCTCGGAAACCACTTCCGAGGTGGCCATCCAGGCTTGGCTTTATGATGTGACCAACCCCTCCTCTCCAGCCGTTGTTGGCAAAATCTATCGCGGCGCTCCCACCGACGCCCAGGTCCGCAAATTCGCCCACCAGTTCGCCGATGAAATCGTCAGCAAACTCTCCCCAGGCTTCCCAGGTATAGCCTCGACGCAAATCGCTTTCATCAGTTCACGCACCGGTTTCAAGGAAGTCTGGATCATGGATTACGACGGCGCCAACCAGCATCCCCTGACCTCCCTCCGGACCATCTCCCTCATGCCTCGCTGGTCCCCGGACGCCTCCCGCATCGCCTTCACTTGCTATGAGCCAATGAATCGCGTCGTTAGCGCTCAAATTTGTATGTATTCCATGGACGCCGGCAAAGTCGTCTCTTTCCCCCGCTTCCGCGGTACCAACAGCGCCGCTACCTGGTCTCCCGACGGAACGCAACTCATGTTCTCCTCTTCCATGCAAGGCGCACCTGACCTGTACGTTTCCGACGCGAACGGCAGCAAGCCCAAGCGCCTCACTTTTTCAGGGAACGGCGGTGCCACTTCGCCCGCCTGGAACCCCAAAACCGGTCAAAGTGTCGTCTTCGTCAGCGACCGCGGCGGCATCCCCAAGCTCTACATGATGAACGCCGACGGCACCAACCTCGTCGCCCTGGATCTCCCGGACAAGGGCTACCTCATCGACCCCGCGTGGTCTCCCAACGGCCAGATTCTCGCTTTCAGTTGGCGGCGCCCCGATGGGAACTACGATATCTATGTTATGGAGCCAACTTCGCAGCACATCATCAATCTCACGCCTGACTCAGGTTCTCGCAATGAACGCCCCAGCTGGGCTCCCGACGGCCGCCACATCGTCTTCGAGTCCACCCGCACCGGCCAGCGCCAAATTTGGACCATGCTCGCCGACGGCTCCCAGGCCCATGAGCTCACCCTCACCGGCCACAACGAATCGCCCAATTGGTCGCCCCGGTAATAAATGCCGCTAGGAAAAATTTACGAAACCTGCGGCGTGCGGCGCGCATCTCAGGTTTTGGTTGCTGTTTTTTTCTGATCCCAGGTGCGCAAGGTTGCTTCTTGCGAATTTCACGTACTAATTGTCTGTGTACGATGTGTAATATATCGTGATACGATGTATTTGCTTTTACCCAGCCCGCTAATGATAGGATGATGGCGGAAGATGGGACCAACAAGGGATTCTTACGCTGAGGAGGATTCGAATGATTCGGGTTTCTAACTCTTTGTACCGCGGGGCCACTCTCACCGCAATTCTTGCTCTTGCTTTTGTCGCGGGTTGCAAAAAAAAGGAAATCGCTCCACCGCCTCCACCGCCTGCACCGCCACCTGCGGCCGCGAAGCCGACCGTCTCGATCCAAGCCAATCCGACCTCCATCAACAAGGGCGATTCCTCGACCCTCAGTTGGACTTCTACCGACGCCACCACGCTCACCGTTTCCCCGGAAGTCGGCGCCGTGACCGCTCAAGGTTCGACCAAAGTCACCCCGTCTGATTCCACCACCTACACGATCACCGCCAGCGGTCCCGGCGGCTCCGCGGACTCCAGCGTTCGCGTCACCGTCGCAGCGCCTCCTCCGCCACCACCTCCCCAAGCGACTGGTCCCACGGATGACGAGCTATTCCTGCAGGAAGTGAAGGACGCATATTTCGACTTCAACAAAGCCGATATCCGCGCGGATGCCCGCGAGGCTCTTGGCAAAACCGCCGAATTCCTCCGCGCCCATCCGCAAATCAAAGCCACCATCGAGGGCCATTGCGACGAACGCGGCTCCACCGAATACAACCTGGTCCTCGGCGATCGCCGCGCTGCGGCCGTCAAGAATTACCTTGTGCAGCTCGGCATCTCCGCCGATCGCTTGAACACCGTCAGCTACGGTAAGGAAAAGCCGTTCTGCACGGAGAGCAACGAGGAATGCTGGCAGACCAACCGCCGCGGCCACTTGGTCAAGGCGAATTAACCACCGACTGCCTCGTAACTGTTCGATGACCGACAGGGCCGCGCGGCCGAGCAAACTCTTGCTCGCGCGCGGCTCTGCCGTTAAAGTGAGAGCAGAGCGACGCGGCTGACGTCCCGCTGCCCCGCTCGTCAGTTGGTAGCTAGTGCGTACTTCCTCGCCGGAAGACACATCTAATGGAGTAGGCGTATTTTAGGAGGTTTTTTCTATGCGAATCCGCAACATCTTCATTTTCGCAGCCGCGGTTTTTGCCGGGGCGCTCGGCGGCAGTATCATCGGCCCCCGCCCCGCGGAGGCCGTCGCTCGCGAAATTATCGACTTGCAGCGCGACGTCACCACGCTTCTCCAGGGTCAAAAGGACATGTCCACGCAGATCACCCAGGACCACACCGTCCTCAAGACTCTGGTCGAGCAAGCCAGCGACAACGTCGGCAAGCTCAACGCCACCATGGGCAGCGTCCAGAAATCCGTTCAGGACGTCCAAGCCAACTCTGGCGCCCGCCTGGACACCATGTCCACGCAAGTCCAGGGTCTTTCCGACAATCTGGAGGAAATCAAGTCCCGCCTCGGCAAACTGAATCAGCAACTCGTTGATCTACAAAACGTCGTCCAAGGCATCGACGCAAAAGTTTCCGGATCAGCCCCCGCAGGCGCCGCTCCCGGGGCAAGCCCCAAGCTAGGGAACGACGGCAATTCCGCTCCCCCCGGTACAGGGAATGCCGCTCCTCCCGCTCCTTCTGCTCAAAAGCTCTACGATAACGGCATTTCTGATCTCCAGACTGGAAAATACGATCTCGCCCGCTCTGAATTTCAGGACTACTTGAAATATTTCGGCAACTCAGACCTGGCGTCCAACGCTCAGTTCTATTTGGGCGAAATCGCTTACCAACTGAAGAATTATGAGCAGGCGGTCGTAGAATTCGACAAAGTTCTGACCGCCTATCCTAAAAGCTTTAAGCTCGCTCCAACCCACCTCAGAAAAGGCTTAGCACTCATCAATCTCGGCCAGAAAACCGCTGGCCTTCGTGAGCTTCGCGAAGTCATCCGGTTGTATCCGCATACTGAGGAAGAGCGCATCGCACGCGCCAAGCTGAAAGAACTCGGTGCGGCCGTTACCGTCGGCGACTAAGCCAATTCCCTATCCGCTGGCCCGCCCTTCAATCCCCCGCCCACATCATTCGCCCCGCAAGCAGTACGCTGCGTCTCACGCTCAGCTCCCGCCAACCAGTAGTCGGTCGATCCGTCGGCTCACATCGCGCAGGTACGCTTCATCTCCCCCCTCCAGCTCCGCAATCGCGCTGCCCGCATATCCGATCTCCTCAAACGCCTGCCGTACCGCCGCCCAGTCCACATCCCCCTCGCCCAAATTCACCCACGCATACCCGCCCTCTTTGCGCTTGAAGTCCTTCAAATGCACCTTGTAAATGTTCTTGCCCAGCGTTCGAATCCAGTCTTGCGGATAGCCATAAAGCACCACATTCCCCACGTCAAACCACGCCCTGATCCACGGGCTTTCGAACTCGCTGATGTACTTCTTCATCTCCAGCGGACTCAACAGAAACTTGTTCCACACCTCTTCAATGGCAATCACCACCTTCAACTCCGCAGCCAGCGGAATCAGTTTACGAATCTCTGTCTGCGACCGCGTCCACGCCTCTCGATAAGACGTCTGGGCATTCACCACCGCCGGCACCAGCAGCACCGCGTCCGATCCCCACAACTTCGCATTCCGCAGCGACGTCCGCATCCCCTCCATGCTTTTCGCCACCACGGCCGCGTCGCTCGAAGAAAGCGGATATTTCCAGTGATCCATGTTCATCACCGAATCGATCCGAATCCCCGCCGCCTCCGCGGCCTTCTTAATCTCCTCCGCCTCGTGTTCGTCTGGTGTCGTTGGCGCTTGCACCACCGCAAACCCCGCATCCCGCGCCAGCTTGAACCGATCCGCATGACTCATGCCGCTCGGCAGCATGTCAAACACCAGCCCCTTCTTGATCGGCAATCTCGCTGTGGCTTGTCCCGCCGCGCGCAGGCTTGGAGCCGCATCAATCCCCGCATCGCCAGCGCCTGCAAGCAGCTTTTCAGCCAGTGCACCGCCGCCGATCCCCAAGCCAGAAGCCGCCGCAACACCCGCCTTCACAAACTCCCGCCGCGTCGCCTTCCGCATCATCATTCCTCTTTCCTTTTCGCTGTGCCCTCTGTGTCCAACTAGGTCCCGCATAATATTCCGAAGGAACGATTTGGAGTGCGGCAGCCCTGCTGCCGCTTTTCCCGATGACTCGCACGACTCTATATCTAGCGAGTCTCAATAAGCGGCCTCTGTGTAAGTTCTTTTCCTCCCTCGCCCCAAAACAACACCGTCATTTCGAGCGTAGCGAGGAATCTGCTTTTGTCTTGGCTGTAAGCTGTCGGCTGTAAGCTGTCAGCTGTAAGCTCTCAGCTTAATCTCTCCAGATCAATCTTCGAATCCCACGCTTCGTTCGACTTCATCTGTTCCTCCCACGTCACTTCCCGCCCCGTATACGCCGCCGTCCTCGCCATCATGCACGAAACCGCGGACTCCACGCCCTTCGCCGCCTGATTGTGAAACTTCCCGCTCGTAATGCTCTCCACGAAGAGCCTCTTCTTCTCCGGATCGGCCTGCTCCAGGTTCGAAGTGAATTTCCCCGTCGCAGAAAATCCCTGCGCATCCGCAACCGGAATCAGCGGCGCCTGCCACGCCTCGTCTCCCCAAATCCCCAGCGGCCCCGTGTACGGCGACTGCGACGTCCCTTTCGTCCCAAAAAACCGCTCCGTCACGTCCCACCAGCCCTTTGCGAATTGCGTCGAGCTGAATGTCACATCCACTCCATCCGGGTACGTAAATACCACGTTGTAATTTCCATAGACGTCTCCATCCGTGGGCCGCCCCAATCGCCCGCCCGTTCCCGAACACTTCAACGGATGCGCCTTCAAAATCCAGTTGCAGATATCAATCACATGAATGTTCTGCTCCACAATAATGTCCCCCGACAAAACGCGGTCATACACCCAATTCCTCAGCCGCCATTCCGTCGGCGACGCCCCCGGCCAGTTCGGCCGGTCCAAATATCCCGAAAGATAATGCGCCTCCCCGCAGACAATATTCCCCAGCGCCCCGCCATGAATCCGCTTCACCAGCTCCACAAACGGCGGACAATCCCGGATCTGAAATCCCACATCCAGGCTCAACTTCCCCTCCGCCCGCTTCCCAATCTCCAGCACCTTCTTCGCCCCCGGCACGTCCACCGCCACCGGCTTCTCGCAATACACGTGCTTCCCCGCGGCCACCACCGCCTCCAAATGCTGCGGATGAAAATAAGGCGGCGTAGCAATCACAATCGCGTCCACTTCCTTCGAGTGCGCAATCTTTTCAAACGCCTTCGGCCCGACAAAAAGTTGCCCCGCGTCAATCGCCGCAAATCCCTTCCCCGTCTGCAGTTGGTCGAACGTCGCGTGCGCCTTGTCCAACTGATCCTGAAACATATCGGCTAGCGCCACCACGCGCGCTCCGCCCGTCTCAAACATATTGGTCGCGTCTTCCGTCCCTCTGCCCCCGCATCCAAGCAGACCAACGCGCACTGCCGAATTCGCCTCCGACCCCCAAACCCGCGCCGCCGGTATAAACATCACCCCTCCCACCGCCGCCGCCCCTCCAAGGAACTCTCTTCTTCCAATCTGCTCATTCATCTCTCCTCCTTTCCGATCTCGGGGTGCCCCACCGTCGTTTCGTGAAGGTGGGCTTGCTTTTCTCTTAACATTCAGACCTGCTACCTTTCGAACCTTCAACCTTCATCTACCCACGCCTCGCTGTATCACATCCTCTTACACGGCGCAACTCAGCCCCTTGGAGTGCGGCAGCCCTGCTGCCGCTTTTCTCAGCGACTCGCACGACGGTTTATTTGGCGAGGCTCAATAATTATCGAAACAGGACGACCGAAAGACCCGGAACCTGCCGGAAGTGGCGCAGGTTAGTGGTAAGAACTGAAAAACTTTACGAAAGTGCTGTCGCTCCGATCAAGAGGTCCGCGTAAGGAATGACCACGCCCCGGCTTCTCTGCTCAGCATCCAGTTTCCCTGCAAGCAACGCGGTCTCTTTGGTATAGGGGTACACCGTCAGATCAGCAAGGAGTTCATCGAGAAACCATTGGCGGTGCAGGCGCAGCGCTGGAGTATTGGCGCGGTAAAGTCCATGGACCAGTTCGGTCAGTCCGACCGCGGAGAGCGCCGACTCCTGGTCTCCTGAGGCGTTCACGACGCGCTCAATCAACCGCACCACGGTTTCGCCACGGCGCTCCGCGTCAATTACGACGCTGGAATCAAGGATCAGTCCCATTTGGGCGGATCTAAAGGCTCACGGTGGCATTCGATGGCTGCTTCCACGTCCTTCGCATAATCCCCGTCGAGTGTCGCCGTAGAGCCATGTTCGCGCGCCAACCGCAACGATTCAGAAAGCAAGCGCAGCACCGGCTCTGGCGGCTTAACCACCGCCACCGGCAGCGCATCTTTTTCAATCACCACTTCCGCGCCCGCGCGCACCTTGCTCATCACCGACGCAAAGTCTGTCGCCGCTTCCGCTTCCGAGATACGTATGACGTTCTTACCCATGCCAACGATTATACCTCCGAATTACCCGCCGTTCCCCGCATCCGCCCCGCCGGAATAAACATCACCCCTCCCGCCGCCGCCCCGCCTCTTCGTATACACGCCATGCCAAGCAACCCACCGTCAGAGGCCGCGTGCCCCAGGTTCGCTTTCTGAACCTGGGTCTTAGGGTTTGCTCTTTGCTCCTATTTAATTCGGCTCGATTAACTTGAGCCCTCGTATTCGCCCAAAATGTTGCCTGTTGAATGTCGCCACGGCGCTCCCACGCTCCAGAGCCGTCGCCCCCACGATCAGATCGTAGTAGCCAATCCTTTTCCCCGCTCTTTCCAATTCCGCCCACAGGCGCGCGTGCTCATAAGCCGTCTGCTCCGTATACGGAACAACCGGCACAACTTCCACAATCGTCCTCAAGTACCGCTCGCGCTCACTCCGATACGCTCCGCTGGCCCGCTCCACACCGTGCCACAGCTCCGCAACGGTAATCGCCGCAATCTCCACTTGCTCGGGCGTACGGGACCTT
>Ga0209166_10001214_pt1 | contig 22206 bp, 18 predicted proteins | sample Coa_R1_3_FD_187151 | JGI IMG/M metagenome (GOLD analysis project Ga0209166, IMG submission 187151) | Surface soil microbial communities from Centralia Pennsylvania, which are recovering from an underground coalmine fire - Coalmine... | ecosystem: Environmental > Terrestrial > Soil >... | reverse complement strand
GGGTTCGACGCGTCGATCGATCGGCACGCGCTCTGGGATGTCGTGAGCCCACCCTTTCACGCCACCGCGCCGCCGGCGCCAGGCAGCTGGATCGGATGCCGGGAATGCGGGTTGGTCCAATCGATCTCCGCACGCTGTGGCCGCTGCCATGCACGGCTGCACCGCCGCAAGCGGGAAAGCCTGCATCGAGCGGCGGCGCTGGTCGTGACCGGTATCATTCTCTATTTCCCGGCCAACCTCTATCCGGTTCTGACCGTCGTCTCGTTCGGTCGCGGCGCACCCGCCACGATCATGGGTGGCGTCTTGGAATTGATGAACGGTAGCGATTGGCCACTGGCACTCATCGTCTTCGCCGCCAGCATCGCCGTACCGCTGTTGAAGCTGATCGGACTCGCCGGACTGCTGATCTCGACGCGCTTCAGCGCCACCAGACGGCTTGCCGACCGGACCCGGCTCTATCGGCTCATCGATCTGGTGAGCCGCTGGTCTTCCGTCGACATCTTCGTCGCGGCCTTGCTCGCTGCTTTGGTGACGCTCGGCAATCTTGCGACCATCGAGCCGGGGCTGGGCGTGCTCGCGTTCGGCGCCGTCGTGTTCGTGACGATGCTGGCGACTGAGAATTTCGATCCGAGACTCATGTGGGACGCGGCGGGAGCCAATGATGCCTGATCACCAAACGCCGCGGTTGGCGACACACGAGCGCCATCGCTTCCCGCTGGTTTGGATCGTGCCGATTGTGGCGCTCGCCGCGGCCGGCTGGCTCGGCTACCGCACGCTATCCGAACGAGGCCCTCTCGTCGCGATCTCGCTACAGAGTGCCGAAGGACTGGAGGTCGGTAAGACCAAGATCAAGCATCGGGACATCGAGCTGGGTGTTGTCGAGGCAATCGCGCCGAGCGTCGATCTTTCGTCCGTCACGATCCAGGCGCGGATGAACCGCTATGCCGAACCGCATCTGGGATCCGGCACACGCTTCTGGGTCGTGCGCCCGCGCCTGTCCGCCGAGGGGATCTCTGGCCTCGGCACGCTGATCTCGGGCTCCTATATCGAGATGGAACCGGGGCCCGGGGAATCGACCCGCCATTTCGTGGCGCTCGAGGATCCCCCGGTGGTCACCGCCGATGTGCCCGGGACCAGATACATTCTCCATGGTTCGCAATTGGGCTCGGTCAGCCAAGGTGCACCGGTCTCGTTCCATGGCGTAAAGGTCGGCGAGGTGCTGGGCTATCAGCTATCGGATGACGATGGCACCGCCACGGTCCAGGTCTTCGTGCGGGCCCCTCATGACAAGCTCGTCCATGAGGGCACCCGCTTCTGGAACGCCTCGGGCATCTCGATCGATGTCGGCAGCGAAGGGCTGCGGGTCGAGTCCGAATCCGTTCAGGCGATCCTTGCCGGCGGTGTCGCCTTTGACGTGCCCCGTGGCGGCGAACTCGGGCCCCCGGCCAAGCCTGAGGCAACGTTCAGGCTCTATGGCGACGCAGACAAGGCCCGCGATGCGCTCTTCACCCGCAAACTCCCGTTCCTGCTGCATCTGACCGGTAGTGCCCAGGGACTGTCCGCCGGTAATATCGTCCGCATGCACGGAATCCGCGTCGGCGAAGTCACCGACGTCCATATGGAATATGACACCGCGAGCGGGGTGATGACGGTACCTGTGACGTTCGAAGTGGAGCCGCAGCGCATCAGGCTGCTGCACGCCGACCTGTCCGACGCCGGTTTCGAGGAGCGGGCCTACGGCGCCTTCAACAGCTTCGTCGCTCAAGGCCTGCGCGCGCGCCTCGCGTCCGGCAACCTGCTAACCGGGCAGAAAATCATCTCGCTCGATTTCCTGCCCGACGCTCCCAAGGCGACCCTGATCGAGGGCGGCCTATATCCCGAAATTCCGGCGATCGAGAGCGATGACCTAGATTCGATCATCCAGTCGGCGAAGGCGCTGCTCGGCAGCCTGCAGTTGACGGTCACGTCGCTCGACCAGGTGATCACCTCGCCGGAAGTGAAGCAGTCGGTCCGATCGCTTCGAGGCGCGCTCGCGAACCTCGACCACCTGACCCATGACGCGAGCCTTCAGACCGGCCCCTTGCTGACCAGCCTCAAGGCGGTTTCGAGTTCCGCCGACCAGATGCTGAAACAGGCGACCACCACGCTCGCCGTCACCGGCGACGCTTTCGGCGGCGACGGCGAGGCCGGCGGTGATCTCGCCGGCACGCTGAACGAACTGAAGCAGGCAGCCCGCTCGCTGCACGCGCTGACCGACTATCTCGAAAAACATCCGGAATCCCTTATCCAAGGGAAAAGCGCGGGAGCAACGCGATGAGAGCATCTTTCCTGATTGTCGGAGCCCTGACGCTGCTCGCCGCGTGCAGCACCACCCCGGAAAACCGCTACTACACCCTATCGGTCGAACCGGCAGCGATATCTACCGCCCAATCGCCCCACGCCGGACGGATCACGATCGCGAAGGTGCTGTTGCCGGGCGTGATCGACCGGGAGCAGATGGTGGTCGTGACCGGCCCCCAGACCGTCGATATCCGGGAATTCGACCGGTGGGCGGAACCGCTCGACCAGTTCGTCCCCCGCACCCTGGCGCAGGATCTGGCCCTGCGGGTCGGGGGACCGACTTCGAACCTGCCCGAGCGACGCTTGTTCGTGTCCATCGACAGGTTTTCGGTGGACGCAATGGGCTCGTCGCAGTTGACCGGGCGATGGTGGATGCTCGAGCCGGGGGAAACCGCCGCCCAGAGGAGAGAGCGGCCGTTCGTTTTGTCTCGGCCGGCTGAGGCCCGGGACGGCGTACAGGTCGCGGCGGCTATGAGCGCGCTCCTGGGCATGCTCGCCGACGACGTCGCCCGGAAATGACGCTCGCCGGACCTCCGCGTCCGCTATGCTGCTCATGAGGGACGTCGCGTCACGTGTGAGCCCCCTCTATGGACTATACGACGACGCCGGCATCGATGGCGGCAGCAGCTACTCCGGCCGACACTGGTTCATCGCCAAGCTCGCTCACAGCGGGATCAGTCCGAAGGTCATCATGACGCTCGCCGGACACAAGCACCTGACGACAACCCAGCGCTATATCGATGTAAACGACGAAATAATGCGGGCTGCTGTCGACGCGCTTTGGCCGAACTGCGCGCTCGGGTCTGACCGGCACACAAGTTTAGGCCATAAATTTCCGCCGCTCCATCGGCGGTCATTTATTTCGTGACTGCTGCGTCGCGCGCATCCTCGCCGTTCCCAGGCAAAGTGGGCCGTCCCGAAAGATGATGTATCGCGGCTGCCTCTCGCCACTGATGAGAGCGCAGCCCCTTCACATACGATGCCTGAACCGAGGTCGAGCCAGGCCTCGATCATCGAGGGAAGGAGCGACGGCGATTGCCAATATGGTGCAGCGGGTGCTGGCCGAGGACTTGGCCGGGCGTCCGCCGGCCGGTTCCAGCACCACCGCCAGCAGCGCCGCCTTCTTGGCCACACTCCACTTCCGGCGCCGCTCAACGCGATCGATCACTTCGGCTTCGGTACTCCGAACCTCCTTCTGAATTCTCCAGAAGGACTGAGGATCGACGTGAGGTCCCGACATCGATCGGCTCAATAAGCCACTGAACTCTTGATGATAAGCGAGGGCACAGGGCGGTGCGCATTGACATGCGCGGCCTCGCCTGTCGCGGCGCGCCCGGACAAGAGCCTCTGTCCCGCTGCTTAGCGGTCGCACTCGATGAATAAATCATAGTTGACAAATTTATCATAATTGACGTCAATTTCATTATCCGCCCATCGCAGCCGAAATGGAGCGGGGAGACGGTGGCGAGCTTCGGCGTGGCTGCATCGCCGGCGCCGGCCCGTCGAGAAGAACAATCAAAATTGGGAGGTACTGCCTATGGACTACTGCCGCTTCGGTCCCGCCGTGGCACTCGGCGCGCTCGTCTCGACACTCGCCACGCACCAAGCCCGGGCCTCGGCCTTCGCGCTTCAGGAATTCTCCGCGATCTCCACGGGCTCGGCCGACGCCGGCGCCGCCTCGGCCAATGAGGATCTGTCGACGATCTTCTTCAATCCCGCAGGCATGACCGCCTTCGACGGGCTGCAGAACAGCGCCGTGGCGACCTATGTTCTCCCGCAGGCCCGCATGCATATTACGAGTGCCCGTGAGAATGTCGGTCTGCCCGCCGGCACCGCACCGACGATCCAGGGTGGTGACGGGCGTGATTTCCCGCAAGACAAGGTCGTCCCGGCGGGCTTCGTTTCCTATGCGCTCGCGGATGATTTCCGAGTCGGCCTCGGGCTGACCGTGCCCTTCGGTCTGCTCACCAGTTATGGTGCCGATTCCCAGGCGCGCTACCAGGCGCTGAAGTCGGAGGTCGAAGCCTTCGACTTCAACCCGTCCTTTGCCTGGAAAGTCAATAACTGGCTGTCGGTCGGTGCAGGTGTCTCCGAACAGAAGGTCAAGGCCAAGCTGACCAACGCCCTCGACCTCGGGGCTATTGTCCCCGTGCAACTCAATCAACTCGGCCTATTCAACCTCGTCGGCCCGGGCGCCTATGCTGCGACCGTGAACCAGACCGCCGGCCGGATGGCGAATGACGGCCGCGTCGACCTCCGGGGCACCTCCTGGGGCACCGGCTGGAATGCCGGCATCCAATTGCGTCCCTTCGAGGGCACGACCATCGGCATGTCCTACCGCTCGGGCATCGAGCACCAGGTCCAAGGCCGCGCCGATTTTGCCGTGCCGACGAGTGCCATTGCCAACATCGTGGCCGCCATGCCGGCCTCGCTGCGCGCCATCACCCTGATCGGCCTCGCCCAGAACAAGGCTTTCCAGAACACGGATTTCGACGCCGACCTGTCGCTGCCGGGCCAAGCCTGGTTCGGCATCACCCAGCAGGTGACGCCGCAGCTTTCCGTCAGCTTCAGCTACAAGTGGACCAACTGGTCCAAGTTCGAGTCGCTCATGGTCGGCTTCGGCAACCCGGCGCAGCCGGGCTTGAACCAGCATGAGGGCTACAGGGACAGTTCCTTCGCGGCGCTCGGCGGCAGCTATCGGCTCAGCGAGAAATGGACCATTCGTGGCGGCGTCGCGTTCGATCAGACGCCGGTCGTCGATGCCTATCGCGATTTCCGCGTGCCGGATGCCGATCGCTATTGGCTCGCTTCCGGCTTCAGCTATCGGCTGAGTGATAAAGTCGAGCTTGCCGGCAGCTACCGGCACGTGTCCCTGGCATCCTCCAGGGTCAACCATGTCGACCCGGCGACCGGGCTTAATACGGTATCGGGCACCCCCTCGGGCGATATGAATCTGTTCGCGCTGGAGGCGCTGATGAAGTTCTGAACTGCTGCCAATGGGCGCCCCTGGCCCGTGCCTGGCGCCCGTTCTCTCAGCCTTGGGCGCTTGATGGCAGTGGGTGCCAGGTGATTGAGAAGGGGTGGGAGAACCGGCCGAGCACCGCCTTGGCCTTGGGCTCCAGCTCTGGATCGGGAAGCTCGATCTGCACCACGAGATCGGGCTTGCGCGCGTCGATCGCAACGCGGGCATCGTGAATGCCGGCTCCGGTTAGCGCCGCCCGGATTGCGTCGAGCGTCTCACGGCGCTTCAGTTCGGGTTTGAATATCTTGCCGACGCCCGTCAACGGCATCGCCTCCACGATGCGAATATGCTTGGGCATCGCCGCGCGCTCGCTGATCCGCTCGCCCACGAACGCCATCAATTCCTGCTCGCTCGCTGTTGCACCGGGCTTGAGCTGGACATAGGCCACGGGAAGTTCGCCAGCATGGGCGTCCGGCCGTCCGATCGCCGCGGCGATCTGCACGGCGGCATGGCGATGGAGCGGCTCCTCGATTGCCGCAGGATCGATATTGTGGCCACCGCGGATGATCAGGTCCTTCTTGCGGCCGGTGAGCCAAAAGTAGCCCTCCGCATCACAGCGCCCCAGATCGCCGGTATTGAGCCAGCGCTTGTCGTCGCCGAGATCCAGCCAAAGTCCCTTATTCTGCTCCGCCTGGGAATAGCCGGCAAAAACATTGGGGCCGGAGATCGCTATCACGCCGATCTCATCCGTGGCGCAATCGCGCACATATCGGCCGGCGTCGTCGAGCACGATCGCCTTCATGGCCTGCCAGGGAATACACAGGCCGATCGAACCGACACGGCGCTCGCCCCGGGGCGGGTTAATGCTGCTGACGCAGGCGCCCTCGGTGAGCCCGTAGCCCTCGAGGATCTTGATGCCGGTGCACTCCTCGAAGGTGTTGAACACCTCGATCGGCATCGGCGCCGCGCCGCACAGCCCGTATTCCAGCGAGCCGAGGTCGTGCCCATCGATCGGTACCTCGAGCAGGGTCGAGTACAGGGTCGGCACGCCGCTGAAGAAGTTGACCCGGTGGTGCTCGATAATCTCCCAGAAGCGCTTGATGACATCGTTACCGCGATAGCCCTGGGGAGTGCCCAGGATCACGTGTGCGCCCTTCGAGAACGGAATGAGGCCCGTCGCCATCACGGCGTTCACATGGAAGAGAGGCAGGCCGCAGAACATCGTCTTGCCCGGTCCGATCCCCTCTCCAAGATACTGGCCCGCGCTCCAGGCGTTCGTCACCTCGCTGCCGTGGCATCTCATGGCGATCTTCGGAAGCCCCGTGGTGCCGCCGGTGCAGAAATAGGAGGAAAAGTCCTGGGCGCTGAAATGCCGCCCGCTGTTCAACTTGCTTCCCGTCTCCCGGGCGATTGCCCGACCGAAATCATGCACCTCGATATGCGCCGGCACCGCTCCGCGCAAGCCGGCGTAGCCATGCAGTATTGAGGTCTCCAGGCGCTGCATTAGTTTGGCGTCGGGCCCTTTTGGACCCGGGACCCGGTCTGCCAGATTGACGAGCACCAGGTGCCGTAGCGACGGCAATCTCTCCAGCACAGGGTGGATCTTCGGCCAGAGATCGGTCCCGGGAAACGGCCCAAGCGTCACAAGCACCTCGGCGCCAACGGCCTGCAGGAGATCGGCCATGGCAGCGCCTTCGAGCAGCGGGTTGATGGCGCAGACGATGCCCGCCGCCTCGCCGCCCCAGATGACGAAATGCGTCTCCGGCAGGTTCGGCAGGACATAGGCGACCACTGAGTCCTTGGAGACACCCAGGCGCAGGAACATGTTCGCGGCGCGGGTGATGTCGCGGAGCAGTTCGCTGTAGGTCCAGCACTCCGCCTCGCGGTGGTCCTCGGCGCGCAGAAAAAAGGAAAGCGCCGGCGCCGACGGGTCGATGGCCGCGCCGCGGCGGATCATTTCGTATGTGCTCGCGGGCAGGTCCGCCGGCAGCCCCTGTGCTTCAATCGCCCGGATCTCCGCCAGGCTTGCGATGCCGCTCATGCCGCCTCGTCGACGACACGGTTGCGCTGCATGCCAAGATCGATTGAGCCGTCGGCACTGGCGATGCGCGCTTCCACGATGTCACCGGCTCTCAGGTACTGGCTTCTGCCTGCCTGTACCTTCATGAACATCTTCCACTTGGCTGCTTCCGGCAGCAGCGCCGCAATCCGCTGCTTGGCCGGAGAGGGAATGCTGAGCGCACAGCCCGAGGGCGTGCCCGTCGACAGCAGATCGCCGGCGTAGAGGTTCTGAACGTCCGACAGTTCGCTCAGCGTCTCGGCCGGGCCGTAAACCAGATTGGCCGTCGAATCCTTCTGCCGCACGGCGCCATTGACCGTCAGCGTGAGATCAAGCTGCCGCAGCCTCGGGATGTCGCCTGACTCCAGGAGGCATAGATAAGGGCCGACCGGACCGAAGGTACGGAAGCTCTTGCCCTTGTAGAACTGCATCTCAGGGATCTGGATGTCGCGAGCAGAGTAATCGTTGACGATGACTGCACCGGCGATGAATTCATGCAGATTCGCATTGGTGACGGTCTGGCGCGAGACGACGTCGCGCTTGAGCACCAGGCCGAGTTCGATCTCGTAGTCGAGAAAGCGCACCCGCTGCGGCCGCACCAGGTCGGAGTTGGCAGGAGCCATGCAGCCCGGCGCCTTGGTGAAGATCATGTTGAAGCGCTTCGCGTCCGGGTTCATACCCGACTCGATCATGTGCTGGCGATAGTTCGCCCCCTGGCACAAGAACTGCTGATTTTGGGTGATCGGCGACAGCAGCTCGACCTCGGCTTCATTGATCACCGGGCCTACGGCTACCAAGGTCTCGGCGCGGTTGGCGCGAATGAAGTCGGCCGTAGTCTCGAACACGCCGGGAATTGGCGTGATGAGCTTGTCGCGAACAACGCCCCATTGGGCGCGGCCCTGGTGCCTGAAATGCAGCACGTTTACTGACATGAATGGTCCCCGGAAGTGGAAAGCGGTGAACTCGGCGTTAGCCGAAGAGTTTCGCGAGCGTGCGCAACTTCGCGACGCTGAGGTCGGGGCTGCGGCGCAGGTTGCTCACCAGTGCCGCCAAATTCGCGGCGGTGAACTTCGGCCTGGTGAAGCTGCTCGGCATGATCTGGCCCCACTGCGCCATGCCCTCGCGGCTGACCGGGTGTATGCCGGTCGGCCGATCCGCAGTGAACAGGTCACCATCGCAGTAATGCTCGTGCTTGTCGCCCCACGGGTCCTGCCAATAGTCGAAGATCTGGCTGCCCAGGATGTGCCGTCCGATGCCCCAGGCGTGTTTCCATCCCTTGTCGCGGAGCAGCCGCTGCCCCATGCCGACGGCATCGGAATCCACGAGCTCGTAGGCGCTGTGGCTGTACATCGGCGCAAAGCCTTGGGCGAGCGCCAGCGTGTGGTGATCGGCGGGCGCGCTGCCGAGGTCGAGGCGCATGAACGCAACCGCAGGCGAGCCGTCGGGCAGCACGAGCACGTCGCTCGGGATGAAACCGAAATGCTGGGTATACCAGGCACAGGTGGCCTGGTAGTCGGCAAGTTCGAGCACGATATGGCCGAGCCGGATGATTTCCGGCGGTGTTGTCGGGGGGCGCTGGGTCTCGTTGACCCGGAGCACTGCATCGGCGGAATTGAAGGCCAAGGCGGGGCGGTACGGCAGCGCCTCGACCGACGACTGCCCGAAGACCGCATCGACCTGAAAGCCCGAAGGATCGGTCAGGCGGACACGATGCCCGCCGCCTGGCCAGGTAAGCGGCTCAGGGGCGGAAGCGCCCGGGAGCCGGGAGAGCGCTTCCAGCTCCGCCAAGCTGTCGAGCCGCAGGCCGAAACCGACGAAGCGCGCCTTCTCCGCTTGGCGGACCACGTAGCAGAATGGAGCCGGCCCGGTTCCTCTGAGGAACAGCAGGCCGTCTTCCCTCAAGACTGTGCGCAGGCCGAAGTCGGTCAGGAATTGCTCGGCCCTGTCCAAATCAGGTCGTTGGAACACCAGATAGGCGAGCGCAGTCGCCTTCGCCGTAGGAGAGGGATGGCGCGCTGGCTGTGGGGTGGCTAGCTTCATAGAGAGAGGCTTTCGACAGAGTGCTGGGCTGCGCCGGCGGAATTGGCGGCCGAGGCCGGTGGCGTGCCGAGCAGAGCGAGGCTCTCGCGCATGAGGCGGCTTGCCTCGCCGACCGGCCCGTCATGGAGGATCGTGCGGTCGGGCCGAACGATCGCGGCCCAGCCGAACGGGACGCTCTTAGGCAGGAAGACTCCTTCCAGATCTTCCCAGCAGTGCTCGCGGACGAGGTGGAGCTGTTGGCCGCGATGGGCGATCTGGACGATCCTGCCGCCGGCGGCCTTGAAGGCGCGATATGCGGGCTCGTCCAACTCCGCTTCGGCATCGAGGCCGAACCCGATCAGGGTCAGCGCGGGACCCAATACATCGTCGCTGAGGGTCGTGTTGCCATCGGCGCCCCGGACCCAGCCTTGTGCGAGGAGTGCGCCGCGCACCAGCTTTGCGCCCGAACGCCCCTTCACGAAGAGTCCGCGCCGGAATACGTTCTTGGGCTTCATGCCCAGTTCGTCGAAATAGGCGCGGAGCTGGGGAGTGAGCCTGGCCAGGCGCAGGAAACCGTGCGTCAGGATCGCGATGATGGCGCTGCGCGGCATCACCAGCTTCCCGATGCCCTTGGCGAGTTTGATCATCGCCTTCGCGTGCGGGCGCCGCTCCTGGTCGTAGCTGTCCAGGATACTCGACTCAGCGTGACGTTGGATCACCCAGGCGAGCTTCCAGCAAAGATTGGCGGCATCACGCAGGCCCGCGACCAAGCCCTGGCCGACGAAGGGGGGCGTAATGTGCGCCGCGTCGCCGGCCAGGAAGACGCGCCCCCTGCTGAATGCCTTCACGGTCCTGGCATGGAAACGGTAGACCGCCTTCCGCTCGACGACGAGCTGCTCGGCGCTTGCCCACGGCGCCAGAAGCTCGCGAATACGGGCTTCGGATTCCATCTCCTCGCGAGTCTCGCCAGGCTGGAGCATGAATTCCCAGCGTTCGCGTCCGCCGGGGGCGGTCATGTGAGGCACCGGCCGCCGGTGGTCACAAAGGAACTCGATATGGTCGATCGGTCGCGGGGCTTTGCGCGCGTCCACGATCAGCCAATCCTCGGCGAAGGTCTTGCCTTCGAACTCCTCGCCGATGAGCTGGCGCACGTGCGAGCTCGCACCGTCGGCGCCGACGATGTAGCGGGCCGTGACGGCGCAGCTTCCGCCGCCCTCGCGTTCCAGGCTTGCGGTGACGGACTCGGCGTTTTGGACGAGGCCGGTGAGCGTGACGCCGAGTGCTACTGAAATGGAGCGGTGCGCCTCCAGCCGGCTCCGCAGCGCGCGCTCGAGGCCCGGCTGGTGGAAGGTCACCAGCTTGGGATGGCCGTCGATGCCGCCGAGCGTGTTGATCCTGCCGAATTCTCCCACGTACGGGCATCTCATCCGGACATAGGGAATGGCAATCTTGTCGAAATCGCGTTCCTCGAGGCCGGCCATCTGCAGGATGCGGAGGGCTTCGTTATCGAGAACAATGGCTCGCGGTGCCATGAAGATCTCTGTGGCCCTGTCGATCGCGAGCGCCTGGACGCCATAGCACCCGAGCAGGTTGGCGATCGTGGCGCCGACCGGTCCGAGCCCTACCACGAGGACGTCGACCGACGCCGGGAGTTCGACCGTGGCCTGGAGCGGACCTTCCATGGCGTGCGCCTGCCGCGAGAGCGGCTGCAGATTTGTCTCCACCGGCTTCCGTCCCTGTGTGCGTTGTCTGGTCGTGTGTTTGTGACTATACAATCATAATTGATAATTTTGTCAATCATGATGTTTGAGCTATGCTCTTGCACCTTTTGCCAACCGAGCCGCCATGCCGAAAACTCCACTCCGCCGAGCCGGCGATCTGCCGGTCGACAACACCCGCGCAGCAGCCGGCCCCCCTCAGCGGGAGCCGCGCGGCGAGCGCCGAAAGCGCGAGACCCGGTCCCGGCTCCTGGACGCGGCCCTAGAGCTGATGGCGGCGAAGGGGATGGAGGGCGTGGCGATCAACGAGATCACCGAGGCCGCGGATGTTGGCTTTGGTTCCTTCTACAACCATTTTGAGTCCAAGGAGGCGATCTATGCGGCGCTCCTAAATGCGGTCTTCGAGGAATTCGGCAATGCCCTCGACCGCCTCACTCAGGACATCGCTGATCCTGCCGAGGTCATTTCCGTCTCAGTCCGCCACACGCTGCGGAGGGCTCAGCGCGAACCCGTCTGGGGGCGCTTCCTCATCCGGGAGGGATTTTCGGCAAGAGTGCTCGAGCGCGGTCTCGGTCAGCGCCTGCTGCGGGATATAGAGAAGGGGGTGAACGAGAAGCGATTTCCGAACGACGACATTCTGATGCTGTCCACCTCGGTGGGCGGCACGGTCTTGGCATCGATCTCGATTGGGCTGCAGCTTGGCTTTTCCCAGGAAGCAGAGCCGGCCGGCCTCAAGCGTCTCGGCTTCAGCGCGGACGGGCTGCCGGAGCGGGCCGCTGCAACCTTGCTACGGACCCTGGGTCTCGATCGTGCCGAGGCGGAGGCGATTGCGTGTCGGCCACTGCCGCACGGGGAAGCGGAACCAAGACCGACCTGATCGTCGGCCGACAGCCGATCTTGCTGACAGTCCCGCGCCATGGTCCCAGGGATCCGGCACCGCGGCGCTCGCGTGGCTTAAGACAGGGCTACGGGGCGCAGATGAGAATGTCCGCTCGCTCGTCCCAATTGCCCAAACGGCCGGTCTGTTACCGGCCCGTTCAAGCCGAAACGCGGCCCGTCGGCAATGCGCCCGAAGCGGAACTTCGTTCACGGAGTTTGGCTTCTCATGAGCAGACCTCGCGCTGATCACGGCGCCTAAGCGACCGGTCCTGGCGCCCGGAATCTCGGACCGCGATCCACACCTCAAGGCCCAGAGGCGGCCAACTCGGTAGACTTCATCTGCAATTGCCGAGTCAGGTTCGATATGCTGTCGCCATTCCGGTGGACCACGGACGAGAATTCCTCGCGCTGTGCCCGGGAGAGACTGATGCCGCCGGCCGTGATGTCGGTCACCTTGTAGCTGCCGGGTGTTTTGGCCAGGACCCAGTCCAGATCGATCTCCTCCCCGGTCGCCACGCGGGTGATCTCACTACTGACCACCGTCGTTGTTTCGCTCTTGGCGAACTGCGTCGTCACTCGGAATGACTGGGCGTTGTATTCCGCGAATCTGGAGGAATAGATGCGCGTCATGTAGTCGCCAAAGGCGGTGATAAATTGCTGCCTTTCGCTGTCGTTCGCCTTCTGCCAATAGCTCCCGAGCACGAACTGCGCGATTTTCGGCAGGTCGAAATCTTCGGCCAGCAGCATCTGAAACCGGCTCTGCCGATCCACGGATGAAATCCCAGGTTCCTTCATGATGGCGATCGCATGGCGGCCGAAATCGGCGACGAAGCCGCTCGCGTCATCGGCCGCCCTCGCCGCGGGCGCCGCCATTGCCGCGGCCAGCAGGATGAAGAGGGTACTGAGGGCGTAGGCCGGCTTCCGCAGGGATGTTGCAGTTCCATGTGTTGTCATGACACACTCCTCGAACCTGAGAGCTGCAGCCACAACGCAGGCTCGGCAGAACTGGCCGGCGGACGCTCTCAAATGGGTTGTGGAATTGCCACCGGGATACTTGCCAGTATGGAGTTCCGACGACGGAGCGGTAGCCTCGGAAACTACTCACGACCGTTACCGGAGAGCGGGCAACTATGATCCTGCGGAGCCTGCGCACCGCTGGTTCGCGGATTGGTCGTCAGGCGGCGAAAACTCAGAAAGCGCCTTTGACGTCCGGTCTTTGGATCGGCACCATTCGCGACGTCCGCTCGTCCCACAGCGCGGCTCGCCACGCCCTCCAACCATGCCAGGGCTTCAAGACGTAGGCCGTCTGGAGCGCCGGGTTCGCCGCATGGCACGCCTCGAGCCGGTAGTTCGGGATGCGGGGATTGAGGTGGTGAACATGGTGGAAGCCGATGTTGCCGGTGAACCATTGCAGGATGCGGGGCAGTTCGAGATAGGAGCTGCCTTCGAGGGCGGCGGAGACCGGATGCCATGCCGGTTGCCGCGCCCAGAGCGCGCGCTCGAACCGGCGTTGAACCGAGAACAGCCAAACGCCGGCGATGGCAGTGATCACGATGATCGGGCCCTGGACCAGCGCCACGGCGCCGAAGCCGAGCGTGAAGCCGAGCCCCAGAATCACTCCCAGCAGCGCAAGGTTGGTCAGATGCACGGCACGCCGCTCCCGGCGCCACGTGTGGGGCGTATCGAAAGGCACGCGATAGAGCAGCAGGAATACCAGGGGCGGCAGCACGATCCAGCAGACGAGCGGATGCTGCACGAGCTGGTATCCCCACCGTTGCCGCCGCGACAGGTTTCGGTATTCGTCGACCGTCAGGCAGCCGGAATAGATGTCCGCCCCGGACATCCGGCGATCGAGATTGTTCCAATGGCTGTGATGTCCGGCATGCTGCCGGCGCCACATCAGATAGGGCGTGAGCGTGATCAGGCTGCACAACAGACCAACGGCATGGTTGGCCGCGCGCGACCTGAAGAAGGATCCATGGCCGCAATCGTGCTGAATGATGAAGATACGGATGCCGAACCCCGCAGCCGGGACAGAGAGCCCCAAGGTCAGGGCGTAGGACCAGGCGAGGCTCCAATACATGAGCACGCAGATCGCCGCAAACGGCAGGAACGAATTCGCCAATTGCCATAGGCTGCGCCGGAGCGGGGCGCCTTGATAGGCCTGTGTCGAGCGCCGCAGCGCGTCGCGATCGTCACCGAGATTCTCGTTCGAGCTCATCGATTGCCCCGTTCCAAGGCGGTCGCAGCCGATCAGTGCTGGGAGTCCGCGATCGCATCGAGGGCGAGGGCCGCCTCCAGAATTGTCGGATCGATGATGACGGCGCGGGCGACCATCGGGCTGTCGGGACTCCGCGGCAGATGGATCACCGTATCCAGGCGCCGCCATGCCATGAAGGAGACCGCTTGTAGCTGTTCCTCCTCGGTCTCGACGACGTAGCTTCCGGCCGGCTGGATATCAGGGATGCCGGGAAGCCGGAATGGCCTGCAGAAGCTGACCTGCGTCGTGACGGTTCTGTTCATCATGCCCCCCTATTCCAGCCAGGTCGCGACCATGGCGAGGACGGTAATCGCCTATCGTGGCGATGCAGCTGAGAATCTTGAGCGGAAGCGGCGGGGCAAAGCCGGCCATGATGCCGCGCCGCATGGAGAGGTGCATCATCACGATCATCACCGGCACCGCGACAACGCCATTCAGGACGGCGCTCCAATAGAGCGCCTTGACCGGATCGATGGCGGTAAAGTTGAGGCCGACCCCGATAGCCGTCGCTGCCGCGATCACGGCGTAGAAGGCCTTCGCCCGCAACGGTCGGCGCGCGAGGCCGACATGCCAGGAAAACAGTTCGCCCGTCGCGTAGGCAGCCGAGCCGGCCAGCACCGGCAGCGTCAGCAGGCCGGTGCCGATGATGCCGGCGGCGAAGATGGCGAACGTGAAGGGCCCGGCGACGGCCCTGAGGGCCTCGGCGGCCTGGCCGGAGGTCTGAATGTCCGTGACTCCATGCGCGTGGAGCGTCGCTGCCGTAGTGATCACGATGAAGAAGGCGATCAGGTTCGACAGCGCCATGCCGAGATAGGTATCGAGACGGATCCGGATGAACTCGCCAGGCGCCTGGTCGGGGGCCCGGATGAGCGGGCGTGCGCCCGGCCGTTCCTTCTCGTCCTCGACCTCCTGCTCGGCCTGCCAGAAGAACAGGTAGGGGCTGATGGTCGTGCCCAGAACGGCAACCACCGCCATGACATAGGCCGGTGTCAGGGAGAGCGGCGGCCAGACGACCGCCCAGCCGACCTCGGCCCAGGGTACGGTTACGACAAAGGCGCAGATGACGTAGCTGAACAGCGACAGGCACAGCCATTTCAGGACCGAGACGTAGCGGGCGTAGCGCGTGAAGATTTCGAGCGCCGCCGACATCACGCCGAACAGCGCGACATAGAGCAGCGCGGGGCCGGCGACCAGCAGCTTGAGCGCGGCGCCCATGGCACCGAGATCGGCGCCGAGATTGATGACGTTCGCGATCAACAGCAGGCCGACGATCCCGCCGGAGAGCGCGCGCGGATAGTGGCGGCGGAGGTTGCCCGCGATGCCGAACCCGGTGACGCGGCCGATGCGGGCACTGATCTCCTGGATCGCCGCCATCAGCGGATAACTGAAGAGCAGGGTCCAGGCGAGGCCGTAGCCGAACTGCGCGCCGACCTGGGAATAGGTCGCGATGCCGCTGGGATCATCGTCCGAAGCGCCGGTGATGAGCCCGGGCCCCATGATCTGCAGCAGCTTCGGCCGCTCGGGCTGCTTCACCGCGGCAGGCGTCAGGACGGCCATCTGCACCTCTCCTCGCGGCAAAAGCCGCTAGTAGCCCATACCGCCCATTCCACCTCCCTGTGGCGCGGCTTGTTGCTTATCCGGGTGCTCGGCGACCATGGCTTCAGTGGTGATCAGCAGGCCCGCGACCGACGCGGCGTTCTGCAGCGCCACGCGGACGACCTTCGTGGGATCGATGATCCCTGCGGCGATCAGGTCCGTGTAGGTGCCGGACTGCGCGTCGAAGCCGAAGCCGTACTCGGTGTTCTCCAGCACCTTGCCGCCAATGACCGAGCCATCCTCGCCCGCATTCTCGACGATCTGGCGCAGCGGGGCCTGCATCGCCTTGCGCACGATCTCGATGCCGACCTTCTGGTCGTCGTTATCCGCATGCACCTGCGCCAGGATCAGGCTGGCGCGGGCAAGTGCGACGCCGCCGCCGGGCACGATGCCTTCCTCGACCGCCGCGCGGGTCGCATGCAGCGCGTCTTCGACCCGGTCCTTGCGCTCCTTGACCTCGATCTCCGAGGCGCCGCCGACCCGGATGATCGCCACGCCGCCCGCCAGCTTGGCCAGGCGCTCCTGCAGCTTCTCGCGGTCATAGTCGCTCGTGGTCTCTTCGATCTGGGCCCGGATCTGCCCGCAGCGATCCTTGATCAGGCCGGGCTCGCCGGCGCCCTCGACGAGGGTCGTCGTCTCCTTATCGATCAGCACGCGCTTGGCCTGACCCAGCATCTCGAGCGTGACGTTTTCGAGCTTGAGGCCCAGATCCTCGCTGATCGCCTGCCCGCCGGTCAGGATGGCGATGTCTTCCAGCACCGCCTTGCGACGGTCGCCGAAGCCGGGCGCCTTCACGGCCGCGACCTTGAGGCCGCCGCGCAGCTTGTTGACCACGAGAGTGGCCAGCGCCTCGCCCTCGATGTCCTCGGCGACGACCAGCAGCGGCCGGCCCGACTGCACCACGGCCTCGAGCAGCGGCAGCAGAGGCTGCAGGCCCGACAGCTTCTTTTCATGGATCAGGATGTAGGGCTGCTCCAGGTCGACCGTCATCTTCTCCGCGTTGGTGACGAAATACGGGCTGAGATAGCCGCGGTCGAATTGCATGCCCTCGACCAGAACCAGCTCCGTCTCGACACCCTTGGCTTCCTCGACGGTGATGACACCCTCGTTGCCGACCTTCTGCATGGCCTCGGCGATCATGCGGCCGATCTCGGCCTCGCCATTGGCGGAGATGGTCCCGACCTGGGCTGTCTCGGCCTCGGTGGTGATCTTCTTGGTGCGCTTGGCGAGCTCTTCGACGAGGGCCGCCACGGCCTTGTCCACGCCGCGCTTTAGCTCCATCGGCGCCAGACCGGCCGCGACCGCCTTGCCGCCCTCGCGCACCATCGCGTGGGCGAGCACGATGGCCGAGGTGGTGCCGTCGCCGGCGCTGTCGGCCGTCTTGCTCGCCACCTCGCGCACCATCTGCGCGCCCATGTTCTCGAACTTGTCCGAGAGCGTGATCTCCTTTGCGACGGTCACGCCGTCCTTGGTGATGCGCGGCGCGCCGTAGGCCTTGTCGATGACCACGTTGCGGCCCTTGGGGCCCAGCGTCACCCTCACGGCGTCGGCAAGGATAGCGACGCCGCGCAGCATGCGGCTGCGCGCATCGTCGCCGAAGCGAACGTCTTTTGCGGCCATGTGCCTGTTTCCTTCTTGGTCGTTCAGCGGTCGTTGGTGAGGGACGGGGCGCCCTCGATCACGCCCAGGAGATCACTCTCCTTCATGATCAGCAGCTCTTCGCCGTCGAGCTTGATCTCGGTGCCGGACCATTTGCCGAAGAGGACGCGCTCGCCGGTCTTGACGGTCAACGCGACGATGGCGCCCTGCTCGTTGCGGGCTCCGGCGCCGGCGGCGATGATCTCGCCTTCCATCGGCTTTTCCTGGACCGTGTCGGGGATGATGATGCCGCCGGCGGACTTCTCGAGCGGCGTGATGCGGCGGACCACGACACGGTCATGGAGAGGGCGGAATTTCATAGGGTTGCTCCAAACGGGGATGTTGGGATACGGCCGCATCCGGGTGCCGACCGTTCCGGAACCCGGGTCGTTCCCACACCGATCCCCAACCGCGATCATACAAGCCGCATCGCGAGGGAGTCAGGTTCGGAAACTACCTAGAGCGGCAGGGTCTCCGGATCCCCATCGAAGCGCCCGTCGGTGCCGTGCGACGCAGCGGCCAGCGCCAATCGCGCCAAGGCCGGAAGGGACTTCGAGCCGGTCTTCTTCATGATCGAGGCGCGATGGTTCTCGACCGTACGTTGGTTGACGCCGAGATCGGCGGCGATATTCTTGCTGGGATGGCCAGCGGCTCCACACGCCAATCCGGAATGGGCGCCGAAGGCCGCATATAGGTCCGGATAGCTCGAGCCCATTATTGCCGCCGCGCGTCTTGCCCCGATGGCCGCGCTACAGTGGCGGCCAGTTCGCGCGGGGCAACGGATGATGAAGGTTGCAGCCTGCCCCGTCTAGGATTCGACGTAGCGGCTATCCAGCGGCGCGGCCATGAACGGTCCCAATTGCGAATCAAAGCGGAACGGGGTCGCGCAGTAGGGGCAAAGGATGACGTCTCGGTCGCCCATGTTGATGTAGACGTGCGGGTGATCGTGCGGCGGCGACATGCCGACGCAGTGAAATTCCTTGACGCCGATCCGGATCTCTGCAGCCGCGCGATCGTTTTGGAATTTCGGATAGCTGCTTGACATGAGTCTCGCCTCCGCGCGGACGCCACTTTTCAGGCGGCCGTCTTGAGCGGGCTTCCCTGAGCTGGAGCCGCTTGGTTGGCCAGGACCAGAGCCGAGGCTGGGTTCAGGCTGTCGACCATCGCGGTTGGGATCAGGATAGTGGTCCCACGCTCCTTCGTCGTCTCGTAAATGATGTTCATGGCGCGAAGTTGGAGCGCCGCCGGATGGTCGGCGTAGATCTCAGAAGCCTCGACGAACTTACCTGCGATCTCCGCTTCGGCCGAGCCGAGAATGACGCGGGCCTGCTTCTCGCGCTCGGCCTGGGCCTGGCGAGACATGGCGTCCTGGAGAGCCACCGGGATGGCGACGTCGCGGATCTCGACGGAGGTTACCGAGATGCCCCATTTGGCGGTCTTGCGGCCGATCTCGTCTCGCAGATGCTCGTCGGCTGCCTTTCGGTCCGAGAGTAAAGCGGCCAGCATCGAGGAGCCGATCATCTCGCGGAGCGAGGTCTGCGCGACCCGGTCGATGGCCTGTCGGTAGTTGGTGATCTCCAGGGCCGCCCTTTGCGCGTCATGAACATTCCAGAAGATGATCGCGTCCACGTTGACGGGAACGGTGTCCTTGGTGAGGGCCTGCTCGGCGTTGAAGGCCGTGGTCTGAATGCGCTCGTCGATCACCGCGGCCACATTGTCTATGACCGGGATGATCACGAAAAGGCCAGGACCCTTGACGCTTTGCAGCTTGCCGGCGCGCAGGATGACGAATTTCTCCCAAACGTTCGCCATCTTGAGCGAGAGCGCGATGATGATCGCGGCGACAAAGAACGGGAGTGCCACATAAGGGCTTATCCATGTGCCGGTCGCCAGCCCCGCGAAGGCGCAGGCCGCCACCAGAAAAAGCGTGATCGGGTTCATGCTCGCTGCTCCTTGTGCCGCGGCTCGCCAGTTCGTGTGTCCCTTCGACAATTCCGAACATAGCGGGAAGCTGATCGCGTCGGCAGGCTCGGAATGTACTCACTCCGCGCCGCCTGTCTGACCGATCTCGCGCCGCGCCCCTGACCGGCGCTGGGCAGCGATATGCCGAGGATGATCGAGTGTCTAGTAGCGACGATAGGGCTGCAGCGGATAGCCCGGGGCAGTCTGATAGGCGCCCGTCGAGGTGGTGCTCACCGGGTTGCCGTTGGCATCGCGGACTGTCTCCCCGGTCGAGAGCGGGTTGCCGTACCCGTCGCGAACCACGGTGGTGGTTGTCGTCGTGGTCGGGCCGGAGCCGTACGCGCCGGTACGGTAAGGATCGGAGGCGATGCAGCCGGTAAGCCCGATAAGTCCAAGCCCTGCTGCCATGAAGGGGATAATTACGCGCATCGTCATCTCCTACGGACGGCTGGACTCCGAGCCGCGGTAGGAACCGTGGCGGACAACCGCTGTCGTCCAACTGACCATCGGAGGCTCACCGCGCAAGCGTCGGAAACTACCTAGAGCGTTCGGTCTTCCGGATCCCTGTCCGAGCGCGCGCCGGTACCGCTCGACGCGGCTGCGAGCGCCAATCGCGCCAAGGCCGGAAGCGACGTCGAGCCGGTCTTCTTCATGATCGAGGCCCGGTGGTTCTCGACTGTGCGCTGGCTGACGCCGAGATCGGCGGCGATATTCTTGCTGGGATGGCCGGCAAGGACCAGGTCCATGACCTGGCGCTGTCGCGGCGTCAGGCTGGCGACATGCTGGGCGGCATTCTCACGCCAGGCCGTCAGTTTGCTGGCATCTCGCGACTGCTCGAGTGCGCGCTCGACGCTGGCGAGCAGTTCACTCCGCCCGATCGGTTTTTCGATGAAGTCCGATGCGCCGGTCTTCATGGCCTGGACCGCCATGGGCACGTCGCTGTTGCCCGTGATCATGATCGATGGCAGCCGGTAATCGGCGTCCTTGAGCGTCCGAAGCAATTCGAGCCCGTTCATCCCCGGCAGGTAGGCATCGATCAGAAGGCAGGCGTCGCCGCCGGGCCGATAGGCTTCGAGGAATTCCTCGCATGACGCAAAATCCTCGACGGTCCGGCCGTCTTCCTCCAGCACGGCTCGGATGCCCTCGCGCACGTGGCTGTCGTCGTCCACGACGAAAATCACCGGCGCGTGTGTGCTTGGATCGGCGGCTAGACCGTGTGCCGCGGGATGGTGGATTGCCGGTTGGAGTGTCGAAAGCAGGCGTTGGATGACCTGATTGAGCTCTTTCACCTTGACCGGCTTGTTGAGCTGAACGCAGTCCTCGCGGGCGATGTCGCGCAATGTGTCGGTCGAGATGTCGCCGGTCAGGATAATGGCCGGAAGGGCGCGATGGAGCCTTTGTCGGAGCTTCGCGGTAACGGCGAGCCCATCCATCCCACGGGGCAGAATGTAATCGGCCAGGATCAGGTCGGGCCGGCATGTGCCCCGTTCCACCAACTCGATCGCGCCGGCGCCGTCGGTCGCCGTCGCGACGCTATGGCCTTCGGCTTCGAGCAGAAGCTCGATCAGTTTGCGTATTTCGGGGTCATCCTCCACGACGAGGATGCTGCCGGTGCGGACGGCATCTCCGGCGGCTTCACTGTCCGTTTCGGTCCGGTGCTCATGATGATGTCCGATTTCGCCCGGCGGTAGCGCCACCTCGATGGCGAAGACGGAGCCCTTGCCGAACGCAGAGCGAACACGAACGCGGTGGTCCAGCAGGTCGCCCAGGCGCTGGACGATGGAAAGGCCGAGACCGAACCCGCGACTCTGCTCCGGCGCGGCGGTGTCGATCTGATGGTATTCCTCGAAGATCGCGTGAAGGTCCTCGTCGGCGATGCCGACGCCGGTGTCCCAGACCTCGACGCTGAGCATCCCGTCCCGTCGGCGACAGCCGAGCAGCACCTTGCCGCGCTTGGTGTATTTCAACGCGTTGGACAGCAGATTGCGGATCATCTGCTCGAGCAGGCGCGGATCGCTTTCGACCGAGAGACCGCACGAGACGACGCGCAGACCCAGGCTCTTGGCTTGCGCATGATAGGTGAACTCGTCCCTCAGGCATTCGAGCAGCTGGTCGATCCGGAAGCCGACCTTCTCGACCCGCAAGGTGCCGGCCTCGATCTGATTGATGTCGAGCAGCGTATTCAACATGCCCGACATGGCGCCCAGCGTTTCGTCCAGGCGCGCGACCAGTTCCTGGGAACGCGCCTCCTTCGCGGACTTCGCCAGCAAGCCCTGAAGCAGGGCCAGCGTCTGCAGCGGCTGGCGAAGATCGTGGCTCGCCGCGGCGAGAAAGCGTGATTTCGCGGCGGTCGCCAGCTCCGCCTGCTGTTTCGCCGCCTGGAGAGCCTTGGCGGTGGAATTCCGCTCGGTGACGTTCGTAAAGGTGATGACCACGCCCTCCACCCCGCCATCCTGCGTGCGGTAGGGCAGGATCCGGCGCACGAACCAGATGCCGTCCGGCGCCTCGATCTCCTTTTCGATCGGCGCGTGGCTCCGCAGGACGGCACGGGCGTCGGCCGTGAGCGTACCGTCCGCGGCCAGGGAATTGAGGTCGGCCAGCGGCCGGCCAAGATCACTCGGGATGACGCTGAACAGGGATTTCGTCGCGGGCGTGAAGAAGCGGATCTTGAGGTTGGTGTCGAGGAACAGCGTCGCGACATCGGTGCTGTAGAGGACATTCTGCAGATCGTTGGAGGTCGTGCGCTGCCGCTCCAGGGTCTCCTGAAGCTGGC
>Ga0209166_10001211_pt1 | contig 22265 bp, 23 predicted proteins | sample Coa_R1_3_FD_187151 | JGI IMG/M metagenome (GOLD analysis project Ga0209166, IMG submission 187151) | Surface soil microbial communities from Centralia Pennsylvania, which are recovering from an underground coalmine fire - Coalmine... | ecosystem: Environmental > Terrestrial > Soil >... | reverse complement strand
AGGCTGCCCGGTGCCACCGCCGCGTCCGTCGCGGCCCCAGTGAGCTTCAAGATGTAGGCGACGATGAAGATGACGGCCGCGATGACAGCAAGCATCGGACGGCTCCTTTCCGTAGCTCGTTAGGCAAGCTCACTGGCTGGGCTGCGGGAAGTGGCACGCGACCTTCGGGTTCACGCCGACGTAGTTCAGCGGGCCGGCCAGAATGGTCACCGCGATCGTCCCGGCGTGGGCGCAGTTCTCATGCGAGCCGCTGTAGTAGTTTCGCTGCCCGGCTGCAATCGCGCCAATGACCAGCCATATCAAAAGAAGGAACGCCCCGATACGCATCGGTACCTCCGGTATCCGTATTGCGAGGGTTGCGAGGTCTCGCTCGTGGCCGACAGGTACCGCGCGCGGCGCCCTTCAAACAAACCGCAGGTAAACGAAGCACAGGACGTTCTTGATACCGCGAATGGGCGCCGGAACTGGGTTATTGCGGGCGGCGCAGCAGGGTGTCCAGCGGCACCCGCGGGTCGCGCGGCGCCGGCGCCATGAACCGCTCCAGGGCCTCGGCAAGCTCGTCGCGGTGGCCGCGCAGCCAGTGGTAGGCGCGCTGCGGCGCGCGCAGGCCCGCCAGGCCGGTGAGCATCAGGATCAGGCCGGTGAGCCTCAGGTCTATGAAGGTGAGCGGTAGCTGGACCGCCAGCGCCAGGATCGCCCCGAGGGCGACGAGCGCCAGCCCCGTCGATCGCTTCATCATCCTCCTCACATGTCCGCCTGGTACGACCGCAAACTCCCACGCCGCGGACGGGCGCCCGGGCGCCCTCCGGGCCCTGGCCCGCGCCGACCGCGGGGCGCCGCGCTCGCACACGGCTTATTTACGGCTGCCAAACAGGCTGCTGAACTGGATAGACAGGCCTCGTCGAGGGCCGGGCGGCAGGGGCAATGTTTAGACCCCGCTCAGCGGGCACGAACGTCCTGTGCAGAACGTAAACGCAGCAGGTGATCGCCGATGACCGCCGTTCTCTCCCACACCCTTCCCGCGGACGTTGACGACCTCGGCGACGCGGAACTGGTGAAGCTGGTCCAGTCGCTGCCGCGCGACAGCGAAGCGCACGACCTCGCCTGCGAAAAACTCATCGCCCGTTACGAATCGCTGGTCCGGGCCTGTGCCCAGCGGTACCGGCACAGCCCCGAGTCGCACGAGGAGCTGATGCAGGTCGGTTACGTCGGCCTGCTCAAGGCCATCAACAACTTCGACCCGGCGTTCGGCAGCAACCTCGCGTCCTACGCGCAGCCCTGCATCGCCGGCGAGATCAAGCGGCACTTCCGGGACAAGCGGTGGCACGTGCACGTCAAGCGGTCCACCCAGGAATTGCGGCTGGAACTGTGCCGGGCACGCGCCGAGCTGACCCAGCAGCTGTCCCGGGCGCCCAATGACGGCGAACTGGCCGAGCACCTGGGCATCAGCTACGAGGATTTGCGCGACGCGCAGCGCGCCGACCTCGCCTTCCAGGCATCCTCGCTGGACGCGCCACGATCCACCGGGCCGGACCCGGGGAACCTGGCTGACGTCCTCGGCGAGGACGACCCGCAGCTCGAGCACACCCTGGACATGGAGTCGGTCTGGGCGCACTGGGGTGACCTTCCGGTGCGCGAGCAGCGGCTCCTGATGATGCGCTTCTACGGCAACATGACCCAGGCCGAAATCGGGAAGCGGCTTGGAATCTCCCAGATGCACGTGTCCCGGCTGCTCGCGGGCGCGCTCAGCTATTTGCGCGAGCGCGTTCTCGACTCTGGCACCGAGCCGCGCTGACTGCGCCCCGCCGCCGGCACGTGCCTACGCATAGGAAGGACGGCCCATGAGGACCGCGAGTGGACTGGGCTTAATAGCGGTTGGCGCGATTCTCGCCTTCGCTGTGGTGGGCCACCCATCGTGGCTGAACATTCAGGTGGTCGGCTGGGTAATCATGCTTACCGGCGCGGTCGGCATGGCCGTGCCGCGCCGCGGTTACGGGTGGCTGCGCCGCCGGATGGTGCTGCGGCGGGGTCCCGCGGGCCGGCCGGTTGTCGACCGGGTGGAAGAGAAGCGCTACCCCCCTTACATCATGCTCAACCCGGGCGCCAACGGCGTGGTGGAGGACGCCCCCATGGACACCACGACGAGCCAGGACATGCCGACGGTCAGCGGGCCGGTGGGCGCCCCGGACCCGGAGGCGGATGTCGCGGACGCTGAGCGGCTGGCTGCCGAGCGGCAGGCGCTCGTGGAGCGCACCCAGGCCGAGTGGCAGGCTGCCGAGGAGGCGGCTCCCCCGGGCGCACCGCTGCCCGCCGAGGAGGTAGTCGAGCAGTACGTCGAGGAATAGGGCCGCGCGGCACGGCGCCCAGCCGGGAAGCGGGCGCCACCCCCGGGCAGCGCGGTCCCAGGTTCAGCCCGGCGGTTTCACCGCCGGGCTGAACCATTTCCTCCCACGGCCCGGGCTCCCCGCGCGCCGCGGGACTGAATGATCGTCCTGGCGACGTCGGTCACCCGCAGGTTGCGTTCCTGGGAAATCTGCCGCAGCTTGTCCAGGGCGTCCTCCGCGCTGCATCCGAGCGCCTGCATCAGCATTCCCTTGGCCTGGTCCACCAGCGCGCGGGACTCCGCGGCCGCGCGCAACTGGAGCGCGGTGCGCTTGGCGTCGCCGTACTCCGCTGCGTTGCCCATGACCGCGCCGCCGAAGGCGGTGAGCAGCTCGGCGAGCTGGCCCGGTTCCAGGGAGCGCGGCCGCGCGCCGAACAGCGACAGCGTGACGGCGTCGGGCCGCGACTGGTAGGCCAGCGCCACGCAGCAGCGCACGCCGCGGCGCAGCGCGGCGCTGGCGTACTCCGGCCAGCGCGGCTCCGCCAGCGTGTCCCGGCAGATCACCGGGCCCCGGCCGGCCAGGGCGTCCAGCATCGGGCCGCGCCCGCTGGACAGCTGCACATCGTCGAGCTCGGGCAGGTCGGGATGGCTGGCGGCACGCACTGCGGGCTCGCTGCCACGCCACAGCACAGCGGTGGCACCCGAGCAGGCCGGCACCTGACGCGCGGCAAGAACCACCAACTGGTTGAGCGATCGCGGCTCGGAGGTGTTCGCGATGCTCAGCAGTTCAGCCGCTTCTTGCGCTAGGTCAGGGCGGGGCATGGCCACCTCCGTTCGATGCTCCGGGGCACACTGATGCCCTGCTGCCAGGGTGTCACGTTCCCGGGGGTGCCGGTACCCGCCGGGAATCGTGAGCATAGGCAAAGCCGGGCGGGACGGTATCACCGTCCCGCCCGGCTTTGCCGCCGGCCGGTGTGAATCAGCCGGACTGGGCACCGGCCAGGCTTGCGGCCGGCAGGCAGCGTTCGTAGGCCGCCACGGTCTCCCGGCTGATCCGGTCCCAGGAGTACCGCGCGGTTGCCCGGTCGGCGGCGGCGATCCCGAAGGCCTCCAGCCGCAGCGGGCTGGCCAGCAAGTCCCGCACCCGGCGCGCGAGCAGATCGGGCCGGCCGGGCGGGACCAGCATGCCAGTGGTCCCGTCGAGCACCGCGTCGGCGCAGGCACCCACGGCCGGGGCAGCAACGGGGGTGCCACAGGCCATCGCGGCCAGCGCGACGGCACCGGTCGGCTCGTAGGACGCGGCGCTGACCAGAAGGTCCGCGGAGCGGAGCAGGGCGGGAAGGCCACCGGGGGCGATCTTCCCGGTGAACGACACCCGGGCCGCCACGCCGAGGCGCTCGGCCAGGGTAGTCAGCTTCTGGTAGGCCGGGTCGTTACGGAGCTGCGACCTGGCCGGGCCGCCGGCGATCACCAATTCGGCGCCGGGCACCCGGGTGAGCATCCGCAGCAGGACGCCGAAGCCCTGCTGCCCGTTCAGCCGCGGCACCACGGCGAGCAGGCGGGCGTGGCTGCCGCGCTTAGCTACCGGGCCCTCGGGGCCGAACTCGGTGGTGTCCACACCGTTCGGGACCACGGTCAGCGCCGCCCGGGACACGCCCATGCTCACCAGGTCGGCCGCTTCGGTGCCGGTGCTCGCCAGCACGGCGTGGGCGCTGCGGGCCAGGCACGCCTCCAGCCGGATGCGCACGTCGTTGCCCTCCACGGGGTTGCCGTGGCGCCGTTCCGCGACGCCCAGCGTGCCGAACGTCTGCACCAGCGGGATGTCGTGGCCGCGGGCGGCCGACAGAGCGGCGAGCCCGCTCGTCCAGAAGTAGGCGTGCACTACGTCGGGCGTGGCCTTATGCCAGCGCTGCGCGAGCTGGTCGCTGAACTCGGCCACGGTGGCGGCCAGTTCGGCGCCACTCAGCGGGGCCGGCGGCCCGGCGGTGACGTGCTCGACGGTGACCCGCGGCGCGAGAATCGCGCTGCCGGGCAGCGCCCGCGAGTCCCGCCTGGCGTAGAGGGTAACCCGGTGACCGAGCTTGGCCAGCCCGCGCGCGTGTGCGGCGACGCTGGCCGCCTGGGACATCGGCTCCTGGCCGGTGGCCGGAGTGAGCGGGCTGCCGTTGTGAGCGACGAGGGCGATCCTCATCTCGATGCCTCCTGAGGGGTCTTAAACCGCAGCCCTGGCATCGCGAGGGGGCCGTGCTATCGAGCGCAAAAAAAAGGCACACCCACTTCACGCCAGGACAGCGTGAGGGTGTGCCTGCGTCGTAAGCACCGTTCTCAAGTGAGGTTATCCCCACCTCCCCTGCCCCGTCAAACCTATCCGCCGGGCCCCGACGGCGAGACGCCGGGCCCCGCCGCGATGCTGCCGACGCCGGGCCGCGGCGCCGCGAAGAACCGGTCAGTAGCTGTTTTTCCAGGTGGTGCTGAAGCTGTTGCCGCCGCTGAGGGCGGAGACCGAGTTGAGGCTGTAGGCGTCGGTGGCGTCCACCATGGTGATGGAGTCGTTGCTGGCGAAGCTGCCGATCGTGCCGGACTTGCCGCCCGCGATCTCGGCGCCGTTGGTTATCTTGAACGCGCTGTAGTGCGCCTGCGGCGCGACGCCGATGGAGAACGACGGCCGCTCGGAGATCCACTCGGCGCTGGTGTCCAGGCAGGTGGTCAGCGCGCAGGTCGCCGTCTTGCTGATGTTGTTGCCGGTGTGCGTGGCGTCGGCCAGCTTCAGGGTGTAGGTCGTGCCGCTGCGCGTCACCGAGGCGGAGACCTTGTCCCCCGGCTGGAGTGTCTGGCCCACCTCGACCGTGCCGGCCGGGTACATCTCATACCAGGTGAAGTAGATGGGCGTGCTCTTGTAGCACCAGCCGATCGTGCCGAGCTGCTCCACCGTGTTGCTGGTGAAGCCGTCCAGGCCGACCCACTCCGAGGTGACCTGGTCCTCGGCGCTGCACGTCACGCTTGGCGCCGTCCAGGAGCCGCTGACCTTGGTGAACTCCTGGTGCGTCGTGGAGGTGTCGGCGTAGCCGGACCAGTTGTAGCTGCCGACGGCCTTGGTGCCCGCGGCGCTGTTCACACGGCCCGGGTGCACCAGCATGGCCTGCGGATGGTCGTGGCGCAGGTAGCTGGCCAGCGCGGTTCGGGCTTCGGCGAGGAACCGGGCTGGCGGTGCGGCGTGGCTGGCGCGCGCGGGGGCGGCCACGGTGGTGACGGTGGCCCCGGTGAGTGTCACAGCCCCGGCCATAGCGGCAGCGGAGCCGGAGACGATCAGGTAGCGCAGCAGACGCATGAAGACCCCTCTTGCCGCGGGGAAAACGCATTCCGCCAGCACCGTAACCGCCGCCGTCACCGGCCGGCAAGCCGCCCGGAACCGTATGTGATCCCAGCCGGGCCGGTCCGAGCAGGAGGGATTCCCCCGCCCCGGTGCGCCAGCAGGCATTCCGCCGGGGTGCGTGAAGACGCCCGAACCGGGCAGGGACGCTGAGACGAAGCAACAGGCCATCGGCCAGCACGGGAGCGAAAGCGTGACCGAGATACCGCAGATCATCGAGATACCGCAGATCATGCTGAACAACGGCCGGACGATCCCCCAGTTCGGCTTCGGCACCTTCAAGGTCAAGCCGGAAGACACCGTGGACGCCGTGACCGCGGCCCTGCAGGCGGGCTACCGGCACATCGACACCGCGCAGATGTACGGCAACGAGCGCGAGGTCGGCGAGGCCATCGCCAAGTCCGGCCTGGACCGCGGCGACGTGTTCGTCACCAGCAAGCTGGCCAACGGCAGCCACCGCCCGGACGACGCGCGGCGGGCCTTCGCCGGATCACTGGACGCGCTCGGGTTCGACTACCTCGACCTGTTCCTGATCCACTGGCCGCTGCCCACCCGGTACGACGGCGACTACGTGTCGACCTGGCGGACGCTGGAGGAGTTCTACCGGGACGGCCGGGCCCGGTCCATCGGCGTGTCGAACTTCCAGCCACACCACCTGCGGCGGCTGCACACCGAAGCCGAGATCACCCCGGCGGTCGACCAGATCGAGGTGCATCCCTACCTGACCCAGCAGCAGGTGCGGGAGTTCTGCGCCGGGCACCAGATCGCGATCGAAGCGTGGTCGCCGCTGGCGCGCGGCGGCGAACTGCTCACCGACCCGGTGATCACCCCGATCGCCGAGGCGGCCGGCCATACCCCGGCCCAGGTCGTGCTGCGATGGCACATCCAGCGCGGCGACATCGTCTTCCCGAAGTCGGTCACCCCGGCCCGGATCAGGGAGAACATCGGCATCTTCGACTTCGAGCTGAGCGCCCAGGACATGGCGGCCATCACCGCGCTGAACCGGGACCAGCGCACCGGCCCCAATCCGGACAAGTTCGACGCCGTGTAACCACCCCGATGGCGGGTAGCGACCCGTGATCGCCCCAGCCCCGTGCGGCGGGGCCGGGCGGTGGCAGGGTGCCACGAAGCTGCGTAATGCATGACAAGGGGGAGCGGTTCCGATGCCAGGCCGGTCCACAGGCGGTACGGGAGGCGGGGCGAGCCTGTCCGGGTGGGTGGAACCCGAGCTCGCCACGCTCACCCATGACCGGTTTTCCAGCCCGGACTGGCTGTACGAGCGCAAGTTCGACGGGGAGCGCTGCCTGGCCATTCGGGACGGCGGCCGGGTCAGCCTGCTGACCCGTAACCGCCAGCAGGTCAACGGCACCTACCCGGAACTTGCCGAGGCGCTGCTGGCCCAGGATGCCGATGGCTTCCTGGTCGACGGCGAGGTGGTCGCGTTCGCGGGCAAGGCGACCAGTTTCGCCAGACTGCAGCGGCGGCTCGGAGTCCGCGACCCGGGCCCGGACCTGCGCCGGGCCGTGCCGGTCTACTTTTACCTGTTCGATGTGCTGCGCGCGGACGGCACCGACGTCCGGCCGCTGCCGTTGCGGGAGCGCAAGCGGGTCCTGCGGCGGCTGCTGTCGTTCGGCGGGCCGCTGCGGTACACCACGCACCGCAACACCGACGGTGAGGCCTACTGGGCGCACGCGTGCCGCAGCCGCTGGGAGGGCGTGATCGCCAAGCTGGCCGGCGCGCCGTACCGGGCCGGCCGCACCCGGGACTGGCTCAAGTTCAAATGCGAGAACAGCCAGGAGTTCGTCATCGGCGGCTTCACCGACCCGCAGGGCACCCGCAGCGGGCTCGGCGCGCTGCTGCTCGGCTACTACGACGCCGGGGGCCAGCTGACCTACGCGGGGAAGGTGGGCACCGGTTTCGACGAGGCGGCCCTGGCTGGCCTGCGGCGCACGCTCGGCGGACTGGAGCGGGACCGGCCCGCGTTCGTGCGCGGCACGCTGCCGAGGTCGCATGTGCACTGGGTCGAGCCGGCCCTGGTCAGCCAGGTGGCGTTCACCGAGTGGACCGGTGCGGGCCAGTTGCGCCACCCCCGGTACCTGGGGCTGCGCCGGGACAAGGACCCGGCCTCGGTGACCAGGGAGGTGGCCCGATGACCCGCGAGACGCTGCGCACGAGCCCCGAGGAGCCGCCGGCGGCCCGCGAGAAGCCGCGGGCGGGGCGCATCAGCGTCGCACTGTCCAACACCGGGAAGGTGCTGTTCCCCGCGGACGGGATCACCAAGGGCGACCTGGCCGAGTACTACCACGCGGTGGCCGGGGCGATGCTGCCGCTGCTGCGAGACCGGCCGGTCGCCATGACGCGCTTCCCGGACGGCATCGGCCACGACGGCATCATGCAGAAGAACGTGCCGGCCTACTTCCCCGACTGGATCACCCGGGTGCAGGTCCGCAAGGAGGGCGGCTCATTGCGGCAGGTGGTCTGCGACAAGCCCGCCACCCTGGTGTACCTCGCCAACCAGGCATGCGTGGAACTGCACGCGTTCCTGTCCCGGGTAGGCCACATCGACGAGCCGGACCAGCTGATATTCGACCTGGACCCGCCGGACGCCGACCGGTTCGGCGATGTGCGGGTGTGCGCGCTGCGGCTGCGTGACCTGCTCACCGGGGAGCTGGGCCTGCCGGCGTTCGTGAAGACGACCGGCGGAAAGGGGCTGCACATACACGTGCCGCTGAGCACGCGGCATGACTTCGACACCGTGCGCGAGTTCGCCCGGCAGGCCGCCGAACTGCTCGCCGCCCGGAACCCGGACCTGGTCACCACCGAGCAGCGCAGGGACAAGCGGGGGTCGCGCATCTATGCGGACATCATGCGCAACGCCTACGCTCAGCTCGCCGTCGCGCCCTACTCGGTCCGCGCCCGTCCCGGCGCCCCGGTGGCCACGCCGCTGAGCTGGGACGAGCTTGACGACGATGCGCTGCGCCCAGGGCAGTTCACGCTGCGCACCGTGCCGGGCCGCGTCCGGGAGGCGGCCCGGCCGGGCGGCCCCTGGGCGGGGATGGCCACGCGGCGGCGCGGGCTCGCCCAGGCGCGGGAATCCCTGCGGCGGCTCGCGGGTGACCGGAACAAGACCGATGCGACGTGACCCGGCAGGGCACGGCCGACAGCAGGAGGGACATTCGGATGACAGTCCTCGGCAACAAGGGGCCTTCGGGCGGTGACCACGACGTCCCGACCGGCCAGCTGGTGAAACAGCTCTCCGAGCAGCTTTCGCAGCTCGTCCGGGAGGAGATGCAACTGGCCACGGTGGAGATGACCCGCAAGGCCAAGACCGCCGCGCGGGGCGCTGGCCTGTTCGGCGGCAGCGGCGTCCTGGCCCTGTACGGGACCGGGTGCCTGCTCGCCGCCGCGATCATCGCCCTGGCCGGGGTGATACGCCCGTGGCTGGCCGCGCTGATCGTCGGCGTGGTCCTGTTCGTCATCGCGGGCATCGCCGCGCTGACCGGAAAGGGCCAGATCAAGCGGGCAACGCCGCCGATGCCCAGCCGGGCCGCGGAGAGCGTCAAGGCCGACGTGGAGCAGATCAAGGAGAGTGCGCACCGATGAGCGAGGACACCGCGAGTACGCCCCAGGAGGAGGCGCTCGCCGGCAAGATCGAGTCGACCCGGCAGCAGCTTGGCGAGACCGTCGAGGCCCTGGCCGCGAAGGCCGACGTGAAGCGCCGCGCGCAGCGCCGGGCCATGGAGGTCACCGGCAGCCTGCGGGACAAGGCCCGCGATACGGCCGGCGGGGCCCGCGACAAGGCCCGCGATACGGCCCGGGCGGCCCGCGACAAGGCCCGCGCGGCCAAGGGGAAGGTGACCGAGCAGCAAGCGGCCGTGGGCCTGCGCCAGCACCGCGCCCAGGTGACAGCGGCGGCGGCCGTGGCCACCCTCGTGCTCGCCTGGCTCGCGATGCGGCGGCTGCGCAGGTAACCCCGCGCCGCCCCGCCATCCGCCTGCCGCACTGGCCGGACACCCTGCCGAAGTTGCGGAATGTAGTTACTTGTTTACGCTAAGCTCCCGACGTGGTGATCAGGACACGCGGAACCCGCCGCCTGGCCGCGGCCGTCGCCCGTGGGCTGGCGTTTGGCAGCGCGCTCGGCTGCGCCGCAGCCCTCGCGCTGGCGGGGTGCGCCACCCGGGCCGGGCAGGACCGGCCGGCGGCGCGGCCCGCCTCGCCGGCCCAGGAGGCTCGGGCGGCGCTGTGGCGGCTGTGGCGATCGTTCCCCAGCTACCGTGACGCGGTGCCGGTGGTGATGTACCACAGCATCGGCGGCCCGCCGAGCTACCTCACCACTACCCGCGCCCAGTTCGCGGCTCAGATGCGGGCACTCAAGCTCGGCGGGTTCCACACGCTGACCATCCGGCAGTATGCCGCCTACGTGCATGGGAACGCACGGGACCTGCCCGCGAAACCGATCCTGCTCACGTTCGACGACGGGCGGCAGGACGCGTACCTGGCTGCCAACCCGATCCTCCGGCGCTACGGCTTCCACGCGACGGAACTCGCCGTCCCGGGCTGGGTCACCGGGCACCCCGGGTTCAGCGTGTCCTGGGCCGAACTCGGGCAGATGCACCGCGGCACCACCTGGGCCGTCGAATCCCACTTCGGCTACGGGCCGGAGAAGGTCCGGGTCAGCCGGACCGGCACGCTCGGGGCGAGGTTCGCCTACCTGCAGTACGTCCCGGGCAGCCGGGGCCATCCCGGGCATCTGGAGACGTTCGCCCAGTTCCGCAGGCAGTTCACTGGCAACGAACTGTGGGGCATCCGGCAGTTCCGTGACCACCTGCGCGGCTTCCAGCCGCTGGCCACCGCCATCCCCGGCTCCAACTACGGCCAGGACGGCACGAACGACCCGCTCATCCCGCCGTACGTGCTGTCGTGGCTGGACCGCCACTTCACCGTGGTGTTCGGCGGGGACTACCTCAACCAGGGCAGGGGGCGGCTGCTGCAGATCCCCGGCCGGTTCTCGCCGAAGCTCTCCTACCGCATGTCGATGGGCCCGAGGGACACGCTAGGCGTGTTCCACTGCCGGCTGTGGGACTTCGTCCACCGCGTGCCAATCGCCGCCGAGCGCCGCTGCTTCCTGCCACCGCGCCCGCCGGCGCGGTAGGCGCCGGGCCGGCTGGAGCGTGCCCGGTAGATCAGCGAAACGGGTTCGCGGAGCCAAATCCTTTGTCCCGTGCACACCCACCGGATGAAGCCAGACCGGCGGGCTGCTACGGCGGGCTGACCGTCGTGGTGGCACTTGGCGCCGGAGTCGGGCTGCCCGTCGGCGAGGGGCTGGCCGTCGGGGTCGGAATGCCCGTCGGGGTCGGGCTGCCTGCTGGAGTTGGGGGAGCCGGAGAATGTGGACGGCCGCTCCGATGAGCTTTGCCGTGGCGGGCTTTGCTGGTGGGCTGGGGCTGGCCGCTGCTGATGGGCGTGCTTTGGCTGCCGCCTGTTGGCTGTAGCGCTCCAACCACCACGATCGTCGTTCCGGTCGGTACGCGCCCGGCCGGCCGCAGCGACACGACCTTGCCGGGTGAGAACCGGGAGCTTGGCCGCCACCGGACACGGACCTCCAGGCCAAGGTGGCGCAGCTGCCTGCGCACGACCTTAACTGGCAGGCCCCGCAGCGCGGCGCCGTTGACTTCCACCGTCATGGGCTTGGCCTGTGCCGCGGCCGCCACGCGGTTGCCGTCCTGAGGGCCGGTCACGCTGGTGAACAGCAAAGCGATGACGGCTGCGCCGAGGGCTGCGGCGGCCAGCAGTATGCGGCGGCCGCGGCGCCTCCGGTTGTCCCATCGCCACGGCACTGTCGGCGCCTCGTGCGCCTGCTGCCAGGCCTGGGCTACCGGCGGCACGGCCGACGCGCCGCCCGGCTGGCCTGTGTCCTCGGCGATCATACGGTCGCGCAGTTCGCCGGCCCGGCGGGCAACCTTCCCCGCGTCGCTGGGCCGGCCGGCCGGATCCCTCGCGGTGAGCTGGCCGATCAGGGCGGCCATCTCGGCCGGGCTGCCCTCGGGCAATGCTGGCGCCGCGTCCTCCCGGCGGATGAGCGCGGCCTCCACCGGTCCTTCACGCGACGGCAGTCCGGCGGTCAGGCACTGGTATGCCAGGACGCCCAGCGAATACAGGTCACCCGCTACCGTGCCGCTGGCCCCGTTAGCCCGCTCCGGTTCAAGGTAGCCCAGGTCACCTGGCAGGGCCGCTGCGTCCGTGCCGGAGGCGGGCCAGGGCCCGGCCACGATTCCGAAGTCGGTGAGCTTCACCACGCCGTCGCGGCTGAGCAGCACATTTGTCGGCTTGAGGTTGCCGTGCATCACGCCAGCCTGATGTGCCGCATGCAGGGCATCCGCCGCTTGGGCGACCACATCCATCACCCGTCGGGGCTCCACAGGCCCGTCAGCCACGACTTCGGCCAGGGACGGACCGTCCACGAACTCCATCACAAAGAACGGCGGATTGGAGCCGGACTCCATGTAGTCATAGATCTGGGCAATGCCCTCGTGGACGAGAGATGCCGTGCGCCGGGCCGAATCCCTGAACTGGGCCAGCATTGCAGCATCCGCGGCGAGTTCGGGGTGAAGCAGCTTGACTGCTATCGGCCGCGCCAGGAACGTATCCGTGCCCCGCCATACCTCGCCAAACCCACCGGGCGCTATCGGCTGGTCCAGCCGGTACCGGCCAGCGAGCAGGGTGACGGTATGAGCAACTGACATGGCGGGCGGACTACCCACAGGTATGGCGCTCAATCGTGCGGCCAGCGGGGCTTGTGCGCGGCCTTCTTCCAGGCGCGGCGTGCCTTGGCCTGGAGCCGCTCGGCGGCGCAGGCATCCCGCCCGTGGAGCAGGCCGTAGCTGAACGCGTTCTCCCCCGCCAGGTGCGCGGCAATGCCGAGGTCCCGGGTCATCTCCCGGGCGATGACCGTGTCCTGGTGCTCGCCCAGCACGGACTGGACCTTCTTCATCCGCCGGGCGAACTTGGTGGCCTTCGTCCCGGCCGCGGGCGCGCTCGCCTCGGCGGCGTACCGGGCCCGCCGGGCCGATTTGCGCGCCTGATGCAGCGCCGCGTTCCGGTCCGGGCCGGGCGCCGCCTGCCAGGCGTGGCGCATCCGCCGGGTGGCCTGCCGGCGCCCCCACCGCACGGCCGCCGGCAGCACCTCAGTGGCGGGCCGGGCCGCCCCGGCAGTGAGCGGCGGGCTGGCCAGCAGGCCGTCGAGGTCGTCGAGTAGGGAAAAATACCGCTCCGACTCGAGCGCGGCCAGCAGTTCGGTGCGGGCGGCGGCACGCGCCGAGGCAAAGTGCCCCTGCACGCGCGCCTGGACCGGGCCGATGCGCAGTTCCACCGGAACCTGGCGCAGCCCGGCCAGCAGGTGGTGGGCCAGCACCTCATCGTCGCGGGCCGCGCCGAGGATACCGCCCAGCCACTTGAGTTCGCCGGCCAGCCCATCGGTGGCCTCGTGCGGCAGCACCTGCCCGAAAGAGCGCAGTGTGCTGCGCAGCCGCCGGGTGGCCACCCGCATCTGGTGGACCGCGTCGGGCTCGTCAAGGCGCACGAGCGGGTCCAGCGCCTTGAGCCGCGTGGCGTGCGCGCGCAGGTAGGTGAGCACTACCGGGCCAGCTGGCGAGGACGCGGTCAGCGGCGGGCCCGGGTCCGGCGGCGGAAGCTGGTCACCTAGGGCCCGGATAAGCTTGGCCGCCCGGCCCGTGGGGCGCAGGCCGTCGTGCCGCAGCAGGGCGTCGGCAGCCCGGAGCAGCCGCCGGTCGCCGCCGGTCAGCTCCACCTCGACCTCCTGCCACCGGGATACCGCGGTGACCGGGCCCAGCGTCTGTGCGGACACATCGTCGGCCGCCACCTCGGCGAGAGACTCCCCCGCCGCATCGAGCAGGATCACGCGCTGCCGGATCGTCGTGGTCATCCGGGCGATGGGCCGCAACGGCGCGCCCCGGGTGTGCACCCGCACCAGGCAGGCCAGGTCATCGGGTATGCGCCGCGGGGATTCACCGAGTGGCCGCCGCAGCTCGCGGCGGGTGCGACCGAGCGGCAGCTTCAGGTGCCAGCCATCGTCATCGCCGCCGGACCGCCACCGTAGCGTGATTCCGGCACGGATCAGCCGCAGATCGTCGGTGTCGTAGTACTCGGCCTCGAGCCGCAGGCCGCCGGGCCGCGAGGTGGCCGCCACCCGCGGCAGCCGGTCCAGGCTTGGCAGGCCCGCACCGGCGGGCGCGTCGTACTTGGTCTCGGTTTCGTTCACGGCCATCTCTGTCCGCTACCCGGTTCCGGCCGGTGAATTCACACTTCAGCCCGGAACCGGGTGCGGCGCCGGACCAGCGGCAGCACGAACCACAGCGCGGCGAACAGGCACACCACGAACAGCGTGATGAGCACGACGGACGCGCCTTGATCCACGTAGCTGACCACCAGCAGCACAGCGCCGGAGATGGCCATGCCGACCGCGGCCAAGCCGAGGATCGCCAGCATGTTGGCGTCCTTGACCAGTTGCTCCTTGCGGTGTTGCCGGAACACCAGCCGGTGGTAGGCGACCGGTGCCAGCAGCAGCGCGGTGGCGATCGCGGCCAGCAGCAGCGTGGTCACGTACAGCCCGCGCTGGGCGTGGTTGAGCGTGCCGAACTTGGTGGTGAACGGAATCGAGAGCAGGAACCCGAAGAGCACCTGGACGCCGAGGCCCGCCACCCGCAGTTCCTGAAGAAGCTCGATCAGGTTGCGGTCGTCGCGTTCCGCCTCTGTCTCCCCGGGGCGGAGCGCCGTCTCGGCGTTCCGGGGGTGGCTCACCGCGATTGGGCGGCTTCGGGTACGCGGGAGCGGATCCGGGCGTGCTCGGGCTGCGCGGGGACGCGGGCCCGCCGCTCCCGCCGCGCCAGTTGCCGGCGCTCCTCCTCGGTCGTTCCGCCCCACACTCCCTGGATCGATCCGGCGTCGAGGGCATAGCGGAGGCATTCCTGCTGGATCTGGCAGCGCGCGCAGACTGCCTTGGCCCGCATCACCTGGCGCACCGCCGGGCCGGAGTAGGAGATCGGAAAGAAGAGCTCGGGGTCGGCCGTCGCGCAGGCGGCGCGCGACCACCAGGCGGCGCGGTTGTCCGTTGCAGTCATCGGGTGACCTCAGATTCTCGTCCTTGGCTGATCAGGGCACAGCCGAACCGGGTCCGATCCAGCCTCAGGGCCTGCGGCTGCCCGCGCAGAAACGATCTAATCCCCACGGCGGCATAAAAGGTGAAATCCGCACGTCAGGCCACCTGCCGGGCCCGGTGTGGTATCACCTGGCGCGAGGTCAGCCGACGTGAGCGGGGCCGCCGCGACTGGCCGAGTCGAAGTCACCGGTGCCGTCCAGCACGCCGCTGCCCGGCCGCTGCGGGTACGCCGTGCGGCCTGGCGCCGGGACGTTCTCCGGGTGACCCTGCCGCGTGGACAGTTGCTTTATCTTGAGGTAGCGCCTGATGTCCGCCCACTGGCTGACGATCAGCAGCGTCGCCCCCGCGGGAATCAGCACCCGCAATGCCCTTAGCGCCATGCCTGTCCCTTCTCGGGAAATCTCTAGCTGGATGCCCTACCGCTTCCCACCCAGCGGCGATCCAACCGCCCGCGACGCCCGGCAGGACGATGTTTGCGCGGCTCCGCCGGGGCAGGAACCCGGGGGCGGCGCGGACGGCGCAACCCGGGCGAGCGGAGGAAGGCGGGCATGCCGGAACAGTCAGCCACGCGCCGCACCGTAGTGATCGCGGGGGTTGCGAACGTCTTCGTCGGGGTCGTCAAGCTCATCGCCGGGATCCTGGTGGGCTCCAGCGCCATGCTTGCCGAGGCCGCCCATTCGGCCGCGGACACGCTCAACCAGGGGTTCCTGTGGGCGTCGCTGCGCCAGAGCGCGCGGCCCGCCGACGCCCGCCACCCGTTCGGGTACGGCCAGGAGCGGTACTTCTGGTCGCTGCTCGCGGCGTTCGGCATCTTCATCGCCGGCGCTGGGTTCTCCATCTTCGAGGGCCTGATCGCGCTCGGCCACAAGGGCAGCGAGAACCCGCTCCTGGCCTACGTGGTCCTCGTGGTGGCCGGCCTGGCCGAGGGGACGTCGCTGATCCGGGTGCTGGTGCAGTTCCGGTCCGAGGCCCGCCGCAAGCACACCGAGATGCTCGATCAGATGCGGGAGAGCCCGGACACGACGGTCCGGACCACCCTGTTCGAGGACTCGGCCGCGATGATCGGCCTCGTGTTTGCCGCGCTCGGGCTGGCGCTGCGGCAGCTGACCGGGTCGCCGATCTGGGACGGCGGGGCCTCGATCGCCATCGGCTGCCTGCTCATCGCGGTCGCGGTCAAGCTCGGCATGGACAGCAAGGAGTTCCTCATCGGCCGGGCGGCGGGCCCGGGCGAGCTCGGTGTCATCCAGGAGGAGATCGAGAAGACGGCCGGCGTGGACAAGCTACTCGATCTGCTCACCATGTACCTCGGGCCGGAACACATGATCGTGGCCGCGAAGGTGGCCTTCACCGACGACATCAGCGCCGACCGAGCCGAGGACGCGGCCGACGACATCGACAAACGGCTCAGCGCGCGGCTGCCACTGATCCCACACGTGTTCCTGGACCCCACCCAGACGGGGTCGGCTGCCCGGAGGCCCGGCTAGAACGGCGAGCTCGTCTTGCCTGGCACGGACAGCCGGACCGCGGTCTCCAGCATCCCCGCGTGCACGAACGCCTGCGGCAGGTTCCCCCGCAACTGGCGCTGGTGCACGTCATACTCCTCGGTGAACAGGCCGGCCGGCCCGCAGGCGGCACGGTTGCGCTCGAACCAGTGCACCGCCGCCGCGTCATCCCCGCACACCTGGGCGACCTGCGCCAGCCAGAACCCGCACAGCAGGAACGCGCCCTCGGCCTTGTGCAGCGGCCTGGCATCGTGGCGGAACCGGTACACATACCCGTCTTCGGCCAGACCCTCGCGGACCGCGCAAATCGTCGCCCGGGCGCGCGGATCGCCCGGCGGCAGCGCGCCCCGGATCACCGGTAGCAGCAGCGCGGCGTCGGCGCGCGGGTCGGCCGGTGACCGCTGCCACCGGCCCGTCGGGTGCACGCAGTCGCTCAGGCTGGCCAGGATCGTGTCGGCCAGTGCGCTCCACTGGGCGGCCTGCTTGTGACCGTGCCCGCCGGGCGGCCCCTCCGCCGCCGCGGCCAGCGAGCGGAGCCCGGACACGCAGGCGAACCGGGAATGCGCCCAGTGCTGGTCATCGAGTTCCCAGATGCCTGCGTCGGGCTCGGCCCAGCGCTTGCCGATCGCCTCGGCCGCAGTGGCCGCCGCTCGCCAGTTCTCCTCGGCCAGCATGTCCAGCCGCGCAGCGGCAGCGAGCAGTTCCAGCGACTCCCCCAGCCCATCGAGCTGGAACTGGCTGATGACCCGGTTCCCCGTCCGGGCCGTGCCGCCCGGGTAGCCGCGCAGCCGCAGGGCCCGCTCGTCCGGGATGCGCTCGCCGCCCACCGTGTAGGCGGGCATCAGGGCGGGGCCGTCGGCCAGGATCCGCTCGGTGAGGAACCGGACGGTGCCCTCCAGCAGCGGATGCGGGCCGTGTGCGGCGACCGCCAGCCCCGAGTAACACTGGTCGCGGATCCAGGCGTATCTGTAGTCGTAGTTCCGCCCGCCTTCCAGGCGTTCCGGCAGCGAGGTGGTCGCGGCGGCGACCATCGCGCCGCTGCCCGAAGACAGCCCCCGGAGCACAGCGTAGGCGTGCCGGGCGTCCCGGGTGGCGATCAGGTCCTCGCAGCCGGGCACCACGTCGGACCAGGACTCCTCGGTGGCCGACCAGGCGCCTTCCGGCTCGGGTGGGGCCCCGTCCAGCGGCTGGTCCGACAGTTCCAGGACCAGGTCGTGATGCCCGCCGGCGGGCAGCGACACGGTGAAGGCGAGGCCGTCGGCGGTGCGCCGGGCCCGGTCGGCGCCCGACCAGCGGAACCTGATCGCCCCGCTCCGCCCGGTCCACACCCCGCTCGTCCGGGACAGCCCGGTCATCCCGCTGCGACCGAACCCGGCCCGGACGTCCAGCAGCACGTCCACCCGGGCCGGCCCGTCGACCGCCTCGATCCGGCGCAGGATCACCACGCGGTGCGGGTCGGCCGGCATGGCCAGCGCCTCCCGGCATTCGGTGTGCGAGGAACCGCCGCCCCACCGGCTGCGCCAGATGAGCGTGCCGGCCTCGTAGTAGCCGCCCCACACGTTCCACGGATCGGAGGGGGTGACCGCATACCTGCCCTGGCCGCCGAGCAGCCCGCTGAAGGTGGCCGGGCTGTCCCACCGGGGTGCGCACAGCCAGGCGATCGCCCCGTCCGGGCCGATCAGGGCACCGCGCTCACCGTCGGCGATCAGCGAATACTCACGCAGCACATGCGGCCGGTACGGTCTGGTCACGCTGGTGCTCCTGTCCTGAAGATCGCGGGCGAAACACGCCCGGGCCCGCCATCGGTCGCCGCGCCCGGGCGTTTGGCCCGGTCCTCACGGGGCAGTCGGGCATTTGCTGCCTCGCAGGACGGAGCGCGCCGTGAGTGACGTGCCTGAACTGCACCCATGGACGGTGCGGGCGCGCGCCGCCCGGGAGGGAGAAGTCATGACGACCGAACCGCAGCCGCGGCCGATCCTGGTCGGGGTCGATGGCAACGCCGGTTCCCGGACCGCCATCATGAAGGCCGCGCAGGAAGCCCGCTGCCACGGCGCGCCGCTGATCGCGGTCACGGCCTACAGCGGCGACCGGGCGCTGGCGCCGGCCGCGCGCCCGGCTGCCGCCCTGCAGACGGCCAGCGACGAGCGCCTTATCGCGGAGTCGGCGCTGCGTGACGCGGTCCTCGACGCGCTCGGCGACGAGGCGGACCAGGTGGAGTTGCGCACCGCCCTCGGGCTGGCCGGGCGGAACCTGATCGACACCGCGCGCAAGGTCAACGCCCAGCTCATCGTCCTGGCCGGGCGGGGCAGCACGTCCATGCTGCTCGGAACGGTGAGCCAGTATGTGCTGCGCAAGGCGCCCTGCCCCGTCCTCGTGGTACCTGACGGCAGTTAGCTGGCGGGTTAGGCGCCGGCACCGGCCGGCACCGTGGCCCTGGCCGACACCACCGCCGTCGCCGGCGACGCCGCCAGGGCCCGCTCCACGTGGCCACGGCCTGCCTGGTCCCCCGCCCCGCTTCGTGCCTGCCCGGGCACCGGCCGGTGACGGCCGGCCCGCGGCGGGGGTGAGGGCAGCGGCGGCGCCGCCGGCCCGGCGCCGGTCCAGCCCATGTCGGCCCACACCAGCCGGCCCCGCCGATCCCCGCACACCCCGGTGCTGACCGCCAGCGCCCGCACCAGGTGCAGTCCCCGCCCGCATTCGGCCAGCTCAGCCGGAGCCAGCTCAGCCGGGCCCAGCCCGCCCTGGGCCGCCCCGGCCGCGCCGTCCGGGGCTTCCGCTGGCACGGCGCAGCCGGCCGCCAGGCGTGGCCCGTCCGGCGCGCCGCCGTCGGCGACCGCGACCCGCAGCACCGGCCCGCACCAGATGACCTCCACCATGACCAGGCCGCCACGGCCGCTGGCGGTGTGCCGGATCGCATTGGTCACCAGTTCCACCGCCACCACGACCACGTCGTCGCGTTGCGGCACGCCGGGCAGCAGCCCGGTCAGCCAGCGCCGCACCTCCCGCACCTGGTCGTCCCGGCCGGCGAAGACCCGCCGCCAGCGCGGGATGGGGTCCCGCACGCGGGGACCGGTGCCGAGGTCGTTTCCCGGGCTAGTTCCGGGCGATGTCATCGCGGCTCCTGCCGTTTTGCCGGGGAATGACCGCCAGGCGCCAATTGCCTGCCGGTTCATGGCCTACCTAGCTGAAATACCCAGGCCTAAACAAGCAGATCAGCCACAACAAAACGGCTCGGGTTCTGCCTTTTACCACGTCCTGAGGAAATGCACCGGATGCGGGCCCGCTTCTTCGCCGCGATTGCATTCGGTAAAAGCCGCCAGCGCGCTGCCGGACAAAGGTACCCGCGCTCACCTGCCCGGACATCTGCGGCCGAACTTTGTTTGGCCTTCGCTCTGCCGGGCAGCAAGTGCGCATGAACCCGGTCGAGCGGGCCATCCGCCGGGTGGACACCGCACAGCAGCGGCACCGGGTTCCCGCGTTCATCTTCGGCGTGATCAAGAAGTACGGCGACGACAACGGCGGCGTGCTGGCCTCGAACCTGGCCCACTCCGCGTTCGTGTCGGTGTTCCCGCTGCTGCTCATCCTGGTGACCGTGCTCGTCCAGATCGCGTCCAGCTCCCCGGCGCTGCAGACCCAGGTGCTGGACGCGGTCAGCAACCAGTTCCCGGCCATCGGCAAGACGCTCGTCGGCCAGGTCACCGCGATGCACCGGTCCAGCGTGATCGGCCTGGTCGTCGGCCTGCTGGTGCTGGTGTGGGGCGCGACCGGCCTGGCCCAGGCCGGCCTGTTCACCATGGAGCAGGTGTGGAATCTGCCCGGCCCGGCCCGGCCCGGTTACGTGCAGCGGCTGGGCCGGTGTGCCCTGTTCCTCGGCGTGCTGGCGGTGGGAACGGCCGTCAGCACGCTGCTCGCCGGGCTGGTCACCTACGGCCATCACGGGCTGGCTTTCCGGGTGCTCGCCCAGGTCCTTGCCGTGCTTGCCAACATCGGCCTGTACCTGGCCAGCTTCCGGGTGCTCACGCCCAAGGGGGTGGCAGCCAGGGACCTGGTGGCGGGGGCCGCCGCCGGGGGCGTCGCCTGGACCGTGCTGCTCGCGACGGGCGCCTATATCGTCCACCACGACCTGCACAGCGCTTCGCCGTACGGGATCTTCGCCACAGTGCTGGTCCTGGTCGCCTGGATCTACCTGGGCGTTCAGGTCACCGTGTACTCCGCCGAGGTGAACGTGGTGCTCAAACGGCGGCTGTGGCCGCGTACTATCGTGCAGCCACCGCTGGCGGAGGCGGACCGGGCGTCGATGGCGCTGCAGGCCCTGCAGAACCAGCGGCGCGAGGAACAGAGCGTGGAGGTGTCCTTCACCGACCGTCCACCGGGCACGCCGGCTCCGGTGCAGACACCACGGACGCCCGGCGAGGTCGCCCCGCCGGCACCGATGCCCGGTGCGGCACCCCCGCCGGACACGCCCGGGCCGGCGGCCGCGCCGGGCTCCGATGCCGCCGCGCCGAGGACCTAGCAGCCGGGCGGGACCGCCGCGCCGGCGCGGAGGGGCCACCACGAGGAGAGACCCGGTAAGGCTGCGCGGGAAACGCGAGCGGGAGGGACGGGAGACAATGGCGGAACAGGCGGTCATGTGGCCGGGCAGTGCCTACCCGCTGGGCGCCACCTACGACGGGGTCGGGACCAACTTCGGGCTGTTCTCCAGCGTGGCCGAGCGGGTGGACCTGTGCCTGTTCGACGCCGACGGCACCGAGGAGCGGATCACCCTGCGGGAGATGGACGGGTTCGTCTGGCACGGCTACCTCCTCGGCATCGGCCCCGGCCAGCGCTACGGCTACCGGGTGCACGGGCCTTACGAGCCGGCCGCCGGCCAGCGCTGCAACCCGGCCAAGCTGCTGCTCGACCCGTACGCGAAGGCGATCGAGGGCCGGGTCGACTGGAATCCCGCGGTGTTCAGCTACGAGTTCGGCAGCCCGGGCAAGCGCAACGACGAGGACTCGGCGCCATACGTGCCACGCGCGGTGGTGATCAACCCGTACTTCGACTGGGGCGCCGACCGCGCACCGGGCACGCCCTACGACGAGAGCGTCATCTACGAGGCGCATGTGCGCGGCCTGACCAAGACGCACCCGGCGGTGCCCGAGGCCGAGCGCGGCACCTACCTGGGCATGTCCCATCCGGCGGTCATCGAGCACCTCAAGGGACTCGGCGTCACCGCGGTGGAACTGATGCCGGTGCACCAGTTCGTCACCGACGCATTCCTCATCGAGCGCGGCCTGGCCAACTACTGGGGCTACAACACCATCGGCTTCTTCGCGCCGCACAATGCCTACGCCTTCGCCGGGGGCAGCGGCGAGCAGGTGCAGGAGTTCAAGTCGATGGTCCGCACGCTGCACGAGGCCGGCATCGAAGTGATCCTCGACGTGGTCTACAACCACACCGCCGAGGGCAACCACCTGGGGCCGACGCTGTCCATGCGGGGCATCGACAACGCCGCCTACTACCGGCTCGTCGACGACGATCAGGCGTATTACTACGACACCACTGGAACCGGCAACAGCATGCTCATGCAGCACCCGCACGTGCTGCAGCTGATCATGGACTCGCTGCGGTACTGGGTGACCGAGATGCACGTGGACGGGTTCCGGTTCGACCTGGCCGCGGCGCTCGCCCGGCAGTTCCACGAGGTGGACCGGCTGTCGGCGTTCTTCGACCTGGTGCAGCAGGACCCGGTGGTGTCCCAGGTCAAGCTGATCGCCGAGCCCTGGGACGTGGGCGAGGGCGGCTACCAGGTCGGCAACTTCCCGCCGTTGTGGAGCGAGTGGAACGGCAAGTACCGCGACACCGTGCGCGACTTCTGGCGCGGCCAGCCGGTCCTGCCGGAGTTCGCGTCCCGGC